>ERZ808051.1498-NODE-1498-length-15152-cov-3.918740_pt1 | contig 15152 bp, 19 predicted proteins | sample MGYA00380199_ERZ808051 | MGnify/ENA primary metagenome ERZ808051 (study PRJEB31490, sample SAMN06133391) | mouse gut metagenome | isolation source: J11 | host: mice | place: China: Chengdu | collected 2015-05 ...
TGATATTTAGTTGAAAAATAGTGATATAGATATTATACTATAGTTAATTATAAAATAATAACTGATGGGAGGGAATTATGGCAGTTTCTTATAATCGCTTATGGAAATTGTTAATTGATAAGAATTTAAAACGTACTGATTTAAAGGATTTGGCAGGCATAAGTAGTAATGTTTTGGCGAGATTAGGTAAAAATCTTCCAGTTGCTGTTGATTCTTTAGAAAAAATATGTATATCGCTTAATTGTAATATTGAAGATATAATGGAGTTTATTAATGAGAAACAATAATGTTACTTTACCATTCCGGTATCCAGGTGGTAAATATTATGCTATGAATATCTTAGAACCATTTTGGGATTCTGTGGATCATATGGAATATCGTGAGCCATTTGCTGGAGGGGCAACTGTATTTTTTACAAAACCTAAGGCAAAAAGAAATTGGTTAAATGATCTAGATTCAGAGTTGATGGTTTGTTATCAAATTATGCAAAATCCTGAGACAAGGGAAAGAATGGCATATGAGTTGTCTAAAGAAATTGCTTCTAAAGAAAGATGGAAAGAAATTTTGGAGAACCACCCACAAAATAATTATGAAATAGGAAGAAAATATTATTATATATGTTGGTGAGAAAAAACTCTGTTGGTATAAGTCGGATGTTTCCTTAATTGTGCCATAGGAATACAGTAAAAGTTCCAATAATAATTATATTTACCAAATGTATGGATTGATAACATATTAGAATATGGTGGGTCAATAGCGATAATAAGATAATCAAAATCAGTGGCTTTATAAAGCCTGCTTTGCGTTGGATGATCATTTACTCTTCCTCTAGAAAGCTGCGTCTCGCAGTCAATAGTTGTTTTTTCGTTATTAAAAGAGGTTCCATTCCAAGTTAGGCCTTTTATTTGAAATCTAACAATTTGGTTGGAACGGTTTTTTAGGACAAGATCACATTTGTCAGGGCGATCAATGCCTACTAAGCTTGGTAAATATGGCCTAATTTTATTGGCTATAAGATATTTTAGAAAAATATGCTCTCTAATAAAGCCACGCATATTCATATCCCAAATTCTAAAATTATCCTTGGTAAAAATAGCTCTTAAGATATAATCACTTTTTAGGTGCAAAAGATTACTTGATATAGGCAAGATTTCGTTAATTTCTGGAGTTAATAAGTTTGTAGGAAAGTACATGGGCTTTTGGATGCCAAGCTGTTTAAAATTGTTATTTGTTTCTGGATTATTTATGGTAAGATACATAGGGCTTTCGATGTACCCAGGATATCCTGCAACCCGTGGAAGAGATTCTTTGGGTACAATTAATACATGAAATGGTTCATAAGATACTAGCCCTATAAGGAAATCTGCAAAGTCTCCAGCCTTATGGTAATAGTCAATGGATTCGACCTTAGATTTTGCACCATGTGTTTTATGTGTTTTATAGGAGACAATGCCTTCAGAACAACCATTTATGTATGGAGTCTTTAATTGTAAAGAGTATTTATAATTCTGTCAATATCCGTATCCCCGCCTTTTTCTATACATGAAATTTCATTTATAGCCATCATAGCATCAAATACAACTTCAAAGGCATGTCCTTTGATGGTTCGTGACACTTCTGAATGGTCGGCAATAATATGGTCGAGATCATCTATAGTTATGCGCATAACAGAACATAAAATATTTGCCTTTATCTGGGGAGATAGATTACTTACTTTTTTCTGGAAATATTTCTCAGTTATATCTATTATTTCATTAATTCTGCCACAACAAGTATTTTTTAATATATATTCATTAAGTGTATCCATGGGGTCCCTCTAGAAATACTATGGGCTTGTTGCAAAATACAATTTTGCAACAGCCCCATAGTTTAAGTATATTTTATTTTCCATTCTCCAAAAGCTCTAATATTGCGTCACATGCTAATTCTTCATCATTGCCAGAAAATACAAGTTCAACTTCTTCGTCTTTGCTTAGCTCTGTGCCAAAAATATTTACAATACTTTTTAGGTTCACTGTTTGATCTCTAGCATACATGGTAATAGTAGAATGGAATGAGGAGCATTTTTTTGCTATTTCTACTACAAAATCAGGATTTAAAATATCCTGACGGATAATAACTTTTTTAGAAATCATGTCTATACCGCCTTTCTATGGAAAATAAATTTCCGTAATATTCTATATCACAAGTATAGCATATTTTAGTTGCAAAATCCATGTATTTCCATTATAATTAATAAAAGTTGAATACATATAAGGTGCCAGAGAAGCATATGCTTTGGTCTGGTGAAAAGGGAAACAGGTGTAAGTCCTGTACGAACTCGTCACTGTAAACAGGGAGTCCTCTGCAAAAGAGTGTCACTGGTGAAAACCGGGAAGGCAGCAGAAGGATAATGATCTGTAAGCCAGGAGACCTGCCTTATATGAAGTGATGGCAACCACGAGTAATTGGTTTGGCAGGACAGAGGAGGCGTAAGCCTGCTCTTAATCTTCATGCCAAAAGTGGTATGGAGGTTTTTTATGCGAAAAATACATTCTCATTTTGTAATAGATTATTATTCTTATCGGTCAGGCCTTGGCAGGTGGAACCCTTTACTAAAAATTATATTTACATTAGCAGCCCTTTTGGCAGTAATTGGGACAGAAGATATCCAGATAGCAGGCATTACATTTTTATGTATGGTGGTTTTGGTAATTAAAATAGGAAAAGTACCATTAGAAGAGTATGGCAGGCTTTTAATGGTTCCAGCGGTATTTATTGCAACAGGCGCAATAGTTGTGCTGTTACAGTTTGAAGAGGGCGGTACATTGTTATGGAAGTGGAAGAATCTGATACTGGAAGTTTACATTACAAAAGAAAATTTAAAACAGGCTTCTATTCTTGTGGCAAAATCCTTTTCCGCAGTTAGTGTGTTATATATGTTAAGCCTTTCTACGCCAATAGGGGAAATTTTACAAGAATTAAAAAAATGGCATATGCCAAGTATAGTTTTAGATTTAATGTATTTAATATACCACTATATTTTTATTTTATTAGAAATAAACCATAAACAAAAGGAGGCTGCTAAAGCAAGGCTTGGATATAGGGATTGGAGGATAGCAATAAGGACTTTTGCAAAGGAACTGTCAAATTTGCTGATTCTTTCTTTGCAGAAGTCAAATACATATTTTGATGCTATGGAGGCAAGGGGATATTGTGGGGAATTAAATTTTTTGGTAGAGAAAAAGCCAGTGACTATATCCCAATTGCTAGTGGTAGGATTGTATTTGGCAGTAACCGTATTTTTAATACTAAAGAAATGGGCATGGTTTTTATTTATAAAATAGGTTAAGGAAGGTATGGGCAGAAAAGATGGGACAGGGAGAAAGGCTATTAGAAATAAAAAAAATAAGTTTTTTTTACGAACAGGGAAAACCTGCTTTAAAAGATGTCAGCCTTTCTATTGATAAAGGGGAAAGAATTGCTGTATTGGGGGCAAATGGTGCTGGTAAATCTACATTTTTTTTAACGATTAATGGGGTGCGGGTGCCACAGGAAGGCAAGATTTTTTATCGGGGAGAAGAGATTGGGAAGAAAAATAGGAAGGTTTTGGCAGAACATATTGGGATTGTGTTCCAAGAGGCAGATAACCAGATTATTGGTTCTACAGTAAAGTCAGAAGTAGCATTTGGGCCTATAAACCAAGGGCTTTCTATAAAGAAAGTGGAAGAACAGACAATAGGGGCTATGCGTGAAATGGGCATAGAAGAATGGGGAGACAGGCCGCCGCATTATTTAAGCGGCGGGGAAAAGAAAAGGGTTACAATAGCAGATATCTTGGCAATGATGCCAGAAATTATTGTGTTTGATGAGCCAACTGCTTCATTAGATCCAGTAAATGTAGATATGTTTGAACAGGTTGCCATGCGTTTATCAAAAGAGGGAAAAACCATTTTGGTGTCTACGCATAATGTTGATTTTGCATATCGGTTTGCAGAACGTATATTAGTATTTGCAGAAGGGCAGTTATTAGCAGATGGAAATTCAAATGATATTTTTTCTAACCAAGGATTACTACAAAAAAATCATTTAAAAAAGCCCATTATCCTAGAAATATATGAACTTCTAAAACGGAAAGGTAAGCTTGCTAGTGGAATTATGCCAAAAACCTTGGTAGAACTAGAAGCTTTGCTTTTATAAATTATATAATGTGTATAAGCACAAAAGGAGGATGTTATGTTAAAAAAGAAGCAAAAAAACATGGCAGTGTTGGCAGTAGTATGTTTGTTATTTTCTATAATGCCTACAGTAAATGCCATGCACATTATGGAAGGGTATCTTTCGCCAGGGTATTGTATTGCATGGGGTATTTTGTGCCTTCCATTTTTAGTAATGGGATATTTGAGCATAAAAAGAAAGTTAAAGGAAAATAAAAGGAATATTACGTTATATGCAATGGCTGGCGCGTTTATATTTGTAATTTCTTCTTTAAAAATCCCATCTGTAACAGGCAGTTGTTCCCATATGACAGGGACAGGGCTTGGCGCAATTTTATTTGGCCCAATGGCTGTAAGTATATTGGGAATTATTGTATTAGTTTTTCAGGCAATTTTATTAGCTCATGGAGGGCTGACGACATTAGGGGCAAATACATTTTCTATGGCGATAGCAGGCCCACTTTTAAGCTTTGGTATTTATAAATTATGCCAAAAAATAAAAATAAACCGGCGGGTTAGTGTATTTTTAGCAGCATGTTTAGGCGATCTGTTTACCTATTGTATTACTAGCGTCCAGCTTGCAATAGCATATCCATCAATGAAAGGCGGCGTATTAGCTTCTATTGGTAAGTTTTTAGGGGTATTTGCACCAACACAATTACCTTTAGCCGTATTAGAAGGGATATTAACGGTTTTAATTGTGATGGCATTAGAAACATATGCAAAGCCAGAATTGATTTTGGCAGGATTTAATAAAAAGGTGCCAGAATAAGGGAAGAGTGCATAAAAAGTAGCACAGAAATGAGGGTAAGGATGAAAAAGGAGAAAAAAGTAGTTTTTATTTTATTAGTACTTGCAGTATGTATTACATTTATTCCTTTATTTGCGTTAAAGGGTGCTGAGTTTGGCGGATCAGATGATGCTGGCAGCGTAATGGTAGAGGAAATTACAGGGAGTTACGAACCATGGGCAGCCCCAGTCTTAGAAACAATAATTCATGGGGAATTGCCAGGGGAAGTAGAGAGCCTTTTCTTTTGTTTACAAACAGCAATTGGAGTGGGCGTAATTGCCTTTTGCATGGGAAGGTTTGTAGAAAGAAAAAAATTGGAAAAGGTTTAGAACGTGATGAAAAAGGGAATTTTAATAGTAAGTTTCGGGACTACATATAAAGAAACAAGGGAGAAAAATATTAATCGGATTGTAGCTTGCGTAAAAGAGCATTTTCCAGATTATCTTGTGTATCAAGCTTTTTCTAGTGAAAAGATTAGAAAAATTTTAAGTGCCAGGGATAATGAGTTTGTCCCTGGTATTTTAGAGGCGTTAGACAGCTTACAAAAACAGGGCATTACACATTTATATGTATTGCCAACACATATTATTGATGGCATAGAGAATAATCGGTTAAGGCAGGTTTTACAAGGGCAAAAGGAAAGATTTGAAGAGATCCATATGGCACAGGTGCTTCTTGGGGATAAGGAGGATTATAAGGAAGCAGTATGGGCAGTATGGGAAGAGTTGGAAATAGGGCAAGAAGATATGGTGGTTTTTATGGGCCATGGGACATCCCACCAAGCTGATTGTAGTTATAAGATATTAGAGGAAACTTGGGAAAAAGTAACTGGAAAAAAAGGATATGTAGCAACAGTGGAGGGAAGCATTACAATAGATCAGGTGTTAGGGCAAATAAAACAAGGGCCAAAGCCAAGGCAAATAATATTGGTGCCATTTATGTTAGTGGCAGGTGAACATGCCAATAAGGATATGGCAGGCAAAAAGGATTCTTTCCAAACATATCTCTGCAAAGAAGGGTATCAAACAAAAGTAGTATTAAAGGGGTTGGGAGAGTATCCTGGGATTAGAAAAATATATATTCGTCATTTAAAACAAATATTAGAAGAAAATTATGGTATAATCTTATAAAATCAATTTTGTTATAGAGGAAAAGAGTAAATAAGAGAGGAGTAGGAGTAAGGATAATATGGCTAGGTGTAAAAACTGGAGGAAGATTTTTTGTGGCGTAGGGGTTCTATTGTTGCTAACTGGTTGTGCTAGAAAAGAAAATATGGCAGAAACACAAGGAATAACAGTTACAGATGCGTTGGGGCATACGATACAAATAAGCAATGTAGAAAAAACGGCTGTAATGTCAGAGAGCCTTGCGCAGGCGTGGTTACTTGCTGGAGGAAACTTAGCAGCAACTACAGAAGATGCAACAGAAATTTTGGAGTCGTCAACGAATATTGTTAATTTGGGATCATTAAAAAACCCGTCTGCGGAAACATTGCTTGCAGAAGATTTTGATTTGGTAATAATGTCTTCTGCTATTGCAAACCAAGTAAAATTATATGATACTCTTGAGCAGGCAGGAGTGGCAGCGGTATATTTTGATATTGAAACATTTGAAGATTATAAGGAGATGATGAAGATTTTAACTGATATAACAGGGAATAAGGAGTTATATCAAGAAAATGTAGGGGAACCAGAAAGTATTATTGCCGAGCAAGTAAAACGCGCAGATGGCAGCAACCCTACTATATTGCTCCTTAGGGCATATTCAACAGGGGTTAAGGCAAAAGGAAGCGATACAATGACAGGGCAAATGCTTTCCCAACTAGGCTGTATAAATATTGCAGATAATGATCAGGGCCTTTTAGAAAATCTTAGTATGGAAGCAATTTTAGAAGCAGATCCAGAATATATTTTTGTCACTACTATGGGAAGTTCAGAAGAAGCAGCACTTGCCATGGTAGATGAACTTCTTACATCAAATCCCGCTTGGAAGGGATTGAGTGCAATCCAAAAGAACCAATATTATGTTTTAGAGCAAGGATTATTCCATAATAAACCAAATAACCGATGGGGAGAAAGCTATCAAAAGTTAGCAGATATTTTGTATGGGGAAAAATAAGAAAAATAGATATATTATTATAGGGTTATTTGTTTTGGTTTCCATTTCTGTAATAATTAGTCTATTTTGTGGGGCAGCATCAGTGACAATAACAGATATTATAAAATTGCTGAAAGGCGGAGAATTAACAAAGGCAGGAAGGATTATGTTGTATGTCCGGCTGCCCCGTGTAGCAGGTGCTGTAATTGCAGGGATGGGCCTTGCGGCTTCAGGGGCCATAATACAGATTATTTTAAATAACCCTCTTGCAGGCCCTAATATTATTGGGGTTAATGCAGGCGCAGGGTTTTTTGTAGTATTATGTGGGGTGATGTTCCCAACAGCTTATTCTGTGTTACCCTTTGCTGCTTTTATAGGGGCGTTTTTAACCGTAATGTTAGTATATTATATTGGAAAAAAAACAGGGGCATCAAAAATAACTTTGGTATTGTCTGGAGTAGCAATCAATAGTTTTTTAAATGGGGCAACCGATGCTATTTATACATTAAATGAAGAGTCTTTATTGGCTTCTAATGCGTTTAAAATTGGCGGGTTATCTGCCATTAATATAAATGTATTGAAAACAGCAGGAATTGTTGTTTTTTTAGTAGTTTTTTTATTGATGTTTTTTTATAATGAATTGGAAGTGTTTAGCTTAGGGGAGGAAACAGCGCATACATTGGGGCTTCCTGTAGGATATTACCGTTTCTTTTTTTTATTACTTGCTGCAATAGCAGCAGGGGCTTCGGTAAGTTTTTCAGGGCTTCTTGGGTTTATAGGGCTTTTAGTGCCGCATATAGCAAGGCGCATAGCGGGAGAAGAAGTTCGGGATTATCTGTTAGCCTCTATATTATTAGGGGCTTTGATACTTACCATATGTGACACAATATCACGTACTTTATTTGCACCCTATGAGATCCCAGTTGGGATTATCCTTTCTTTGCTTGGTGCACCATTTTTCTTATGGATTTTATTTCGTTCTAGGGGAAAATAAAAGGAGAGTTATATGCAGGAGAAAGTGGCAATACGTTTCAATCAATTAATAGCAGGCTATGGAAAAGAACAGGTACTTTCTAATATTAGTTTATCGATTCCACAGGGAAAAATTACAGTAGTGCTTGGCCCAAATGGAAGTGGAAAAAGCACACTTTTAAAAAGTATAGCAGGGCTTTGTAAAAATATGGGCGGGGAAATATATCTGTGGGACAAAAAAAAGGAAACTTATACAGAAAAAGAATTTGCTAGGCAAGTATTTTATTTGGCACAAAGCCATCCAGATTCTTCTTTATATATAGAACGTTTAGTCTTGCATGGGAGGTTCCCGCATCTTTCTTATCCAAGGCATTATAGCCAAGAAGATTATCAGTATTGTGAAAAAGCAATGGAGCAGGTTGGGATACAAATGTTTAAACATAAGCGGTTAAACGAGTTATCTGGCGGGCAAAGGCAGAAAGCATATCTTGCAATGGCATTGGCAGGACAGGCAGAAATACTTTTATTAGATGAGCCAACTACTTATTTGGATATTCAATATCAAGCAGAATTATTTGGGATAATAAAAAGGCAGAAAGAATTGGGAAAAACAATTGTGGCTGTTTTACATGATATTGATTATGCCTTGCGTTTAGCAGACTGGGTATTACTTTTAAAAGATGGAAAATTAATTATGCAGGGAATACCAGGGCAGATATGGGAAAGCGGGGCGATTGCACAAGTATTCCAAGTAAAGACAGGAAGTACAATAGATAAAGAAGGCGGAATTCATTATTATTTTGGATAAGGAAAAATAAGGGTTTGGCAGAATTATAACAAAGAAGAGGAGAATTTAGGGGAATGAAAGAAGGAATTTTATATGGCATTGGAGTAGGGCCAGGGGAACCAGAGCTAATTACTTTGAAGGCACTAAGAAGGATACAGGAGAGTGATAGTATTATACTTCCAGCAGAACCAAAAGAGGAATGTTATGCCTATCTTTCTGTAAAAGAAGTGTGGCCAGAAATGGAACAAAAAGAAATAATTTGCCTGCCTTTCCCTATGGTCCGGGATAAAGAAGTACTAAAAAAGGAACAAGATACAATTTATAAAAAAATAAGGGATTTATTGTTAGTGGGGAAAAAAGTAGGGTTCCTTACAATTGGAGATCCTTCTATTTATTCTACATACAGTTATATTAGAAAACGTATGGAACAAGATAATTTCGCCTTTGAAACCATTAGCGGGGTCCCATCTTTTTGTGCGGCTGCGGCAGCATTGGGGATATCTTTGGGCGAAAATAACCAGGAAATCCATATTATACCAGCGTCTTATAATATAAAAGAATCCTTTTTACTTACAGGGACAAAGGTTTATATGAAATCAGGGAAACGCCTTGCTGAATTAAAAAAAGAGTTATTAGCATTAAAAGAAAATAATGTATATGCAGTTAGTAATTGTGGGCTGCCAAACGAAAAGCGCTATTATAGTGCAGAAGAATTAGATGAGGCAAGTGGTTATCTTACTATAGTAATTGTAAAGCCAATAGCTTCCTAATTATAAGATTTTCTTATGGTTAGTGAAGTTTGAACATACTAAAAAATTTTTCTTATAATGAACCTTTTGATATTAGTACCCGTCTATATAAGTGAAACTGGTTTTAATCACTTATAGATCAAAGGGGTGGAGATGTGGATGAGTTTGAAAAATTGCTAAAAGCAGAACAAGTATCTGTGGAACGATTTGTGAGATTTCGCATGGACTCAAAAGCTGACGCAGATGATGTGCTACAGGAAGTTTATTTTGCTGCCTATCAAAAGTTCCTACAATTAAAAAACAAAGAGTCTTTTAAAGCGTGGATTATCAGCATTGCCAGAAATAAATGCAACGACTATTTCAGGAAGAAGGCGGCTCAGTATGAAATTCCAATTGATAAAGTAACAGAAAAGGAATTATTAGACAGCAGGCATGGGATAACAGTTGTTGCCGCTGTAAGAGAGACGATGGACCTGCTTGGTGACAAAGATAAGCAAATCTTGTATTTTTATTTTTGGAAAGGATTGCCGCAGGCTGAAATTGCAAAACAATTGGATATTCCTATTGGAACTGTAAAAAGCAGATTGCATACAGCAAAACAGAACTTTAAAAACAAATATCCATATTACACCAAGGTATTGAAAGGAGAGAACAATATGAAAAAGTTACCTGAATTTATTCCCGAATATAAAATTGAAGCAAGTCCTAAGGTTCCCTTTTCTGTTAAATGGGAAGAACTTATGGGGTGGTTTTTGGTCCCTAAGCTTGGTGAAAAAATATCTTGGGGTATGTATGATATTCCTTCCCGTAAATGCAGCCATGTTTATGATATGCAAGTTACTGGCAAAGCCAAGGTTCACGGTATTGAGGGTGTAGAATTGACTGCAAGGGAAGCGTCATATTCGGATAAAAAGGATATAATTAATCGTACTTTTATTGCCCAACTGACAGATACACACTGCCGGTATTTGGCAACGCTTAGAAATGACAAAGACGTTCGCAATTATATTACATTTCTTGACGGTGATGAATTTTTGCTTAATTGGGGCTTTGGGGAAGATAATTGTGGCAACGAAATCAATCTGGCAGCCAAAGGAGATATTAAGAGAGCTGGAGCATCTGTTACAAGTACAAATAAAGATTTTCTCTTGGATATTGTCGGCAGATATATGGTTACTATTGGTGGCAAGAGTTATGATACAGTGTGCGTAATGGATATTGAAACTTATAATTGTGGCGTAGTGTCTGAGCAGTTCTTAGATAAAAACGGAAAAACTATTTTGTGGCGTAGGTTCAATCGTGATAATTGGGCTATCGACCACTATAAGAAAAAATGGAGTGAACAGTTGCCCAAGAATGATAGGCTTACAATAAATGGTATAACTTATGTCCAGTGGTATGATTGTATTACGGATTATATTCTTTGATTAAAAAGCAAGGCAGGGAAATGTTTCCTGCCTTGTTGTTTTTTCCAAGGAATTTTTGAAAATATATTTGGCATAAAATGGTACTTTTTTATATTTAGAGATCTATACAAACCCTACGATTTCTCTTTCCTTTAAACATCTTATTGTGTATAATGAAAAATAGTTGAGCACAAACCCATTTGTTTTTATAAAGAAAGGAACCAAATAAAAATGGGCATGGAAGTGCGAAATTATTTTTTGCCTAAATGGAACAGAGTGAAATTTGGGAAACCTATAAAAGAGCTTGGAGGAATAAATAAGTTATGAATGTATTTACTATGGAGAATGTAAGCAAAAGTTATACGGACAAGCTTTTGCTTGATCATGTAAATTTAGGAATTCAAGATAAGGATAGAATTGGTGTTTTAGGGATTAATGGTACAGGAAAATCTACTTTATTAAAGATTATGGCGGGGCTGGAAGAGGCAGATGAAGGGATAATTACTACAGGGAAAGCAGTAGAGGTTGTATATTTGCCGCAGACGCCAGCTTTTAATGAGGATATTAGTATATTAGAGAATATAATATTGGGAAAAAAAGCAAAAGAATCTTATCGGAATATAGAAGGAGAAGCCCGTGCAATGTTAGCAAAGCTGGGGATAGCCAATTGTGAAGAACTGCCAATACATCTGTCAGGCGGGCAGAAGAAGAGGGCGGCATTAGTGCGTACTTTGCTTACGCCAGCAGATATTTTAGTGCTAGATGAGCCAACTAACCATTTGGATAGCCAGATGGCAGAATGGTTAGAGGAGTATTTACGGAAATATCAAGGGGCATTGGTTATGGTAACACATGATAGGTATTTTCTAGATAAAGTAACGAATCGGATAGTGGAACTGGATAAGGGGAAACTCTATAGTTATGAGGCAAATTATTCTAAGTTTATAGAGATGAAGGCGTTAAGGGAAGAAATGGCGCAAGCTACGGAAAGGAAGAATAAAAGCCTTTACCGCGTAGAGCTGGAATGGATGAAAAGAGGCGCGAAGGCACGTTCTACTAAACAAAAGGCACATATTCAACGGTTTGAAGAATTAAGGGATAGAGAAAAGCCTATAACAGATGAAAAAGTAGAGATAACATCTCTTTCGTCCAGGTTGGGAAAAACTACAATAGAGTTAGGGAGTATATCAAAAAGTTTTGGAGACAAAAATTTAATTTCTGATTTTACTTATATTTTTCTTCCTGGCGATCGAGTTGGGATTATAGGGGAAAATGGTTGTGGGAAGAGTACTTTGCTTAAAATAATAACAGGCATAATTCCGCCAGATAGTGGGACAGTTACTGTTGGGCAGACAGTGAAAATAGGGTATTTTTCGCAAGAAAATGAGTATATGGCTGAAGAAGAGCGTGTTATAGATTATATATGTGGGGTAGCAGAATATATAAAGACGGATGAGGGAATGGTAACAGCTTCGCAGATGTTAGAGAGATTTTTATTTACAGGGGCGTTACAATATTCTTTAATCCAAAAATTGTCCGGCGGAGAAAAGCGGCGGCTGTATTTGTTAAGGATATTAATGGAAGCCCCTAATATATTAATTTTAGATGAGCCTACTAATGACTTGGATATTACAACCCTTGCTATTTTAGAGGAATATTTACAGGTATTCCAAGGGATTGTAATAGCAGTATCCCATGATAGATATTTTTTAGATAAGCTGGCAAACCGTATTTTTTCATTTGAAGGAAATGGGATAATAAAGCAATATGAAGGGAATTTTACGGATTATAAAGATAAAGTGGGAGAGAAAAAGAAGGAATTAACAGAAAAAGAGCCTTCCAAACAAGATTGGAAAGTAAAAAATACAGATAAGCCTAAATTCACGTATCAAGAAAAACGAGAGTATGATACAATAGAAGATGAGGTAGCTAAATTAGAAGATAAAATTTCTAGGATAGATCAAGAAATGGAAGGTTCTGCTACAGACTATGGAAAGCTGAACAAATTAGTAAAGGAAAAGGAAGAAACAGAAAGGCTTTTGGAGGAAAAAATGGAACGATGGGTATATCTAAATGATTTGGCAGAAAAAATAATTGCAGCAGGAGGCAGGGTATCATGAAAAGATATCAAACAATATTATTTGATTTAGATGGGACTCTGCTAAATAGTTTGGAGGATTTAAAGGATTCTGTAAATGAAATATTAAAAAGGCATAATTATCCTGTTAGGAATTTAGAGGAAATTAGGACTTTTGTAGGAAATGGGGCTTTTCATTTAATCCAGTGTTCCTTGCCAAAAGGATGCCAAGAAAAAGAGGTACAAGATTGTTTAAAAGAATATAGTGATTATTATTTTAGACATTCTCAAATTAAGACATGCCCTTATAAAGGAATTCCAGAATTATTAAAGGAGCTGCAAAAAAAGGGGATTTTGGTGGGCGTAGTGTCAAATAAAGGAGAAGAAACGGTAAAGGATTTATGTGAAAATTATTTTCCTGGTTGTATATCAGCAGCAGTTGGGGATAAGGAAGGCTTCCAAAAAAAACCGGCACCAGATAATGTGATAAGGGCTATAAGGGAATTAAAAGGAGACGAAGGCACAACATTATACGTGGGAGATTCTGAAGTAGATATAAAAACAGCGGAAAATTGCCATTTAGACAGTGTGTTAGTAACATGGGGATTCCGTACAAGGAAACTTCTTTTAGAACATGGGGCAAAAGTATTAATTGACAGCCCATTAGAGTTATTGCAATATCTGGATAGAGGATTGCTGTAATAGAGTAGAGAATGGACAAATATAATGAAAATAGGAGTTGATAGATATGAGAAAAGTGGCATTAGAACTTTTAACGCCTGATATGGTATTAGCAAAACCAGTCTATCACCTAAATAGTTTGCTTTTAAAGGTGGGGACAGGGCAGCTAGAACGGTATATATCGAGCCTTTCTAGATTGGGGATTACTCATTTGTATGTAACAGACTCTATTAGTGAGGATATTATTGTAGAGGATACTATTAGCCAAGAAACAAGGCTGCATTGTAAACAGGTTTTATTTTCTACAATGAGCCTATTATCAGGGCAAGGAATCTTACAAACCAGTATGCTTTCAGAAAGTGCAGATGAAATATTAGAAGAGATACTGAAAAATCCTGGTGTGCTGGTAAGTATGAATGAAATAGGGACTTCAGACGACAGTACATTTAACCATTCTATTAATGTTGCTATTTATTCTTTATTGGTAGCAAAACAATTGGATTATCCAAAAGTAAGGGCAAAAAAATTAGCGATGGGAATGTTGTTACATGATATTGGAAAAACAATGGTTGACCAAAAAATATTGTATAAACCAGGACGTTTGACAAAGGAAGAGTATGAACATATTAAAACCCATACAGTATTAGGGTATGATGTATTAAGAAGGAATGATACTTTAACAGAACTCTCTAGAATTGTAGCATTAAGCCATCATGAAAGGTTAGATGGTTCTGGTTATCCAAACCGTTTAAGGGGAGATGAGCTGCATGAGTTTGTTCGGATTGCGGCTATTGTGGATATCTATGATGCGTTGGTATCAGAACGTTGTTATCATAAAAAGAAAAGTATTTATGAAGCGGTTGCTATGTTAAAAGAAGAAGCTGCTGGAAGGCTAGATGCAGATTTATTAGCAATTTTTATAAAATGCCTTGCTATTTACCCAAATGGGACAATGGTAAAATTGTCAGATGGGACAACGGGCATTGTGAAATGCCAAAACCCAGAATATCCATACCGGCCAGTAGTCCGTATGGTACGTGACCGTATGAATAAGCCAATGCCATTATTTGATATCGATTTATCAAAAGAGAGGCATATGAGGATACAAGAGGCAAAATACATAGAAGATATTTCTAAATAGAAAAATTGCTTTTTAATAAAATAAGGGATTTGTTAAAAGAGGATTGACAAATAATTATATTGTAGTTATTATAGAAACATGCGCTGTTTTCTTTGGTCAGAAAACAGATAATTTTACGAAATGGAGGTAGGAACTATGAGAACAAACAGACCATTTATAAAGAAACTGAATAATATTGTAACTCAAGCGGCCTGCCTCAGATCTCCAATCTAATAAGGACAGAAGGGTATTATACTATCTTTATTAAAAAACAGAG
>ERZ808051.1500-NODE-1500-length-15114-cov-3.668750_pt1 | contig 15114 bp, 10 predicted proteins | sample MGYA00380199_ERZ808051 | MGnify/ENA primary metagenome ERZ808051 (study PRJEB31490, sample SAMN06133391) | mouse gut metagenome | isolation source: J11 | host: mice | place: China: Chengdu | collected 2015-05 ...
AAGAGTGTATCTGTGCGTGGCGGCTTTCATCCGAAAGAAGCAGTTCGAGCTGTTGGTCAAAGAGCCTAAGGGGGGAATAAATGCTTTTCCAGAAGTAGAGGGCAATCAGGGCCACAAAGGCGGCAAGGATAAAGACACAGGCAAAAATATCGGTGAGCGACTGATAATAGTCCTTAATATAGATGTGCTCAGGGATAATGATATGGACATTCCAGCCCTGGGACATCGCTTTGGACATAGAGCGGTAGTCTTTATGAAACATAAGGATGGAGGAGGAAGCCTCAGAGCCGCCGCCTTGGTTTTCGTTTGGAAGGTTCATGATTTCTATATCGGACTCATCTTCAAAGGTAGTGTAGACCAGCTCCCCGGAGGCATTTGTAATGGCAAGAAAAGCAGATTTGCGTCCGGCGGAGCGGATCGGAGCCAGCAGAGAATAAAAACCGGATTCGATGGATAATACCACAGACTTTCCGCTCGGCAGGGTTTCCGTCCGCTTAAGAATCAGCACAGGATTGCCGTTATAGCTGCTTTGGCTTTGGCATGGCCCGTAAAAAGAAAAAGAGGCATTTTGATAAAGAACAGGAGCCTGCTCTGTTTGCCTGCGGCTGAGAGGAAAGCTGCTGAAAATAAAATCCTGCAGCGTATTGTCGTAAAGATAGAGCAGGGAAATGTCGGTATTGGCAAGGGTCAGCATGGTAATGGAATCAAGGAGAGAGGAATAATGTATCTGCTGTTCATAGGGGGAAATACTCTCCTGGTAGAGCATCAGGGTTTCCTGGATTTCTTCATTATCTAATATCTGCGCGGATGTCAGCGTGAGGTTCCAGAGCAGATTTTCCATGACATCGCAGGTCTCGGAGAGAATACTGTCATAATCATTATTTAACTGTGTCTGCGTAAAGCGGGTAATAAACCTGCTGATGATAAAAAAGCAGGAACAGGCCATCAACAGGAGGATGCTGAAAAAGGATATAAAAATTCTGGATCTCAGAGAGATATTTTTTAAACCGGATCTTTTCATGGAAAGCACCTCCTTATGCCGTTTCATTTATTATAAATTTGGCTCAGAAGTCTTGTCAATATTACAGGGGACGTGGAGAGGTGGATGATTTTGCAAAAAAGGAGGACAATTATGATATGGAAAATGATTCATTACAGAATAATCCCCTTTTGGGTTCGGATAATCAGTCCAATTTTCTAAAAAGAACAGATATAATCAGTCTATAGAAAACAAAAAAGAAGGGAGAAAAGAACATGAAAAAGCAAATAGTAAGCTTGTTGACGGTGTTTGGCCTGACGCTGGGAATGCTGGCAGGCTGCGGTCAGGCAGAAGGCGGCAAAAACGAAGAAGGCGCATCGGCAGCAAAATCTGACGGCGAAGCACAGGCGGGTACGGCCGGACAGAGCGTGGGGGAAAACCTTCCTGTAGATGAGAGCGGGAATCCGTCTCCGTTTGGGAAATATGCAGAGCCTGTAACGGTAGAAATCATCCAGTCCATCAATCCGACGATTCCCATGCCGGAGGGGGACACGGCTACAGACAACTATTATACCAGATTCATCAAGGAAAACCTGAATGTGGATATTTCGGTGAAGTGGTCGGCGGCATCTTCGGATTATGGGGAGAAGCTGAATCTGGCAATTGCCGCCAATGACCTGCCGGATATTCTCGTGGTGAATGAACAGCAGTTCCGGAAACTGGCCCAGTCGGATATGCTGGAGGATTTGACGCCTTATTATGATACCTATGCCTGCGACATTATTAAGCAGAACATTGATTCCACAAAAGGCAAGGCGTTAGAAAACGCCTCCTATGACGGGAAGCTGTTAGGGCTGCCGAATGTTATGGTAGAGGCGGACGGATATGTGCTGATGTGGATAAGACAGGACTGGCTGGATGCCTTAAAGCTGGATGTGCCCACGACGATTGAGGAGCTTGAGACGGTGGCGAAGGCCTTTGTGGACAACAACATGGGCGGTGAAAACACCATCGGGATCGTAGGACCGACGGTCAACGGGAAGCTGTACAATACCTTCCTTTCGATCAATAACCTGAACAATCTGGATGGAATTTTCCAGGCCTTTCAGTCCTATCCGGGATTCTGGATTGAGAAAGAGGACGGAAACGTGGTCTACGGCTCGACGACGGCGCAGACAAAAGAAGCGCTTGCAGAGCTGAGCAAGATGTATCAGGAGGGGTATCTTGACCAGGAGCTGGGTGTGAGAAAGGATGCAGATGAGGCCTGGAAAAGCGGTAAGGTCGGAATTCTTTTCTCTCCCTGGTGGCATGGGTATAATGTCAAGGATGGTATTGCAAACGATCCGGCTATGGAGTGGAAGGCCTATGCTGCGCCTCTGGCAGCAGACGGGCAGTGGTATCCGAAGCTGGGGGGCGTAGGCGGTTCTTACTGCGTGGCACGCAAGGGATATGAGCATCCCGAAGCAGCAATCCTGCTGAATAACTATCTGCGGGTGAATGAGGGCAGGTTCCAGGAGGAGACGACGCTGGACGTAGGATATTATCCGGGACGTGTGGTTATCACGCCTCTTGACGAAAATTCCGTTTCTGTGCGCGCCCTGCGGGCGGAGATGAAAGGGGAAGAAGCGGAAGCCTTTGACCCTGTCAATTACAAGCTTTTGGAAAGCGATTTAAATTCTCTCAGCCAGTGTCTGCAAGCCCCCTATGATGATACGGGCATAGAGAAATGGGATGTGGAGCATCCGGTGTTTGGCAGAGTATATTCCCTGCTGATGGGCTCTACCGCTGTGGAGGATGCGGCCGAAAAGGGTATCGTAAATAAGATCTACAGCGTAACCTATACACAGACAGAAACCATGGAAAAGAAATGGACTAATCTTGAGAAAAAAGAAAATGAAACCTTTTTAAAGATTATCATCGGGGAAGAGCCCATAGATGCTTTTGATACCTTTGTGGAGGAGTGGAAGGCAGAAGGCGGAGATGAGATCACGGCGCAGGTGCAGGCGATTGCAGATGGCAGATAACACAGGAAAGGAATGGTTCTGCGGCCTTTTGCGACTGCCGGGAGCTTAAAGACAGGGTGCCTGGAGTGTCCAAACACATTTCAGGCGCCCTGTTTAAATGCAGAAAAGGAGATAATGAGTATATGGATAGAGACAGGAGGAGTGGGATTGGGTAAGAAAGCAAATATTTTACATGCAAGGGCAGGGGCATATTGGCTTATGGTGCTGCCGGCAATACTCTGGATGGTGTTGATCAATATTGTTCCCATGTTTGGGATTATCATGGCCTTTCAGGATTTTAACCCGGGAAAAGGAATGTTGCATTCAAAATTCGTGGGGCTTGAAAATTTTGAATACATGTTTCAGATGAAGGATGTATCTCAGATTTTTACCAATACAATTGTGATTGCGGTGGGCAAGCTCCTTCTCAACGTCCTTGTGCCGGTAAGCTTTGCATTGCTGCTCAATGAAATAAAAAATGTGTTTTTTAAGAGAGGCGTACAGACCATTGTGTATCTTCCGCACTTTATTTCATGGGTTGTGATGGGCGGGATTCTGCTGGATGTGTTCGGCCTCTACGGGCCGGTCAACATGGTGCTCTCAGCTTTTGGCGCCGAGCCCGTTGCATTTTTCAGAATCTCTGCTTTGTTCCGCACGCTGGCAATCGGCACGGATGTGTGGAAGGAGTTTGGCTTCAATGCAGTAGTCTATCTGGCAGCCCTGACAGGGATCAGCCCGGCACTGTACGAGGCTGCTGCCATCGACGGCGCAAGCCGCTGGCAGCGTATGTGGCATATTACCCTGCCGGGACTAAAGCCGGTCATTGTCCTGATGTCGATCCTTGCACTTGGCAATATCCTGAATGCAGGATTTGACCAGATTTACAATATTTATAATCAGGCGGTTTATTCCACAGGGGATATTATCGATACCTGGGTATACAGGGTGGGGCTGAACGATCTGCAGTATTCTCTGGCGACAGCGGTGGGGCTTTTGAAATCGGTGGTGGGATTTTTGCTGATTTCCCTGTCCTATGCGATTGCATACAAAAAGGCTAATTACAGAATTTTTTAATTGACAGGCGCTCCTAAAAGGCGCGGCTGCGCCTGACGGGAAAGGTGAGGTGAATGAGAATGGTAGAGAAAAAAACGGCCGGACACTATGCGGTGCAGGCAATTTTTGTAATAATCCTTGTTACACTGGCTCTTAGCTGCCTGCTTCCCCTTTTATATAACCTGGCAGTGTCTTTCAGCTCCAAGGAAGCGGCGGAGGCGGGGCTGGTATCCTTTTGGCCGGTAGGGTTTACGTTGAAGGCATATCAGGAGATTATGGGGGAGAAAGGCTTTTTCATAGCTTTCTTTGTGTCTGTGAAACGGGGTGCGGCAGCGCTTTTGATTACCCTTCCGGTATTGACGATGGCGGCTTATCCGCTGGCAAAAGGTAAGCAGGAGTTTGCCCCCAGAAATATTATTCTGTGGATTTTTGTGTTCTGCATGCTGTTTTCGGGGGGAACCATCCCATGGTATATGGTGATGAAAAATTATGGCCTGACAAACAGTATTTTGGGACTGGCAGTGTGCGGAGGCATCCCGGTATTTAATCTGATTCTGATGGTCAACTTTTTTCAGGATATTCCCAAAGAGCTGGAAGAGGCGGCGATGGTGGACGGTGCGGGCGCGTGGTATATCCTTACCCATATCATCGTACCATTGTCGAAACCGGTCATTGCCACGATTGCATTATTTACGATCGTAACCCACTGGAACGATTTTTTCCAGGGGCTGGTTTTGTCCACCGGAGAAAAAAATTACCCTCTGCAGACCTACATAAAGCAGTTGATTTTTCAGGTGGATACTTCGACCATGACGGCGGAGCAGATCAAGCAGGCTTCCATGATGTCGAACACAACGATGAATGCGGCAAAGATTTTTATTTCCATGATTCCGGTATTGTGCATCTATCCCTTCCTGCAGAAATACTTTGTGACGGGTATTACACTTGGCGGGGTAAAAGAATGAAAGGAACAGAGGTAGAAGGATGAAAGAATTGATATTTAGCAATGACCCTTATGAAATGAACTGGCTGAGGGAGGACTACGAGTATGGCAGGATAGATTGTCCCGGGGAGCTGTGCTGCAGTGTGGAAAGCAGAAGGGAAGAGGAGTGCATCTGGACAAGCGTTACAATATCCAATCCGGGCACAAAGCCGTATGTTACGGACAAAGGCTCCATTCGTATCGCATTCCCCTTGGCTGATAAATACGACGACAGCAAAACGTGTATCCGGCGGCGCTGTCATACCCATATTTTCTGCGGCGGAAATATCAGCTATATCTGCGCCCTGCGCATGGGAGGAGAGGCCCCCCATCTAGGGATGGCGCTCACCCGGGGAAGCCTTTCGGGATACAGCATAGAACGCAATATCTTAAGACAGAGTAATGACAGGGGATGCTTTCTTCTCCATCCGTCTCCCATGGAAATCAGGGCAGGCGAGAGCGTGACACTGGAATGGGTGATTTTCAGTCACAAGGGGGAGGAGGACTTTTTCCGGAAAATGACGCAGTATAATCCGCACTTTGTACGGGTGTGGGCGGACAGATATGTGTTGTTTCAGGGTGAAAAGAATGTGCTGCATGTCTGCCCGGCCTTTTCTGCCGGAGAGGTGACGGCAGATGGGAAAAAGCTTCTGGAAGAAAGCGGACAGTATCAGTTGGAGTATACGGCCCGGGAAATCGGAGAAAAGGTATTTGAAATTGAGGCGGACGGCGTCAAGACCTGGTGCAGAATCTATGTGCAGGAGAGGCCCCGGAAGCTGGCAGAGAAACGATGTATGTTTCTGGCAGAGCATCAGCAGTACCGGGGAGCTGTTAAGGAGCTCAAAGGCGCATATCTGGCTTACGACAATGAGGAGGACAGGTGCGTGTACCGTCCGGAAAACGATTATAACGGCGGCAGGGAACGGATGGGAATGGGGATCTTGATTACCCGCTGTCTCTTAGACCAAAACGCAAGCGGGAATGCTCTGCTCAGGGAGAGCCTCGATCAGTACAGGGAGTATGTGCTGAGAGAGCTGGTAGATGCAGATACCGGAAGGGTTTACAACGATATGGGCAGGGATGACAGTTTCAGGCGATTGTACAATGCACCCTGGGCGGCTGCATTTTTTACAGAGCAGTACAAACTGCGGAAGGACGAAAAGGAATTGCTTTGCGCATACCGGATTGTAAAGCAGTTTTATGAGGAAGGCGGAAAAGATTTTTATCCCATAGACCTGCCGATCCTGCTCTTGGATGAGGAGCTTGCCAGGGCGGGAATGGAGACATGCAGAGATGAGCTGCGAGCGCTCTACAGGGAGCATGCCGAGCGGATTTGTGAAAGAGATATTTATTACCCGGCAAGCGAGGTTAACTTTGAGCAGAGTATTGTTGCCCCGGCAGCAGATATACTGCTGTCAGTTTATGTACTGACAAAGGAAGAAAAGTATTTAAAGGCCGCAGAGCGCCACATCGGCATCCTTGCGCTGTTCAACGGGATGCAGCCGGACTATCACCTCTATGAGGCGGCAATCCGGCATTGGGACGGATACTGGTTTGGCAAAAGAAGATATTTCGGGGATACCTTCCCGCACTACTGGAGTGCGCTGAGCGGCAATGTGTTTGAGCTCTACGGAAAGATCACCCAAAAAGGCGACTATCTGGAGCGGGCAGAGAATGCCAGAAGGGCTGTGCTTCCTATGATCTTTGCGGACGGAAGAGCCTCCTGCGCCTATATTTATCCGCTTTATGTTAACGGGATGAAAGGGGAATTTTATGATCCCTATGCCAATGACCAGGACTGGGGGCTGTACTTTTACTTAAGAACCATGTAATATTCTGAAAAATCCTGCGGCTTTCAATGGAGCATGAAATTCAACTGCCAGGCGAACTGCCTGGCAGGATTCGCCTTCCGGCCTATTGCGAAGCGCCTTGGATTGTACTATAGTAGATTCAAGGAGTATCCGGCATCCGTAAATGACGAAACAAAAAGCATCCCACATGAAAAGACAGGAGAGGCATAGACATGTACATACGAAAAGCAGTTTCGCAGGACCTTTCCAGAATCGCAGAAATTCTGGTTTTTGTAAAAAGGATGAACTACCGCCGAATCTTTCAGGATGACGCCGTTTCCTTCGGCGTACTGCAGGTGCTGCCGGTAGCGGAGGAATATGGGGCTTCGGAGATCCTTGGTCATATATGGGTTTACGACGACGGATTTGTAAAAGGGCTGATTCATATAGAGGGGGAGCAGATCAAGGAACTGTATGTAGATTCCTTTTTTGAGAATCAGGGGATAGGGGCGGAGCTGATTGAGTTTGCCAAAAGGGAATTCGGAGCCGCAAAGCTATGGGTGCTTGAAAAAAATACAGACGCCATTCGTTTTTATGAGGCCCATGGATTTCACAGAACCGGCAAGAAGAAGCGGGAAGAGGGCACTGATGAATATATCCTGTTGATGGAGAGAGAATAATCAGATAACAAATTTACAAGGTATCTTGAAGAGCAGAAAATGCGCTGCTGCTTCAAGGTGCCTTTTTGATTGGGTGAATTTTCGGCAAACGTCGTATTTTTTTAATATATCCTTATGATATATGGCATATTTGTTTCAAGAACGGCATATTTGAGAATTGAAATGTGCATATTGGATAAATATTTGCTGATATACAGGGGGAAAATTGTGATATATATTTAAATCAGCAAAATAAAACAATAGAAAAATGAAGGAGGTACTTGATGCAAAAGAAAAAAATACTATGTTCTTTACTCTGCGGAGTCCTTTTATTATCCACGGCAGGATGCGGGGGAGGAGGCACACAGCCCCCTGCGGATATGGGACAGGAACGGTCTGAGACTGTGCAGGGGGATTCAGTGCCGGAGACGGCAGATACGAATCTGAATGCAGACGGGCTGCCCATTTTAAAGGAACCGGAAACCTTCCGCATTGCGGTAATGAAAAATGTTATGAGTAAAAATACTTTTCCGGAAAAGCTCTGTGTAATCGAAACGGAAAAAGCTACGAACGTAAAAATTGAGTGGGTCGAGATCCCGGCATCGGGATGGAAGGAAAAAACAAATATTATGCTGGCTTCAGGAGACCTGCCGGATGCATTTCTGGGAACGATTGATGTGGCGAACAATATTTCTTCCCTGGCAGAGCTGGATGAGCTGATCACGGAATATGCCCCTTCAATCCAGGAGCTGATGGAGGCGAGGAAGGATATTGCTGACGCTATGGTGGCGATGGACGGGAAAATCCATTCCCTGCCCATCGGAGACGAATCATACAATAATAAGGTGGGACAGAATATCTGGATCAATCAGAAATGGCTGGACAAGCTTGGTCTGGAGATGCCTGAGACAACGGAGGAATTTGCAGAGGTTTTGCGGGCCTTTAAGATGCAGGATCCGAACGGGAACGGCCAGGCAGACGAGATCCCTTTTTCCTTTAACGGTACGACCCATGTGGGACATATGTTCGGCTCCTTCGGGGCGTTGGATCCGAAGGATAACCATACTGTCCTTGTGGAGGATAAGGTGTTGTTCACCCCTGGCACGGAGGGGTATTTTAGGGCTCTGCAGTGGATGCATGAACTGAGCGGGGAAGGCCTTTTAGATCCGGAAGCGTTTACCCAGAATGACGAGCAGTATATGGCTAAATACAAAGGAAAAGAAAATCTGGGATGCTTCATTTCTTTTGATCCGTCGGAAGTGGTGGGGGCAGAAAAAATGCAGGATTACAGCGCGGTGCTTCCGTTAAAGGGGCCAAAAGGAGATCAGATGTGGCTGGACACAGGTAATGTCAATGTGGAGGGATTTGTGATAACTAAGGCATGTGAAAATCCCGGCGCGCTGATCAGGTGGTATGACTATATCCGTTCCGATCTGGAAACAGGCCTTTTGTGGAACCGTGGGGAAAAGGGGGTGGCATGGGATTATACAGAGGACGGGAAATGGAAAATCTTAAAGGAGCAATGCCCGTCAGATATTCCTTACGGGCAGTGGAGACATACGATTTCTGCGGGATCGAGCGCTCCCTTCTTATTTGAAATGGAAAAAATCGGGCCGGATGCACAGGAATTTACCACAGACAGGGATATTCTGAAGGTAAAGGCTGTAGATGCATATCTCCCTTATGTGTACAAATCCCTTCCAATGGGAATTGACGATCCGGATAATGCCAAGAAGAGAAGTATTCTCCTGGTAGACATTGACAACTATTTAAAAAGGTTTGTGTCCGGTGCGGTATTGGATGGAATTGACGACAAGGGATGGGAAGAGCATCTGAAAACCTGTGAATCCCTGAAGACAGCAGAATACGAGATGCTCTGTCAGGATTATGCAGATCGTGTTACCAGGTAACGGAAAATGAAGTGGATGTGCCGCAGGGGGTTTTTAAGAGTAATTCCTGCGGCGCACGCTTTCTGAAACGGAAAGGCGGGGGTTATGAAAACAAAGAAAAACCCAGGATCTGTCAGAAGAGGGATGATCTATCAGCTCAGACGGAACTGGATCCTTTATCTTTTTATAGTGCCGGGAGCACTGTATCTGATCATTTTTAATTATATTCCTTTATATGGCATCCAGCTTGCGTTTAAGGAATTTTCACCGGCCCAGGGAATCTGGGGAAGCGAATGGGTGGGCCTGGAGCAGTTCCGGCGATTTTTTAGCTCCTATCAGTTCGGGGCTCTTTTGAAGAATACGCTGGTGTTAAGCCTGTATTCGCTCTGTATGAATTTTCCTATTCCCATTATTCTGGCCCTTTTGCTGAATTATGCAATCAGTAAAAAATTTAAAAAGTTTGTTCAGACAGTTACATATGCTCCCTATTTTTTGTCGGTGGTGGTTCTCGTAGGGATGATAGGAGTGTTTTTTTCGACGGAGGGCCCGGTTAATAAGATCTTCCAGATCATGGGAATGGAACAGCCAATCCTGTTTATGGGAAATCCGGATTATTTCAAGCATATATTTGTCTGGTCAGGCGTATGGAAACAGGCGGGCTGGGGAGCGGTCGTTTACATTGCAGCCCTGACAAGCGTGAGCCCGGAGCTTCATGAAGCGGCAATTATGGACGGGGCGAATAAGCTGCAGAGAATTTTTCATGTGGATATTCCGGCAATTATGCCCATTGCTGTGATTATGCTGATCATGAATGCGGGAAATATTATGAATCTTGGCTTTGAAAAAGCATACCTGCTGCAGAACGACATTAACATATCCGCCTCGGAGATTATTTCCACATATGTATACAAGGTGGGTATATTAAGCTCTCAATACAGTTATTCCACAGCGATCGGTTTGTTTAACAATTGCATCAACTTTATTCTTCTCGTCAGTGTGAACCGCATTTCCAAAAAGCTGTCGGGAACCGGTCTGTGGTAGAAAGGAGGGGGATTATGTTTGGAAAAAAGACCAGGTATTCTGGCTTTGATTTCTGGTTTGACGTTGTGGTTACCGGGCTGCTGGTTTTGATTTGTGCGGTGGTTCTTTATCCGCTTTACTTTACGGTAATTGCATCGGTAAGTGATCCAATGGCAGTGACTTCCGGCCGGGTGCTGCTGTATCCCGTGGGGCTGAATTTTAAAAGCTATCAAGTGATCTTTGAAGATGCCCGGATATGGTCAGGGTACTGGAATACGATACGATATACCTTTTTTGGGGCGTTAATCGGCCTTGCGCTGACGGTACCGGCAGGATATGCGCTTTCCAGAAAGGATTTGGCAGGGCGGAAGATCATACAGAAGCTGATGGTGTTTACCATGTACTTCCAGGGAGGGCTGATTCCCACTTATCTGGTGGTTCAGAGGCTCAGCCTGATTAACACGCCCTATGTGTTAATGATTCTGGGATCTTTTACGGTGTTTAACCTGATCATTGCCCGTTCTTTTTTTGAGGCAACGATTCCGGCAGAATTGCAGGAGGCAGCAGAAATAGACGGTTGTAACCAGTTTCGTTTCTTTGTCTCTATTGTGCTGCCTTTATCGAAGGCGATTGTAGCGGTGATTGCCCTTTATTATGTAGTGGGACACTGGAATTCTTTCTTCAATGCACTGATTTATGTGAGTGAAGAAAAGCTTTATCCGCTTCAGCTAATCCTAAGGGATCTGCTTTTGAGCAGCCAGATGCTCATAGCAGATGGAATGAGCGACCCGGACATGATCCGCGAGATGGAAACGATTGCGTTGTCTATTAAGTACGGTATCATTATTGTGGCCAGTGTGCCTGTTCTGATTATTTATCCCTTCCTGCAGAAATATTTTGTAAAAGGGGTTATGATTGGTTCAGTCAAAGGGTGAGAAAGGAGAAAAAAATGAAAAAGAATGTCCTGATAATTATGACGGACCAGCAGAGAAAGGATTCCCTGGGATGCTATGGCAATGCCTATGCACAGACTCCCTTTCTGGATGGCCTGGCCCGGGAAGCCGTCCGCTTTAACAGAGCTTATGTGGCCAATCCGATCTGTATGCCCAACCGCCACTGTCTGTTCAGCGGAAGGTATCCCCACAATCACGGTGTGTATACCAATGGGCTGCTTTTACGGGATAACGGGTGCAATATCCTGCACCATTTATCGAACCGGGGCTGGCAGACAGCAAATATCGGAAAGATTCATTTTACGCCCACAGACGGAGGGGGCGGCAAAGAGGCCGCGGCCTCCTGGTCAGATGAAAATGCAGATTATTCCTGGCATGGACCGTATTGGGGATTTCAATATGTGGAGCTGACGGTGGGGCATAGCCGTCAGAAAGGACATTACAGGGAATGGTTTCTGCAAAATGGCGGAAACGATCACATGTATGAGGGCTGCTCAAAGAGCGGAGACACAGGGTGCGTGACTATGCCCCTGCCTGAGAAGCTGCATTCCTCTTCCTTTGTAGGAGACAGAACCTGTGAATGGCTGCTCAGAAAGCGCGATCCCTCCCGGCCCTTCTTCCTTGTAGCCAGCTTCCCCGACCCGCATTTCCCCTTCGATCCTCCGGCTGAGTCCGTGGAAAGATTCGGAAAGGAAGAACCGCCCATGCCCGCAGGAAGCGGGGAAGATCTTGAAACCAGGCCGGGGCATTACAGGAAGCATTTCAGGGGGGAATGGCACCGGAGTGGGCAAAAGCCTGCAAATACAACGCCGGAAGGCGTCAGCAGAGAGTACGCCCTTGAGAGGATTCGAAATACCCATGCAATGGTATCCCTGATCGACCGGAATGTGGGAAAAATTTTAAATACACTGCGAAACCTGGAGCTGGAAGAGGAGACAATTGTGATTTTTACATCGGATCATGGGGAATTGCTTGGGGACCATGGATTGTGGTATAAAGGGCCCTTTTATTATGAAGGGCTTGTCAATGTTCCTTTGCTGATAAGGGTTCCCGGAGTGAGGGCACGGGTGGATGAGGGCTTGTTCTCTGCTGTGGACATGGCGCCTACACTGTGCAGGCTTCTGGGAGTGGAGATACCGGATTATGTAGACGGTGTTTCTCAGGCACAGCACTTGAATGACTCACGCATTAAGGCCAGAGACTGGTGTATGGTGGAATACCGAAATGGTTTCGGAAAGAGGGACAGGGCCTCCCGGGCGGTGATAACAGAGCGGTATAAATATGTGAGATACCAGAATGGAGAGAGGGAACTGACCGATCTGATGGCGGATCCGGCGGAACTGTGTAATGTGGCAGAGCTTTTGGAAAATGTTTCTGTATGCCGCAGGCTGGATGAGAAGATGCTGGAAGCGGTATTAAATACGGAAAATCAGTATCCGCAACAGGTTTCCTTTGCATAATCCGCAGAAGAACCTGAGCACGAATTACTATGGGGGAGAGAGATGAATAAAAAAAAGAATGTATTATTTATTTTTTCAGACCAGCAGCGCTGGGATACCGTTAGCTGTTACCGTCAGATACCGGGATACCCTTTTCACCTGACGCCGAATCTGGACAGGCTGGCAGAAGAAGGCACGCGTTTTGAAAATGCGATGACCTGCCAGCCGGTGTGCGGCCCGGCGCGTGCCTGTATTCAGACCGGGAAGTATCCCACTATGCTGAAGTGCCATGTGAACGATCGTATGCTTCCCGTCCGGGAGAAGGGAATTGCGTCTTATTTTAATGAAGCAGGATATGAAACCGCCTATGTGGGGAAATGGCATCTTGCCTCGCACTGTTCCTTCCGGCCTTCAGGGGAGAGTATGGATTACAAGACAGAGCCCATACCAAAACCCTTGCGGGGCGGGTACAAAGATTTCTGGATTGCTTCCGATGTGCTGGAATTTACCTCACACGGTTATGGCGGTTATATGTATGATCAGGAAGGAAAAAAGAGGAAATTTACAGGATATAGGGTGGATGCCACCACGGATTTTGCGCTGGAATATTTGAAAAAACCAAAGGAGAAACCATTTTTTTTGTTTTTGTCCTATATAGAGCCGCACCATCAAAATGACCATAACCGTTATGAGGGGCCTGAGGGATCAAGGTTAAGCTTTGCTGATTATGCGGTACCCGCGGATCTGACAGGAACACAGGGAGATTGGAAGGAGCAGATGCCGGATTATCTGGGCTGTTGCCGCAGCCTGGACGATAATGTGGGCCGGTTGGTAGATGAACTGAAAAGACAGGGGATTTACGAAGATACGGTTATTCTGTATACATCGGATCATGGTTCCCATTTCCGCACCAGGAATGACGAGTATAAACGTTCCTGTCATGATGCAAGCCTGCATGTGCCGTTTATTGCCAGGGGAGGGATTTTTAACGGCGGCCATGTAATCGGGGAACTCACCAGTCTCATTGACATTGCGCCTACGCTCCTTGAAGCGGGAGGAATTCCAAAGCCTGAAGAAATGCGGGGAACGCCCATGCAGGAACTGCTGCGCCGCCCGGGCGTGCCAATCCATCCGGAGGTCTTTGTCCAGATCAGCGAGAGCTGTATAGGCCGGGCGCTGCGCACGCCGGATTGGACTTATTGTGTGGAAGCGCCCCGACCGGAAGAGGGGGGACCTGAGCTTGACGAGCCGGATGCTCCCGTATATATAGAAAAATATTTGTATCATCTGCCTGAGGATCCTCATCAGAGAAAGAATCTGATTTCCAGTCCGGCCTGGGCGTGCATTCGCAGAAAGCTTAAAGAAAAAATGCTGGAATATATCCGCAGGGAGGAAGGGAAGACACCGCAGATAATGGAATACGGCCGGCAGTAGCGCAGAATATATTCTTCTATTGCATGAATCAAAGGCCCCCATGCCTTACCTGGTAAACTCGTCGGAGACATCAAAGCTCCGGCAGGTTTCGCGGAATTCTCCCGGCGTCATACCGCACTCAGCCTTAAAAAGGCGGATAAATGATGAAGTGTCGGTATATCCGATGAGAGTGACGATCTCGCCTACGGACATGCTGGTGGCAGACAGCAGGTCTTTAGCCTTGGCAATCCGGATAGACTGTATGTGTTTGGAGAGGCTGAAACCGGTTTTGTTTTTAAAGAAATGGCTGAGATTGGGTGACGTGGTGCCAAAATAGTCCGCCATTCCTTTAAGCGAAAATGTGAGATCAAAACAATTATTGCTGATGTAGTCCAGCAGCAGAGGAAGAGAAAGCTGTCTGCTGCGGGATGTTTTCATGGAAGCCTCAATTTCTGCCGCGAACTGAAGAAGAAGGGAGGGCACGGAAGAAGCGTCAGAGGGAGGCGTATAATATTTTTTTTCAAATTCGCCGAGATTGGCAAGCAACCGGCCGTTTGGGGAGCGGAGTGCCTGAAGACTTCCTCCGATCAGCAGGCTGTAAATCATCACAGCGTATTCCGGTTTCAGAAACAGAGTCTCGTTGCCTGCAATTTCGCGGGTTAAAAAGAGAAAACGGCTGATGTCGCCCGAACCGATGGCATAGCATGCAGAGCGTATTTCAGTTACCGGAATGCGGTCCTTTAAGGGAGAACAGCGGTAAAATTCCCGGGCCGCATGGCGATAGGATTCGTTCAATTCTGCGATACTGTCGCATATGTGGCCGATTCCGCATTCAAAATCCCAGGATATAATCTGGCCGGCACAGGAATCCAGAAATTCCGTATTGCCCCCGGCCAGGACAATGATCTGATTTGAGATAACCGTATTGTCCCAG
>ERZ808051.1501-NODE-1501-length-15082-cov-6.819793_pt1 | contig 15082 bp, 18 predicted proteins | sample MGYA00380199_ERZ808051 | MGnify/ENA primary metagenome ERZ808051 (study PRJEB31490, sample SAMN06133391) | mouse gut metagenome | isolation source: J11 | host: mice | place: China: Chengdu | collected 2015-05 ...
CCACTGTGCTGAAAGAGAAACCCCAGGCCGGGGCCATCCGGCCCAAGACCCGACAAGCGGTGGAACAGGCCGCCCGGACGCGGGCGGCCCCTGCCAGCGCCTCCGGCCCCGCAGGGAAGAAGGCCGCCGTCAAGGGGATCACTGACCGGGCCCGGAAGAAAGCCCAGCGGGACGCCCAGCGCGGTATGCTCCAGGACGGCCCAGGCCGCCGCCGACCTGTCCAAAAAAGCGGCCCAGGCCACGGTGAAGGCGGTGAAGGAGCTGATCGGCGCCCTGTCCGCCCTGGTGGGCGGGGGCGTGCTGGCCGCCGCTATGTGCGTGATCTTCCTGGTGGCCGCCGTGATCGCATCCCCCTTCGGCATCCTCTTTGCCAACGAGCTGTTCCCTGGGGCGGTGCCGCTGGCCGCCGCCGTGAATCAGATCAACATGGAGCTGTCCGACAAGCTGGCCGCCCTGCAAACCGGGGACTACAGCGCCATCGACATCCAGGGCGCCGCCCCGGACTGGCGGGAGGTGGCGACGGTGTTTGCCTGCAAGACCGCCATGGGAGCGGGCAGCATGGACGTGGCCGCCCTGACCCCTGACCGGGTGGCACGGTTAAAGGCCGTCTTTTGGGATATGTGCGCCCTTTCTTCCAGCGTGGAAACCATCGACCACCCGGCCACAGACGATACAGAAGCGTGGACGGAAAGGAAGCTGCATATCACCATCACCCCCAAGAGCGTGGACGATATGCGTTAAAAACTTGCAATGCGTGAAATATATGATTTTATTTAACGGAAAAGGTGCAAATAGTTATGATTATCTCAGAATTGAAGCTCTTCAATTTCCGTAAATTTAATTGTGTAGATAATGCCCCTGGCCTTGTCGTCACATTCCATAAGGGCCTTAATGCCCTTATCGGTGAAAATGATTCTGGCAAAACAGCAATTATTGATGCAATTAAGCTGGTGCTTCTTACACAAAGTAACGAATACATAAAACCAACTGACGATGACTTTTTCGTGGGCGCAGATGGTCTTTCAGTCTCTGAATTTCGAATTAATTGTATACTCTCGGATTTTACACCAAACGAGGCAAAAAATTTTATTGAATATTTGACTTATGAAAAGATAGAAGGAACCGTTTATTATACTCTTCGCCTCCATTATCGGGCATGGAAAGAAGGAAATAGAATCTACTCTGAATTGAGAGCAGGAGAGATAGATGACGGCGTGATTATGTCCGGGAAAGCACGAGAACTTCTTAAAGTTGTCTACTTGAAGCCATTACGAGATGCGGAACGTGAAATGAGCGCAGGGCGAAACTCCAGGATTTCTCAAATACTTCTTAGCCATCCAGTATTTCAAGGGAAAAAAGAACATCGTCTGTTAGAGATTTTTGATGCGGCAAATCGTAATATTGAGGAGTATTTTACTGGAGACGACGAAGGTAAAGTGATTCTCCAGACTATCAGAGAGAATCTCAAGGCATTTAATGATCAAGAAACACCACATGAAGCCAGTCTTCAGACATCAAAAGCGCATTTGAAGGCCATTATGGAAAGTCTGTCCTTAAATGCTTCTGAAGTGCGCCCTGGACTTGGAGAACTCAATCTTCTGTTTATTGCCGCTGAACTTATTTTACTCAAAGAACAAAGTGAGGGAGGCATCAAGCTTGCGCTTATCGAAGAATTGGAGGCACATCTGCATCCGCAAGCACAGTTAAGGTTGATTAATTATCTTCAAGCTGAATATAACGAAAACAGAGCACAAATTATTATATCAACACATAGCCCGATACTGGCATCAAAAATCAATCTAAAAAATCTTATTTTACTTAAAAATGAAAAAGGCTATGATTTAGCAGAAGGCAAAACAGGATTAGAAAAAGGTGACTATCTTTTCCTACAAAGATTTTTGCTGTCAACGAGATAAAAAGCAAACTCGTTGGATATGCAGATAAATTAATGAGCTATCCAAATTACATTGGCACAATTCAATCTTTTATTGATCCTATTAGAGGTCGACACATTCGGTTCGACACAGTACATGGCGTTAAAGGTGAAACACATGACGCAACCCTTTATCTTGAAACTGAAAAGAACCGAGGATCAGATCTTGGAAGAGTTTTGTGTTACTATGGTGTTGGGCAACCAGGACCATCTTCGTTGTATGACTATAGCCGCAAAATTGTCTATGTTGGTATGAGTAGACCAAGAAAACTTCTTTGTGTAGCAATACAGGAGTCCACATTTGCAAAAAGTAAAAACGCATTTCAATCTTGGGAGAAAATAGATCTTAGAGAAGTAGGCGATGGGTGACTCTGATAATTCTTCCAAGAAATAATTCCGCCCATGGCAATCGACGTTCAGACTGTTGCACCGCAACGGTTACGAGGATGCATCTTTTTTGTCAACAAAACACAGGAAACATGGGAACCATGTGAAGGAAAAGGCTTCAAATCGAAAGATTTGAGGCTTTTTTCTTGCTTTCTGTCCAAGCTCTGGCTTCCCGCTTTTTGTCCCAATGCCATCCGTACCAAAATTTACGGGGACCGCAAAACGCCACAGGGCTGTGACCTCGTCCGTCACAGCCCTGCCCCGATTCTTTACCGCAGCGCCTGGCCTGATGGGCCGGGCGCTGTTTTTTATCCCTTTCTCAGGAAGATGACCCCCAGCGTGTTGGGCCCGCAGTGGCACGAGATGGTGGACCCGGCCACGGCCGTGATCACTTCCCGGAAGCCGTACTGCCGCACCATGCCGCACACAGCCTCGGGGATCTCCGGGTTGCACCGGGTGTGGACCACAAACACCCGGTCCAAATCCACATTCTTCCCGTTCAGCTGGTCCACCACGTAGTCCGGCAGCACTTTGTCGAAGGCGCCCCGGTACTTTTTGCCCACGGTCATCCTGCCGCCGGACAGTACGATGCAGGGCTTCAGCTTCAGCAGATTGGCCCCCAGTGCCACCACCGACGAGCACCGCCCGCCCTTGGCCAGATAATCCAGCTTGTCCACCACAAAGGTGGTGTCCACCCGGCCGGCCATCCCCTCCAGCATGGACAGGATCTCCTGAATGCCCATCCCCCGCTCGGCCGCCTCCGCGGCGGCCACCGCCAGAATGCCCTGGCCCACGGTGAGGTTACGGGAGTCCACCACATGGACGTTGCCGAAATCCTCCGCCGCCACCAGGGCATTCTGGTAGCAGCAGGAGAACTCACTGCCGATGGTGATGTGGATCACCTCGTCGTACTGGGGGGCCAGCCGGGCGAACAGCTCCTGATAGTCGGCGATGTTCACCGCGGCGGTGGAGGGCAGCTGGCCGCCCCCCTCCACGTGGCGGAAGATATCCTCCGGGCCTGTCTCCACGCCGTCCCGGTAGGTGTTCCCCCCAAAGGAGACGTACAGGGGAACCATGGTGATCTGATAGCGCTCCAGCAGCTGAGGCGGCAGGTCGCAGGTGCTGGTGGCGGTGACTTTGATGGACATGGAAACGCCCTCCGTTCCGTATTCAAGCTTGTGACACGATTGGAGCAATTATATCAAACAGAGGGGAGAAATACAACCGGGGAAATGTACAAGCTCCTTTGCCGTTCTTCGGGGCCCTGTTAAATGTTTTGACAACGCGCCCCCTTCTGTCAAGGACCGCCCCGCCGTCATGTCCCGCCGGTCCGGCGCATATGTGTTGTTGAGGTGACGGATATGGTGGGACAGCTGGTGCTCCGGCGGGAAAAGGGCCGTTTTCGCGTGGAGGAGGCGCGGCTGGGGCCGCTTTCAGTGCTGTGGGCGGCGGTGTACCAGCCGGAGGGCCTGGCCCCCTGGCGGCTGAGGCGGCGGCTGCGCCGGGCGGAGCGGGCTCTGGCCCGGATGGGGGCGGGCCGGGTGGTGCTGGGGGCGGACTTCCCCTACGGGGACCGGCTCACGCTGCTGTGTCCGGTGGACCCCCTGCCCTTTTGGCGGGGGTGCGCCGACGTGCTGGCCTTGGGGGCGCTGGAGGCGGAGGGCATACCCCTCCGCCGGGGGCGGGTGGCCCTGTCCGCCCCCCGGCTGTGTCCCGAGCTGGAGGGGGCGGCGGAACGGCTGTGCCCCCAGGTGCGGGGCCTGCTCATCGACGCCCCCGACGGAGAGGACTACGCCCGGTATCTCCAGGCAAAATTCGGCCTGCCGGTGACTCCCCCGGCGGCGGGGGCGGATGTGACAGCGGCCTTCGGCCCCGGTGGAGGCCGCTGGGGGCGCTGTGTGGAGCTGTATGAGGGCGGGACGCTGAACGGCCTGGAGCTGAGGGCCGAAGGGGTGGAGCTGCCGCCGGACTGCGGGGAACAGGTGCTGGCCCTGCTGTGGGAGCGGGGGGAAGTGCGGCGGGAGGAACTGCGTGTGGACGGAAATTCGTCTATATCTCCTGGCAAAACGCGATGATCTCGTTTTTTCTCGGCTCTACCGCCTGTCTGTCCTCAATGGAGCATAGCCCCAGCCTGCCGCAGCGCTGGATCTCCATGTGTCCGTAGAAATGCTCGATGCTCTCTATGATGCGGTCGCATTCCCTCATGCTTGGCCCCGTCCGCAGGGCGATGGAGTACCCCTTTTTCCCGCCGCCGATCGCCGCGTGGGGTTCGTGGGTATTGCACCAGGGGGTGCATCTGTCGATGAACGACTTGAACTGCCCCGGGATATCCGCCCAGTAGGAGGGGGACACCGATACGATGATGTCCGCCCACTCATATTGTTTGATGACTTGATCCACACCGTCGTGCTGGACGCATTTGGCGGTGTCATGGCAGGTTCTGCACCCCCTGCAAAAACCAATCTGAAAATCATCGATGCAGATGCTCCTTGTGTCATATCTCTGTTCCAGGCAGTGGGAAACAATGCGCACAATCTCCGCCGTCGCCCCATTTTTCACAGGGCTGCAATTCATCACCAATGCGTTCATGCCGCTCCTCCTTGCAAATCATCATAAACGAGACCCGCCGGGACAGCTTTCCGGCGGGTTTCACGTTTCCCTAAAATTTCGCCCCGCCGAATTCGGACAGGGTGATATTTTTGTTGCGCTCCGCCGTCCAGTTGATGGACCACTGGGAGGCGAACAGCAGCAGCTGGTTCTGCCGGTAGTCCTCCACCAGCATGGCGTCCCCGGGGAGGGTGAGCTCGTCGGCGCGCAGGGGCTCGTCTCCCTCGTGGTGGAGCCAGCGCAGGTACTCGTAGGGCAGGCCCTCGGCGTACAGGTCCACGCCGTACTCGTTTTTGAGCCGGTACTCCAGCACATCGAACTGCAGGGTGCCCACCACGCCCACAATGACCTCCTCCATGCCGGAGTAAGGGGTTTTAAAAATTTGAATCGCGCCCTCCTGGGCGATCTGCTCCATCCCCTTGAGGAACTGCTTGCGCTTCATGGTATCCAGGGGCCGCACCCGCCGGAAGTGCTCCGGGGCGAAGGTGGGGATGGGGTCGAACTGGAACTTGTGGGCGGCGGTGCACAGGGTGTCCCCGATGGAGAAGATGCCCGGGTCGAACACGCCGATGATGTCCCCGGCGTAGGCCTCCTCAATGATCTCCCGCTCGGCGGCCATGAGCTGCTGGGGCCGGGACAGCTTGATCTTCTTGCCGCCCTGAACGTGGTACACCTCCTGGTCCGCGTCGAACCGCCCGGACACCACCCGCATGAAGGCGATGCGGTCCCGGTGGGCCTTGTTCATGTTGGCCTGGATCTTGAACACGAAGGCGGAAAAGCCGTCGTCGAAGGAGTCGATGAGCTCCTCCCCGGCGGCGCGGGGCAGGGGCGCGGTGGTCATGCGCAGGAAGTCCTCCAGGAAGGGCTCCACGCCGAAGTTGGTCAGGGCGGAGCCGAAAAACACCGGGGAGAGCTGGCCGTGGCGCACCCGGTCCATGTCGAACGCGCAGGAGGCGCCGTCCAGCAGCTCGATCTCGTCGTTGAGCTGGTCCTGGTAGCTCTGCCCGATGAGGCCGGCCAGCGCCGGGTCGTCCAGGGACACCTCGGTGGCGGTGGCCGCCTTGGAGCCACCGTTGGAGGTAAAGTGGATGATGCGCCTGCGCTCCCGGTCGTACACGCCCTGGAACGCCTTGCCGCAGCCGATGGGCCAGTTGACGGCGTAGGTGTCGATGCCCAGCTCGTGCTCCAGCTCCTGGCACAGCTCGAAGGGGTCCCGGGCCTCCCGGTCCATCTTGTTGATAAAGGTGAAAATGGGGATGTCCCGCAGGCGGCACACCTTGAACAGCTTCCGGGTCTGGGCCTCCACGCCCTTGGCGGCGTCGATGACCATGACGGCGGAGTCCGCCGCCATCAGGGTGCGGTAGGTGTCCTCCGAGAAGTCCTGGTGGCCGGGGGTGTCCAGGATGTTGATGCAGAAGCCCTCGTACTGGAACTGCATCACAGAGGACGTGACCGAGATGCCCCGCTGTTTTTCGATCTCCATCCAGTCAGAGGTGGCGGCCCGGGCGTTCTTCTTGCCCTTGACCACCCCCGCCTGGGCGATGGCGCCCCCGTACAGCAGGAATTTTTCCGTCAGGGTGGTCTTGCCCGCGTCGGGGTGGGAGATGATGGCGAAGGTCCTCCGCCGCTTGATTTCGGATTCATATTGAGACATGAAAGTTCCTCCTGTTTCGATTTGGTGTTGGAAGAAAACAGTCATTTACATGGGAAGAACCTCCTAAATAAAATCACAACTTGATCAGTATACCACAATCATCCGGAGAAGAAAAGATACACGGTTCCATAAATCGAAATTGTTATTTCCGATTCGGTTTTCTTTTGATTGCCAGCAATTTCATATAATCGTCAAAATCAGCCGTGCTGGTCGGTTCAAACATGACCCATTTCCCATCATGATAGGTTTTTGCCTCATCATATTGCCTGCAAACGGCGTCGGAAAGAGTACCCCTGATATCTTCAAATTTTGTTCTTTCATCTTTTCCAAAGATTATCATGAATCCAACGCAGTGACTTTTCGCATATAGGCAGCAAAGTGTTTTACCTCCTCTGCGGTATTTATACTCGTAGGCCCAATTTTTACCGCCGGTATTCCATACTCGTTCCATATCGTATTTCTCATCAATGGCCGAACATAACGCCTGCCAAACTTCAAACAGAGATTGTCCGAGCAATTCAGTCATAGTTGATTGAGATGGTACATGATCAAGCATGGTATCCCCTCCATAAATTTTTCGATTTGCATAACCTCCCGGCAGGTCCCAGTCCGTGGAAGCGCCCTACAGCACCGCGTGGGCGTGCCTTGTCACGTGGCACCCCAGATTGACCGCGCAGGGCAGACCCGCGATGTGGGTGCCCTGGGTAAGGATGGCGGCGGACAGGGCGGTGGTCCGCCCGCCCAGGCCCTGGGGGCCGATGCCCAGCCGGTTCACCCGCTCCAGAATCCGCTCCTCCATGGCGGCGTAGAAGGGGTCGGGGTGGCGCTCCCCGGCGGGGCGCAGGAGGGCCCGCTTGGCCAGCTCGGCCGCCGCCTCCGACGTGCCCCCCAGCCCCACGCCGATCACCACCGGCGGGCAGGGGTTGGACCCGGCCTGGGACACGCAGTCCACGATGAAATCCTCCACCTGCTCCACGGTGACGGAGGGGTTGAACATACGCAGCTTGCTCATGTTCTCACTGCCGAAGCCCTTGGGGGCCACGGTGACATCCACTTTGTCCCCCGGGACCATGCGCAGGTGCAGGATGGCGGGGGTGTTGTCGTTGGTATTCACCCGGCGCAGGGGGTCCCCCACCACCGACAGCCGCAGATGCCCCTCCAGATAGCCCCGGCGCACACCGTCGTTCACCGCGTCCTCCAGGGAGCCGCCGGTGAGATGGCAGTCCTGGCCCCAGTCCAGGAACACCACCGCCATGCCGGTGTCCTGACAGATGGGCAGGCCCCTGGCCTGGGCGAACTCATAGTTCTCCACCAAATCCCCCAGGATGGCCCGCCCCACCGGGGAGGGCTCGGCTTCCCGGGCGGAGCGGATCGCGTCCCGCAAATCCTGAGGCAGAACGGTGTTCGCCTGGATGCACAGCGCCCGAATGGCGCCGGCCAGGGCGTTCGCTTCAATTTCCCGTACCATTCAAATGACCTCCCGTCCGTCGATGAGCACATGGGTGACCTTGGTGCGCCAGTGGAAGGGGTGGCCGTCCATGACCACAATGTCCGCGTCCTTCTCCGGCGCCAGGGAGCCCAGCCGGTCCCCCACCCCCAGGATATTGGCGGCGTTGATGGTGATGGCGGCCAGGGCGTCCTCCTCGTCCATCCCCGCCCGGGCCGCCATGGCGGCGCAGAAGGGGAGCAGGGCGATGGGAATCTCCGGGTGGTCGGTGCAGATGGCCGTCTGCACCCCCGCCCGGGCCAGCACCGCGGTGTTCTCCATGGTGAGGTTTCGGAGCTCCGGCTTGCAGCGGTCCATGAGGAAGGGCCCGGTGATGACGGAAATCCCCTCCTTTGCCAGAACGTCCGCAATCAGATAGCCCTCGGTGCCGTGGACAATGGCGCAGTCCAGCCCGAATTCCTTGGCCAGACGGACGGCGGTAGCGATGTCGTCCGCCCGGTGGGCGTGGAAATGGGCGGGGAGCCGGCCCGTCACCACCGGGCGAAGGGCGTCCAGGCGGATGTCAAACTCCGGATCGTCCAGAGCGTCGTCCGCCGCGGCGCGGGCGCACTTCACCTCGTAATTCAGCGCCTGGGTGAGCTTGTCCCGGATCAGGGCGGCGGAGGCCATACGGGTGGCGGGGCCGTGGCCCTTATGAATCCCCTTGGGGTTCTCTCCCAGGGCAAACTTCATGGCCGCGGGCGAGCGCACCGCCATCTGGTCCGCCACCGCGCCCACCGTTTTCAGCAGCACGGACTGTCCCGCGATGGGGTTGGCGGAGCCGGGGCCGGTGTGGACGCAGGTCACCCCCGCCCGGCGGGCCTCCTCAAAGTAGGGGCTGAAGGGGTCCACCCCATCCAGCGCCCGCAGCTCCGGGGTGCAGGGGGAGGGGGACTCGTTCAGGTCGTCCTCCTGGGGGGCGGAGCCGTACAGGCCCACATGGCAGTGGGCGTCGATGAAGCCAGGGAGGATGTGCCCTCCCCGGGCGTCGATGCGTCCGGACGGATCTCCGTCCTCCGGCAGGGCGGACATGGGCCCCACCTGGGCGATGCGCCCTCCCTGGGTGCGCACAAAGCCGTTGGGGATGGTGCCCGCCTCCATGGTGTGGACAACTCCGTTGACGATGAGCATTGCCGTTCCTCCTCTGTCAGGATTCGACGGGCTTTGGCCCGCCGCCGTGGTATACTGTGAATGCGGCACAGGCCGCGGCATGGGCCCAGCCCATGCGGTCATTCCATTCTCCCGCGCAAATAGACCCTTGGGCTCTTTCTCTTCGGGGAAAGAGCCAATTTTTATAGGAGAAGCGCGGAGCCGTCGTGAGCAGCGCGGATGGAGCGGAGCGAAAGCAAAAGCCCAGGGCCCGTGAAGCGGGGCCGGGTTTTGCTTGAGACGGAGCGAAGCCGCGCGTCGCGAACAGGCGCAGCGTGACAGCCGAGAAGCGCGGAGCCGTCGTGAGCAGCGCGGATGGAGCGGAGCGAGCTTTGCAAACCAGGAATCGCTCCGCGTAAAAAAGGGGGACGCGCCAGCGTCCCCCTTTGATGGCTACCTTCTTCCGCCCCTGCGGCTGCCCCGTTTTTCATTCATATGCAGTTCGGACAGCTTGCTGTCGGAGCTGGCCATAAACTGCTTCAGCTGGTCCTCAAAGCTGGCCGGCCCTCTGGGCTGAGCGGGCTCCGGCGTAAAGCCGCGGCCGGGACCGGAACCGGGGCCGGGACGGCGCCCCTGAGGGCGGCGTTCTCCTCCCTCCGGGCGCGGACCGGGCCGGCGCTCCGGACGGGGCGGAGGGGGCAGCGCCTGCTTGATGGACAGGTTGATCCGGTTGTTGTCATCAATTCCGATGACCTTCACCTTCACCTCCTGACCCTCGGCCAGCAAATCGTGAACGTCGTTGACATAGGAGTACGCGATCTCCGAGATGTGCACCAGCCCGGAGCGGTTTCCGGGCAGGGACACAAACGCGCCGAACTTGGTGATCCCCGTCACCTTGCCATCCAAGATAGAACCAACTTCAATCCCCATAAATCTCTTTTTTCCCTCTCAATATGTATGGATTTTTGTCCGTGAGCCCGACGCTCACACAGTTTTTTGCCCTCGCTCCGCTCCATCCGCGCTGCTCACGACGGCTCCGCGCTTCTTATTTCGTCGGGTCCACAAACTCGATCTCTCCCGGCTCCACCAGGCCAAGACGGCTCCGGGCGATGTCCGCCAGGTAATCAGGGTCGCCGCTGTGGGCGATGCCGTCCTCCAGCGCGGCGTTTGCCTCCCGCTGCTCCTGGACCTGACGGCTCAGCGCCTCCCGGTCGCTTTTGGCGGCGTTCAGCCTCGCCTGGGTGGACAGCAGAGCGGCGGCCACGGCGGCCAACAGCACCAGTACCAGCAGTTTTGTGGCCATACCGGCCCGTTTTACCTTCACCTTCACGCGGCTCCGCCCCCCTCTCCCCGTCTCTTGCGAAACGGTATAGTATATTTATTTTATACCACTCCAGCCAATTTTGGAAGTGTTTTTTTCGAATTTTCAAAAATTTTTTTGTCTGCCGCCCCGCCAGCCGGACCGGGGCCGTGAGCAACCGGAACACCGCCTGTATTCCCCCGGCCAGCCAGAGCAGCACGGGCAGCATCAGGCGGCTGAGGGTGAGAAAGTACAGCCCGCCCCCCAGCGCCACCGCCGCAACGTGATAAATGCGCACCTGCCCGTCATCGGACAGCAGCGTGAGGGCAAACAGCCCCGCCGTAGCCCCCAGCCAGAACAGCAGGTCCAGCAGAAAGGCCAGCGGGGCCAGCCGAAGGCTCCGACGCAGGGTACGCATTCCGTCATAGACCAGGCCCAGCAGAACCCCCAGCAGGCACCCCTGCCCAAAGACCACCGCCTGGCCCAGAATATCCACATGCATGGTCAGCGCAGCAGCCGCGCCAGGAAACCGCCCCGCCCCCCGGCCGCCTCGTCCTCATAGGTGACGGCGTCGATGTCCCCCTCCACCTTCAGATCGCCGCCGTCCAGGGACAGCTTCTCAATGTGCAGGTTCTCTCCGGCCACTACCATGGGTCCCTTGGAGGTGGACAGCACAATGGTATTCTCATCAAACCGCTCCACGTCCTCCACTCCGGACACGGTGAGGCTTTTCCGCTCCTCGATCACCACGTGGTGGGGGGCGGACAGCCCGCCTTCATACGCCATAATTGGACCATCTCCCTTTGCCTTGATGCTCCATTCTATGGGGTTTGTCCTAAGATTATACCTCAAAATATGGGGTTTGTCCTATCAAGATCTTGCAAGCCCCCGGACACCCCCACCCCCCGAGCGCAGGGGGCGCGGTCCGGGCCCGCCAGGGCCCTAGAGCGCCGCCCGGAGCGAGGGGGGCGGGGGGTGGCCGGGGGCCGGGTAGGGTCAGCTCATGGCCGCGTCTATGGCCTTTCTCAGCCATTGGTAGACGCTCATGCCCTCCGCTTCTGCCCGGGCCGTCACGGCCTGGGCGTAGGCAAACGGCACGTGAATGGCCAGCATGGACCGCCGCCAGCGGTCCTCTTCCCCCCGCCGCCGCTGATACATCCGTTTGGCTTTCCTCAGCTTGGCGTACTCCGAAACCGCCGCTTCCCGGGCCTTTCGGTCACTTCCCTCCACCAGACGGGCCAGAACCGCCCGCTCATCGGCGGGGAAATCCTGGTACTGCTTTTGGTACTGTCCCAGGGTTTTCACCCCCTCCCGCGCTCTTTCGAAGGGCCTCCCGCGCCGCCGCCAGGGCTTCCAGCGTGGCGTATGCGGCGGCTTCCGCCTCGGCCAGGGCTATGTATTCCTCCCACATATAGCACCACCTCCGCATGCAGGATACCATATCTTGGGTTCCAGGTCAATGAATACTGCATATTCATGCAAACCTGACACGCTTGTCCGGTTTGCGCCCCCTCTCCCCACGGCGCACCCGCTCCCCGGTCTGGCGGAAAGGGCATGGCGGCACGGCGGAAGGGGGGCCCAGCGAACCACGGGCGGCGCACTTTGCCGCCCGGGATTCGCGATGGCCATGGGCGCACCGGGGGCAGAGGGCACACGGCACCGAAGCCGGGCGGGCACCACTGAAACCTGTAGCGGCGCTGGCGGGCCCGGTCGGCGCTTCCCCTCCCCGGCCCGGTCCCCCGGTTCGGCGGTTGTGATCGATCACCTCCCCCGGTCCCCCTCAAGGGGGCTCGGGATCTTCGAAGATGCAGAGATCCCCGGGGAAGCAATGGATTCTCCTGGGGCACCCCTCGCAGGGCTCGGGGCTGTCTGTCCACGGGTTCCAGCGCGGCGCGTAGAAGTCTGCGAGATACTCGGTGCACGCCTGTTCGATGGACTCCTGGGTCACGTCCTGCCAATCCCGGAGGTTGGTTCCGTGGGCCAGGGCGTGGCAATCCGAGCACAGCGTGATGAGGTTGTGGGGGCTGTTGGTGCCCCCCTCGCCGCGCGGGATGTGGTGGTGGATCTGAAGGTACCGGGTGCTGTCGCACAGGGCGCAGCGGAAGCCGTCCCGCTCGTATATGGCGCGGCGTTCCTGGTGGGTGAGCTTGGCTGTTAACATGGTCTTTCGACCTCCTTTCACGAGCCAGGAGGCCGCAGGCAGTCAAGGCTGGCCCGCCCTTTGGGCCACGGCGTCAGCCGCTCGGCCTTGACCCTGCGGTATACTGGGGAGTGACAGGAGGTCGAAGGGGCGGGTTGTGCGCTGGCCACGCCTCCTCGGGCACCCTGCTTATCGGCCCGCTGACACAATGGAACAGGGCCCGGGGGGCGGAACCCCGGGCCCTGCGCTGTGCTCTCCATTGGAGGCTACGCCGTAAGGCGTATGTTGTGGGTGGCTTTGCCTTGATGCTCCATTCTATGGGGTTTGTCCTAGAATTATGTGTGAAATTCACCCGCCGTCCCGAACTGCCTGTACTTCATCCAGTCCGGCAGCCGCCGCCTGGTCTGCTCAGACAGAGCGGCGGGCAGCTGGTCCAGAGCAAAGAACCGCAGGTCCTCCACCTCGCCCGCCTGACATTTCAGCGTCCCCGACCAGTCCCGGCAGGCATAGGCGAACTCCACGTTGTACACCTCGTCCCCGTTGGGATAAACGTGATGCTCCGACCGCCCGGAATAGGTCCCGTACAGCTCCAGGGTGTGGGCTGTGAGCCCCGTCTCCTCCAGCAGCTCCCGGCGGGCGGTTTCCTCCGCCGACTCCCCCGGCTCCATGGAACCCGCCGCGGAAAAGCTCCACTGATGGTTGTCCGTGCGGAGCTGGAGGAGAACCCGACCCTGGCTGTCCTCCAAAATGACGCTGGACCCCGTCTGAATCAGGGGGCGGTGGCCCACATAGGCCCGCAGATCCATAATATAGCCCATAACAACCTCCCCGCGGCCCTGTATTTTTCCTGTTCCGGCCGCGTATCCACAGTGTACCACCGGGAGGCGCTCCCGTCAAACGCGCCGTTTAAAAGGACGGGCGCACGTCGTCGCCCCGGGCCCGCTCCAGGTCGATCCGCTTCTTCCGCTCCGACGCGGAGGCCAGCATGGCGGACAGCGCCTCCCGGTCGCCGGACTGGATGGCCTCCCGGTATGTCCTCAGCCGCTCCTCCAGCGCCCCCACCACCCGGCACAGGGCCGGGGCGTTGAGGGTGAACAGCTGGGTCCACATGGCCGGGTCCAGGGCGGCCACCCGGGTGCAGTCCCGGAAGGAGCCTCCCTCGAAGCCCTTGCAGGAGAACAGCCCCTCGTCGGCGCACACCGACACGGCGATGACGTGCATCAGCTGGCTGGTGTAGGCGATCATCTGGTCGTGGCGCTCCGGGGTGGTGACGATCACGTCGCCGAACCGGCACCAGTCCGCCATCCGGCGCAGCAGGTCCAGGTGCTCCTGGGTGGCGTTCGGGCCGGGGGTGACGATGAAGTGGGTGTTGCGGAACAGCCCCGCCTCGGCGTTGGCGATGCCGGACACCTCCTTGCCCGCCATGGGGTGGCAGCCGATGAAGTCCACCCCCTGGGGGAGGCACCGCGCCGCCTCCATCACGGCGGTCTTTACGCCGCACACGTCCCAGATGAGACAGCCGGGCTTGAAACGGTCCCGGTGCTCCTCCAGAAAGGCGGTGATGCCCGCCGGGTCCTGGCACAGCACCACCACATCCGCCCCGGGCAGCTCCCCGGCGGGGTCGAAGGTGAGCCGGTCCGCCGCGCCCATGGCCTCCGCCCTGTCATGGGTGGCCTGGGAGCGCACCGCCCCCACCACCTCGAAGTCCTCGAAGCCCTGGAGGGCCATGGCCAGGGAGCCGCCGATCAGGCCCAGGCCCACCACTAGAATTTTTTTCATGTGAAATATCCCTCCTGTTTTGCGCGCCTGCCCTCACACTTCCCAGTTGTCATGCTCGGGCTGGGCGCATAGCCGGGCCGCTTTCGCTCCGTCTCGGGCAAAACCCGCGCCGCGCGGCGGCGCTGGGCTTTTCCCCTCGCGCCGTTCCAAGCGGCCCTATGCGCCTGCCCTCACACTTCCCGCCCCACGCACTGGGCCACCGTCCGCAGCTTGTCCATGATCCCGCCGAACTGCTCCGGCGTCACCGACTGGGCCCCGTCGCACAGGGCGCAGGAGGGGTTATTGTGTACCTCGATGATCAGGCCGTCCGCTCCGGCGGCCACCGCCGCCATGGCCATCCGCTCCACCATCCACGCCTTGCCGCAGGCGTGGGAGGGGTCCACCACCACCGGCAGATGGCTCTGCTTTTTCACCGCCAGCACCGCCGACAGGTCCAGGGTGTTCCGGGTGTACGTCTCAAACGTGCGGATGCCCCGCTCGCACAGGATGACGTTGGGGTTGCCCCCCGCCATGATGTACTCCGCGCTCATCAGCCACTCCTCAATGGTGGAGGACAGCCCCCGCTTCAGCAGCACGGGCTTATTGCTCCTGCCCACCTTTTTCAGCAGGTCGAAGTTCTGCATGTTCCGGGCCCCGATCTGGATCACGTCCACCGCCTCCTCAAAGAGAGGGAGCTGGTCGGCGCTCATCAGCTCGGACACGATGGA
>ERZ808051.1503-NODE-1503-length-15079-cov-6.283562_pt1 | contig 15079 bp, 15 predicted proteins | sample MGYA00380199_ERZ808051 | MGnify/ENA primary metagenome ERZ808051 (study PRJEB31490, sample SAMN06133391) | mouse gut metagenome | isolation source: J11 | host: mice | place: China: Chengdu | collected 2015-05 ...
CGGGTTCGAATCCCGTCTCGTGCTCTGGTAAAAGAGTCGGAAACGTTGATTTTGCAATGTTTCCGGCTTTTTCTTTTCCTTAAAATCTGAAGATTTTGAGGGCTTCCGTTATTTTTGTGTGCCTTTTGATTTACAGCTGGAAAGCTGGAAAAATGAAAAAACCTATTGACAAATAGGAAGAGTTCGATTAGTATTATAGCATAACGTTATATAATGATATATAATCATTGAAGAGGGAGATGGAAAGATGCGGGTAATTGGTATTGGGGATAATGTGTGCGATAAATACGTGCACTTAAAAACCATGTTCCCAGGGGGCCAGGCACTGAACTTTGCAGTTTACGCAAAGATGCTGGGAGCAGATGCTTCCTATATGGGAGTGTTCGGCCGCGATGAGGTTGCAGACCATGTGATAGCTACCCTGGATGAGCTTCAGGTGGAGCATGGACACTGCCGGCAGTATGATGGGGAAAACGGATGTGCGAGGGTGACTCTGGTGGGTGGCGACCGGGTGTTCTTAGGAAGCAACAAGGGCGGCATCACAAAGGAAAAGCCCCTTGATCTGACAGAGGAAGACTTAGAGTACATTAAGGGCTTCTCCCATGTACATACCAGCAACAACAGTCACTTTGACAGCCAGCTTGCAAAGGTGAAGTCAACAGGAGTCCCGCTTTCCTATGATTTTTCAGGACAGTGGAAGGACCCGGAAAAGGTGGCAGCCGTTGCACCCTACGCGGACTATGTATTTTTATCCTGCGGTTCCGTTTCAGAGGAGGAAGCAAAGGAAATCTGCCGGAATATGAAGGCGGCAGGCTGCGGAAAGATTATTGCAACGCGGGGAAGCTACGGAGTCATGTACTACGACGGGATGAATTTCTATGCACAGCCGCCAAAGCTGGTGGAAGCCGTGGATACTTTGGGAGCGGGAGATTCCTTTGCCACTGCATTTCTCCTTTCTTTTACAGAAAGCATGGAAAAAGAGCCAGAAAGAATGAAAGAGGATAAGGCCTTTTATGAGGCTGAGTTGAAGAAAGCCCTTGAGGCCGGGGCCGAGTTCGCATCCAAAACCTGTATGGTGCTTGGTGCATTCGGACATGGAAAAGCATTTGAAGAAGAAATAAACCATTCATAACCAGGAGGTAAAAAATGACAAAGACAGTGAAAGAAATCGTAGCAGAAATCAAGCAGAAAATGGACCAGATCGGCGGCTTAAAGCATGTATATTTTGTAGCATGCGGCGGCTCCAAGGCAGCAATTTTCCCGGGACTTTATCTCTTACAGAGTGAAGCAAAGACCTTCAGCGCAACCACCTACACCAGCAATGAGTTTGTTCATGCAACCCCCAAGGAGCTGGATGAAAGATGTGTGGCTGTGATCTGTTCTCTTAAGGCAACCGCAGAGACCGTAGAAGCTGTTAAGACTGCCAACGCAGCAGGTGCAGTCACCATTGCCATGACAGGCAATATGCAGACCGGCATGGCAAAGGTTGGCCAGTATGTGGTTACATATTCCAACGGAGATGACCAGGTTTACAGTGATTCTAACCAGGCAAACTCCTTAAGAATCGGCTTTGAACTTCTCTATCAGTTCGAGAACTGGGACAAATATGAGAAAGCCATGGACGCTTACCAGTATATTGATGAGATCATCGCAGAGGGCAAAAAGAATTGTCTCCCGGCTGCAAAGGCATGGGCAGAAAAGGAGAAAGATGAGCCGGTGTTCTATGTTCTGGCTTCCGGTCCAAACTATGGCGTTGCATACTCCATGTGTTGCTGCCATTTTATGGAAATGCAGTGGAAACATGCCGTATGTCTGCATACCGGTGAGTACTTCCATGGCCCCTTTGAGACCACAGACAAAGAGCTGCCGATGATTCTTTTAATGAGCGAAGGCAGAACCCGTGCTCTGGATGAGCGGTGCTTAAAGTTCTTAAATACTTATGCAGAAAACTTTATCGTGATCGACTTCAAGGAGTTAAATGGCGGAAAGATCGACGAGAGTGTTGTGGAATTTTTCAATCCGGTTGTTATGATTCCCATTGAGCGTTACTATGTATCCCAGATGGCAGAGGTTCGCGGCCATTCCATGGATGAGAGAAGATATATGTGGAAGGTGGAGTATTAATCAGCTTTTTGACAAAAGCAGGCGGAGCTTCAAGGAAATTTTCCTTGGACCCGCCTGTTTTTGTTTTAGTAAGAAAATAAAAAGAAAATTGTTACCATTCGCGGAGGATATATTCTTGCCTGTCTTAAGACGTACAAGAAGCATCAGGTGTCTGTCTGATGTGGAAAATCAAACGAAAATTGCCTTATAAGCAAGCCTCATAAGGCGGACGCCACAAGCTTCTTGTCTGCGGTACGCGGGCAAGAAGAGGTAAGGCTGAGCTGTTACGATTTTTGTAAAAAATGTGTAAAAAAATATTGACAATATAATGATATATAATGTATTATAATAACACAAAACAAAATAAATTGAACTAATAGTAAATATGAGAGAAAGGAAAGAGGAGGTTACATATTATGAACGCAGACATTTACAGCCACGAAGGCGAGGGAATCCAGTGTGTATATGATAATAAAAACTGGGTTGTATGCATTAAGAACTGGAAGCCCAATAATGACATCGAAAATATCGAACGACTGGAAGTACATCATGCGACAGACGAACAGTTCATCATGATTTCCGGAAAAGCGGTTCTTTTAGCTGCCACCAGGGAAAACGATGGATTCCAGATTGATGTGATTCCCATGGAACCCGGAAAGGTGTACAACATCCCCCAGGGAATGTGGTTTAACACCGTGGCCATGAAGGATGCCAAGATGGCCTATGTACAGGATGCAGGAACCACCGCTGAAAACAGCGAGTACTGCAATATGACAGCCGAAGAGCTTGCTTACGTGAAGAAAAAGGCGGCCGAATATTTTAATTGCTGAAATATCCGGTATCGGGAAAGGGGAATTGACTATGACGATTGATACACATGTGCATCCGGCCCTGTTTGCTGATATTTGTAAAGATAAGGAACGTTTAAACCGCCGCTGTGACGAGATGGGCTACCATCTGATGAGCCCTTTCCCATTAGAGATTCTGGATAAGCAGAATGCCTTTGCGGGAATTGATAAGATGGTGCTGCTTCCGCTGGACCATTCCACCAGATGCAATGGGGAAGTAATGATTACCAACGAGGAGATTAAGGCATTGGTTGATTTGAGACCAGATGTATTAATTGGTTTTGCCAGCGTGGACCCGTACAGAAAAGACGCTCTGGAGGTTTTGGACCATGCATTTTCAGACCTTGGTTTAAGAGGGCTGAAACTGAATCCGGCCAAACAGAGATTTTATCCGGACGACAGAATGATGTGGCCGATTTATGAAAAATGTCTGGAATATAACCGTCCGATTACTTTCCATGCAGGTCTCTCCTGGGAGCCGAAAACTTTGTGCAAATATTCTCATCCCCTGCGGTTTGAGGAGGTGGCACTGGAATTTCCAAAGCTTCAGATGTGTCTGGCACATTTTGCATGGCCCTGGGTACAGGAAATGGCCATGTTAATGATCAAGTATCCGAATGTCTACACCGATACAGCCATGATGTACATGGACAGCGCGGAACTGTTCATGGAAAAGGTATTCCATCAGGATATGGGCCAGTATTGGCTGGACCATAATTTTCAGGATCAGGTGATGTTTGGATCAAATGCCCCACGGTTCCGTCCGGTACGGGTTAAACGAGGTCTGGATAACTTAACCATGAGGGAAGATACAAGAAGGAAGGTTTACGGTGAAAACGCCATGCGGTTCCTTGGAATGGAGGGCAGATAGATGAAGGTAGAACTGATTACGAAAGTTGTCTGTGCTGACATGGAGGAGCAGCTCATTAAGATCACTGATAATGTGAAAGAAGCGGTGGAAAACAGCGGAGTGAAGGACGGTGTCGTATTTGTTATCAGCGCCCATACCACGGCGGGAATCACCATGAACGAGGGACTTCCCTGTGTGGAAAAGGACCTGATCGGAAAGCTGGATAAAATGGTTCCCTATGACGATGTATACGCGCATGCCCATTTCCTTCCATCCTACGGAGCCACCGGAGGAAACTCCCCGGGACATATTAAATCCATGCTGGTGGGAAACCACTGTGTGCTCCCCATAAAGAACGGGAAGCTGGTGGTTGGCCATGCACAGGACATTTATTTCGCAGAGTTCGATGGAATTAAAAACCGCAGGTATTACATTGAAATAATGGGAGAATAGAAGAGAGGTATGAAGGGATGAAGGTTACAGCAGTCGGGGATAATTGCGTCGACGTTTATTACACAATGAACCGTTTTTACCCCACAGGAAACGCAGTGGATTTTGCCATTAATTTAAAAAAGCTGGGGCAGGATGTATCATTCGTTTCTATTAAGGGAAATGACGTGTTTGGGGTGGCGGTGGAGAACGTCCTGAAAAATTATGGGATTGACCTGACCCACTTTTATGACGGAGACCGCCAGTCGGCTGCCGCACAGATGAACGTAATAAACGGGGACCGTGTTCATGAGAAATTTAATGGAAATGTGCTGGCAGATTTCACGCTGAATGAAGAACGGCTGGCATTTGTCAGGCAGTCTGATATGGTTTATTCAGAAAAATGGTCCAGAATCGGCCGGTATATCAAGGAGATTAAAAACGAAAATAACATCATGATTCACGATTTTTCCAAACGGCTCCAGGACCCGACCAATGAGGAGATTTTACCATATCTGGATTACGCATTTTTCTCATATGAGAAGCTGGATAATGATATCCGGGAATTTTTAAAGATGACTCAGAAGAAGACCGGGGGTGTCGTTATTGCCATGCTGGGGGAAGACGGAAGTTTGGCTTATGATGGAAAGGAATTCCACCGGGAGCTGGCTGATAAAGTGAAGGTAATAAATACGGTAGGGGCCGGAGATTCTTATGTGGCAGGATTCGCCAAGGGCCTTTGTGAGGGATTGGGGCTTGAGGAATGTATGCATAAGGGAAAGGTAACGGCAACCGGCATCATCCAGATGTTTGATCCGTATTAAAAAGAAAGGGGAAAAGAGAGAATGGAATTTAATATTTATTCTTTGCTGGTAGACTTAATGTGGGCAAGCATATTCCTGTTTGCGGCAAAGCTTTTAAGAGAAAAAATCAAAATTTTACAGAGTCTGTTCGTTCCGGTAAGCCTTTTGGCAGGTTTCATCGGACTGGCCCTTGGACAGAACGGCTTCGGGCTGATTACATATTCCAGTCAGTTCGGCTCCTATTCCGGTCTTTTAATCATTGCTGTGTTTGTATCCATCGGACTTCGTGGATTCAACTTCAGTAAAGGCGGAGTGAAATCCAACTTTGACCGTATTGGAAGCTACTACTGCTTCCGCAACATCGGCTGGGCATTCCAGTATGCGATGCCAATCATTTTTTCCATGCTGGTACTGCGCGCGATTGTTCCGGAGTTAAACCCGGCATTCGGTATGCTGATTCCGGCTGGCTTTCAGGGTGGACATGGTACCGCAGCGGCGCTTGGCGCGACCCTTGGAAACCTTGGATGGGAAGACGCTACTGACCTGGCCATGACCTCTGCAACCGTAGGCATCCTAACTGGTATTTTCGGCGGTATTGCACTGATCAAGATAGGTACCACTAAAAACTACACTAAGTTTGTAAAGGATTTCAGCCAGCTTCCGGACGATATGCGTACGGGCCTTATGGAGGAGGGCCGCAGACCGGTTCTTGGCGAGGAAACTGTTTCTCCCATGGCTATTGACCCCTTAGCATGGCATTTAATGCTGATTTTAATTCCCACAGGTATCGGATATCTCCTTACAAACGCCATCCAGAGCGCAACAGGACTTGGTGTTCCCAGCTTCTCCGTTGGTTTCCTGGTAGCGATTGTATTCCATTTCCTGCTTAAGGGAATTAAGGCTGACAAGTATGTGGATAATCGCATCATCTCCCGCATGGGAAGCTGTGCAACCGATTTCCTGGTATTCTTTGGAGTTGCTTCCATTAAGATTCCGGTTGTTATCCAGTACGCAGTCCCCTTCGGTCTGTTAATGATTTTCGGTATCATCTGGGTTGTGTTCCACTTTACTGTACTTGCTCCCCGCCTGTTAAAGCAGGAGTGGTTTGAAAGAGGTATCTATGTATATGGCTATTCCACAGGGGTTACTGCAATCGGTATGGCTCTTCTTCGCATTGTTGACCCGGAGAACAAAAGCTGCACACTGGATGATGCAGCCATTGTAACACCCATCGAGTCTATCATTGAAATCTTTGCACTGGCAGCAGTTCCGGTGGCCTGTGTACAGGGAAACTGGATGATCGGTGTGGCCCCGATTCTCATTTATATGGCGGCATTGATTGTTGTACCATTTGTGTTCAAATGGTGGCATCCGCATCCGCATGCTGTCTGGGATGAGTCTCAGGAAGGTTAAAGATACTGACGAATTTTAGATAAATCCCTCACGCAAGATGAAGAAGGTTTCCTACATTATCTGAGCTATTGCGAACGGTAACGGATGTATAGTAACAGTTCAGCCTTGCATCTTCTTGCCCGCGTACCGCGGACAAGAAGCTCCGGGCGTCCGCCCTCTGAATCTTCGCACGGCTGAACTGTTACGATGTATATAGGAGATTGACAAAAGGGGTTGTAAAAATCCGGAAAATCGGGTATCATACATATAACTGAAAAGACGTGCTGTGCACGGAATCATAACGAAAGTTATAATTGCGGACACAGTGCATAAGAAAAAGACAGGTGCATAGGTCCCCTGTCTTTTTATCTTATAGGAAAAACGTTCCGCGGGGTGCACACGATATGCAGAGGAAGGCGGCTGTGCAGTTGCACATCAGCGCAAAAGCGTACAAGCTCCTTATGGGTGAGGGGAACTGAGGCGGGCTTGCTCACTTTGTTCTTATATAAAAACAGCAGGAGGTATAAAAGATTGAAAATGAACTGGAGGGAAACGGGAAAAGACCTTATTTACGATTTCTTTGGAGCATTTTTACAGGCTCTGGGGACCTGGTGCTTTATTGAACCGTGCCGAATTGCTCCCGGTGGCGTTTCCGGTATTGCTCTTTTAATCAATTTTGTAACCGGATTTCCGGTGGGAACCCTGACTTTTGTGCTGAACATTCCGCTTTTAATCAGCGCATGGATTTTGCTGGACCGGAAAATGACCATGAAGACCATACAGACAGTGGTTATCATGACCGTAGTTCTGGATCTTGTTGTAACGCCCCTTTTCCCTCAATATATAGGCGACCGTCTGATTTCATCAGCATTCGGCGGCATCCTTGTGGGCGTGGGTATGGCTCTCATTTTCATGAGAAATTCCACCACAGGCGGCGGCGATATCATTGCGAAGCTTTTGCAGAGACGGTTTCCCTACATGCATACGGGATATGCGCTGATGCTCATTGACATGGTAGTCATTGGGCTTTCCATTTTGGTATTTCGCGGACTGGAGGCGGCCCTTTATGGATTAATTTCCATGGTCTGCACCACCCAGACCATTGATGTGCTGCTTTATGGAATGAACAAAGGCACAATGGTCATGATTCACTCTCCCAGAAATCGGGAAATTGCTGATGAGATCATGGCCAGAATGGATCGGGGGACCACATTTTTTAAGAGCATGGGCGGCTTCAGCAGGCAGGAGGGCGAAACCCTGATGTGTGTGGTAGACAGGAAGCAGTTTTATCTGGTAAAGGCGATCATTGACGCCTATGACGAACATGCCTTTGTGGTGGTGATGGAGACCAAGGAAGCCTATGGAGAAGGATTCCTGAATGATCCGAGAAAACGGGGAACGGAAAGCCTATAAAAGGATGGCGCGGCAGGAGATTCCATGATATAATGTCGATATTTGGGGGAGGCAAAGCCTGAGAACACTCCCCCGGAAAATATAGCGGGATGGAAAGGAGTCAGAGAGGATGAGAGTAACAGCAGTTTATTTTTCTCCCACCGGAAACACAAAAAAAAGCGTGGAGGCCATGGCGGCGGCAATTAATGCAACGTATGAAACTGTGGATTTAACACCCACTGCAAACCAGAATGTGGTCTGTCAGTTTGGACCGGAAGATCTGGTTATCATCGGTATGCCGGTATACGCGGGAAGAATTCCCATGGCAGCGGCGCCAAGGCTGGATGGAATCCGGGGGCGGCAGACGCCATGCATTTTGGTAGCCACATATGGGAACAGGCATTATGATGATGCTCTGGTGGAGATGGAAGACATTGCAAAGAAACAGGGATTTGTTGTGAAGGGAGCCGCTGCCCTTGTGGGCCGCCATACATACGGAGCCATTCAGATGGAGCGGCCGGATGCGGATGATTTGGCAGCTGATGCAGAGTTTGCTAAAAAAGCTGCCGCCGGTGACGGCCTTACATGCGTGATTCCAGGAAACCGTCCTTATAAGGAAGGGATCCCGGGAGGCAAGTTTAAACCTCTGACTTCGGATGCCTGCATAGGCTGTGGTATCTGTAAGAGAGGGTGTCCGGTGGGAGCTATCGGTGAGGATTTCCAGGTAAATCCGGAAATTTGTATTTCCTGCTTCCGCTGCATCAGAACATGCCCGGTCCACGCAAAGAACATGGATACGGATGCATATAATGCGTTTTCAGCAGATTTTTCTGCAAAGCTGGCAGCCAGACGGGAAAATGAATATTTTTTATAAATGCTTTTAAGAGCAGAAAAGCCGGAACAGCTATCATGAAACGATGGCTGCTCCGGCTTTTTGTTTGAGGATAAAGTGCTATTTATATTCTGATAAAATTAGAAGTGACAGTATAGAAAAAAACAATTTTACATCCAAAACTATCCTTACTATAATTGACATTGACATGAAAAATCTGAAAACAGAAAAAAAACGATATAGCAGATACTCTATTTAGGAATGGTACGATGATAGCAATTAAGAATTTGCAAAAATCTTTTGGCAGCAATGAAGTTTTAAAGGATATTAATATAACGATTCAGGATGGAGAAATTTATGGGCTGATTGGTGTCAGCGGTGCGGGAAAATCAACCCTGTTAAGGTGCATAAACGGCCTGGAATCTTATGATGGCGGCAGTTTAAAAATTGACAGTACGGAAGTCAGCCAATTGAGTCATCAGGAATTGAGAAAGCTGCGAAGCAAAATAGGAATGATCTTCCAGCAATTTCTTTTAATGGAACGTATGACGGTATACCATAATATTGCGTTTCCTTTGAAATGCTGGGGGAAAAGCAGGGAAGAAATTGACGCGCGGGTAAATGAACTGCTTTCTCTTGTGGAGCTGGAAGATAAAAGGGATGCGAAACCAAGGGAACTGAGCGGTGGACAAAAACAGCGTGTGGCAATTGCGAGAGCGTTGGCCATGAATCCCCGGATTTTACTTTGCGATGAAGCCACATCAGCGCTGGATCCGAATATTACAACCTCAATCCTTCAGTTGTTAAAGAAGATAAACCGGGAATTAGGACTTACAATTATTGTGGTTACTCACCAGATGGATGTTGTTAAGCAGGTGTGTGAACGGGTATCCGTTCTGAGTCATGGAATTCTAACTTATACAGGTGATGTAAAAGATGCCTTTTTGAAGCATCCTGAGGTGCTGACGGACTTGCTGAGCGAGAGCCTGGATCTGACGCTGCCTGAGGGAGGAACCAATATTGAAATCATATTCGAGCTGGACAAAGATTCTTCACTGCTGTCGGATTTGTCTCTAAAGACCGGTATTCCATATGAAGTTGTCTGGAACAGAATGGATAAATACAGTTCTGGAACATATGGCGCCTATACGATCAACATAGCAGAGGATGATTTCCAGAAGCTTAAAGCATATCTGGACAGCACGAAGGTGGAATGGAGAATTTTGCAAAATGTTTTATAAGGATGTTCCGACTTTAATAAAAAGAATTGTAATACCCGGTTTCTGGACTACTATATATATGCTTATTATAGCAACGATTACCTGCACCATATGCGGCTTTGCTCTTGCCATCGTGCTGGTTATTACCGATAAGAAAGGCTTAAAGCCCAATCGGCTTATTTACGAAACCTTAAGTGTTCTGATTAATGTTGTGCGTTCTACTCCATTCGTAATATTGATTATTTCTATTATTCCCCTCACAAGACTTGTGGTCGGGAAAGCCATAGGACCCAATGCTGCAATCTTTGCAATTACAGTGGCAGGTTCCCCCCTGGTGGCCCGGCTTATGGAGACCAGCTTAAAAGAGGTTAACCCTGGTCTGATTGAGGCCGCAAAATCTTTTGGGGCTTCCGACTGGCAGATTATTTTCCATGTTTTAATTCATGAAGCAGTACCGTCCATTGTTTCAAACCTGACTCTGGCAATTGTGTCAATTTTGGGTTACACCGCAATGGCAGGAATTGTAGGAGCCGGCGGTCTGGGGGCCGTGGCGCTTACATACGGTTATCAGAATTTTGATGATGCGGTCATGTACAGTACAGTTCTGATACTGATAATTTTTGTACAAATTATCCAGCACACAGGATTGATAATATACAGAAAGTTAAAATAGCATCAAGCTGTTTACTAAATAAAAAAGGAGACCAAAAGATGAGAAGAAAATGTATTATGCTGGCTGCTGTTGTTGTAATCGGGGCATCGGCTTTATGCGCCTGTCAGAAGAGCACAGCCAGTACAGCCACCACAGCCACACAGGCGGCAGTGACTGAAGCGGCTACAACGCAGGCAGAAAAAGAAGCAGAAACCACACAGGCAGCCACCCAAACGGAAGAAAAAACAATAATCACCGTAGGATGCCTGGCCCGTGAAGAGCCGGATATTCTTTTTGTGGCGGAACAGATGAAAGATTCTCCCTATGAAATTAAACCACAGGTTTTCAGCGATGTCATTACGACCAATATGGCAACAGAAGAAGGCGAAATAGATGCCAATTTTACCCAGAACAAGAAATATCTGCAGCAGTTCAACGAAGGAAACGGCACCCATCTGGTAGCGCCGGGCGAGCCGATTTCTACCTTCCCGGAGGGATTATATTCCAGAAAATATGAATCTCTTGAGGAACTGCCTGACGGCGCCATCATCGCGATTTCCAACGATACCGTGAACCGTGCAAGAGAACTGGATATTCTGGAATCCTGCGGCCTGATTACGGTTGACCATTCGGCAGAATATCCGACTCTTCTGGATGTTGCTGAGAATCCTAAAAATATTGAAATCCTTGAGATGGAATCAAGAAGCAAATGGGGAGCGTTTGATGATGTGGACTGCATTGTTGTCACAGCAGTAACGATTTACCTCTCTGACGATCCGGAGAAACCGGCTCATCTTCTTGCCATTGAAGGAATGGACGTGACAATGACCGTTGCGGGAACATGTCTGGTGGTTGCAGAGGAAAATGCGGATGCGGAATGGCTGAAGATGATGGATGAGATCATGCATACTGATGCATATGCCGCACACCTCGCAGAGACTTATAAAGGGGCCAAGGTTCCCATGTTTGAATCGGATTCATTTAATGTCAACTATTTTGAGTAAAAACGGGATTGTTCAGTATTCTCATAGTTATGAGCATAAATTCAGCAAAAAATTTCCGTGGTAGTCCTGAGCATTCATATCGTCTGTTCAGGACAGACCAAAACAGATCGGGAAGATTTTTGGTATTTTGACTGGATTTATTTTATAGCCAGAACAATACATGTGCAGATTCTGCAGAGCAATGATATAAAATTTTTATATAAACAGGAGGGTAAAATGAAACATCGTACAGAAGCAAGCTTTCCAGGCGGATACAGAACGGATATCAAGGTAGAGAGTCCGGGGAGTGGAAAAATACTGGAATTTCATACGGATTATTCCAAGGAATATGGCGGCGACGGCAGTGCTCCTACTCCCTGGGATACATTTCTGGCATCTATGACAGCATGCCAGGGAATTCATGTACGGAATTTTTGTGCAGAACATAATATCCCGACAGAGGACTTACGCGTTCAAATGGATGTTGTTCTGGCAGAGGACAACCGCGAGGTAAAGGAGTTTATTACCAATATTGTTTTTCCAAAAGGTGTTTCAAAGGAGTTACAGGAGGCGGCAATCTATGAAGCAAGGCACTGTAAGGTAGTGCAGCATCTTCTGGATTTTGAACCGATTGTTACATATACTGTAGAAACGGCGGAAGAAACAGAAAAATAGAAGGAATAAAAAGGGATATCATCGGCGGTGACAGGAACTTCCGTCTTAGCCAGTGATATCCCTTATTTTATGTCATTTTCGGATCGGGTCTGTTACTTCAGGAAATCCAGGACAACCGTTCCGTCTTCCTTGCGGACAACGGCTTCTTTTGTCATGTTTAAGTCCTCCAGAGCCTTTATGTATTCTTCTTTGGAAGCAAAACGCGGCTTGGATTCAGCGAGGACCTTTTTTGCCAGGGCGGCGTCGTCAGAAAGAAGTCTGTCGGCCATGAGAAGAAGGCATTTAGCCGGGGCGATGCAGGCTCTTTCCGGGTCCGCAATGTAGTAGTCCATGCCGTGTCCAGTTCCGATTGCTCCGGCACCATAGGGATGAACTGCCGGCATAATAGAGGAAACATCACCCATGTCGGTGCTTCCGGTATCCCAGTGATCTGTTACCACAACGCATCCGGGGCCGCCAACGGCTTCCATGGCCTCTTTTGCAAGCTGGTTGAGATTTTTATCGTTGTTTAACGGGAAATAGCCGGGACGGTCTTCAATGAGCACTCCGGCGCCCATGGCGGCAGCGGAACCGGCCATGGCCTGGTTGATTTTTTTATTGTATTCTGTAATGGCTTCGTAGGAAGCGCCGCGTACATAGGTCTCCACCTTTGTTTTTTCCGGAATGGCGTTTACGGCAACGCCGCCTTCGGTGATGATGGGATGGAACCGGATATGTTCATTGTCTAAGAAGGTTTCACGGAGCGCATTGGCAGCGTTCATGGCGTTGGTGGCAGCATAGAGTGCATTTATTCCCTTTTCCGGAGAACCTCCGGCATGGGAAGCGACACCTTCAAAGGTGAGATTCTTTACCACGCAGCCGTTGCAGCCGGGATTGATGGTCAGGTATTTTCCCTCTTCCATATTTCCGGCATGGATCATCATTGCCATGTCTACACCGTCAAAATAGCCGCGGTAGATGAACTCCACCTTGCCGCCGTAGAAGTGGATCGTGCCGTTCTTTCTTAAACTTTCGCGGTAACCAAGCTGAATCAGTTCCTCAGCCGGAACTGCCATTAAGCGGATAGAGCCGCACATACCATCCAGAGCGCCCGGCTGTTTCAGGGCAGCGGCAATACCTGCAAGGGTTGCACACTGAGCATTGTGTCCACAGGCATGAACTGCCTTTGTTTCCGGATCTGCATCGGGGTGATTTCCGCAGATCAGAGAATCCAGCTCGCCGAGGATTGCCACTTTGGGACCAGGTTTTCCAGTGTCCAGATCCGTGTAAAAGCCAGGAATATCTCCGGCTTTTGTGAGGGAATAGCCCAGATCTTCAAAAATCTTTTCCATATAGGCATTGGTGGCCCATTCATGGTATCCGGTTTCTGGTTTGGCCCAAATGTCACGCTCTGTTTTTAAAATCAGGTCACGACAATTGTCTACAAGAGATTTTAATTGTTCCGTTCTGTCCATTTTCATTCCTCCTGATTGTTTTTTCTAATAAACAGTATACATGTTTACAGATGTTTTGTCTATTTTATTTAATTATATTGACAATTCTTTCTCAAGAATGATATAATCATCCATGCGTATTTATGTATGCGGATGTGGCGGAATTGGCAGACGCACCAGCCTTAGGAGCTGGCGGGCAACCGTGGGGGTTCAAGTCCCTTCATCCGCATGATAAAAATCGTTGTAAATACTGGGTTTTCCGGTATATACAACGATTTTTTTATTGCTTGAGAAGGCATATACACGCGCTGGCCTTTTGAGGTATTTTTGCCGAGTCTAGTGAAAGGAGAATGACGTGTGAGACAGAAAATTTCAATGAAAATGAAGAAAAATTTAAGTATCCGGGAGGCGTATGACTTATTTGAGCGATAGGCACAGGTGAGGAATATGTCCGGAAATACGTTAAAGACATATGGTTATCATATGGATTCTTTTTACCGGTTTACAGATGGGGAACAGCCTGTAAGTAATGTGACGGAGCAGATGTTGGATGATTATACATTATACTTAAAAAACGAACGGAAGATTAAAGACGTTACAGTAAACTCACACCTAAGAACGATGAGAAATTTTCTTTATTATTGTATGGAGTGCGGATATGTTGAGCAATTCAAACTTACGGTACCGAAATATGAAAATGATTTTGAGGAGAAATTGATAACGATAAGGAAAACGAAAAATCGCAGACAACAGATTATACCGTTATCTAAGACTCTGGCGGAAATTTTAAAGGAATAGATTCTGAAGGATTTTGCGGAGCAGACGAATTCTATATTGGAGATAGAGATAGAGTCGGATAGAGGGGCGATGAGCGTTTGACCATTTGACATATCTGGTATCTGGTATCTGGTTTTGTCATAGATTCTTTTGAAAATGGATGGCGATATGGCTTATTGAGCGTTTTGTATGCTTCGGAAAATAAATAGAGTGAAAATAAGGAAAAGGCAGCTGACTTGACTGCCGTTCCTTTATTGTGTCACAGTAAAAATACCCCCCTCCTATGCAAGAGGAAGCTCTTTAGATTAACAACTCCTGTGCTAGAATAAAAATGGGTCTGCAAAACCACAAATAAAAAACACAGGAGGTCCAAAATGGACAATAACAGTTTAGCGCATACTAAATGGGAATGCAAGTATCACATGATATGGCAGACTGGAATACACCAACAGAATAATAATTAAAACATTAAATGATTAGACAGAAATGCATAGTCCTCTTTTATTGATTTATGTTTTAAAAGTGTATGTTTAAAAATTTTCCAAGTATCAGGAGCATTGACAAGGGAACAATAATATCATATAATAAAGTACGAAAAATCATACAATTTTTAGTATGGGCTTTAGCCTGTTGAGGGTATTGGAGTTTTTCGTGTTCCGAAAAATGGAAATGCCCGAAACCAAAACCCAC
>ERZ808051.1504-NODE-1504-length-15076-cov-5.235749_pt1 | contig 15076 bp, 12 predicted proteins | sample MGYA00380199_ERZ808051 | MGnify/ENA primary metagenome ERZ808051 (study PRJEB31490, sample SAMN06133391) | mouse gut metagenome | isolation source: J11 | host: mice | place: China: Chengdu | collected 2015-05 ...
CCGTCTCGGGCAAAATCCGGCCCCATTTCATGGGCTCTGAATTTTGCCCTCGCTCCGGTCCATCCGCGCTGCTCACGACGGCTCGGGCGCTTCTACCTCAATCATCTCCGCGTCCGCCTTGCGCAGGCTCAGCTCATATCCCCGCACCGTCAGCTCCATGGGATCACCCAGCGGAGCCAGCTTGCGTACATAGACCTCCACACCCTTGGTAATCCCCATGTCCATGATCCGGCGCTTCACGGCCCCTTCTCCCTGAAGGCGGCGCACAACAGCGGTCTCTCCCACCCTCACATCCTTCAGCGTTTTCATTTTCTCACCCCCCCGGTCTGTTCCCAATATACGGTAAGCATGCCGCAGTCAGATGTCACTATCATGTTTAGCGTGTGTAGTTTACCACAGCTAACTTTTCTTGTCAATAGAGGGCTGCCTTGTGACGGAATTTTTTCCGGCGGCCTTCCGGCAGGAGCCGGTTGCTGTCACGGCGGCTCGGGCGTTTTTTTACGGTTCAAAGCCTTCAAAGATTGAGACAATCCCCTCCCGGTCCAACTCCTCCATGGTATCCCGGTCCCGGACGGTCCACCCCAGCTCGTGGACGCCGTACAGCGCCCGCATCCAGCGCAGGCTCAGATTGTTTCGGTCCTTCCAGTGGAAGGCGATGAAGTCCGGCCTTGTAAACGCGGTGGTGAGCAGATTGGTGAGGACAAACCGGGTTGGCAAAGACAGGTTTCCCGCCTCGCTTCCCTTCATGAAATTCTGGCTTAACTGGCCCCGGAACACCTGGGGATACCGCTCCTTCAGCCGCAGCAGGGCAAACGGGTGGAAGGATTCCACGCAGAAGGTCCCGTTCCATCCCTCCAACGCGGCCATGACGGCGTCGGTCAACGCACGGGCGTTGCCCCGCTCCACCTTCAGCTCAATGACCAGAGGCGCTCCTCCCTCAAACAGGGCCAGCACATCCCGGAGCAGCGGGATGTGCTCCTCCGTTCCCATGAGGGGGTACTTCTCCAATTCTCCGGCGGTGAGATCCTCAATGTACGCCTTTTTCCCGCACACCCGGGTGAGATCGCTGTCGTGGACCACCGCCAGTTCTCCATCCGCCATCAGGTGAACGTCCAGTTCCACGCCGAAGCCGTGCTCTGCCGCCCGCCGGAACGCCGCCAGCGAGTTTTCCGGAATGCCCCGGTCCGGATCATGGAGGCCGCGGTGGGCAAAGCGCACACCCTCCAGACGCTCCCACCCGGGCTGATTTTGCCGGGGGCGCAGCAGCAGAGTCCAAACCCCCGCCGCCCCCAGACAGCCAAGGCCAATTTTGACCGATGTTTTCATTCGTTCCAGCCCCCTGTTATAAACTCTTTCTGGTTCTTTTCCTCCACCCAAAGCACTCGCCCTGTTCCGAGAAAATACCTCCCGGTTTCTGCCGCGGCGGTAACGGCTTCAAGCTCCTTTTGGTTCTTTTTCTCCACTCAAAGCACTCGCCCTGTTCCGAGAAAATACCTCCGGTTTCTGCCGCGGCGGTAACGGCTTCAAGCTCTTTTTGGTTCTTTTTCTCTCGAGAAAAAGAACTAGCTGTCCATGTCCTCAAAGGCGTCCAGCCCCGTTTTGACCTCCGCCCTGCTGTCGCCATGGCGGACAAACAGCATGGTGACAAAACTCATGGCGACAAAAAACGCGGCGTAGGGGAACAGAATCTGGTAGCTGACCCGCTTCATCAGGGTACCCGCCAGCACCGGGGTGATCACCTGGGCCGTCATGGAGGCGGTGTAATAGTAGCCGGTGAACCGGCCCACATCGGAGCCCTTGCACATCTCCACCACCATGGGCAGGGAGTTGACGTTGATGGCCGCCCAGGCCAGCCCTACCAGGGCAAACACCACGTACATGGGGGCGGTGATGGCGCGGGAGGAGCGGGTCATAAAGAACCCCGCCAGGAAGCATGCCGCAAGCAGGATCACACCCGCCTGAATGGTGCGTTTGCGCCCGAACCGGGACGCCGCCGCCCCAATGGGGATATAGGCCGCGATGGCCCCCACCGTGGCCACCATCAGGCAGGTGTTGGTGCCGCCGATGCCCTCCCCCATCACCTGGGAAACATAGACGGAAAACCAGGTGGTGACGCCGTTGTACCCCGCAAACCACAGGGCGATGGAGGCCAGAAGAAAGCCCAGGCTCCGTTTGACCGGGCCGGGCAGCACCTCGCCGCCGCAGCCGTCATCCTGCGCCAGATTCCACTCCGGGTGCCGTTTCTCCAGCGCCCGGTTTTCCTCCGCCAGCCGGGGCTCCCGGATGGTGAGCAGCAGCACCGCCACCGAGGCCGCCATAATGAGGGACACCACAATAAACAGCGGCTGATAGTTCACATGGACCTGCCCGCGGGTGACCTCCGCCGGATACAGCGCCACGCTCACCCCAAGATAGAGCACGCCGCCCACCGCTCCCATCAGGTTGATGATGGCGTTCGCCCTGGAGCGCAGGGGCTTTGGCGTGACGTCGGGCATCAGCGCCACGGCGGGAGAGCGGTAGGTCCCCATGGCAATGAGCAGAAGGCCCAGCGCAATCACAAAGCTCACCAGCTTGAAGGGGGCGGCCGCGTGAAAATAGCTGTTGTCCAGCATGGGCAGCAGATTCATCAGCACCACCGCCGCCGCGGTGCCTCCCAGGATATAGGGCGTGCGCCTGCCCAGCCTGGTGCTTGTGCGGTCGGACAGTCCCCCGAAGAGGGGCAGCAAAAACAGCGCCAGAATATTGTCCGCCGCCATAATGGCCCCGGTAAGGGACTCGTCCATGTGAAAGGTGCCTTTGAGGATCAGGGGGATCAGATTGTCATACATCTGCCAGAAAGAGCAGATGGACAGAAAGGCCAGACCTACCAGAATGGTGCGCTTGTTGTTCAGCTTCAGCTCGTTCATCTCTCCACACCCTTTTCTCCCTGTTTTATGGACGCTTTGCACAGGCTCAGCCCAGTTCTTCCTCCCACGCTTGATGGAGCGCGGCAAGGCTTTCAAATATCCAGGTCGGTTTTACCGGACTGGTTTCCAGGTCCGCCAGGGTCCCCTCGCCGGACAGGACAAAAGCGGTGTCAATTCCGGCGTTATATCCGGCGGCAATGTCGGTATACAGCCGGTCCCCCACCATCACCGTCTTTTCGGGCGGCACTCCCGCCCGGGCCATGGCCAGCCGCGCCATGGCGGGCTGAGGCTTTCCAATGACCCGGGGCCTGCGCCCCGTAGCCCGGTACAGCATCTCGCACACGCTGCCGCAGTCGGGCACGGAGCCATACCAGGTGGGGCACACCCAATCCGGGTTGGCCGCGATAAAGTCCACGCCCCGGTTCAGCAGAATGCAGGCGTCCTCCAGCTTTTGAAACGTCAGCTCGGTATCGAACCCGATAATCAGGCAGTCCACCTTGTCCTCCCGGCGGTCTGTCACCGGGATGCCCGCCGCCTGAAGCTGGCCCCGCAGGCTGGCGGTGCCGAACACGTAGCACAGCCGGTGAGCCGGACGGGAACACAGGTCGTCGGCCAGCGCGTCCACCGAGGTGACAAACTCCTCCCGAACCGCCTGAATACCCATCCCCGCCAGCTTGCGGATATAGTCCTCCCCCGACTTGGACGAGTTGTTGGTGAGAAACCGGTACCGGAGCCCTCTCATCCGCACTGCCTCTAAAAACGGGATGGTCCAGGGAAACAGATCCCGGTCCAGATAGATGGTGCCGTCCATGTCCAGCAAAAACAGCTCCTTGTCGCTCAGCCGCGCCATCTGCCTCCCCCTGTTCCCAGCGGCGGAGAAAAGAATTTCTCTTCCGCTTAAAGTGAAATTTATTTTAGCACACTTTCCCTCCGCTGTCTACGAATTCTGGAAAAAATGGGCTCCCGCCGTCCGGGCCTTCTCCGCCATAACACGCGGTGAAGGGGTGCGGAATATCACTCCCGCACCCCTTCATCGACCAGCCAAGGCCCCGGTTCCGCCGCCCCCGGAGGCATTCCGCCGGTTTGTCCGGCCGACGCCTGGCCCGCTCATAGTTGGCGCCTGGAAAAAGGAAAAATTGCGGGGGCGGCAAATGTTGGCTACCGTATGCTTTTACTCAAATTCGATTGTCCCGACTGGCTTTGGAGTCAAGTCGTACAGCACCCGGCACACACCCGGCACCTCCTCCAAAATCCTCTGGGTGATTTTCTTCAGCACCGCCCAGTCAATCTCCGGGACCGTGGCAGTCATGGCGTCCACGGTATTCACAGCCCGGATCATTACGGGCCAGTCAAAGGCCCGCTTTCCATCTCGCACGCCGGTGGACCGAAAGTCCGGAACCACCGTGAAGAACTGCCAAACCTTATCCGCCAGCCCCGCGTTGGAAAATTCCTCCCGCAAAATGGCGTCCGACTCCCGCAAGGCGGCCAGCCGGTCACGGGTAATAGCCCCCAGGCACCGTACTCCCAGCCCGGGGCCGGGGAACGGCTGGCGTTCCACCATGGACGCGGGCAGACCCAGCGCGTGGCCCACACAGCGCACCTCATCCTTAAACAGCAGCCGCACCGGCTCCACCAGCTCAAAGTTGAAGTCGTCGGGCAAACCGCCCACATTGTGGTGGGCCTTCACCCCGTCGCTCTCCAGAATGTCAGGGTAAATTGTCCCCTGGGCCAGAAAGTCAATGCCTTCCAGCTTCCGGGCCTCCTCCTCAAACACCTTAATGAACTCGCCGCCGATAATCTTCCGTTTGCGCTCCGGCTCGTCCACTCCGGCCAGCAGGTCCAGAAAACGGTCCGTGGCATCCACATAGATCAGGTTGGCGTCCATCTGGTTTCGGAACACCTCAATCACCTGCTCGCTCTCCCCCTTGCGCATGAGCCCGTGATTCACATGGACGCACACCAGCTGTCTGCCGATAGCCTTGATCAGCAGCGCCGCCACCACCGAGGAGTCCACCCCGCCGCTGAGGGCCAGCAGCACCTTTTTGTCCCCCACCTGCTCGCGGACCGCCTTCACCTGTTCGTCAATGAAAGCCGCCGCCAGCTCGGGGGTGTTGATCCGTTTCATGTCTGCGGGACGCATGTTGTTTGCCATTTGTAAAGCCTCCTATGTTTCGTTATATGCCCGTTCGATCAAAGGTTTTGCCCTCTCAAAATCTGCCGCATTCTTAATCGCCACCTGCAAATCACCTGTGCCGTAATGTCCGATTCCGCGCATATCCCTTGTAAACCCGCTTTCCAATTCCACTGTTTCCGGATTTAGCTTCAAAAACAGTATGATTTGCTTATTATAAACCTCAATACACACCACATTTTGAATCTTTTTATACGCCAGGTAGAGTTTCAACTGATTCGGAGCGATATCATCGCCCAAAGACTCAATAAAATCGCAAATTGAGAAATAGAGGTTCTTCATGCTGTCGGTGATCGCCGACAGTTTTTCCACATGGGATTTCTGCGTACTGATTTTTACCTCACCGTCGCTCAGGCTGCTTTCCAGCGCCGGTTTTGCTGTGGGCGTGTTTAAATGCTCAAATAGTATGAGGTCCTTTCCATATTTTCGGTAGCTCACCAGTTTGATATTTCTCTGCATCTGATTGACTGCATGGATATCATACTTTGTAAAATCATGGGCGACACAAATCACGCAGGGGACAGACCAGTCAATATGGCTTGCAGCTTCCATGCCGAGCTTTTCAATCACCAGCAGCTTGAAATCCGCCTTATGATCCAACAGCCAGTCCAGGTAAAACAGGCCCTGATTGATTACGTTTTCATTCTGGCTTCGCTTGTACTCAAAAATGACCGGACTATTGTTTTCATCAATTCCAATACTGTCCATGCGGCCGTTTGTTACAACGTACTCACTCTTTAAAAAACGCACGCCGAAAAACAATTCCATGTTCTTTTCAATCAGAGTCTGCAATTCTTTCTCCAAGATTACCTCTGAAGAAGTACATTCCTTGACTGTCTCGCCCAATGAGAACAGCTTGATCTCCGCCAATTTTGCCGCCTCCTTCGCAATTGTAAACGCTCACTCAAATTCCACCGTCCCCGGCGGCTTGGAGGTGATATCATACAGCACCCGGTTGACCCCCTTCACCTCGTTGACGATGCGCACACTCACCCGGTCCAGCAGCTCATAGGGAATGCGGGCCCAGTCCGCCGTCATGAAATCGTCGGTGGTCACCGCCCGCAGAGCTACGGCGTAGTCATAGGTCCGGCCGTCCCCCATCACCCCCACCGACCGCATGTTGGTCAGGGCGGCAAAAAACTGGCTCAGCCGCTTCTCCTCCCCGGCGCGGGCCATCTCCTCACGGAAAATGGCGTCCGCCTCCCGGAGCATCTCCAGCTTCTCCCGGGTCACCTCGCCGATCACCCGGATGGCAAGCCCTGGCCCCGGGAAGGGCTGGCGGTCCACCAGATACTCCGGCAGCCCCAGCTCCCGGCCCAGCCTGCGCACCTCGTCTTTGAACAGCAGCCGCAGGGGCTCCACAATCTCCTTGAAATCCACGCAGTCCGGCAGGCCGCCCACATTGTGATGGCTCTTGATGACGGCGGCGTCCCCCGCCCCCGATTCAATCACATCCGGATAGATGGTGCCCTGGGCCAGATAGTCTACAGCCCCCACCTTGCCGGCCTCCTCCTCAAAAACCCGGATGAACTCCTCGCCGATGAGCTTTCGCTTCCGTTCCGGCTCGTCCACCCCGGCCAGCCGGGTCAGAAACCGCTCCTGCGCGTTGACACGGACAAAATTCATGGCCCGTTTGGAGAAAACAGCTTCCACCTGATCTCCCTCGTCCCTGCGCATGAGGCCGTGGTCCACAAACACGCAGGTGAGCTGTTCCCCTACCGCCTCGGCCAGCAGGGCCGCCGCCACCGAGGAGTCCACTCCGCCGGACAGGGCCAGCAGCACCTTTCCCGCTCCGACCTTCTCCCGCAGGGCGGCCACGGCGGTGTTCCGGTAGTCCTCCATGGTCCAGTCGCCCGCCGCGCCGCACACGTTATAGAGGAAGCGCCGGATCATCTCCGTCCCCCCCTGAGTGTGGTTCACCTCGGGGTGGAACTGCACGCCGTAGAAGCCCCGCTCCTCATCGGCGATGGCCGCATTGGGGCAGGCCCCGCTGCGGGCCGTCACCCGGAAGCCCTCCGGCGCCCGTTCCATATAGTCCCCGTGGCTCATCCAGGTAATGCCGGACGGCCGCAGGCCCCGGAACAGACTGCATGTGGTGTCAAAGCTGGTCTCCGTCTTGCCGTACTCCCGGGCGGTATCCTCCTGGGCGGCGGTCACCCGCCCCCCCAGCAGGTGGGCCATCAGCTGGCAGCCGTAGCAGATGCCCAGGATGGGCACGCCCCAGGTGAAGATATCCCGGTCCACCCGCGGCGCATCCTCCAGATAGACCGAGCCGGGCCCTCCGGTGAAAATAATGCCGATGGGGTTCATGGCCCGCAGCTCCGCCAGCGGGGTGGTATAGGGCTTCACCTCGCAGTAAACGCCCTGGTCCCTTACCCGCCGGGCGATGAGCTGGTTATACTGTCCGCCGAAATCCAGCACGACGACAATCTGATGGGGCATAAGGCCTCCTCCTTTCTTCCTCAAACATGAAACGCGGTTCCCGTCAGATGTTGGTGATGTCAATGGCCTGGAGGTCCCTGCTCCTCCCCTGCTGTCGGGCGGTGAGCAGGGCCCGGGCGGTGTCAATGGCGGTGACACAGCCCACGGAGTGCTCCACGGCGGCCCGGCGGATCTTGAAGCCGTCGGTGTTCTGCCGCCTGCCCCGGGTGGGGGTGTTGATCACCAGGTCAATGGTGCCGGAGGCGATCATGTCCATGATGTTGGGATGGCCCTCGGACACCCGGGCCACCGGCGTACAGGGCACGCCCGCCTTTTCCAGAGTGCGGCAGGTACCCTCGGTGGCCAGGATCTCCACCCCCAGGTCGGAAAAGCCTCTGGCAATGCCCACGGCCTCTCCCTTGTCCTCGTCCTTTACGGTGAGGATGATGCGCCCGCCCTTTTTGGGCGCCCGCATATTGGCCCCCTTAAATGCCTTCAGCAGCGCCTGGGGGAAGGACTCGGCAATGCCCAGCACCTCGCCGGTGGACTTCATCTCCGGACCCAGGCCGGTGTCCACGTCGGCCAGCTTTTCAAAGGAGAATACGGGCATCTTCACCGCGAAGTAGTCCGCCTCCCGGTAAATGCCGGAGCCCCAGCCCAAATCCTTCAGCTTCTGGCCCAGCATCACCTTGGTGGCCAGGTCAATGATGGGCACGCCGGTGACCTTGGAGATATAGGGAATGGTGCGGGAGGAGCGGGGATTCACCTCAATGACGTACACCTGGTCGTCGTAGATGATGAACTGGATGTTGATCAGGCCGATCACCCCCAGGGCCTTTGCCAGGTCGTGGGTATACCGCTCAATGGTCTTTTTGTGCTTGTCCTCCACATGGATGGAGGGGTAGACGGAGATGGAGTCCCCGGAGTGGACCCCGGCCCGCTCCACATGCTCCATAATGCCGGGTATGAGAAGGTCCTCCCCGTCGAACACACCGTCCACCTCCACCTCCCGGCCCATGAGGTACTTGTCCACCAGGATGGGGTGCTCCTGAACGGTCTGGTTGATAATGCGCATGAAGTCGGTGATGTTTCGGTCGTTGTAGGCGATCTCCATACCCTGCCCGCCCAGCACATAGGAGGGCCGCACCAGCACCGGGTAGCCGATCTCGTTGGCGGCGCGCAGGGCTTCTTCGGTGGTAAACACAGTCTGGCCCTTGGCCCGGGGAATATGGCACTGATTCAAAATCTCGTCGAACCGCTCCCGGTCCTCGGCGGCGTCCACCCCGTCGGAGGAGGTGCCCAGAATGGGCACCCCCATCTCGGTCAGCGCCTTGGCCAGCTTGATGGCGGTCTGGCCGCCGAACTGGACCACCGCCCCCCAGGGGTGCTCCTGCTCCACAATGTTCTGCACGTCCTCGGCGGTGAGGGGCTCAAAGTACAGCTTGTCCGCCACGTCGAAGTCGGTGGACACCGTTTCGGGGTTGTTGTTGACAATGATCGTCTCATAGCCCAGCCGCTTCAGCGCCCACACGGAGTGGACCGAACAGTAGTCGAACTCAATGCCCTGGCCAATGCGGATGGGGCCGGAGCCCAGCACCAGCACCTTTTTCCGCCCGGTGTCCCTGTTGTCCGACTCATTTTCCCCATCGTAGGAGGAGTAATAATAGGGCGTCTCGGCGTCAAACTCGGCGGCGCAGGTGTCCACCATTTTGAAGGAGGGCACAATGCCATACCGCTCCCGCAGAGCCTTCACATCCTTCTGCTCCATCTGGCACAGCCAGCCGATATAGCTGTCGGCAAAGCACATCTCCTTGGCCCGCCGCAGGGCGTCGGCGTCCGGCTCCCCCTTGCAGCGGATGAGGGTCTCCTCCATGTCGATGATGTTTTTGAAACGGTCCAGGAACCAGAGATCCATCTTGGTGATGGAGTTGATCTTCCGGGGGGAGACGCCCCGGCGGAGGGCCTCCGCCACCACAAACAGGCGCTCGTCGTCCACGTTGACCAGCAGGTCCTCGATCTCGTCGGTGTAATACTCGTCCAGCTTGGGCAGGCGCAGGGCCCGGACGTTCAGCTCCAGGGAGCGGATGGCCTTCATCAGCGCTCCCTCGAAGGAGTTGGCGATGGCCATCACCTCGCCGGTGGCCTTCATCTGGGTGCCCAGGGTGCGGCTGGCGGTGGTGAACTTGTCAAAGGGCAGGCGGGGGATTTTCAGCACGCAGTAGTCCAAGGTTGGCTCAAAGCAGGCGGTGGTCTTGCCGGTGACGGCGTTGGGGATCTCGTCCAGCGTGTAGCCCAGGGCGATCTTTGCCGCCACCTTGGCGATGGGGTAGCCTGTGGCCTTGGAGGCCAGGGCCGACGACCGGCTCACTCTGGGGTTCACTTCGATGACGGCGTACTCATAGGAATCCGGGTTCAGGGCAAACTGGCAGTTGCAGCCCCCCTCGATGCCCAGAGCCGTGATGATGTTCAGGGCGGCGGAGCGCAGCATCTGGTATTCCCGGTTGGCCAGGGTCTGGGTGGGGGCCACCACAATGGAGTCGCCGGTGTGGACGCCCACCGGGTCCAGATTTTCCATGGAGCAGATCTGGATGACGTTTCCGGCGGAGTCCCGCATGACCTCGAACTCGATCTCCTTCCACCCGGCGATGCACCGCTCGATGAGCACCTGCCCCACCCGGCTCAGGTGAATACCCCGGTCGGCGATCTCCCGCAGGGAGGGCTCGTCGTAGGCGATGCCGCCGCCGGTGCCCCCCAGGGTATAGGCGGGCCGGACGATGACGGGATAGCCGATCTGCTCGGCAAAGGCCACGGCGGCATCCACGCTCTCCACCACATCCGACGTGACGCAGGGCTGGCCGATGGACTCCATGCAGTCCTTGAAGCCCTGGCGGTCCTCCGCCTTGCGGATGGATTCGGGGCTGGTGCCCAGCAGGCGCACGCCGTATTGTTCCAGGGTGCCGTTCTCATGGAGCGCCATGGCCAGGTTGAGCCCCGTCTGCCCCCCCAGGGTGGGCAGGATGGAGTCGGGCCGCTCCATCTGGATGATCTGGGTGACGCTGTCCACGTTCAGCGGCTCGATGTACACGTGGCCGGCGATGTCCTTGTCGGTCATGATGGTGGCGGGATTGGAGTTGACCAGCACCACCTCCACCCCCTCCTCCTTCAGGGCGCGGCAGGCCTGGGTGCCCGCGTAGTCGAACTCGGCGGCCTGGCCGATGACGATGGGGCCGGAGCCCAGCACCAGGACTTTTTGAATATTCGGATCTTTAGGCATTGCGGCCACCTCCCAAGTCGGTGATCTGAGCCTCCCCGCCCCTCATGGAGGCGAGGAAGCGGTCGAACAGGTACTCGGTGTCCTCGGGGCCGGGGCTGGCCTCCGGGTGGAACTGGACGGTGAAGCAGTTGGGACGGCTGTACTTCAGCCCCTCCACCGTGCCGTCGTTCACATTCACGTGGGACACCCGGGCCACGGCCGGGTCCACGCTGTCCCCATACACCACGTAGCCGTGGTTCTGGCTGGTGATGAAGCACCGGCCCGCCTCCAGGTCCTTCACCGGGTGGTTGCCCCCCCGGTGGCCAAATACCATCTTGTGGGTTTTCGCGCCGGTGGCCAGGGCCAGCAGCTGGTGCCCCAGGCAGACGGCGAACAGAGGGAGGTCCGATTCGTACAGCGCCCGGACCTCTTTGATGATGTCCACGTTGTCCGCCGGGTCGCCGGGGCCGTTGGACAGCATCACGCCGTCGTAGGGCACATAGCCCGCCCCCACCCGCTCGCCCCGCAGGATCTCCGCCGCCGGGGTGTGGGCGGGGAACACGGTGACCTCGCACCCCCGTTTGCGCAGGCACTCGATCATGTTCTGCTTTACGCCGTAGTCCATCAGCGCCACCCGCCGGTCCAGACTTCCGGTGGTGGGGGCGTACACCTGGGGCTCCTTCCGGGTCACCCGCTCCACCGTGCCGGACACCCGGTAGGCCGCCAGCTTTTCCATCACCTCCCGGACATGAAAATGCTCCGCGCTGGTGATCATGCCGTTCATGGTCCCCTGGCTGCGGAGGAGCTTGGTGAGGGCCCGGGTGTCCACACCCTGAATGCCCACAATATTGTGTTGGCGCAGATAGTCCCCCAGACTGCCCTCACAGCGGAAATTGCTTCCCACCGGGGAGAGATGGCGCACCACCAGCGCCTCCGCCCAGGGGCGGGCGGACTCGCTGTCCTCGTGGTTGACGCCGTAATTGCCCATGAGGGGATAGGACATCACCACCCCCTGGCCCGCATAGGAGGGGTCGGTCAAAATCTCCTGATAGCCGGTCATGGAGGTGTTGAACACCATCTCGCACACCCGCTCCTCCAGGGCGCCCACGGCGTCGCCCCGGAATACCGCTCCGTTGGCCAAAATCAAAGTCGCTTTCAAGCCTGCATCCCACCCTTTCTGTCGTTGGAGCTATTTTAGTATATCCGCGTCCAAAAAACAAGAAAATCTCCCAGGCTTTTCGGGCCTCAAAACGAAAATTGGAGGTTTGGACAAACCGGGGGCATATCCGCCCCCTTTCAAGGGCAAAATGTTCAAGCCGCCCTCCGCCCATATCCATTGAAAATCGAGGTGTCCCTATGTTTGTGGTACTCATACGCACTGTGGTGCTCTATCTGTTCATCATCGTGGGCATCCGCCTGCTGGGCAAGCACCAGATCGGCCAGCTGGAGCCCTCCGAGCTGGTGCTCACCCTCATCATCGCCGACCTGGCCTCCGTCCCCATGCAGGACAACGGCATTCCCCTGCTGTCCGGGCTCATCCCCATTGTGGTGCTGCTGGCCCTGTCCTCCATCATCTCCGTGCTGTGCACCAAGTCCATCCGTTTCCGAGCCCTGCTGTGCGGGCGGCCCTCGGTGGTGGTGGAGAACGGCCAGGTGGTGGAGGAGGAGCTGCGAAAAAACCGCCTCACCCTGGACGAGCTGATGGAGGAGCTGCGCATACAGGGCTACGCCGGCTTCCAGTCCATCAAGTTCGCCCTGCTGGAGACCAACGGCCAGCTGTCCGTACTGCCCTACGCCGCTGAAAAACCCGCCACCGCCGCCCAGGTGGGCGCGTCTGCGGAGGAGACCGGCCTGCCTGTGGTGCTGGTCAGCGACGGACGGCTTCTGGAACACAATCTGAGGGGGGCGGGCTATGAGGGCGGATGGCTGGAAAAGCAGCTGACCGCCCACGGGCTCCGCTCTCCCCGGCAGGTATTTCTGCTCACGGTGGACGAGGGGGGCAATACCTACTGTGTGCCCAAAAAGGAGGGGTCCAAATGAGGCGGCTGTGGATCTCCGTGGGGCTTATCGTCCTGATGGCCGCCCTGTCCGGCCTGCACATCTGGCATCTGAACGATTTTACCGGTCAGCTCACCGGCCTGCTCACCCAGGCCCAGCGGCTGGCGGAGCAGGAGGATTGGGCGGGCGCGGCCCGGCTCACCCACGAGGTCAAGGACAGCTGGATGGATCACGAGGGATACCTCCATGTCACCCTGCGCCATGCGGACATCGACGCCATTCTCGTCTCGCTGGACGAGACGCTGGCCTTTCTGGAGGGCGCGGAAAAGCAGCCCGCCGAGTACGCCGCCGCCAACGCCCGGCTGCTCACCCAGCTGGGTCTGCTGGTGGAGGCGGAGCTGCCCACCATCACCAACCTGCTGTAGAAAAAGTCCCCGCCGCCCGCGGGGGCTTTGCGCTGTCCGGGCCGCCCTCCCCCGGACCCTCTCCATGCGCAGCTCTTTTGCCGGACTTTCCCCCTTGTTTCTTCCCTTTCCATGTGGTATAATTTTCATTCAAGCATAAAATAGGTTCAGAACAGGCCATTCTTTGGAGGAGTAATGCTATGAAAATCGTCGTTTTGGCCGGCGGCCTCAGTCCCGAGCGGAACGTATCTCTGTCCAGCAGCTGCAAGGTGTGCGCCGCCCTGCGGGAGCGTGGGCATCAGGCCGCCATCCTCGATATGTATCTGGGCACGGACCAGCCTCTCGACGCGCTGTTTTCCGCCCCCATTCCCCAGGAGCTGACCAGAATCAGCCGTCAGGCCCCGGATCTGGCCGCCGTCAGAGCGTCCCGCCCGGGCGGTGAAAACCAGTTCGGCCCCGGCGTGCTGGAGCTGTGCCGCATGGCGGACATCGTATTCCTGGGCCTTCACGGCACCTGCGGAGAGGACGGGCGGGTTCAGGCCGCCTTCGATCTGATGGGCATCCCCTACACCGGGGCGGGCTGTCTGGGCAGCGCCATCGCCATGGACAAGGACCTGACCAAACGGCTGGTGGCCCCCCTGGGGGTGCTCACCCCCCGGTGGGAGCTGGTGCGGTACAGGTTGGAGGATATACCCGCCCTGACGGAGCGGCTGCCCCTCCCCTGCGTGGTGAAACCGTCCGCCTCCGGGTCCTCCATCGGCGTGTCCATCGCGCACAGCCGGGAGGAGCTGGCCTCCGCCCTTACCCAGTGTTTGGAATTCGGCGGCGTGTGCCTGGTGGAGGAGTACATAGCCGGACGGGAGATCCAGGTGGGCATTTTGGAGGACCGCGCCCTGCCCTCCATTGAGATCGTCCCCAAGGAGGGGTTCTACGACTACGAGAACAAGTACCAGCCCGGGGCGGCAGAGGAATTCTGCCCCGCCCCCATCCCTGCGGACTGGGAGGCCCGGCTGGCGGAGGCGGCGATGACGGTGTTCCGCGGCCTGGGGCTGTCGGTGTACTCCCGGGCGGACTTCATCGTCACCCAGGACGGCACGCCCTGGTTCCTGGAGATCAACACCCTGCCCGGCATGACCCCCACCAGCCTGCTGCCCCAGGAGGCGGCGGCGGTGGGCATCGGCTACGGCGAGCTGTGCGAACGGATTATCCAGGCGTCTTTGACGGCCCGGAACGCCGGACGATAACGGAAACGAGAGAGATTCAGGAGAGGAGCGCCACACAGTATGGAGGCACTGACACTGAGACAGCTGCTGGAAGCAGTCGGCGGGACCCTGCTGGGAGACTTTTGCGACCTGGACGCCGCCGCCGCCGAGGTGAGCACAGACAGCCGGAGCATCACCCCCGGCTGCCTGTTCATTCCCCTGGAGGGCGAGCGGTTCGACGGTCATTCCTTTATCAGCGCCGCCCTGGAGGCGGGAGCTGCCGGCTGCCTCACCGCCCGGGAGCGGGAGAGCTATCTGCCCGGCAAATTTTACATCAAGGTCCGCTCCACCCAGCGCGCCCTGTGGGAGCTGGCCCGGTACTACAAAAATCTGTTCCCCATCCCCTTTGTCGCCATCACCGGATCGGTGGGCAAGACCACCACCAAGGATATGGTGGCGGCGGTGCTGGGGGCCCGGTTCCGGGTCCATAAGACGGAGGGCAACTTCAACAACGATATCGGCGTGCCCCTCACCCTGCTGAAGCTGGAAAAGCAGCACCAGGTGTGCGTGGTGGAGATGGGCATGGACCACGCCGGGGAGATCGACTACCTGGGCAGGCTGGTGGAACCGGACATCGCGCTGATTACCAACATCGGCGACGCCCATATCGAAAACCTGGGCAGCCGGGAGAACATCTTCCG
>ERZ808051.1507-NODE-1507-length-15064-cov-4.476413_pt1 | contig 15064 bp, 11 predicted proteins | sample MGYA00380199_ERZ808051 | MGnify/ENA primary metagenome ERZ808051 (study PRJEB31490, sample SAMN06133391) | mouse gut metagenome | isolation source: J11 | host: mice | place: China: Chengdu | collected 2015-05 ...
GGTACACGGCGGTTCAATCAACTTAACAAGCAACACACCTTTCGGTGTAGTAATCTAACATTGAGACTAATCCAAATGAGGTTAGTCTCTTATTGCTTATGGCTTGGTGTATGTCTGAGCTCCGGCATACTCTTGCGTATCCTTTAGCATAAGCTGTACGCTTTGCCGCCCATTTGGGTACTCCAAGCTTAATAAGATTCTTTGCTCTATTCTGTGGGGTTTTCCAATGTTTCCAGATGCACATGCGAAGCCTGTATCTAATGTTTCCGTCAAGTTGCTTACACAGCCCCTTCATACTACCTATTTTAAAATAGTTTATCCATCCTCTGATAAGCTGATTCATTTTCTCTACCTTGTAGCCGTTGCCAACGCCCCAGCTACGGCGAGTGAGTTCTTTCATTCTCTTCTTGAACTTCATAACTGACTTTGCATGTGGTTTTGCCTTGTACTGTTGTGCACTTCTATCAAAGTAAAATCCGAATCCAAGATATTTAAGTCCTTGTGGTCTATCCACTTTGCTTTTGGTCACATTGACCTTGAGTCCTAGTTTCTCTTCAATAAATCGAGAGATACTTCTCATTACTCGATTAGCAGACATTTCGCTTCCTACCATGATGATACTGTCATCAGCGTATCTTACAAAGTTAAGCCCTCTCTTTTCCATCTCCTTATCAAGTTCATTGAGCATAATGTTCGCTAACAGTGGAGAAAGATTTCCTCCCTGTGGTGTTCCCACAACGGATTCCTCGTACTCATCATCTATCATAATTCCGCTTACCAGATACTTTCTTACAATAGAGATAACGTCCCCATCTTTAATTGTTTTGCCAATTAAAGTCATCAGCTTATCATGATTTACTGTATCAAAGAACTTTTCCAAATCAATATCTACAATCCATTCGTTTCCGTCATTCATCATGTCGAGTGCTGTTAGGATTGCTTGCTGCGCACATCTATTTAGTCTGAATCCATAACTATGGTCATGGAACTGTTCCTCATAGATTGGTGTTAATACCTGTGCAATGGCTTGCTGTATAAATCTGTCTGTTACTGTTGGTACTCCCAGGTTTCTGACACCACCATCTGGTTTTGGCATCTCCACTCTTCGTACTGGTTGAGGCTTATACTTTCTTGTCCTCAACTGTTCCTTGATGATTTCGCTGTTCTTTACAAGATGTTCCTTGAGTTCTGTGTATTTCATTCCGTCCACTCCCTCTGCGCCTTTGTTTCGTACGACTTGCAGATATGCTCTATTAAGGTTTTCGTTAGATAATATCTGCTCCATTAGACTACTTGTGTCCATGCGTTCTTTCCTTTCCGTCTCGCTTGATTTGACCACCTTTCCCCGATTGGTTACGGCAGATGTTGCCATTTCTGCAATACGAGATATACTCAAACTTATTGATTGTTCGCCCCTTCGCTCCATTTCCATTACAGAAACTTCCTCACTACTATGGGCTCTGCTGACTTCTCACGGTTCGTTGTTACTAGGCTAATGGAACCTCCGTGAGACCTCCGACGCTTAAGGCGCGCGCTCTTTCCTCTCATCTATCCGCCACATTTACTCGTACTTCCAGCAACTTTTGGACTTCATCTTCTTTTGCAGACTTATCCGTATTTCCGAGCCTTCTATGTGATTTCTGTCCGTCGGACCAAGAGTTTGCTTACAGCTTCCTTCAGATTCCACCTCACGATGGACACCCTTGCTGTTCGGCTATACACTTCCTCGTTGCCTAGGCGTGTTCGGGACTTTCACCCGTTAGAGCGCGCCCATGGCGCGCAAACCAAAAAAGGAAGTACCATGGTCTCCCACGATACTTCCCCTGAAATCTTTCCGTTGTTCTGCTTTACCGCTCCCATCCCTGCAGGTTTTCCTGTCCGCGCTCTGCTTCCTGCTCCGGTAAAGGGGTAAATTCAATGCCGTCAATACAGTTCTCATACAAAAACTGCTTGATCTCCGTCATGTCATTGGATTCATAAAACTGTATCAGCAGCCCCGTAAAGGCTGGCTGTAATTCAATGGGAACGGAAATAATGCCGCACCCGCCCCCAATCATCACATGGTTGCCTGCCAGCATGGATGTCCTCTTGTTGCCGTCCAGAAACATCTGCTTCCGCATAAAGTAGAGCATCATGGTCAGCGCCCGGTCTGTCGGGTTCTCTATCTGTCCTATTTCCGCCATTTCCTCTTTAATCTGGGATTCTATAGGCATATCCGGCTTCCATGTTGTACCGCCGATACTCACCGGTACGTTCCGCAGATATCCCGCCCGGATGATCAGGTTATCGCCGCCCACACACTGGTTGATCTTGCAGACAAACGGATAATCTGTAGGATAATCCAGGGTATCCAGCACAAACTGCCATGCGTGTTTCAGATTGTTCACCGCCACAATGTCAGATACCTTTACCCCCTGCACACTCATGCCGTTATAAATGGCCTCCGTGTCCGGGTAGGTCACGGCCAACCCTTCCAGCCGTGCGCTCTTCCAGATATAGTCCACGATATTCCTCTTGGCAGCAAAAATATTTTCTTCCCGTGTCATATGGTATTTTGCTTCCAAATCAATCACCTCTCTCCAAAAATTCGCTTTTCACAGCACAGCTTCCGCTCATCTGGGGTAAATATTTCTGCCAAATTCATATGCTTCCTGCAAATGTGCTGTCTTGTCAATCTGCGGCCTTCCATTGGTATCCCCGCATCCACCGGCAAGCACCATGCCCCTGTCATGAAAGCCGATATAATGGACAAGAGCAAACTGATAATACGATACCGCCTGCTCAAACGTCCAGAAAAAATCATCCGCTGATGTCATCAGCAGGGCACAGTCCTTAATGGGATACTTCTCATACCTGCCAAGCGGTGGGCCTGGATCTTCCTCGGCAATGCAGTAAAATCGTTCGATAAATGCCTTTATCCTGGCAGATACCGTCCAGAAGTACAGAGGGGAAGCAAACACAATACAGTCTGCATCCTTGATCTTCGGCACAAGGTCATTAAAAGCGTCTTTCTGGATACAGGGCTTCCCATAACGGCAGGCATTGCAGCCCAGGCAGCCTTTGACCTCATTCTTTAAAAGCGAGATCACTTCGACAGAATGTCCGCTTTCTTCTGCACCGGCCACAAAGCTGTTGACAAGCTGGGCAGTGTTTCCCTTCGCCCTGCCGCCGCCCTGTATCACAAGTATCTTCTTCATCTGCATTTCCTCCGGTTTCTGGCTATATGCCCTTAAGTATAGCACAGATCCGGGTCTGCACAAAGTATGCTTTGGAAATATTTCTTCAAATATCCCTTAATACCGTTCCAAAAGGTCGCTAAATCTCCCTGCACACCCGTTCCCCATGGGCAAGGGCAAGTACCACAAACACAGCAATCCCCACAACTGCCAGCACTCCAACCAAAACCGCTTTCATACACACCTCCATCTTACCGCTCCCACTCATCTTCCTGCAGTTCCATCCTGTCCGACCACCGGCCACAGGGGTAGACAAATGGCGGTACATCATCCACTTTTCTCGCCTCTTTTAAAATGCTGGAGATTACGGCGGCATCCGCCAGACGGAACTCTTCATCCGCTTTTCCGGAGTTATATTCTTCGGCATAGAACACCATGAGGTAGTTCAGATCCACAATCTTGGAATCCATGCCGTTCTGTACGGCCTCCTCAAAACTCATGCCGTAATACCGCTCCACTTCGGACTTATCGCCGCCGCAGCCGTGAAAGATCAGCCCCTCCAGCAGTCTCCTGACCTCCTTCTGTTTCCGCTCTTCCAGCTGGCACACATAAACCGGCCTCATATGCCTCCTTTCCGGCATCAGGGATATGCCGTTTCTAACTCTTCCGCTTCTGCTCTTTCAGGGCCGTCTCTGCTCCTGGCCGACATTTCCCGGAAGGTAAGCAGATCCTCATTAAAATCCTTTGTCTGCGGGGTTTGGATGAATATTTGGTATCCCGCCTTTGCAAAAGCCTCCGCTGACTGGTTCGCCTGCACCTGCCCATGGTTGCGGGGCTGCCCGTTTGCATCTTTCCCGTCCACATCATTGTCATAGCAGAACACAATCTCCCGAATCTCCGGGTGACTTTTCAAATAGCGGGAAAGAGCCTTATCTGACAGGCAGCCTTCCGCCACCCGGTGATCCTCCCGCCAGTCAATGCCGTACAGCTTGCACAGGGTCGCATGGCTCATGGCGTCAATAGGAGCTTCAAACTCATACACCCGGTCAGAGCGCCCCTCCATGCAGAAGCCGTAGGTTTTGTCGGAGTTCTCCACGTCCTGCCGGAACTTCCGTTCATTGCTGGGTGCCCGGAGCGCACAGTACCGGGGCTTCCCCTCCCCGTCATAGCCTACAAAAGCGCAGTTCCGGAAGGTATATCCATTTTTCTGTGTGACTGCCTGATAGATTTTGTTCTGGTTAATCATGGCATACACGATCTCGCTGTCTATACCACGGGTGCGGGTCAGATAGGCGATGGTACGGTTAAAATCTTTATCTTTGGGCGGCAATATCAGCTCCCCTCTGGGTTTCTTCTCCACCGGCTGCACATAATGCTCTGTCTGCTCATAGGCACGGCAGCCCAGGATCATCTCCACTGCACTTTTGAAATCAGCGGCTCCCAGGTATTCCTGGGCAAACTGGATAATGTTCCCGCTCTTCTCCCCGGCAAACTGATAATACCCCCGCCCATGCCGGAACAGATACAGGCCGCCGCTGTGCTTTACATGGACCGTGTTCCGGTCGCCTTTCTCCACCTCAAAACCGTGGCTAACAGCGAAATCTATGATATTGGTGTCAAAGACCTGCTTCATCTGCTCTTCCGTAAAAGGCATAGGGCGCTGCCTCATGGCTGTTTGTCTGTCCGTAACCGTCACCTCCCTGCAATCAGAAAAGGCGCCGGCAAAATGGTTTTTCTTCCATTCTGCCAGCGCCCTACAATCACTCTATTGTCTATTCATTTTTCTCAATTTCTTCTTTAATATGATTGACCCTGTATCTTGATACACAATCCATACTTTCCATGTTCGACTCAAGAAATGCCTCATATTTATCTCTATCAAACTCAAACAATATACGCAAAAGAATATAAGATATATAATATTGCTCCTCTGTTATACTTCCAACAGGAAGTATTTTAATTGTCAATAATGCAGGAACCATTTCTTTCAAATGCGCTCTGTAATTCGTATTATTTCCCATTTCTCTCAAAATTCGTGACATCTCGAATCCATCTTTAAAATCTTTCTCATCTATACTTTGAAGAATCTTTTCAATTACATTTTCCACATATTTTTTGCATCCCTTTTCATATTCTTCTTTATATATTCGTTTCATTTCTGATAAATCAATTTCAAGTAGACCATATTCTCCATAGCTTAATATTTTACCATTTTCTATTCCTTCCTGCATAAACTGTTTTGCTTTAGAACGAATCAAATCATATATTGGAGTCCTATCTTCATCCAATATCTTTGCCCAGACCAAATAGCTTTGTGCTTTTCTAATAAAATCTCCTAAAATATTTGTCTGATTTACATCATGCACTAATTCAGGTAATAATAGCCGGATTTCTTCTTCAGACTTATAAAAATTAGGTTTCTCATCACTACGTTTAAAAATATAGTATTGTTCCTCTATTTCTTTTGACGTAATAATAACTTCATTATTATAATGTTGATAGATAATCTTAATCAAATCATCCGCTGATTTCAACCCAACTAAATAATAACTTTTTACTCTATTCAAAAACTTTTGATTCAACTGTTTTAATGTCTTTTGAATATTGCTATCATTTTTATGTTCTTGACATTTACCAAAATACAATTTTTCAACATCTTCAACTACAATAGCAAAACAGATTTTTTGAAGTTCCGTCCGAAACTCCTGATCCTCTAATTTTCCTGCAAATGTTATTACATCTCCAAAAAAGTTTTCTGCTTTCTGCAATGTACGAAGATTCTTTACTTTATGCTTGTTCAGGAAATTCTGGATAAATTCCTCATCAATTCCCAATGTATCCCATTGGATATCTGATGCTGGTTCAGTAATAAGAAATTTACGGTCAATAATTTTCTCACAAAATCGGTCAAAAATTTCTTTGTTTCCTTGTTCCATTTCCTTTACATTAGCAATCAATATAATTTTTGCAGGTGTCCTTTTTCGTATTTCCTCAACAATCCCAAGAACTTCTTGAATCTGAATATTCTCACCAATACGCTCCAAATCATCAATTACCACAATTGCTCTATTTTGTTCGCATAGGGTTTTAATTAAAACATCTTTTTCAGTAATGAAAGTTTCTAAAGCTTTATTCATAGCAGCTCCTGCCTCAGTCTCTTTCATTGCAGCACGGCCTGCATTTATCAACTTCCCAATAACTTTCAGCTTATCTTTCCATTTCTCAGTAGCAGATAAAAGTTCATGATAAATGTCCTGGCTTTCATGTAATCCAAAAAGAGAAACGGCAAAAACATAATCTTGATTCCCTAAAGAATGCTCAACTTCATAGCTTTTCCCTATTCCCCAATCTCCATCCACTAAAATAGTCTTATATGGCAAATTACATATGTTCTTCAAAACTTTTCTTAGGTCATCTGCTCGCATACCTCTACCTCCGAAAATTCAAACTTAATTTCTCTTATTATACTGTAATATTATGAGTCAGACAAGCTTATCTCTTATTGTTCATGTTCCCAACTTCCCGTTTGCTCTGCCGTTTTCTCCACCTGCGGCTCCGGCAGCCGGTGGAACCGGTCAGCCCCCGGCACAAGGGCCAGAGACCTGCCGTTCTCCCAGATCATGTGCAGCTGTCCCGCATCATCCACCGACTTCACGATCCCTTTCAGTCCGGGCGGCATCCCCTGCTCGTTCATGTAATCCAGTTCTATCCGGGAGCCTGCGGGATACCGTTTCCGTATCGCTGCAACCTCTACCCGTGTTTTCCAGCCTGCCATAGCAGCCTACCTTTCCATATCCCCATCTGCCATGTAGTCCAGAAGATTTTCTGACACTTCCTCCCGGCTGCATGGCGCAAACACATGGTTCCCGAAATCCGCCAGAATCTCCTTCAGCGTATCCGGCAGACGTTCCTTATCCACATGGATATCGTCCGTGAGAGTTGCCGTGTAACCGTAATCACAGGTTCCATAGGTCTCTTTCAAAAACTGGCGCACTGCATCCGGCATTTCCTCTTCACGGGGATTGATACAGCCGTACTTTGTCAGATAGTCCGTTCCCCAGTGTTCCCCGGATGAGGATAAATCCAGTTCCAGAAGGGCGATACAGACATTGCCGCTGTCCCTGGACTGCAGCACTCCCGGCAGAAGGACAAAGCCCTCTTCCAGTGTGTCACGGTCAAAAGTTTCCGTGCCGTACACTTCCATCACACCCTGGTGGAGAGCGTTCAGCACGCTTTTGGCATATGCCTTTTCTTCCGTCTGGTAATCTTCCTGGAGACGTGCGTAATTGATCCGGTTCAGCACGTTCCGGTTGATATAATCCACATAAAAATTCATTTTATAATCGTACATGGTTTCCTCTTTTCTGTCCCGACAGCCTGGAACCGAACATTTTATCCTTTACTGGTTTTCACTGTTAAGCGTCTGGATATCCAAAAACTGTCTTATCGCTGTTCTACTGAATGACGTCTCCCGGCAGCACTTCCTGCTCTTCGGCCGGAGCCTCCCCCTGCCTTTCTCCCGGCAGGAAACATTCTGCCTTATGGATAATGCCGTCCAGCAGACTGCTCCCCTCCGGCTCGTTCTCCATACCGGCCTGCAGTGCAAGGGAATAAATCTTCTGCATTTCCTCTTCATTGAAAAGAGGGACCGCATCCTGTTTGAAGTACCGCAGGATATCCTTTTCCCCGGCATCCGCCATAGTAGAACCAGGTATTGTGCGGGCTGGTCTGCCGGATATGCACGCTCCGCTCCGGAAAGCACCAGGTGCCGCCCTTCCTGCTCATCCAGAAAAATTGCCGGGGCGCATTCCTGTCCCTGGCGGCTTCCAAAAGCATCTCCCGGTCATAGGCAAAATCGGTCTGAAAGAAACTGGTATTATGCTCCATGATTTTCTGCAGGGTCTCAAGAACATCCACGTTCCGGAAACAGGCGTTGGGGCGGAAGTGGTATCCATCCCTCTGCAGCCTTTGCCGAAGCTCTGCCATCACCTCTTCCCTTGCTCCTTCCACAGAATCCCCGTTGTACTGGTTCCTTCCGGGAAAATCCCTTCCCATGTCCCTTGTACGGACACACAGCCCTCCATGGCTGTCCGGCATGACAAAGTTCATCACACCGTTCACGTCTGCGTAGGGAACCCCATCAAACAGGCCGTGCAGGTCTTTGCAGGCGGCCGGTTCCTGCTGTCGGATCTCCTGAACCGTCTCACGGGGCAGGTAAAGTGTCCGCAGATAATATCCGTCCATCCCTGTCTTTTCAAGGGCATAGACTTTTTCCACTTCCATATCCATCTTCATCCCCCTCTCCTTGTTTCGTTTTTTTTACTGTCCTCCAGGCGGTAGGGAACTCCGATAAAATCCAGCACCCTGCCGCAGCCCAGACGGTTGATACAGTAATCATACTGCTTTGGATGGGTCTGCTGCATCCGCTGGAACCGGTTGGGTTCCTGCTCCAGATGGACCCCGAACATGCAATACATACAGCCTGACCTGGAAACCCCGGTGGTTTTCAGAATCAGGCTGCCATCCTTCTTTTCCGTCTCTTCAATTTCTCCATAAATGGAACTGTAAGGAATCCCGGTTTTTTTCAGATATTCCAGTATATCCTGTTCCAGCCAGAATGCCATGGGCTGGCTTAAGGGCCGTTTCCGCTCAAAGCCGTTGCACCCGTACTGGAGCCACTTCTGCGTCCGAAGGCGGCTCTCCTGGGCCATCAGCCCCACAATCCCGTGCCTGCCGGTCTCACGCTCGAACCGGTAGATGGGCGCCTTCTTCATATGGTAACAGCACCTGGCTGATATCCTGAACGGTGCCTCCAGCAGATAATGGTAGTTCTCACAGTTATACACGGACTTGCTGCCGTCCGGCGCCAGCATTGTCCCATTTAACCTCTCAATCCTTGTAGTCTGCCCCTTCCGCGCCCCGTCCACGCAGTCCGCTATCTCCTTGGAGATTACGGGATACCCGTACTTCTCTAGGATCTGCAGGAACGGGTATCTGGGCCGCAGCCAGTTCACGTTTTCCTTTGTCTTTACAAATTCCCGAAGTTCCGGGTATTCCAGCCCTGTATCCACGAACACCGCCGGGATATCGGGATATACCCTGCGGGCGATGTCCAGGAGTACAGTCGAATCCTTCCCGCCAGAAAAACTGACGAAAACCTGTCCCCCGAATCTCAAGTACCATTCCAGAATCCGGGTCTGCGTCACCTGTATCTTCCGCTCCAGGCTCCATCCCTGCATGGCCTTTAGGTCCTCTCTGGTATGTCTCAACCGCCAAATACCTGCCTTTCACAAGAAACCTTTGTCTGCGCCTGCTTTCGCTTCCTGTGAAATCCTGCCTGCCTTTTTGGCTCCTGCAGTGTTTGGCCTGTTTCCGCTTTTTAAGTCTCCCTCCTACCGTTCCATGCCGTCTTCCTCTTCCTGTTCATACCTTTTGATGGTTACCGGCTCGAACCGCTGGTTCCTGATGTTGGTGAACCACTGCTCCATGAACCCTTTCAAGTCCCTTACCGTTGCGGGAGCTGCATCCGCCGTCTCATAATACACACCGATGCCATCCTGGAGGAAAGAGGTGGGATGGATGGAGCTGTCCTCCCTGTCGATGGCAAAGGTGACCTCCGGGTCGCGCATGGAATCCCCGTTCTGGTCATAATAATGGGCGATGCTGTATTCCTCCCCGCCGATGGCCTCCACCACCAGATCCTCGTACCCCTTTGCCTGCAGCTTCATATAGTAGGCTTCCCCATCCAGGATTGGAGCCGCAAACAGGCGGAGCTTCCGGTAGAGTCTCTGCTCCAGTGTGGGCGGCTCCTTTCTCTCCCCCTGTCCGCCTCCGTCCCCGTTTTCCTCCGCCGCCACCACGTCCTCCCCGTCCTCCTTGAATTCCAGCGCAAGGTCGAGCTGCACCTTTTTCTTCTGCAGCTCCAGCAGCCTTTCCTCGTCCGGGAAGGGCTTCCCGCACTGTTCCTCTGCCGCCGCAAGCTGCTGCCGCAGGTTGGCAAGCTCCTCCCTGTCGTATTTCGCTTCCACCACGATGCGCTCCGCCAGATGCTCGATGCGGGTGATGTTCCCCAGCCCGGAATCGCCATAGTCGGTGCTGTAGCTCCCTTTCCCGCACAGCCGGATGCCCACGCTGTCCCGGTCTGTCCGTACCAGATGGATGGGAAAGCCCGCATAGCTGCCCACCTCAAGGCTGTCCCCGATGCCATGGCCCTCCATCCTGCGGCCGCAGACCATCAGGTGCTCCGCCGCCTTTGTGCGCTCGTCATGGACGCGGCCGTCAACCACCATGCGGAAATCTTCCGTCCTGTTGGTCTGATACGTCCGGATATCCTCGTCCCTGGCCGCTATCTCGTTCTCCTTCCGGGCGATCCGGACCGGATAATGGAGGCTGGCCTGCTCCTGCAGCTGGGCCTGCTGGCTCTGCCAGGAGGATTTCAGCACCGTCAGCCGGTTGATCTCGTTGTCCGTCTCCATCTTCTCCTTCACCCTTGGGTCAGAGGTCGCCAGCGCCTTGAACTCCGCATACTGCAGCACGGTCTCATCCAGATCCTCGCAGGTCCTCAGCGGGGAGCGGCCGGTCATGATCTGGCTGATGTACCGCTGCTTCTGCTCTAAGATCTGCCAGAGGTAGCTGTCAAAGGTATTCTCCGTGATGTAGTTGAAGATGGAGACCTCCTTGTTTTCGTTGCCCTGCCTTAAGATACGCCCGTTCCTTTGGGTCAGGTCGGCAGGGCGCCACGGCACGTCCAAGTGGTGCAGGGCGATGAGCTTCTCCTGGACGTTCATGCCGGTCCCCATCTTCTCCGTGCTGCCCATCAGGATGCGGATTTCCCCTTTCCTCACCTTTTCAAAAAGCTGCTCCCTCTGCACGTCCGTCTTTGCGTCATGGATGAAGCTGATTTCCTCCGGTTTGACTCCCCGCGCAATCAGCGCTGTCCTTGCTGCCTCATAGAAATTGAAGCTGCCGTCATATTTCGGTGTCCCCTGGTCGCAGAAGATCAGCTGGGTCAGCCTGTCCCCCGCCGTCTCCTGGCAAATCTCTGCCACCTTATCTGCGCACAGGTTCAGCTTGGTTCCGGGGTCGTCCGGTATCCCCGGGTCTATGGCCCTTGGGTCGGTGGAGAGCAGCCTGGCCTCATGGGTCAGCTTCAGGAAATTGTCCTGGGTGCTGTCCACCTCCCCATTCCGGATGGCCTCCGCCCGCTCTGCCAGCTCCATGACGATACGCTTCTGGTCGGGGGTGCAGACGGATTTGATGACCTGTGGGCTGCCGGTCTTCAGTTCCGGCGTGGGCAGTTCCAGCATGTCCGCCGTCCGGATATCCGCAATCATGGAGAACATGCCCATCAGCTCCGGCAGGTTGTGGAACTGGGAGAACCGGTTCTTCATCTGGTAGCCGTTGCCCTCCGGCCTGATCTCCAGGGAGGATGTGACCCGCCCGAATGTTCCCGCCCAGGCATCGAACATCAGGAGCCCCCGCCTCTCCAGCTCCCTGGGCTGTAGGGTCTTCTGCATCACATATAATTCCGACATGGAGTTGCTCACGGGTGTCCCGGTCAGGTAGATGACACCCTTTCCCCCGCCGATCTCATTGATATACTGGCATTTCTGGTGCATGTCCATGGCGCGCTGGCTGCTCTGGCCGCTGATGCCCGCCACGTTGCGCATCTTGGTATAGGAGAAATTGTTCTTGTAGGCATGGGCCTCGTCCACGATCAGGGCATCCACGCCCAGCTCCTCAAAGTTGATCACATCGTCCTTCTTCTCCGCCTTGAACAGCTGGTCATACCTGAACTGCAGGTTCTTCCGGAAGATCTGCATCTGCTTTAGGGACCAGTTCTTTCCGTCCCTGGCCTTCTGCTCGTCAATGGCCCTCGTCACCTCGTTCAGTTCGGCCCCCATGGCCGCCAGCTGCCTCTCCCTGGACAGCCCGATGAGTTCGAAGCTGGAGTGGGCCATGATGATGCAGTCATACTCCCCGGTGGCGATCCGGCTCACAAAGCGGCGGCGGTTCTGCTTCTGGAAGTCTTTCTTTTCCGCCACTAAAATGTTGGAGTTTGGGTACAGCTCCATGTAGGCATCGGACCACTGCCCCACCAGATGGTTCGGCACGGCGATCAGCGGCTTTGCCACCTTTCCCAACCGCTTTAATTCATGGGCCAGCACAATGGCGGCATAGGTCTTTCCCGCCCCTACCTCATGGGCCATAAGCAGGTTCCCCTCCCCGTACAGGCCGTGGGCTATCACGTCAAGCTGGTGGGGACGGAGCCGGATATCCTCCGATAAATCCGGCAGTACCAGGTCAGAGCCGTCATAGGTGCGGGGGCGGATGTTGTTGAACCGGTCGTTGTACAGCTTTGCCAGCCTTGCCGCCCGCTCCGGCTCCGCAAAGAGCCACCGCTCGAACTCCGCCTTGATCTGTGCCTGCTTCTCCCTGGCAAGGATGGTCTCCTTCCGGTTCAGCACATACTTCACCTTATCCTCGCCGGTGTCCGGGTCTGTGTACTCCACCCGGTCTTTCACCTCCACGAACCGCAGGTTCAAGGACGCCTCCAGAATCTCATAGGCATCCATCCGTTCCGTGCCGTAGACCTGGCAGGCGGTGACAGAACCGCTCTCATTCCCCTTATTGGCAATGAAGTAAACGCCGCTGTATCGGGAAAATTCCAGTTCCGTAGCCAGGCGCCCGTATTTGTTCCCCTCCTGGGTCTTGAATGTTTCATACATAAACTCCTGGTAAGTCTCCAGGGGTATCCAGGGTGTCCCTAAAGAGAAGCTGATCTCCTGGGGTGTCAGCGGCGTGGGCTGCACCGTCCGCAGGGCCTCCACATTCCGGGAGAACCTCTCCGGCTCCTCCTCCGCTTTGATGACCGCCTCTGCCAGCTTGTCTTTCACATAGCCGCTTAAATATTCCCCTGCGGTCTGCCATCCGGCATAAGGGTTCCCCGCATACAGAACCGGGTCCTGGTAGATCTGTTCCCCCAGTTCTTCTATGATTTCCTCCTTTGTAGCCTCCCCGCCATCCGGTCTCCGGTATAGCTGCGCCATGTAGTCCAGGTCAATCCTGCCCTTTACGTTCAGGGAGACCTTTAATGCCTCTTCTGCGGATTCCACCACTGTGGGCATGGCCTTTGGCCGGATAGTGGCCTTGTAGAATATGGCGGTCTTTTCATAGCAGACTGCACTCTGTCCGTTTGAGCCGGCTTTCTGCCCATCTGGGACGGCACCCTGCCCCTCCTCCCTGCCCCCGTCTTTCCTTTCTTTCTCGATGGAGCGCAGGAGCGGCGCGTTAGCATCCCTGGAGAATGCTGTCACATTGGCGTAGGCATTGATGTAGCCGTACTCCTTCACAAAGCGGTCATAGACCCGGTTCAGATTTCTTATATGCCCCTGCAGGGCTGCTTCATATTCCGCTGCTGGCCTGCTTCCCTGTTCCTGGTTCTGGAAGTCTATCAGCCCCCTGACTGCCTGTGCGATCTCCACGAGCCCTTTGATGCGCTCCGCTTTTCTTCCTGTGATGTCCTGCTCATACATCCGGGAATGCTCCCGGTAATACAGCTTCCCCTCTGCCAGCGCATAGGAGAAGTTGCGCACTGCCGGGTCTGCGGGGATGGAATTCACTTCGGGAGCGCCCTCCGCCTGCGGCACGTCCCCCTCCTGTACCGGTTCCTCGTAGGCTCCCTCCAGATAGCTGACGGCACGTCCCAGCCGCTCGTCCAGGTTGTCCCCCGGCATGGGGTGGCAGGCCGTGGTCTTCTCGCTTCCGTACATGCTCTCGTCAAACACCATCTTCCCCAGCACCATCTCCGGGTGGTCGATGAACCAGGTGTTCATGGGGATGCCGTCCCCATCCTGCTCCACCGACAGCCAGGGGCTGTTGGCCTCGTCCGGCGTAATCTCCCGTTCCCGCTTTTTTAGGAACAGGATGTCCGTGGTGGCCTCCGTCCCCGCCACCTGTTTGAACGCATTGCCCGGCAGGCGGATGGCTCCCAGAAGCTCCGCCCGCTGCGCCAGGTATCTCCGGCTGCCGGAGTTTGCCTTGTCCATGGTGTATTTGGACGTGATGACCGCCACGATTCCACCTGGACGTGTCTTGTCCAGGGATTTTGCCAGGAAATAATCATGGATGCGGAAGTTATAACGGTTGTATCTGGGATCGTCCACCTTGATGGAATTGAAGGGGATGTTGCCGATGACCACATCAAAGAACTGGTCCGGGTGGCTGGTATGCTCGAAGCCTGTGACCTGGATATCCGCGCCGGGATAGAGGTGCTTCGCGATATGGCCGGAGATGGGTTCAATCTCCACGCCGTACAGCCGGGAACCTGCCATGCTTTCCGGCAGGACGGAGAAAAAGTTCCCGGTAGCCATGGCAGGGTCTAAGATATTTCCTCCGTGGAAGCCGAACTTCTCCAGCGCGTCATAGATGTGCCGTATCACTCCCTGCTCCGTGTAGTATGCGGTGAGGGTGCTTTCCTGTGCGGCCTGGAATTCCTCTTCTGTCAGCAGGCTTTTAATCTCCTCGTACTGCTGCTCCCATCCGCTCTTTCCCGGTGTCAGGGCATTGGCCAGACCGCCCCAGCCCACGAATTTCGCAAGGGTGACCTGTTCCTCTGCGGCCGCTCTCCGCCCCTGCCTTTCCAGCTCTTTCAGCAGCCGGATGGCCGCAACGTTGTTCTGGAACTTCGTCTTGGGGCCGCCGTCATACAGGTGGTGCTCTTCGGAATAGCGGTAGTTAAAACTGTTGGGTTCCTGCTGGCCGGAACCGTCCTGGATGGTGCTGTTATCAGCTTCATTTTCCTGCATGGCCTCCACGGCTGTCTGCACGGTCTGTACCGCCGCAGGCAGGGCCTCCGTCCGTCCCGCTGTGGCTCCACCGCCCTCCAC
>ERZ808051.1508-NODE-1508-length-15052-cov-5.366077_pt1 | contig 15052 bp, 10 predicted proteins | sample MGYA00380199_ERZ808051 | MGnify/ENA primary metagenome ERZ808051 (study PRJEB31490, sample SAMN06133391) | mouse gut metagenome | isolation source: J11 | host: mice | place: China: Chengdu | collected 2015-05 ...
AACCTGAAGGGCTTTGACAAGCGCCCGGTGTCCGCCCTGTCCGGCGGGCAGCAGCAGCGGGTGGCCATTGCCCGGGCCCTGGTAAACCGGCCCAAGGTGCTGCTGCTGGACGAGCCGCTGGGAGCGCTGGACATGCGTCTGCGCAAGGATATGCAGATTGAGCTGAAACGCATTCAGCAGGAGATGGAGATCACCTTCATCTATGTGACCCACGACCAGGAGGAGGCGCTGGCCATGTCGGACACCGTAGTGGTGATGGACGGCGGGCGCATCCAGCAGATCGGCACCCCCGAGGACATTTACAACGAGCCGAAAAACGCCTTTGTGGCCGACTTTATCGGCGAGTCCAACATCATCGACGGCATCATGCGCGCCGACGGGGTGGTGGAGATCTTCAACCGCCGGTTCCAATGCCTGGACAAGGGCTTTGAAAAGGACGAGCCCGTGGATGTGGTCATCCGCCCGGAGGACGTGGACATCGTGGATGAGGCGGCCGGCCAGCTCCGGGGCACCGTCACCTCCGTCACCTTCAAGGGGATGCAGTACGACACCATCGTGGACTTCTACGGCTTCAAATGGCTGATCCAGACCACCGACTACTGCCCGGTGGACAGCCGCATCGGCATCAAAATCGACCCGGACGGCATCCATGTCATGAAAAAGAGCCCGTATTCCGGGATGTTCGGGGACTACTCCTCCTATTCCGAGGAATACGAGGAGCTGGACGTGGCCGAGCCCGAAGATGGGGAGGAGGACGGCTCCCGGGAGGACGGCTATGAAGAATAAACGAGGCTGGTTCGCCTTTCCCTACGTGATCTGGATGGCCCTGTTCGTGGTCATCCCCATCGTCATCATGGCGGTGTACGCCTTCACCGTCGCCGACCCCGCCACCAACGCCACCCAGGCGTCCCTGGAGAATTTCACCGGCATGGGGATCTATCTGTCCGTGTTCCTGCGCTCCTTCTGGCTCGCCCTTCTGGCCACGCTGGTGTGCCTGCTGGTGGGCTACCCGGTGTCCTACTGGATGGCCAAGGAGGGGCCCCGGTTCCAGCGCGTCGCTATGGCGCTCATCATGTTGCCCATGTGGATGAACTTCCTGCTGCGCACCTACTCCTGGATGTCCATTCTGGAGAACAATGGCCTGCTCAACCAGTTCTTTCGGGCCATTGGACTGCTGAACCTGCTGGGCGTAGACCACATTCAGATGATCGGCACCTCCGGCGCGGTGGTGCTGGGCATGGTGTATAACTACCTGCCCTTCATGATCCTGCCCATCTACTCCGTCATCGTCAAGCTGGACGGCTCCCTGCTGGAGGCCGCCCGGGACCTGGGGGCGGACTCCGCCCGGGTGTTCTCCAAGGTGATCTTCCCCCTGTCCCTGCCCGGCATCCTGTCCGGAGTGACCATGGTGTTTGTCCCCTCCGTGTCCACCTTCGCCATCTCCAACCTGCTGGGCGGCGGCAACCAGATGATGCTGGGCGACCTGATCGAGCTGCAATTCCTGGGCGGGGCCTACAACCCCCACCTGGGCGCCGCCGTCTCCATGGTGATGATGGCGGTCGTGGTGGTGTGCATGGTGGTCATGAACCACTTCGGCGAGGGCGAAGAACAGGCGGTGATGCTGTAATGAGACAGAAAAAACGCATCGGGAGCCGTATCTTCATCGGCCTGGTATTCCTGTTCCTGTACCTGCCCATCTTTCTGCTGATTATTTTTTCCTTCAACGCCGGAGACTCCAGCGCCGTGTGGAAGGGCTTCTCCCTGAACTGGTACGCCGCCCTGTTCCAGAACCGGCTGATTATGGAGAGCTTGTACACCACCCTGCTGGTGTCCCTGCTGGCCACCGCCATTGCCACCGTTGCCGGCACCTTCGCCGCCATCGGCCTGTACTCTCTGTCCAAGCGCAGGCGGGACGCCCTGCTGGTGGTCAACGACATCCCCATGATGAACGCCGACATTGTCACCGGCGTGTCCTTGTGCCTGTTTTTTGTGGCCTTCTTCCAGGGCTGGGGGGTCTTTGCCCAGTGGTTCAACGGCGTGCAGGATGTGGTGGAGCTGCCCGTCCGGCTCACCCTGGGCTTCGGCACCATGCTGCTGGCCCATATCGCCTTCAACATCCCCTATGTCATCCTCAACGTGGCCCCCAAGCTGCGCCAGATGGACAAAAACCTGGTGGACGCCGCTCAGGATCTGGGCTGCACATGGATGCAGGCGTTCTGGAAGGTGATCCTGCCCGAAATCAAGCCGGGCATCGTCTCCGGAGCCCTCATCGCCTTCACCATGTCCATCGACGACTTCGTCATCTCCTACTTCACCGCCGGGTCGTCCACCTCCACCCTGGCCATGCGCATCTACAGCATGACCAAAAAGCGCATCACCCCGGAGGTCAACGCGGTGTCCACCCTGCTGTTCCTGTCGGTTCTGGCCCTGCTGGTGCTCAACAACGTGCGGGAGGTCCGCCAGGAGCGCCGGGCAGAGCGCCAGGAGATCCGGGAGCCCTCCCTCCTGGAAAAGCTGTCCATGGGGCTGAACCAGTCCGCCCTGCGGTGGGTCCGCCGGGGAGCCGCCGCCGTTCTGGCCTGCGGATTCATCGTGGCGGTGGTCCTGCTCACCGGGGCCACCTACTCCCAGCCGGTGGTCAACGTGTGCTCCTGGGGAGAGTACATCGACGAGGACCTTATCACTCAATTTGAGGATCAGACCGGCATCCGGGTGAATTACCAGACCGCCGAGAGCAACGAGGCCCTGTACTCCCTGCTGAAGAGCGGCGGCGCGGACTACGATGTCATCGTCCCCTCCGACTACATGATCTCCCAGCTCATTGAGGAGGGGATGCTGGAGGAGCTGGACTACAGCCAGATTCCCAACTTCGACAACATCGACCAGCGGTTCCGGAACCTGCCCTATGACCCGGACAACCGGTACACCGTCCCCTACTCCTGGGGCACCCTGGGGCTCATCTACAACGCCAATATGGTGGAGGAGGAGCCCACCGGCTGGGGCGCCCTGTACGACGACCAGTACGCCGGAAGCGTGCTGCTCATCAACAACTCCCGGGACGCTTTGGGGGCTGCCCTGCTCCACCTGGGCTACTCGGTGAACACCACTGACGAGGGAGAAATCCGGGAGGCCTTCGCTCTCATCGCCGACGCCAGCCGGCGGGGCGTGTTCCAGGGCAAGGTGATGGACCAGGTATTCCAGAAGATGGAGGGTGGCAACGCCGCCATCGCCACCTACTACGCCGGAGATTACCTGTCTATGCTGGACAATCAGGCGGACGGCGTGGACCTGCGCTATGTCATCCCGGAGGAAGGAGCCAACTGGTTTGTGGACGCCATGTGCGTGCTCAAGGACGCGCCCCACTATGACAACGCCATGAAATGGATCAATTTCATCGCCTCCACCGACGCCAACCTGGCCAATATGTACTATATCGGCTACGCCTCTCCCAACAAGGATGCCTTGGAGCAATACCCCGACTATTATAAGGAGCGGGAAGAAGGCGAGGAGCTGGACCCGGACCTGTACGAGATCATGGCCGCCCCGCCGGAGGTGCTGGAGCGGTGCGAGATGTACTTGGTGCTTCCCCCGGCCACCCGGGCGCTGTACAACAACCTGTGGATTGAGCTGGGCATCTGAGCGCAAGACAAGACCGCCGGAGGGTATCCCCTCCGGCGGTCCTCGTTTACTGGGCCCCGTCGTATTTGGCGATGATGGAGTCCCGCTCCTGGGCATGGGCGGCGGACCAGCTCCTCCAATCCTGTCCCGACGCCGCCGCGGCCTGGCCCAGCTCCACCAGCAGTGCGGGCAGATCCCGCTCCAGAATGGTGCCCGCCGGCTCCCCAAATCGGGCCCGGCCTGTGCCGTCGCTGCCGTCCAGGAACATCCGGAAGGCGGGCATGGGGACCTTGTTCACCGGCTTGATCCCACCTTGAAAGCCGATGGCCCCCGCCTGGTGGGCGGAACAGCTGGAGGGACAGCCGGAGATACAGATTTTCGGCAGCGCCCCGTCTGGAATCCCGGCCTCACGCACCGCGTCCACCACGGCCCGAAGGGTGCTCTGGCTGTCCCGCACCCCCTGCTGGCACACTGCCGCGCCGATGCACGCCACACTGTGCTCAAACTCGGTGGCAGCGCTGTCGGAGGTGGCTTCCAGCACCCGCTGCGCCTCGGAGGCGGTGAGGTTGATGACATACAGCGTCTCATCCGGAGCCACGCGGATCTCGCTCCCCGGCATGTGCTCCAGCAGGGCGCACAGACGGGCGGGCATCTCCGGTGGCATCAGCCCGCCGATGGGGTGATACTTCACCGCGTAAAGGCCGGGCTGCTTCTGGGGCAGAGCCCGGGGATCGGACAGCTGCCCGTCCCCGGCCTTGTCCACGGCGGCGGGCGACAGGTCCAGGTCCAGCCCGCCCGCCGCCTTCGCCGCGGCCACATTGGCCAAGTAGGCGTCCTTTAAGCCGTCTGGCCCCAGGGTGTCCTGCATATAGCGGGTGCGGGCCCGGGCGCGGTTTTCATAGTTGCCGTGGGCGCAGAAGGTGTCCACCATGGCCTTGACATAGTACAGCACCTCACGGGGCGGCACGCGCTCCTCCACCAGCACACCCATTTTTGGGTTGGCCGCTCCCAGCCCCCCGGCGACGCGCAGGGAAAAGGTCCCGTCCGCCTGGGCCAGAAAGCCCATGTCCCGGAAGGCGGTGTGAACGCTGTCGTCAACGCCGTTGGAAAAGGCCACCTTCAGCTTGCGGGGCATGTGAATATCCCGGCAGAGCGACAGCAGGTACTCCCCCGCCGCCTCCGCCCAGGGAAGGGGATCAAAAGTTTCCCCGGGCTGGACGCCGGACAGAGGGCTGCACATCACGTTGCGGGGATTGTCCCCGCCGCCGCCCCGGGTGTAGATGCCATTGTCCGCCGCCGCCCGGATGATCCCGGGCACCTGTCCGGCGGTCAGGTCGTGGAGCTGAATGGTCTGGCAGGTGGTGAGCTTCAGCCGGTCCACCTGCTCCCGCTCCACCGTCTCCGCCAGAAACCGCAGACGCTCCGGCGTCAGCCGCCCTCCCGCCAGACGCAGGCGCAGCATGTGCCGGGAGGGGTCCCGCTGGGCATAGGTGCCAAAGCCTCCCGAACGGCCCTTATAGGCTTTCCGGTCCAGCTCTCCCCGGTCAAAGGCGTCAATCGTCTCCGCAAACGCTCCGATTTCTTCCCGGAAAATCTCAGTCCACTGTTGATCCATATCACTTTCCAGCCTTTCTGCCTGAAATGTTCGGTCCGGGCCCAGACCGTCTCATTCACATAGTATTGCCAGAAGGGGCCTCTCTCTATGTCGCCGTGCCAACGGCTTTGTTGCCCTGCCTCAGCATGGAGATCACAGTTTTCAGCCGTTCCATGTCCAAGGGCTTGGCGGTGTGGGCGCTCATCCCCGCGGCCAGCGCCGCCTGAACATCCTCCTCAAAGGCATTGGCGGTCATGGCGATAATCGGGATGGTCCGGGCCATGGGGTGGGAGCTGGATCGAATGGCCCGGGCAGTCTCATAACCGTCCATGACAGGCATCTGAATATCCATAAAAATCATGTCGAACTCTCCGGGCTGGGAACGCAGGAAACGGTTCAGCGCCTCCTGGCCATTGGGCATCACCTCGCAGTGGACCCCTTCGATCTCCAGCAGCTCCAGCAGGATTTCCGCGTTAATCTCGTTATCCTCCGCCGCCAGCACCCGCAGCCCTTTCAGTGAGATCTCCTCCCGCCCGGACTCCTCCTTACCGTCCGTCTCGCCGCCCTCCAGCAGCTGGGCGACCAGCCGCTGAAGGCTGGACGGGAAGAAGGGCTTGGGCAGAAACAAGTCGATCCCGCTGTCTGCGGCGGCCTCCCGGGCCTCCTCCAGATCATAAGAGGTGAGGATCATGATGGGCTGCTCATCGCCCGCCGCCTGCCGGATGCGCCGGGCGGCCTCCAGGCCGTCCATCTCCGGCATGCGCCAGTCCAGCAGCACCAGGCGGAAGGGCTCTCCCCTGTCCTGCGCGGCCTGGAACTGCTCCAGCGCCCCAGCGCCGCCGGTGGCATAGGATACCTCCACGCCAAAGCCCTTCATGGCCTCCTGAATGCTGCGGCAGATATCCTCCTCGTCGTCCGCCGCAAGCATCTGGCCGATCCCGTGGCGCACCCAGAAATCCGGGTCCCGGCGCTCGCCTTCCGCCGCCAGCTCCACCTCCACCGTGAAGGTGCTGCCCTGTCCCAGCTCGCTGTCTACGGAAATTGTGCCTCCCATCAGGTCCACAATATTCTTTGTGATCGCCATTCCCAGGCCGGTCCCCTGGATTTCCCGGGTGGCCTCGGTGACCTCCCGGGCAAAGGGATCAAAAATTACCTGAACAAACCCGGCGCTCATGCCGTAACCGTTATCCGCCACGGCAAACCGCAGATGAGCATGGCTGGGGGTGTTCTGCTCCAGCTCCTCCACGGTCAGGGATATCTCCCCCTCGGGCTGCGTGTATTTCACCGCGTTGGACAGCAGATTTATGAGCACCTGGCTCAGCCGGAGCTTATCGCCCAACAGCAGCTCAGGCACCGCCCCCCGGGTATGCACCTCCAGATTCTGCTTTTTGGCGCGGGCCTGGGGAAGCATCATGGTATACAGCTCATCCAGCAGCAGAGGCAGGCTGAACTCCGTCATATTCAGCGAGGTTTTGCCGCTCTCAATCTTGCTCATGTCCAAAATATCGTTGATGAGGCCCAGCAGGTGCTGGCTGGAGGAGGAGATCTTCCGGGTATATTCCCGAACCTTCTCCGGATCGTCCGCATCCCGGTTCAGCAGAGCGGAAAAACCCACAATGGCATTCATAGGAGTACGGATATCATGGGACATATTGGCCAGGAAATTGCTTTTTGCCTCATTGGCGGCCCTGGCGGTGTTGAGCGCCTCCCCCAGCGTCTCGTTCATCTGCTGCTCCTTGGTCCGGTCGGACAGCATCAGAATAAACTGGTCGCGCATTTCCAGCGTGCAGTGGTGGAGCAGCTGCTTGAACCAACGCAGCTCATGGGTTTTGGTGTGGAGCATATCCCGCTCCCCGGTCCACACGCCGCCCACGGGCACTTCTTTCAGCACCTGCGGCGTGAGGGCGTGCTCGTCGGGGAACAGGCTGTCCGCATCGCTGAAGAGCAGCGGCCGCACATCCCGTCCGATCTCCTCCGCATTCAACCCCAGCACACGCTCCAGATTGGGGCTGACATATTGGGCGGTGAAGTCCTCCGGTGAGAACAGAATGAAAATGTCCTCCGTATTTTGAGTCAGCAGGTTAAACAGCTGTTCCCGGGAGCGGATTTCCCGGTTTTTCTCCACCATGCGGCGCCTTCCGGCCTGCACAATAAAGGCCGCCACACAGGACACAATGATGACGCACAGCGCCGCCATCACACAGAACGTCACCACGATAAAGCGGTTGATGCTGGCATTCACCACCCCCACCGGAGCTCCGCTCACCAGCATCCACCCGGCAAAACCCACCGGCTGATAACAAAGATAGTAGGGCTCTCCTTCCAGAGCGCAGGTGATGACCCGGCTGTTCCCCTCCTGCCAGTCCCGGTCCAGCGCATCCGTCTCCTCCGGCTCAAAGCTGCCGCTGTCCCGCAAGTATGAGAGAAAATTATCCGGCTGCTTCCCGTCCGGGCGGGAGGAAAACACCACCCGGCCGTCCGGATAGGTCACATAGCAGTCGCTCTGGCCGCCAAAGGCGTTGATGCTCAGCGCGCCGGTCATGTCACTGGCGTTGAAGCTGATACCCACCGCCTCATAGTCCAAACCTCCATAGGCGCCCTTCCGGGTGGGGACGGCAAACACCGTCACCTTCTGCCCTCCCGGCAGAACGCCGTCCGCCACAATGTCCTCCTGCCCGTCGGTCAGCCGCACAAGGTCCTCCCCCAGATCCATGCGCCCGGCCTCTCCCAGCGCCGTAACATAGCGCCCGTCCCGGGCCAGAAAGTAGAAGGTGGTAAAATGCCACTCCTCTTTCTCCTCCTGGATGAAGGTCAGGAATTCCTCCGGCCGTTCCCCCGCGTCGGCAATATAGCCCCGCCAGCTATGAAGCAGCCGCCAGTTTTTGGACATTGTGGTGCGGAACGTCCCCGCAATCTGCGTATAGATTTCGTTGAGATGGCTTACGCTCTCCTGATAAATCTGGTTGGATGCAAACCGGTAATAGGCCGCGCTGATGAGGACCACCATTGCGATGGCCGACAGCACGGCGCAGCCTCCCAGCAATTTTTTCCGGATCATGGAGGTCTCTCCTCACTGTTCTGGATTTTGCGGTGCAGAACTCCGCCGCGGAGCAGATGCAAAACAGATACAGGATATTATATCATCTCCCTGCCCCGCTGGCAAGTGGGGATCGGGCCAGGACGCAAGCTTCCCGCCGCCCCTCTTTTCCAGAATACGCGCTCCGGCCGTCCCTTACGTCAGATGCGAGGCGTTCGGGGACGGAGGAACCACCCAGCCTTCTGTGGTACTATGTACCGCGCTTTTCGAATTTTTCCTGTTTTTCCCCTTTTTTCCCTCTGATTTTTGCTCCAATTTAGAAGTATCTGGCAGAAATTCCATCAAATTTCCTTCCGTTTTGACGTGTTACACAAAATGGACGGCACTTTTTTGTCAAATCTCCGCTTGAAACTTAGTACCGCCCCTGTTATAATAGAACTGGTGATCGAAATGGTGTATATCTGCGAGAATTGCGGCTATTTATTCAGCAGAACCAACGAAGGGCACCAGTGCCCCGACTGCGGGAAGCCCCAGGTTCGGTCTGCCAGCAAGGCAGAAATTTATCAGTTCATCTCCCGCATCGCCGAGCTGGTCCACGGCAGGTACGCGCAGGACCCCCGGTTCCCCAATCTAGTGGAGACCGAGATCTCCACCCTGAACTGCTTTGCGTTTACCCTCCCCGCCACCGCGCTGCAAATCGACAGCGGCATGATGACCGAAATCATCGTCAACTACGGCCTGAGCTCCACCGACCAGAGCGAATTAACCGCCAATGTCTGGGCCAAGCGGGACGACGGCGTGACGGTGGACTTTCTCATGCCGCTCCACCTGCCCGCAAAAGAGAACGAACCTCCCAGAGAGCAGGTGGGACGTATTTTCGCGGCGCTGAACATGAACGACTCCTTTAAAACGCGGCTTTACGATTTTATATCCAGGCAACTTGAGCCCGGCGGCTGACACCGGGGGCAGCACAAAACGGCGGCAGGTTTTTTCCTGCCGCCGTTTTTATTACAGCCATTCCTGGCCGCACTGCCGTTCCCGTCTCTCTTTGTAGTAGCGCGCCTGCGCCTCCCACAGGGCACGGTATTTGCCCTCCGCCTCCACCAGCGCGTCGTGCACCCCCTGCTGAACCACTCTCCCGTGGTCAAACACGGCGATCTCATCACAGAACCGGCAGGAGGACAGCCGGTGGCTGATGTAGATGGCGGTCTTGTCCTCCACAATATCGTTGAACCTGGTGTACACTTCCGCCTCCGCCTCCGGGTCCAGGGCCGCCGTGGGCTCATCCAGCACGATGAAGGGCGCGTCGTGGTAGAGCACCCGGGCCAGGGCGATCTTCTGAGCCTCGCCGCCGGACACCTCCACCCCGTCGTCCTCAAACTCCCGGTACAGGCAGGTGTCCAGCCCCCGGGGCAGCTCGGACAGGCGCTGGCCGAAGCCCGCCTTTTTCAGGCACTCCTCCGCCCGCTGCCGGTCGTAGTCCTCCGCCGCCGCCACGTTCTGTCCCAACGGCTGGGACAGCAGCTTGAAGTCCTGAAACACCACGGAAAACAGGGCCAGATAGTCGTCATAGCGGTACTTGCGGATGTCGATGCCGTTGAGCAGAATTTCACCCTCGGTGGGGTCGTACAGGCGGCACAGCAGCTTGATGAAGGTGGTCTTGCCCGAGCCGTTCTCCCCCACCACGGCCAGCCGCTCCCCTACGTCGAATTTCATGGACACATGGCGCAGGGCCCAGGTCTCCGTGCCGGGGTATTTAAACGACACGTCCCGGAACTCAATCTCATACTTCCGGTCGGAGCGTTTCTCAGTGGTCAGGCTGCCCTGGTACATCCTGTTGGGGATGTCCAAAAACTCATAGGTGGGCTTGAGAAATTCGGCGTTGGAGCGCAGCACCCCCACCAGCTCCAGCAGATCACTCAACCCCTTGGACAATCCCGCCAGCGCCCCCACATACTGGGTGACGGCCCCTACCCCAAAAGCCCCGCCCAGGGCCTTCAGCCCGGCAAACAGGTAGATGACCCCCACAAACGCCTGAGACACCGCTCCGGAGGCGGCGCAGAGCAGCCCCATGGGCCCCCGACCCGCCTTTCCCAAAGAGGACAGGGGGCCGAAGGAGTCCTCTCCGAACATAATCTCCCTGCCCGCCGCCTCCAGAAATTCGTCCTGGGCGTAGGCGCGGATGTCCGCGCCCCGGTGGCGCTCCCGCATGGCGATGAAGTAGAAAAAGGAAAAGCACCGGTTTCCCTGGGTGCCGTCGTACCGGTTCCAATAGCCCTCCGCACAGTTGGCCAGCTTGGCGGACAGGAATACCGACAGCAGCATCAACACCGCCATGCCGGCCAGACAGAGCGGATGGTTGAGCCAGGCCAGGGCGCTGTCCGGCCGCACCGGCAGGGTAAACAGGCTCACCGACAGGGCCACCGCCCCCAGCACCCTGCACAGCGCCCCCACAGCCTCCGCGGAGACGCGGTACACCCGGTTCAGCCCAAAGCCGCCCCAGTTTCTCAGCTGGTCGATCTTGGTGCGCAGAGCCTGATTTTTCGGATCATCCACATCACAGAAGTCCATGGACAGCAGTTTGTCGAAGAAAATACGGTTCCAGGCCGGCCACTGGTGGGCGCGGCGCATGGTTTCATCCCAGCAGTGGACCGCCGCCTGGACCGCCGCCACCGCCGCCGTGGAAGCCAGCAGAGCGGCCAGCATGATCCAAACGTCCCCGCCCCCGGCGATGGCGTTTACCAGCCGTGCGGTGAAGTACAGGGGCAGGTAGGGGAACAGGGCGTCCACTCCTTCCCGCACCCAACTGGAGGCCAGCACCTCCGGCGCGGCCTCCCACCAGATGGACAGGCCCCGGCGGGTATAGGCCACGGCCGTTTTGAACGGCAGGCGTTCTTTTTTCTCAGCCATGGCGTGCCGCCCCCTGACTGTCCCGCTTTTCGAAAGTGAACGGCTCCGGGGCGATTTTGCCCCAGCTCGTCAAGCCCCGCTGAGCCAGCTCCCGCGCCCGCAGTTCCATCAGTTCCTTATTCATCCTCCATCGCCCCTTCCTGATAATACTTGCTCTGCAAATTGAACAGGTAGGCATACCGCCCACCCCGCTCCAAAAGCGTCTCGTGGGTACCCTCCTCGGCAATGCCGCCGTCCTCAATGAGCAGCACCCGGTCGCAGAACCGGGTGGACGCCAGCCGGTGGGAGATATACACGCTGGTGCGGCTGCCCGTCAAATCGCTGTACTTCTGGTACAGGTCGCGCTCGGCTATGGGGTCCAGGGCGGCGGTGGGCTCGTCCAGCACCACCACCGGCGCGTCTTTGTACAGCGCCCGGGCCAGCATCAGCCGCTGCATCTGGCCCCCGGACAGGTCGATGCCGTCCAGGTACACCTCCCGGCCCAGGTGGGTGTTCTCCCCCTGGGGCAGCTCCCGGACTTTGTCCGCCACCCCGGCCCGCTCCAGACAGTCCCACACCCGGGGCAGGTCCGCCTGGTCCCCAACGACCTGGGCCACGTTCTCCGCCACGGTGCCCGCCAGCACGGAGAACTGCTGAAACACGGCGGAAAAGTGCTTGTAATAGTCCCGGCGGTTGTACTGCCGGATGTCCTCCCCGTCCAGCAGCACCTGTCCCTCCGTGGGGTCGTAGAAGCCGCACAGCAGCTTGATAAGGGTGGTCTTACCCGCGCCGTTTTTGCCCACCACCGCCAGCTTCTCGCCGGGGCGGATGGTCAGATTCACGTGGGACAGGGCGTCGTGGTCCGCGCCGGGGTAGCGGAAGGACACATCCCGCAGCTCCAGCTGGTACAGGTGGCCCGGCTTCACCGCCAGGGGCCTGCCGTCCTCAAAGCGGAAGGGCTCCGGGGCCTCCATCACCTCCCGCAGGGTGGACAGTTCCAGGCTTTGCCGGTGGAGCTCTCCCAGGCGGCTGAAAATGCCCGTCACCCACTGGGTAAACCCGCTGACCGCCGTAAAATACAGCACAAACCGGGCCGGCGTCAGCTCCCCACGGAGGGCCATGGCAATAAGCAGGCCGTAAGCCGCGCCGTTGCGCAGCAGGGCCAGCGCCATGTCCAGCAGATCCCCCCACAGATAGTACCGCTGGCTTTTGGCGTAAAAGTCCTGATAGAGCCGGGTATACTTGCCGTACAGCTCGGTGAGCCAGGGGCCGATTCCGAAAATGCGGATATCCTTGGCCAGCTTCATATCATTGCTCTGTCCGACCGCGTACTGCATTTTGTGCAGGAGTCCGCCCTCCTCCTCCCGGTGGCGGTACCGCCAGGAGCGGATGCGCTCTCCGGCGAAGTAGCCCACGGCGGACAGAGCTATGCACAGCCCCGCCACCCACGGGCCCACCTGGGCCAGCAGCAGCAGATAGATCAAAAAACTGATCAGGTTGGTCAGCAGCTCGGTCATGGTGGTCCAGATATATTCCCCGGCGTCGTCGTTGCCGTCCAGGCACCTGGTCGCCTTTTTCAGCCGCCTGATATAGTCCGGGTCCTCCGTGTGAGGGTAGGATGTACGGCAGAAGGCCAAGTGCAGATCCTGGCACAGCCCCTGGCGCACCCGGACGCGTCCAAAGATGGCGTTGCTGTCCAGGTAGGCCCGCAGTGAGCGCACCAGCACCATCCCCAGGGTGAACCAGCCGATCATACCCGCCAGCGCTCCGGGCGCGGCGCCCCGCTCCGCCGCCTGCAAAATGGCGGGCACCACAAACAGCTCCAGCAGGCTGGCCGCCACCCCGCAGAATACGATACCCGCCGCCACGGACAGCACGCCTTTGCAGTCCCTCCAGGCGCGGCGGACCATGAAGGCGCAGTTGGAGGCCATGCCGTAGGCGGGGATTTGTCGATCACGTTTCGGTTTTTCCATATCTCTCACCTCAAGGGGCAGAATAGCACAAAAACCCCCGGCTGTGCGGGCCGGGGGCTGAACCGTCATTTCTGGGGGCTGAATTGCGCGCCGCCTTCCACAGCGGGCCGTTCCCCCTGCGGGAGAAGGATCTCGGTGGTAAAGGCTCCCTCCTCGCTGTTCCGGCTGAGATATCCCCCCAGCCGCTCCACAATGGCGTCGATGCGGACCAGCCCGAAGCCGTGGCCCTCCCCCTTGGTGGTGCGGAAGCGGCCGCCCAGCTTCTTCAGCTTGCCCGCGGCGGTGAAGTTTGTGCATGAAATATAGAGCTGGTTCCCCTTCATGTCGATGTACACCCGGATGAGGCGCCCCTCCTCCGGAAGCGGCAGGCTGGCCTCAATGGCGTTGTCAAACAGGTTCCCCAGAATGACGCACAGGTCCAGCTCCGAGATATGCAGCTCCACGGGAATGCTGGCATCCGCCTGCACCGGGATGTGCTTGGACCGGGCCAGGGAGATTTTGCTGTTGAGAATCGCGTCCGCCATGGGATTGCCCGTCTTGACCACCGTATCCACGGTGGAGAGATCCGTCTCCAGCATGTCCAGATAGGCCCGGACCGCGTCCCAGTCCTCCCGGGCGGCGTGGGCCTTCAGCACCTGGATATGGCTGCGGTAGTCGTGCCGCCAGCCCCGCATCTGGCGGTACATGTTCTCCACCTCGGCATAGTGGATCTCAATAAGCTCCCGCTGATAGGCGGCAATGCGCCTGTCGATTGCCCTGGAAAACAGCGACATGGAACGCCCCCCTTTACATCCGCTGAATGATGGCCCGGTTCAGCTTTTCGTACTGCCCCCGGGGCAGCGGAACCCGCTCCCCCGTGGTCAGCTCCACCTCCACGCGGGTGACCCGCCGGACATAGGCCAGATTGATGATGCAGGAGCGGCCCACCCGGAAAAACCGTCCGTCCAGCTCCTTTTCCAGCTCGCCCAAAGACCGTTTTACCATGCAGTCCCGGCCGGCGTGGACAGTAGAATAGTTATGAAACACGTCAATGTACCGGATTTTGCTCAGGGGCACCCGAAGCGTCTCTCCGGGCAGCTCCATGGTGAGGGCGGGCTCATTCCGGGCCAGCCGTCCCACGGCCCGGTCCAGCACCTGGAACAGCTTGTCCCGGTCCACCGGCTTGGTCAGGTAGTGCAGGGCCGACACCTCATAGCCCTCGGCAATATAGTCCGTATAGCCTGTGATGAACACGATCTGTACGCCGTCGTTGTCCCTTCGCACCGCCTTGGCCAGCTCCACCCCGTCCATCCCCGCCATTTCAATATCCAGAAGCAGCACGTCAAAATCCTTTCGCTCCGCATAGCGGAACAGAAACGACTCCGCCGAGGGAAACCGCTCCGTCTCCAGCCCCACCCCCGCCCGCCGGGCCCACTGGGCGGCCAGATCATGGACATATCCGGCGTAATCCCTGTCGTCGTCACAAATGGCAAAGCGATAGTCCACAGTTCTCACCTCACGGGACAAAAGTATACCATGTTCCAACGGCAGGCGCAACCGGAAAACAGGGCGGCGCCCCGGCAGAAGCCGGGGCGCCGCGGACTGCGTTATTGGGGATTGATGGTGTAGTTGGGGGCTTCCTTGGTGATATAGATGTCGTGGGGATGGGACTCCTTCAGGCCGGCGGCGGTAATCTGAGTGAACTGGGCCCTGGTCCGCAGCTCCTCAATGGTGCCGCAGCCGCAGTAGCCCATGCCGGAACGCAGGCCTCCCATCATCTGATAGATGGTTTCGGACACCGGCCCCTTATAGGGCACCCGGCCCTCCACGCCCTCCGGCACCAGCTTCTTGTTGTTCTGCTGGAAATAGCGGTCCTTGGACCCCTTAGCCATGGCGCCCAGAGATCCCATGCCCCGGTAGACCTTGAACTGACGGCCCTGGTACACCTCGGTGTCGCCGGGG
>ERZ808051.1509-NODE-1509-length-15050-cov-4.710679_pt1 | contig 15050 bp, 15 predicted proteins | sample MGYA00380199_ERZ808051 | MGnify/ENA primary metagenome ERZ808051 (study PRJEB31490, sample SAMN06133391) | mouse gut metagenome | isolation source: J11 | host: mice | place: China: Chengdu | collected 2015-05 ...
AGAAGCGGCTGTAGCAGTCCGTTATCTGCTGGCACAGCCCGGACGAAAAGACCAGGAAGGGGTCTTCAGCCAGGGTGGCCACATAAGCGTGATCTCTTGACGGCACCAGGGTGACGGAATCGATGTCGTTGGACTGGGCGATATTTTCATCCTGGAAAAAATTGCAGGGGTCATATTGACGTTTTACGATGCCTGCGCTGCTGACAGTGACATTTTTAATATTGATCACCTGTTCCGTGTTGGGAAAATCCAGGCGCAGCCCGGTGATATGCCCTGCAAGGGATGCGTCCAGGCGGAAGGCAACATGCATGTCGGAGTAGTCGATCTCAGAGGAGACCTGCCTGTCCGACGAAAAGCCCTCGGCGCTGTCGGTGGAATAATAAAGAGTGCAGGTATTGCCCTTGACTTCGTCGAAATAGATTCTGAAATAAAGGTCTGACGCGGGAAAGGGCATGAGCACAAAGACTGCCGTTATCAGGATAAACGCTGAAAAGGCTGCGATCTGTTTTAAGGTTATATTTTTTATTGCTGTTTTCATTGGCGGGCTCCTTTCGGTTCGTAAAGCGTGAACGACGGTTGTGTTCTTTATAATATATAAATTTTATAATTTTATCAAGTGATTTTTAGCGAGAAAAAGCGTGGATGCGCCTTATAAATTACTAATGCCGGGAGCGGACGGGGAGGTATAGGAATATGGGACAAACGGAACAAAATAAAAAGGACGGGTTTTTTGTGATTCTTTTTGCGGTGCTGCTGTCGTATCTCACATATATATATGTGCTGCATGTGCTGGGAGGGATCTGGCAGGATTACAACGGGCATACCTATGTATATGTTCCCATGTTTACCGGGGGGACCTGGGTGGAAGGGTGGAAGACAGTCTCGTATTGCCTGTGGCATATGACCGTTCTGCTTCTGAATAAGGCGCTGCGTCTTCCGCTGGATGTATCGGCGGCATATGCTGCATGCCTGTACAGTGTGTTTGCATATTTTATATTGTACTGGATGATACAGAAGGTTACGGCGGCGGCAGGGAGAAGGGAGGATTGCCTGAAAGCCTCTCTGATTGCGTTCGGGATGTGTGCCGCGCAGTCGCTGTACTGCTTCTGGCTTGACGCGGGCGGAAGATTCCTTGGGCTGTATTCCATGAACCCTATTCACAATCCCACCCAGATGTGTGTGAAGGGCTTTTCTTTGATCTGTCTCTGCCTTGTCTGGGATATCTGGCAGAAACAGAAGGACGAAAATTATCATGGGCTGTTTTTTAAGGTGGAGAACGGTCTGAAGCGGTATTATATTTATCTCTCCGTCATGCTTTTCCTGTCCGTTTTGGCAAAGCCTACCTTTGCGGAGATGTTTATTCCCGCCGTGGCGCTGGTGATGCTGGGAGAGTGGATTGCCAGGATTGTAAAGAAGGACGGAAGCGCTGCGCCTTATTTCAGGCAGTGCCTGAGCATGCTGCTCTGCTCGCTGCCGGCCCTGGCCTATATGGTGCTGCAGTTTACGCTTTATTTTATTCTGGGAGGGAGCTACGGGAGCGAGGGAGGCCTTGTGATAACAAAGTTTCTGGAGGTCTGGGGCATGTATTCGGAAAATGTGGGTCTGTCCGTTTTGCTGGGAATGGCGTTCCCTCTTTTCATTGTGCTGATCAATGTCAGGTATTTTTTGAAGGATGATCTGGGCAGACTGGCGCTTGCCTGCTATGGCGTGGGCTTTTTGGAGGCGGCGCTGCTTGGGGAGAGCACTGTGCTGAGCTTTGGGGATTTTATTTGGCCGCTGATGTCCGCAATGCTTGTCATGTGGGTGGTTTCCGTGCTGAGACTGCTTGTGCTGGAGCGGACTCAGGCGGATACGGGACTTAGGAGGAATCTGTTAAACATAGGGTGGAGCCTGTTTTTTCTTCATGTTCTGTGCGGATACCTGTATTTTAAGGACATGATGCAGGAGGTATATTAGGATGCCTGTTCCCAAAAGTTTTCTATAAAAAGTATGCTTTCCAGTGGCATTATGGAAAAAATTGTGTTATACTGAAAGTACTTTCATAAAAAGATAATCGGCGGCGATGCCAGGCGGCGCATGCGTATGCTGCCCGTGGGAACGCGGCAGTCCGAGGAAAGGGAGGCGTAAATAGGTGGAACTTAGAACAGCAGTATCACCAAGAGATGTGAAGCATTATACTACAGAACGTCTGAGGGAGGAATTTCTGATTCAGAAGCTTTTTGTCCCCGGCGAGATCAAGCTGGTGTACAGCCATATTGACAGAATTATCACGGGCGCGGCAGTACCCGTGCAGCCTATCACGTTGACGGCCGGAGACGAGCTCCGCGCGGAGTATTTCTGCCAGAGGCGTGAGCTTGGCGTCATCAATATAGGCGGCGCCGGAACGATCACCGTTGACGGAAAGGCGTATAAGGTTGGCTTTAAAGAGGCTATGTACATCGGCATGGGCTCAAAGGATATTGTTTTCTCCAGCGACGATCCGGAGAACCCCGCAAAATTTTATCTGAATTCCGCGCCTGCACACAGGACATGCCCTACCGTGCTGATTAAGCCGGAGGGAACTCCCGAGGAAGGCGTTGTCATTGTAAAGGATGAGAACAAGGTGGAGCTTGGCTCTCTGGAGGATGCGAACCACAGAGTCATCTGCAAGTATATTCTTCCCGGCCAGGTAGAGAGCTGCCAGCTTGAGATGGGCATGACAAAGCTGGAGCCCGGAAGCGTGTGGAATACAATGCCCTGCCATACCCATGACAGGCGCATGGAGGTGTATCTGTATTTCGAGATGCCGGAGGATGCCTTTGTCATGCATTACATGGGCGAGCCCAGTGAGACGCGCCACATTGTCATGAGAAACGAGGAGGCGGTGATCTCACCCAGCTGGTCCATTCATTCAGGGTGCGGCTCCAGGGCATACACCTTTATCTGGGGCATGGTAGGTGAAAATCAGGACTTCGATGATATGGACGGCGTGGCAATGAAGGACCTGATGTAAAAAATTTAACGGACGGTTTGGTGCAGGGAGCCTGACGCAGAGGATAAGGAGCAGGAGCCTGACATGGGAATCGAAGGTTAAGGACTGGATGTAAAGGCGGAAAGGTTATTTCTGCCAACACATAAAACTTAGAAAAGGAGACAATGAAATGGGAAATTATGTAAACAATTTTTCGCTTGAGGGAAAGGTGGCTCTGGTGACCGGCGCTTCCTACGGCATCGGCTTCGCAATCGCTTCGGCGTATGCAGAGGCAGGCGCAACCATCGTTTTTAACGATATTAAACAGGAGCTGGTTGACAAGGGGATCGCGGCTTATGCGGAGAAAGGCATCAAGGCTCACGGCTATGTCTGCGATGTAACCAACGAGGAAGCTGTAAACGCCATGGTTGCGGAGATAGAGAAGAATGTAGGCGTAATCGATATCCTTGTAAACAATGCGGGCATTATCAAGAGAATTCCCATGATCGATATGACCGCCGAGCAGTTCAGACAGGTAATCGACGTTGATCTGAACGCTCCCTTCATCGTATCCAAGGCGGTTATTCCTTCCATGATCAAGAAGGGTCACGGCAAGATCATAAACATCTGCTCCATGATGTCCGAGCTGGGACGTGAGACCGTGTCCGCGTATGCTGCGGCAAAGGGCGGCTTGAAGATGCTCACCAGAAATATCTGTTCCGAGTACGGTCAGTACAACATTCAGTGTAACGGAATCGGACCCGGCTACATCGAGACTCCTCAGACGGCTCCTCTGCGTGAGATCCAGCCCGACGGCAGCAGACATCCCTTCGATCAGTTTATCTGCGCAAAGACTCCCGCAAACAGATGGCTGAAGCCCGAAGAACTGGCAGGTCCCGCCGTATTCCTTGCATCCGATGCATCCGATGCCGTAAACGGCCACATCCTGTATGTGGACGGCGGTATCCTCGCTTATATCGGAAAGCAGCCTCAATAACAGCGCTGCGCCGGGTTCCTGAGCCGCCTGCGGCGGCATGAAGGGAAGTGCGAAAAATGGATTCCCGCAGGCAAGGGGTCAAGGTCCCGGATGCTTTCATCCGCGGAACCTTCACAAATGCTGCGGGAGTCAATTATTGAATTGAAGCGTGCTAAAGCACGCAGAAGGGCATAAATTGGAAAAAGGGCATTTCCAATTATTGAGTTAATGCGTGCCAAAGCACGCGGAGGGGTATATTATGAAAATTGCTTTAATTAACGAAAACAGCCAGGCGGCAAAAAACGAGATGATCTGCGCCACCCTGAAAAAGGTGGTTGAGCCCATGGGGCATCAGGTGTTTAACTATGGCATGTGCGGTGCGGAGGACCCCAATTCCCTGACCTATGTGCAGAACGGTATTTTGGCGGCGGTGCTTTTAAATTCCGGTGCGGCTGACTATGTCATTACCGGCTGCGGAACCGGAGAGGGCGCCATGCTTGCGTGCAATTCCTTCCCCAAGGTACTCTGCGGCCACATTGAGTCCCCTTTGGACGCTTATCTGTTTTCACAGGTAAACGACGGTAACTGTGTGGCGCTTCCCTTTGCAGAGAATTTCGGCTGGGGCGGCGAGCTGAATTTACAGTATACCTTTGAGAAGCTGTTCTGTGCTCCGGGCGGCGGTGGCTATCCGCCTGAGAGAGTGGTTCCCGAGCAGAGAAATAAAAAGATTCTGGATTCCGTAAAAGAGGTGACGCATACGGATATGGTGACGATTTTAAAGAATCTTGACAGAGAGCTGACAAAGGGCGCTTTGTCAGGAGCCAAATTCCAGGAGTACTTCTTTGCAAATTGCCAGTGCGACAAGATTGCGGAGGCGGTAAAAGAGGTGCTGGCGTAAAGCCCGGCTCCGGAAGCCGCGGCGTAAGCTTTCATACAATAAAATCCAGAAGACTTTCATTGTCAAGAATATTGATTGGAATGTCCGTTCAGGCGGACAGGGAGGTGTAATTAATGAATGCGGTATTAGAGCAAATCAGCAAGATCGGCATTGTGCCCGTGGTAAAGATCGACAGGGCGGAGGATGCCCTGCCTTTGGCAAAAGCGCTGTGCGCGGGAGGGCTTCCCTGCGCTGAGGTGACCTTCCGTACCGATGCGGCGGCGGAGGCCATCAAGATTATGACGACAAATTTCCCGGATATGTGCGTAGGCGCAGGCACGGTGCTGAACGCAGCACAGGTGGACGCGGCTGTTGAGGCAGGCGCAAAGTTTATCGTCAGCCCCGGCTTAAATCCCAATACTGTCAAGTATTGTATCAGCAAAAACGTTCCCATCACGCCCGGTACTTCAAGCCCCTCCGATATCGAGCAGGCGATCGAGCTTGGGCTGGATGTGGTAAAGTTTTTCCCCGCAGAGCAGTCCGGCGGACTGGCAAAGATCAAGGCTATGGCGGCGCCCTATGTGAATATGAAGTTCATGCCCACAGGCGGCGTCAACGCAAAGAATCTGACGTCTTACCTGGATTTCCCCAAGATCATTGCCTGCGGCGGTTCCTGGATGGTTCCCGGCGACCTGATTAACGCGGGCGAATGGGACAAGATCGAACAGCTCACCAGAGAGGCGGTTCAAACCATGCTGGGCTTTGAGCTTGCGCATATCGGCATCAACGAGGCAAACGAGGAAGCGGCTGTCAAGGCGGCAAACCGCTTTGCGTTCCTGTTTGGCATGCCTGCAAAGGCAGGCAACAGCTCCGTGTTTGCGGGAACGGCAGTAGAGGTTATGAAGACGCCTTTCAAGGGCGCACACGGTCATATTGCCATCAGAACCAATTACATTGAGAGAGCGGTCAACTATATGAGCACTGTTCTCGGCGTAGAGTTCGAGGAGCCCAAGAAGGACGATAAGGGTAAGTACAAGGCGATCTACCTGAAAGAGGAAGTAGGCGGCTTTGCGGTTCATCTGGTTCAGAAGTAATAGTGAAAAAATATGCGAGATAAAGCATGTAGAAAGGTATAGGAATTAATCCAATGGCTAAAGTTATTACGATGGGTGAGATTATGCTCAGGCTTTCCACCCCTAATTTTGAAAAATTTATTCAGGCGGACGAGTTTGATGTCTGCTATGGCGGCGGAGAGGCTAATGTGGCGGTATCGCTTGCCAATTACGGCCATGACGCCGAGTTTGTTACCGCGGTTCCCGCAAATGAGATCGGTGAGTGCGCGGTGGCGGCTCTGAGAAAGTACAATGTTGGCACACAGCACATTGCAAAGTGCGGCGAGAGGCTTGGTATCTATTTCCTTGAGAGCGGTTCGTCCATGAGACCCTCCAAGGTGGTCTATGACAGGGCGCATTCCTCTATTTCCACGGCTACTGCTGCGGATTTCAACTTCGATGAAATTTTTGAGGGAGCAGATTGGTTCCACTTTACCGGCATTACGCCTGCTGTGTCTGATGCGGCGGCAGTTTTGACGGAGGAGGCTCTGAAGGCGGCTAAGAAGCATGGCGTAAAGGTTTCCGTAGACTTAAACTTCCGCAAAAAGCTGTGGTCCTCCGAGAAGGCGCAGAAGGTTATGAAGAACCTGATGCAGTATGTTGACGTATGTATCGGCAACGAGGAGGATGCGGAGTTGGTGCTTGGCTATAAGCCCGGCAACACGGATGTTACCAGCGGTGATCTTGAGCTTGCAGGCTACAAGTCCATTTTTGAGCAGATGGTGGCAGATTACAACTTTGAGTACTGCATTTCTTCCCTGCGTGTCAGCCATTCCGCTTCCGATAACGGTTGGTCCGCGTGCATTTACTCCAGGGATACAAAGGAATTCTATCATTCCAAGGAGTACAGCATTCATCCCATCGTTGACCGTGTAGGCGGCGGCGATTCCTTTGCAGGCGGCGTTATCTGCGGCATGCTTGACGGTAAGGATTTCAAGTCCGCACTGGAATTCGGTGTGGCGGCGTCTGCCCTGAAGCATACGATTCCCGGCGACTTTAATCTGGTTTCCAGAAAAGAGGTTGAGACGCTTGCGGGCGGAGACGCTTCCGGACGTGTACAGAGATAGTGAGATAAAGGCAAAAAAACTCCCCGGACCAAAGTCCGGGGAGTTTTTGGATGCGACAGATGCGCGTTATGTATAACAAGTACAATTTTCAATAAATACAGGCAGAAGCTATTTTGCATTTGCGGTAAAGAATACGAAGAACAGATTGCCGACGCTTTCATCCTCAAAAATTGTCTGATAGGAAATGGAGAACTGTGTCTCTCCGACAGGTACCTCATAAGCTAAAATACCGGTGCGGCTTTCCTTCTTTGCCATCTCATACTGGTCGGGAAACATATTCTGGCCGACGGTTTTGCCTGTTTCCAGATAGACGGTGACAGGATAGTCGTAAGCGTCGTCCGACTCGTCGCTCCATTGGATCTGGAAATCGGTGTCAAACATGGGAATGGTATCGCTGAAGGTATTTTTTATCGTCATTTCAACGACTACCATCTGGTTGCCGTCGGCGGGAGTATAGTCTTCATAGGAAGCACAGGTGTATGCACTGTTTACGGTAAAATCAAAAAATTCCGTGTGCATTGTGTTGCCGAGACTACCTTCCGCATAGCCGTCCTCGTCGGGATAACCGACACTGTTTTCCTTTGAATTGGGATCGTCAGAAGAATTTCCGCAGCCGGTCAGCGCCGTTGCGGCAAGGACGACTGCAAGTGCAAGTGATGCCAGTTTCTTAATTTTCATTTCGCTCCTCCGTAATTTCATGATAAAATGATTCCGATTAATAATAATCAATACTTATACTAGCACATTTAAACAGAAATAACAATTTTAATTATGGCAAAAATAAGTTGGAAAGAAAACAAAATTTTGGATAAATTGCTTTATGGGCAGAAATGTCCCTGAATAAAATTTGCAGAATAAAATAAAAAAAAGAATTGACATTTTGATGGTCTGATGCTAATATAATATTTGTGCGATGCATATGCGGAAGTGCTGGAATTGGCAGACAGGCTAGACTAAGGATCTAGTGATGGTTACATCGTGAGGGTTCAAGTCCCTTCTTCCGCATTAATCCAATGGTAAGAAATTTATAAAGGGCAGAAAAAAGTAATCGGGAACTGAATAGTTCCCGTTTTTTTTAAATATTGTATAAATTTACAGGGCAGCGGATTAAGAAAAGGGGTGGAATATGAAGTATCTGGTTGTAGTGGATATGCAGAAGGATTTTATTACGGGGAGTCTGGGCACAAAGGAAGCAGAGGCGGTTCTTCCGAAGGTGGTGGAAAAGGTCCGTGACTTTGAGGGCAGGGTCATTTTCACGAGGGATACCCATACGGAGGATTATCTGGATACCTTGGAGGGCAAAAAACTGCCTGTAAAGCATTGTATTGCGGGAGAGGACGGCTGGGAGCTTGCCGACGGACTGAAGGATGTGGCGCAGGCTGTGGACGGAAGGATTTACGATAAGCCGACATTCGGCTGCGTACAGCTTGCCCGGGAGCTGCAGGAGGAGAACGGCAAAGGCCGGAACCACATCGAGGAGATAGAGCTGTGCGGACTGTGTACAGACATCTGTGTAATCTCAAACGCATTGATGCTAAAGGCGTTTCTTCCGGAGGTGCCTGTCAGCGTGGACGCGGCATGCTGTGCCGGCGTCACGCCTCAGAGCCATCAAAACGCATTGGAGGCAATGAGGATGTGTCAGATCGAAATCAGGAATAACTGAGAGGGAAGCTTTATTCCTGCGGGCAATGAGCCAAGCGGATGCGTCAGTATCCATTTGGCGTATTCCGCGAGGGTCAAATACCACAGCGTCCTCTGGACGCATTGCGCTTTGCTGCGCTGTAAGCTTGATACCCTGTCAGCTTGCTGCGGGGGCTTTGATTCCCGCGAACATTTTTAGGATGGAAAGGGATAGAAATAATGGGCACACAGTTTAACGAGAGAAATATTTCCATGGTCATGGATATGTATGAGCTTACCATGTCGAATGGCTATTTTAACAGGGGCTGCAGGGATGTGGTGGCGGCTTTTGACGTATTTTACAGGAAGAACCCGGACAATGCTGGCTTTGCAATCTTTGCAGGTCTGGAGCAGGTTGTGGAGTATGTGCGGAACCTGCATTTTGACCGGGAGGATGTGGAGTATCTGCGTTCAAGGAAGCTTTTTTCCGAAGATTTCCTGGAATATCTGCTGCAGTTTAAATTCAAAGGCGATATCTATGCCATGCCGGAGGGGACTGTCATATATCCCAATGAGCCGATCATGACGGTGGTGGCGCCATTGATCGACGCGCAGCTGATAGAAACGGCGATCCTGCTGGAAATCAACCATCAGTCCCTGATTGCCACAAAGACAAACAGAATCGTGCGTGCCGCTGACGGCAAGCCTGTGTCCGATTTCGGGGCAAGGCGCGCCCACAATGTGGACGCCGCCGTTTACGGGGCCAGGGCGGCTTATATCGGGGGGGTTGTCTCCACTGCCACGGTTCTGGCGGGGCAGATGTTTGATATTCCCATTTCCGGCACCATGGCGCACAGCTGGGTGATGTGTTTTGACAGCGAGTACGAGGCTTTCAAGGCTTATGCGGAGAATTATCCGGACTCGACTGTGCTTTTGGTGGATACCTATGACGTGCTGAAAAGCGGCGTTCCCAATGCAATTCGTGTGGCAAGGGAAATCCTGGAGCCTCAGGGCAAAAGGCTCAAGGGTATCCGGCTTGATTCGGGAGACCTTGCCTATCTGTCCAAGGAGGCGCGCAAGCTGCTGGATGACGCGGGGCTGAACGACTGTATTATCGTGGTTTCCAACAGCCTGGATGAGTATACTATCATATCCCTGAATCAACAGGAGGCAATGATCGACAGCTACGGCGTGGGCGAAAAGCTGATTACCTCGTCTTCGGACCCTGTGTTCGGCGCGGTTTACAAGTTGGCGGCGGTAAAACGGGACGGCGTGGCCGTACCCAAGATTAAGATATCCGAAACCGTGGAGAAGATCACCAATCCTGGCATAAAGGAGATATACAGGGTTTATGACGGGGAAGGGAAGGCGGTTGCGGATTATCTGACCGTAAAGGGCGAGGAGATCGATACCGCGCATCCGGTGCGATATGTGGACCCTGTCAATTACTGGAAAAACAGAAGCTTTGTGGGCTGTACCTTCAAACCGCTGCAGAAGCAGATTTTCAGGGACGGCGAGCTGGTATATGACCTGCCCTCCCTGGAGGATATCAGGAGCTATGTTCGCAGACAGCTTGACAATGAGATCTGGGAGGAGGAGCAGCGCTTTGAGAATTCTCATCCGCATTATCTTGATATGAGCCCTGCCATGTATGAGCTTAAGATGAGCATGCTCCATGAGAGCAATAAGGAATGTGACCAGGGGACAGGAGAGTGTTGAGGGTTTTACTCATATTTATTGACCATGTTTTGAATACCATACTATAATTTATGATATGTTTTTATTTTCTTTTTAGTGTTAGATAAAAAGGATATGAATCTTTTTCCAGCATGTGTTGTCATGGGTGTATTATTATTGTATAATGAATACTGTGAAGTTGTGCTACTGTACTTGGGAAAAGTACAATTCTATGTTATAGGAGGTGATTGTGTTATGAAAATCTGCTTAAAATGTAAACAACTTTGTAATGATGATACATTAACGAACTGTCCGAAATGTCAAGGCGAGTTGATTCAATATAGCCAAGAAAAATATGAATACTATTTAAATAATCAAAAACAAGGGTATAGTAAATATACATCAAAAGAAGATAGAATGTATCAAGACATACATACTATAAAAAATATTTTGGTGTTATTTGCAGTGTTGGCTATTTTTATGCTTATAGCAAACTTTTTTATTATGATGGGGTAGTGGATTGACACATTTCCAGTTACAAACAGAGAGAGGTGCGGACGATTTCTTGGGGTGGCTCAGCAGCTAATCCATGGTTTCTTCTGTACCTCATAGGATTCATATATACTAGAGTAGCCTTTCTTAGATATAGATCTTGTAAGCCTGGCTTTATTCATTCTTTCTATCTGGCTGAAGTGCTACAAGCCTGAAATAATCTTTTGTTCTGGCAATCGGATACGACATACCTCTATCAAGATTTCCACACTTTGCACGGTTTGTAAATACGGCTCCATTATTAAAAGATATACCGTGCCATTCTTTCCCTAGCTCTATTATTAGTTGATAGTAACTACGTGTGGAGAGTTACATGGAGCTTGTGGACATCCTGTATTTTGTATGATAAAATAGCAATGGAATTTTAGTAATGGTGGAGGTTCACATGGCTGAAAAATGTATTTGTTGCGGAAAGAAGATTGGACTATTAAATGGTGCCCATTTAAACAATCAAGTTTGTGATAACTGTTTTTTTCCTATTGACGGATATTTACATAATATAAGGGAGAGTTCTAGCCTCCAAACAGTGGAGGAGAATTATGAAAAATTAATCCAAAAGCTTAGTACATCTTTGTATAGCGCAAGCGGGAGAGAATATTTTATAAAAGTTGCTGACAGTCTTGTTGCTGAGAATAAGAATAATATACAAACAAAAAATAAAATTGAGGATACAATAAAAAACTTTAAAATAGCGACAAGTTACAAATTTGAAGGGTATAAAATATCAAAATATTTTGGCATTACTTCTGGAAGCACTGTGCTTGGTACTGGATTCTTATCGGAAGTTAGAGCAGCAGTAAGTGATACTTTTGGTATTGAAGCTGATTCTTTTTCGGATAAATTAGAACAAGCCAAAAACAGTTCTGTACATAAAATGATTAACAACGCAATTCAACAAGGAGGCAATGCTTTGATAGGCGTTTCATTTGATTATTTTACCGTGGCTTCAAATATGATAGGCGTAGTTGCTAATGGTACTGTAGTCGAAATTGAAGTCTCTAATGGGCAAATAGATAACGATTAAATCACATACCGCGTTGGTCTGCGGCACAGAATCCGTATAGATTTGTCTGGAATTCCTGTTTTCGGGGATGCTCCGTGGACCTTCAGGCGGGAGCTCTCAAAAAAGTATGGCAGTACAGCACTTCAGGATGGAGGGACACGGCACCTCCCGTTACGCGGGCTGTTTCCGGAAGCTATGGAGCCGTTCCGGACCTGGTCCATAATAAATGCTGGTTTGCCGGCGCTGCTAAAGGTCGTAATCCGGGCAACTCTGTGATAAACCGGGTAAATGACAGTCTTTGTCATTTGCCCGGTGCAATAGATATTTAAGCCCAAACAAAAGAGAAGCAGAATGCCTTGTTATCTTTGCATGAAAGGATTTACTGTTTCTTGGGCTTTATGATAATGTCACATCATGCATGCAGATACTGGAGGTAGTTTTCCAGTGACCGTCAAACCCGTCGCTTTGAGCATAAAGCCGTATTGTAATACTGCTTCCTTCCACTGAAATGTATTCGCTGTATTCAGGTAACTCTGGTTTGGATAACTCCGAGCCATTTATCCAAGCTCCAACTACATCATCTTCATCACCTCCATATGCAGCAGTTTGCCAGTGAAGCGTAGCTTTAAGGCTTGAATAAGGGGCTTTCGGAGTGATAACGAATGTACGGTCATCACTGTTACCCTCACCTTCTTTTACATACCATACTCCGGCGCTGAATTCCGGAGCGCCTTCATGGTTTTCACAGATGCTGCTTCCAACATTTTCTCCTTGTACGTCTATATAGTCTTTTATGGAAGCGACAGGGGGAGTAAAGGCTGTTAGCGCCCATACCGCGTAAAACACAGTGTCTTCTGACAATGTTACGAGTTCACCTTCGGGATACTGAGCGCCCGTCTCGCTTCCCTGTGCCCACGCAGCAAATTTGTAGCCTGTTTTCGCAAATCCGTTTGTGCGCAGCCTAAAAGCAGCATTAGCGTTATTTCCGTTGTTATAATATATATCACTTTTCTGCTGGGCAGTAGCGCCGTCTGTAGAACCGTTTCCCTCATAAGATACCATAAGAGACCTTTTAAATACGGCGTATAGGTTTAACGGCGCATCTCCCATGGAGAGTTCGTTTAACACTGCGCCGTCTGCCGCCGTATCTGACCGCCACCCTGCAAATATCCATCCTGGTTTTGACGGAGTAAAAGAAGCGGGAGAAAGGCATGAGCACCCTTCATCCACATCCTCCTGATAAATTATTTCTGTATCGACATGATAGGTAACGGCATTTCCGGAAGGGTATATCTTGGAGCTGCCCAGGTATACTTTTGACACTTCCTTATTACTAATATATAATTTGGTTTTTTTGTTGCCGGTGTTTATAGCCATATTCCCTCCAATTTTCTAATCTGTCACCAAATAAACCGTGTGCGCGTCTTTGACAGCCAGGCTTCTGTATTGGTCGGCGGTGAGAGATACGAATTTAAGATTTCCCAGTTTTTCTTCTGCTGTAGCTCCGTCGTCAAATTCCACATCAGAAGCCTTAGTCCAAAACGAGATCCTTTGCCATAATTTTGTTGTCTCATCAATTAATTTTCTAAATTTCCGTCCTGTTACAATTGTTTCGTTGATTGCCATATGAAGCTCCTTTCGTTTACAATAATAATGTAAGTGCCATGTGTTGTGTGTAAGTTCTCTGTTAAATCCAAACGGTGTCTATTGTTGAATCCGGTGGTTCCGCTTCTTCTTCCCAAATATCGATAAATGCTTCCGCCTCGTCTTCATTGTCGCCAATAAATATTTGGAGCACATCTAAAGCTTCTGAGACGGTATCATCTGAAAAAAGCCGGATGATATCGAGGGGTTCCGCTTCATCCGCATCTGAAAAAATGGACATGTTTTCCGCTGATACCAAGCATTTTTGATCAAAATGGATAATAGGTTGTTTTTTGGGTGGTTTATTTAAAAGATATTCTTGAAGATTATAGATACGATTCTCTATAAGATTAAAATAGTCGGCGAAGAATCCAAAGACACCCTCTTGCCGGCTTATATATTCACTTGCCTCGCTGTATTTGCATTGGGCAATTAAATCATTATAGTGATTTATGATATCTGCTTTCTCAAGATTATTGTCCCGGAAAAATACCATATCGTCTATTTTCCCGGGGTAAAACGATGTTGGATTACAAAGCATGATTAATCACCCCCAGCCCAGACATCGCCCTCAATACCGTCGAAATCAGCTTCCGATTCATCAAAAAATATGGATTGCTGTTTTTGGCGGGCATATTTTTGGGTATTATAGATTTCTTCTTCCCATGTCCTGTAGGTGACAGCGTCAACTATGTAATGAGAAATTGTGTTGAAATTTTCCTGTATGAGATTGGCGGCCTGGCTATACAAGCCTTGTGCCCGCAGAGCATTGATTTCGTTTACTATAGGCGCTATATCATCATCAATATTTTTAAAATAATGCCTGGTAATCTTTTTTACAGGGAAATTACTGAATTCTTGTTCAAATTTTCCCATAACGTTTTCCTCCTTTTGAATTATTCTATGTGTGTAAAATTTAAGTAGTAAATGCAGTTCCGTGCCCTGGAAGATATCAGGAGTCATGTGCGAAAGAATTCCATCCTCATTATTCTGACATGAGCCCTGCCATGTATGGGCTTAAGATAAGCATACTCCTTAAGAGCAGCAGGAGATGCGACCAGGGGGCGGGAGAGAGCTATGGATTTTCTATCTTGTTATGGCAGTGATCGTTATACCTGATACATGCATACTCCCAAGCCCAAGTTCGCGCCCTATAGACGCGACGCAGCCTGCAAAAATTGTAATGTCAGGCTCATTTGGAAGCGCCAGCTCAATGCTTCCGCTTCCTGTGGTCACAGTGGTAATATCCTCTGAGTCTGTGCTGTATGGCTGCAATACGACTGCCGCCGTCAATACATTCCATGAACCGGATTTCTGTGTCCCAAATCCTGCCCCCCAGCCGTACCAAAGCCAATATTCCGATGCGGAGAATTGGGAATAGGTAATAATGGCGGATTTGTAGATTCTTCCGTCGATGGCATTGGTAAGCGTGACAGGGTGATCTCCTATATTCCCAAAATATATTTCCGTAAAGTTTACTGTCGACGTAAGTACCGGAATTACAGTCCTGGTTTCTTTTTTCCATACGGTCACACCGTTAGCTACGACCGTATCGATGGCAGTTCCGTTTGA
>ERZ808051.1511-NODE-1511-length-15031-cov-5.049418_pt1 | contig 15031 bp, 13 predicted proteins | sample MGYA00380199_ERZ808051 | MGnify/ENA primary metagenome ERZ808051 (study PRJEB31490, sample SAMN06133391) | mouse gut metagenome | isolation source: J11 | host: mice | place: China: Chengdu | collected 2015-05 ...
GAAACCTATCTCAACGCTGCTCCGCAAGGGACAAAATTGGGAGCAGAATTGGGACAATTTTGGGTGGGGCGGGGACATGTGGGGTTATTTCGCCAGCTTCGCGATCTCCTCGGCAAAATTCTCCTGCTTCTTCTCAATACCCTCGCCCTTTTCGAAGCGCACGGCGTCCTTCAGAGCGATGGTGCCGCCCAGCTTCTTCGCGGCGGCGTTCATATACTGCTCGACGGTGACCTCGTTGTCCTTGACAAAGGTCTGCTGAAGCAGGCAGTTTTCAGCATAGAACTTGTTCAGCTTGCCGGCCACGATCTTCTCCTTGACCTGAGCCGGTTTGCTGGCCATCTTGGGGTCGTTGTCCATCTGGGCCAGGAGAATTTTCTTCTCCTCGTCCAGCACCTCCTGCGTGACCTGGCTCTTGTCCAGGAAGCGGGGGTTCAGGGCCGCGATCTGCATGGCCATGTCCTTGCCGATCTCGGTGGCGTCGATGCCGCCGGTGACCTCCAGGTTGACCAGCACGCCGATTTTGCCGCCCGCGTGGATATAGGGGACGGATACGCCGTCGGCGAAGCGGGCAAACCGGCGGACCTTGATATTTTCACCGATGACCAGCACCATCTCCTGCTGCTGCTGGGTGACGGTCAGGTCGGTGCCGTTGTACCTGCACTCCATCAGCGCGTCCAGGTCGGCGGGAGCGCAGGCGGCTACGGTGGCGGCCACGCCCTTGACGAAGTCCACAAACTTTTCATTCTTGCCCACGAAGTCGGTCTCGGCGTTGACTTCCACCACCACGCCTACGCCGTCAATGACGCCGGCGTAGGCCATGCCCTCGGCGGCGATGCGGCCGGCCTTCTTGGCGGAAGCGGCCAGACCCTTTTCACGCAGCCACTCGACGGCTTTGTCCATATCGCCGTCGGAAGCGGCCAGGGCTTTCTTGCAGTCCATCATGCCTACGCCGGTCATTTCACGAAGGGCTTTTACATCCTGTGCAGTGATTGCCATATATCGTTACCTCCAAAAAATAGTAAATAAAAGCGCCCGCCCGCCTGGGCGGGCGCATGGAATGCCTGATTGCCGGGTTGACGGGAGCGGGAAGGATTACTCCTCCACGGGAGCGGACTCCTCAGCCTTTTCGGCGGCGGGAGCGGCGTCCACGCCCTGGCGGCCCTCCTGCACGGCGTTGGCCATGACGGAGGAGATCAGCTTGATGGCGCGGATGGCGTCGTCGTTGCCGGGGATCACGTAGTCAATCTCATCGGGATCGCAGTTGGTGTCTACGATGGCCACAATGGGAATGTTCAGCTTGCGGGCCTCGTTAATGGCGTTGCGCTCCTTGCGGGGGTCCACCACGAACAGAGCGCCGGGGAGCCGTTTCATCTCCACCACGCCGCCCAGGTACTTCTCCAGCTTGAAAATCTCGCCCATCAGCTTCATGACTTCCTTCTTGGGAAGCCTGTCGAAGGTGCCGTCCTCCTGCCACTTCTTGAGCTGGTTCAGACGGTCCACGCGGGTGCGCATGGTCTTGAAGTTGGTCATCATGCCGCCCAGCCAGCGGGCGTTGACGTAGAACATACCGCAGCGGGCGGCTTCCTCGCGGATGGCGTCCTGCGCCTGCTTCTTAGTGCCCACGAACAGCAGGGACTGGCCGTTGCTGGACAGGTCCTTGACGAAGTTGTAGGCCTCCTCCAGCTTCTTCACGGTTTTCTGCAGGTCAATGATATAGATGCCGTTGCGCTCCGTGTAGATGTAGGTGGCCATTTTGGGGTTCCACCGACGGGTCTGGTGGCCGAAGTGCACGCCGGCCTCCAGCAGCTGCTTCATAGATACGACTGCCATTGTTTTTTCCTCCTGTTTTTTGGTTTTGCCTCCGAAAGCCTCATTTTTCCCGCCCACCTTATGAGAAGGCACCGGGCGAAAAATCGGCTCCCGTGTGGAATGCCTGAGTATTCTACCACATACGGCGGGTAAACGCAAGTATTTTTCTCCAATTTTCAGGAAAAAATCATCCCCGGCCGCGCTTGCGCAGGGCCGAACCCTCTACCAGGATGATGTCCTCCCCAAACCGCTTGACGGAAGACCAGGGGAACACCACATCATCCTCGCGTCCCAGCAGGCCCAGCAGACGGGGGTGCCCGCGCACCACGATGCCCTCAATTGACCCGCGGTCTGAATTCAGCTCAACATCGCCCACAAATCCATACCGGGTTCCGTCTGTGATATCGATTACCTCTTTATATTGCAGCTGCGCCATACGGCAGATCATAGTATGCCCTCCTTTTCCCTGATTCACCAAATATATGCGGTCCACACGCCGTCCATCCGCCGCCGGGGAAAAATACACGGAAAATTTTCATTTTGCCCCTAGGCAAATGGAAGGTTTTCCAGTATAATACTGCTTATGAGTACGATTCAATTTTGGGATGGGAGAGGATGAGAGCCATGGGTGAGCTGAAGTACAAGCGCATTCTCCTGAAAGTCAGCGGAGAAGCGCTGGGCGGTGAATCGGGCCGGGGCCTGGATTTTGATGTCATTGAAAAGGTATGCGGCGTGGTGGCCCGCTGCGCCCGGCTGGGCGTCCAGGTGGGCATCGTAGTGGGCGGCGGCAATTTCTGGCGGGGCCTGAAGGACGGCAAGGGAATGCACGAACGGGTCCGGGCCGACCATATGGGAATGCTGGCCACCACCATCAACTGCCTGGCCCTGGCCGACGTGCTGGAGCGGATGGGCGTGGATGTGCGGGTGCAGACCGCTATTGAGATGCGGGCCATTGCTGAGCCCTACGTCCGCTCCCGGGCCATCCGGCACCTGGAGAAGGGCAGGGTGGTCATCTTCGGCTGCGGCACCGGCAGCCCCTTTTTCTCCACCGACACGGCGGCGGTGCTCCGGGCGGCGGAGATCAACGCGGACATCATCCTGCTGGCCAAGAATGTGGACGGCGTGTACAGCGCCGACCCGCTGAAGGACCCGGAGGCGGTGAAGTACGACAGCATCACCTACGACGACGTGCTGGCCCGCCACCTGGGTGTGATGGATTCCACCGCCGCGTCCCTGTGCATGGACAACAACATTCCCATCATCCTGTTTGCCCTGAAGGACCCGGAGAACATCCTCCGCGTGGTCCACGGAGAGAAGATCGGCACAATTGTGAAAGATATAGGAGGAAAGGACCATGACTGATTTCTGCAAAACCTACGATGTGAAGATGGGCAAGACCATCGAATCGGTGAAAGGCGACTTTGCCAGCGTCCGGGCGGGCCGGGCCAACGCCGGCGTGCTGGACCGCATCCAGGTGGAGTACTACGGCACCCCCACTCCCATCCAGCAGGTGGCCAGCATCTCCACCCCGGACCCCCGCACCCTCCAGATTCAGCCCTGGGACGGCAGTATTCTCAAGGCCATTGAAAAGGCCATCCAGACCTCCGACCTGGGCATCAACCCCCAGAACGACGGACGGGTCATCCGTCTGGCCTTCCCCCAGCTCACTGAGGAGCGCCGCGTGGAGCTGACCAAGCAGGTGCGCAAGTACGGCGAGAACGGCAAGGTGGCCATCCGCAACATTCGCCGGGACGCGATGGACACTCTGAAGTCCCTGGAAAAGAAGTCGGAAATTACCGAGGACGACCGCAAGGAGAGCGAGAAGGAGCTCCAGGAGCTGACGGACAAGCGGTGCAAGGAGATCGACGTTCTCACCGCCGCCAAGGAAAAGGAACTGATGGCGGTCTGAAGCGGCTGAGCGCATAGCAAGGGGGGCATGCGCCCCCCTTGCTATGCTGTTCAGAGGCTTATGGCCCGGTTCTTTTTTGTCTACACTATCAATAAAGTAATGGGAGGACGGTCCAATGGCCGCCGGCGCATGGGATCGCGTGCTCCCGAAAGTTAGGATGGGTGTATATGGCTTTCTTTCGCCGCAGCCGGGCGGAGGCCCCCAAGGTGGACCTGGACCGCCTGCCCCGCCATGTGGCCATTATTATGGACGGCAATGGCCGGTGGGCCAAAGGCCACAGCCTGCCCCGAAAGGCCGGACACGCCGCCGGGGCGGAGACGTTCCGCACCATTGCCACCTTCGCCAAGGAATTGGGGCTGGACTATCTGACGGTGTACGCCTTTTCAACAGAGAACTGGAAGCGCCCCGCCGATGAGGTGGCGTCCATCATGAGCCTGCTGGAGAAGTATCTGCACGAGGCCATTGAGACCATGGCAAAGGACAAGGTGAAAATGGCGTTTTTTGGCGACCTGTCTCCTTTGGCCCCCAATCTCCAGGAACTGTGCCATGAGACGGAGCGGATTTCCAAGGGCTATGATGGATGCCAGGTGAACATTTGCCTGAACTACGGCGGCCGGGATGAGCTGGTCCGGGCGGCCAAGGCCTTTGCGCTGGACTGCGTGGAGGGCAGGGCGGACCCGGGGCATCTGACGGAGGACGCTTTTGGAAGATATCTCTACTCGGCCGGAGTTCCTGATCCGGACCTCATCATCCGCCCCAGCGGGGAGATTCGTACATCAAACTTCCTGATCTGGCAGTCGGCCTACGCGGAGTTTTACTTTACCGACGTGCTGTGGCCCGACTTCAGCAAGGAGGATCTTCTGCGGGCTTTGGCGGCATATCAGGGGCGTTCCCGGCGGTATGGAGGTGTCTGACAAGTGGCAAAACGGATCATTGTGGCATGTGTGTTCGTGCCCATCATGCTGTGGATTATGCTGGTCCCGCCGCCGCTGGCGTGGACGGCGCTGGTATGCTTCATTTCCGCCATGGCCGCGTTTGAGCTTTTGCGGGCGGTGGGGGAGGGAAAGATCACGCTGCCCATGCGGGTGGTGACCATTGCATCCGCCGCCCTGCTCCCGTTTGGAAGCTGGGCGGAGCTGGGCATGTCCTATGTGAATCTGCTGGCCTTTATCATGATGGCGGTATGCTTCTGGTGTGCCATTCGGGCCTACGACGAAGATGGGATTCCCATCGGGTTTTCCCACGTGATGGCCTGCCTGTTTGGCGGGGTTATCATTCCCCTCGCCCTGTCCGCCCTGGTGGAGCTGCGCCGGATGGACCACGGAAAATATCTGGTGCTGCTGGCGGTGCTGCTCACCTTCGTCACGGATGCGGGGGCCTATTTTTCCGGGGTGCTGCTGGGAAAACACAAGGGAATCACCAAGGTCAGCCCCAACAAGAGCGTGGAGGGGTATATCGGCGGCTTCTGTTCCGGCGTAGTGTTTGCCGTACTCTATGGCATGGTGGCCAGCAAAATTGCAGGGGATGGGGTCAATCTGCTGCCCCTGGCGCTGTGCGGGCTCTTCGGCGCACTGGCGACCGAGGTGGGCGACCTTTCCTTCTCCTTTATCAAGAGACAGTATGGCGTAAAGGACTACGGACACCTTCTGCCCGGCCACGGCGGGATGCTGGACCGGTTTGACAGCATGATGTTCTGCGGGCCGGTGGTGCTGTTTATTGTACAGTGCCTGCCGGTATTTTGAGGACCAGACGATGAAAAGAACGCTTTCTATTTTAGGGTCCAGCGGGTCCATCGGACGGCAGACGCTGAAGGTGGCGGAAGCCTGTGGGCATAAAGTTGCCGCCATTACGGTAAACCGCAGCGCGGAACTGGCAGAGGCTCAGGCCCGGCAGTTCTCACCCCGGCTGGTGGTGGCGGCGGATGAGCGCACCGCCGCCGACCTGCGGGTCCGGCTGGCGGACACCGGAGTCAAGGTGTCCGCCGGACAGGAGGGATTGCGGGAGGCGGCGTCCCTCCCCGAGGCGGACACGGTCGTTACGGCCATTGTGGGATCGGCGGGGCTCCGGCCCACCATGGCAGCTATTGACTGCGGCAAGCGGATCGCCCTTGCCAACAAGGAGACTTTGGTTTGCGCCGGAGAGCTGGTGATGGCCAGGGCGAAGGAGAGGGGAGCGGAAATTGTCCCCGTGGACTCGGAGCACTCCGCCATCTTCCAGTGCCTTCAGGGGTGTAAAAACAGGGGAGAGGTGCGGAGGCTTATCATCACCGCGTCAGGCGGCCCCTTCTACGGCATGAGCAGGAAAGAGCTTTCCCTTGTCACCAAAGAGCGGGCCCTGAAGCACCCAAACTGGGCGATGGGTGCAAAAATCACCATCGACTCCGCTACCCTGATGAACAAGGGGCTGGAGTTCATAGAGGCCATGCGTCTGTACTCCATGCCCCCTGAGCGCATACAGATTGTAGTCCACCGGGAGAGCATAGTCCATTCCCTGGTGGAGTTCGAGGATGGGGCCATTCTGGCGCAGCTCGGCAGCGCGGATATGTGTCTGCCCATCCAGTACGCGCTTACCTGGCCGGAGCGGACTCCCGGACCTGCCAAACCCCTGGACCTGCTGTCCTGCCCTCCGCTGACCTTTCAAAAGCCCGACCCGGACACATTCCAGTGCCTGAGGCTGGCGCTGGAATGCGCAAAGCGCGGGGGAACGTCCACCGCGGTTCTCAATGGGGCCAATGAGGCGGCTGTGGCCCTGTTTCTGGCGGATCAGATCTCTTTTTTGGATATCCCGCGGTTGGTGGAGCAGGCGTTGGACCGGGTGCCTGTGGGGAGAGCCCCGGATCTGGACGACATATTCGAGGCCGACCGGGCTGCCCGTCAGGCAGTGTATGAATCTGTGAGGTGAATATCCTTTGGCAAGATTTTTGTATATCCTTTTGGCTATCCTGCTGTTCGGAGTGCTCATTGCCATTCATGAGTTCGGACATTTTATTACCGCCAAGCTGCTGGGGGTAAAAGTAAACGAGTTCGCCATCGGCATGGGCCCCGCCATATGGCAGAGCCGAAAAGCGCTTGACGAGCCGTTTGACCGTGAGGAAAAAACCCTTTACAGCTTGCGGCTGTTCCCAATCGGCGGCTACTGCGCCATGGAGGGAGAGGACGAGGATACAGGAGATCCGGGTGCCTTTTCCCGTCAGGCTGGATGGAAAAAGGTCATCATTCTGTGCGCCGGGTCTTTTATGAACTTTGTGCTGGGGCTTGTCATCACGGTTGCCCTTTTCCTGGGCGTCTCTCAGGTCCGGGTCCCGGTGGTCACACAGTTTGCCGAAGGCTTTCAGCATCAGGGGACGGACGGCCTTATGGCGGGGGACCGCATTGTGGAAGTGGACGGCCACGGAATCTGGCTGTATGCCGATGTGCAGACCTATCTGTCCCGCAACGACGGACAGGGTGTGGATCTGGTGGTGGAACGGGATGGAACACGAATTTCCTTGCCGGATTTCCCCATGTTCCGCTACGACTATGAGTTTGAGGGCGGAACGTATCACGGCTTTGGACTGATATTCGGGCAGGTGGAGGAGCTCTCAATTCTGGAGCGCGTCAAGCTGGGCGCGGCTCAGACCATCGACTTTATGCGAATCGTGTGGATGAGCCTGGGCGATTTGGTCACCGGAAGGGTGGCGGTGACGGAGCTGTCGGGCGTCATCGGCGTGGTGGATGTGGTGTCCGAGGTGGGCGCCGCCTCGGAGTCCGTGGCAGTGGGCGTGCATAACGTATTCTATTTTATGGCGCTCATAGCGGTCAACCTGGCGGTGATGAATCTGCTGCCCATCCCGGCGCTGGACGGAGGACGGATCTTTTTTGTTCTGCTGAACGGCGTGATCTATTCGGTAAGCCGCCGGCGCATTCCGGAAAAGTACGAGGGATATGTCCACGCCGGAGCGTTTGTGGTACTGCTGGTTTTGATGGCTATGGTGGCCCTTCACGACGTGTGGAATATTTTTGCATAATAAGCAGGTGCTGACAATGACCAGAAAAATCAATGTGGGAGGCGTCCCCGTAGGCGGGGGCGCCCCCGTGTCCATACAGTCCATGACCAATATCCCCGCCCATGATACGGAGGCCACTTTGGCGCAAATCCGGGCCCTGGCGGCGGCCGGGTGCGACATTGTCCGGGTGGCGGTGCCCGATATGGAGGCGGCCAGGGCCGTCGGCGTACTGAAGGCGGGCAGTCCGGTCCCTCTGGTGGCGGATATCCATTTTGACTACCGTCTGGCGCTGGAAGCGGCGAAACAGGGAATTGACAAAATCCGCATCAACCCGGGAAATATTGGTGCGCCGGACCGGGTGGAGGCGGTGGCAAAAACCTGCAAAGAGCGGGGAATTCCCATCCGGGTGGGCGTGAACGGCGGGTCCCTGGAAAAGGATTTGCTGTCCAAGTATGGGGGCCCCACTCCGGACGCCATGGTGGAAAGCGCCCTGGGCCATATCAGGCTGCTGGAGCGGTATGGCTTTGAAGATATCTGCGTGTCTCTGAAGGCGTCCTCTGTGCCGGTTACCATGCGCGCCTACCGCCTCATGGCGGAGCGGTATGACTATCCCCTGCACCTGGGCGTCACCGAGGCGGGCACCCGGGAAATCGGAGAGCTGAAAGCGGCGGCTGGGATTGGCGGCCTGCTGGCTCTGGGCATCGGGGATACTCTGCGGGTAAGCCTCACCGCCGACCCGGTGGAGGAGGTCTACGCCGCAAGGCGGATTCTGAAGGCCATCGGCCTGCGCAGGGAGGGGCCGGAGCTGATCGCCTGTCCCACCTGCGGACGGACGCAGATTGATCTGATTCCCATGGCCCGGCAGGTGGAGGAGCTGCTCAAGGATGTGGACAAGCCCATCACCGTGGCGGTGATGGGGTGCGTGGTCAACGGCCCCGGCGAGGCCCGCCACGCCGACGTGGGGCTGGCAGGCGGCAGGGGCGAGGGCGTGCTGTTCAAGCACGGGGAGATTGTTGCCAAGGCGCCCGAGGACCAGCTGGTGCCGGGACTGATGAAGCTGATTGAAGAGCTGTGAAGGGGAAAGGCATGACACATATTGGAACACAGTACATAGAGACAGACCGGCTGGTTTTGCGCAGGTTTGAACTGTCCGACGCCCAGGCCATGTTTGACAACTGGGCGTCGGATGATGAGGTGACGAAATACCTGACCTGGCCCAGCTATACCGATGTGTCGGCGGTGGAACAGAAATTGGAACAATGGGTTTCCCGGTACGCGGATGCCGGCCGCTATCACTGGGCAATCATCTTGAAGGAAAACGGCCCCCAGCCCATTGGGAGTATCGGTGCATGCCACTGGCATGAGGATGAAGAGGTGCCGGAGATCGGCTACTGCATGGGCAGACGCTGGTGGCATCAGGGTATCATGAGCGAAGCTCTGAGTGCGGTCATTGATTTCCTGCTCCATCAGGTGGGTATTCGGCGGATTTTGGCCCTCCATGACGTCAACAACCCCCATTCCGGCGATGTGATGCGCAAGTGCGGCATGAAGTTTCAGGGCATCCGGGAGAAGGCGGGGCAAAACAACCAGGGTGTAGTTGACATGGCCTGCTATGCCATCGAAGCCAATGACAGATAAGGAGCGAGACAGAATTATGCCGACCTTTCAACAGACCTTTTCCAACTGCCCCTTCCCGGAGGGGGTTTTGTCCGTCGTGGGGAGTTATCCTGTTCAGGTGCGGGTAAATCGGGCCCAGCGGGCCATGGATATTATTGCCACAGGGGCGTCGGTTTCCCAGGAAATTTTGACCCAAGCGGCAGAGGCGCTGCGCAGAGCCTTTGGGCTCAGCGCGGTGACCGTGCAGGTGGACGCGCCTTCCGCTGTCGAGCCGTCCTCTGAGCCGCCCGCCCCCGCGCCTTCCGCTGTCGAGCCGTCCTCCGAGCCGCCCGTCCCCGCGCCTGCGGCAGAGCCGGCCTCCGTTCTGACGGCAGAGCCCCCCCAGGATCTGGAAACCCAGATGAGGGCCATGCGGAAAAAGCTGCTGCGGAAGGATACTCCGTCCTCCGGTGGAAAAAAGAACCGGGTGAAGCAGATTTATGGGAAAATTACAGGGAAACGGAAGCCCGTCCCGATCAATGAGCTAACCCTGGACATGGGCAGCGTCCTGGTGGAGGGTGAGGTGTTCAATATTGAGCACCGGGAGCTGCCCCGCCGAAAGGCATGGGTGGTGTGCTTTGACATCACCGACCTCACCAGTTCCATCCGGGTCACTCGCTTTATGGAGGGGGAGGAGGCCAAGCCCATTATTGACCAAGTGAAAAAGGGCCAGCGGCTTCAGGTGCAGGGGCGGCTGACTTTGGGCCGGTTTGACAACAACGACCTTATCCTGGAGCCCTACGGCATCAACGAGATCCCCAAACCGGAGGGGCGGAAGGATTCCGCGCCGGAAAAACGGGTCGAGCTCCATTTACATACAAAAATGTCCGCTATGGATGCACTGTGCGACACCAAAGCGGTGGTAAAGCGTGCCATTGAATGGGGGCATCCCGCCGTAGCCATCACCGATCACGGAGTGGTGCAGTCGTTTCCCGACGCCTACAGCGCCTCCGACCGGGGGGAGAAAATCAAGGTCCTGTATGGCGTGGAGGCCTACTATGTCAACGATGTGGACGAACAGACGGCGGTCCACGGCCCGGGCGATATGCCGCTGGACGGGGAGTTTGTGGCCTTTGACCTGGAGACCACCGGCCTGGACGCCCGTGCCGATGCCATTATTGAGATTGGCGCGGTACGGATTCGGGACGGAAAGGTAGTGGACAAATTCGCCTCTTTTGCCCAGCCGGGACGGCCTCTCAGCGCGAAAACCGTATCCCTCACCGGCATTACCGACGAGATGCTGCGGGGTGCGCCCTCGCCGGAGGACGCGGTGGACGCCTTTCTGGACTGGGCGGGGGGATTGCCTCTGTGCGCCCACAACGCCTCCTTTGACACCGGGTTTCTGCGGGAATACTGCGCCCGTTCGGGGCGGAAATTTGACCCGCTGTATTTTGACACCCTGATTTTGGCTCAGTATCTGTGCCCCAAGCTGCCCAACCACAAGCTGGACACGGTGGCCAGCGCCCTGGGCCTGCCGCCCTTTCAGCACCACCGGGCCTATGACGACGCGGAAACCTGCGGACTGATTCTGGCGGGGATGCTGCCCATGCTCCGGGAGCGGGGGGCGGAGCGGGCGGCCCAGATCAATCGGGTGCTGGCGGGCAGCAGGCGGGGAGGACGGGGCAGAAGGAACCCCTTCCATCTCATTATTCTGGCGAAAAACCAGACCGGCCTGCGCAATCTTTACAAATTGGTCTCCAAGGCCCATTTGGAGCACTTCAACCGCTTTCCCATCATGCCCAAGTCCCTGGTGGAGGAAAACCGGGAAGGGCTCATCATCGGCTCCGCCTGTGAGGCGGGGGAGCTGTTCCGCGCCGTGGCGGCAGGCCGGGAGGACCGCGAATTGGAGCGTATTGCCGCATGGTACGACTATCTGGAGATCCAGCCGCTGTCCAACAACGCCTATATGCTCCGCCCCGACCGGGAGGGAAAGGCCCTTGCCCGGGACCTGGAGGATCTGCGCGCCTTCAACCGCCGGGTTGTGGCGCTGGGGGAGCGGCTGGGCAAGCCGGTATGCGCCACCGGCGACGTCCACTTTATGGAGCCGACGGATGAAGTGTACCGCCATGTGCTGCTGGCCGCCAAGGAGTTTGAGGACGCGGACAGTCCAAACCCCCTCTATTTTCGCACGACGGATGAGATGCTGGAGGAGTTCTCCTATCTCGGCGCGGAAAAGGCCCACGAGGTGGTGGTAGACAATCCGAACCTCATCGCGGGCTGGTGCGACAACGTCCGGCCTCTGCCCGACGGGCTGTTCGCCCCAAAACTTGAAAACTCCGACGGAGAGCTGAAGGACCTGGTCTGGGGAAAAGCACACCGCCTCTATGGAGACGAGCCCCCCCAGATTGTGGTGGACCGCATCAACGCGGAGCTGAAAGACATCATCGGCTGTCAGTACGACGTGATCTATATGTCCGCCCAGAAGCTGGTGCAGAACTCGCTGGAGCACGGCTATCTGGTGGGCTCCCGGGGATCGGTGGGCTCGTCCCTGGTGGCGTTCATGTCGGGGATCACAGAGGTGAACTCCCTGCCCGCCCACTACCGCTGCCCCAACTGCAAGCACGCCGACTTCGACTATGCCCAGGACCCCGCCCATTCCTACGGCTGCGGAGCGGATATGCCGGACATGAAGTGCCCCATCTGCGGCGCGGACTATGAGAAGGACGGCTTCAACATCCCCTTTGAGACTTTTTTGGGCTTCGGCGGAGACAAGGTGCCCGATATTGATTTGAACTTCTCCGGGGAGTACCAGGCCAGTGCCCACAAGTACACCTTTGAGCTGTTTGGCAAAGATCATGTGTTCCGGGCGGGCACCATCGGCACTGTGGCGGAGAAAACCGCCATCGGCTATGCCAAGAAATACCTGGAGCTGGTCGGGAGGCCGGATGCCCCCTTTGCCGAGGTGCTGCGTCTGGCCAAGGGCTGCGACGGGGTGAAACGCACCACCGGCCAGCACCCCGGCGGCATGGTGGTCATCCCGCAGGATAAGGAGATCTATGATTTCTGCCCCGCCCAGCACCCGGCGGACGACAAGGACTCCGATATCATCACAACCCATTTTGATTACCATAAAATGGAGTCCAATCTGCTGAAGCTGGATATGCTGGGCCACGACGACCCGTCCATGATCCGCATGCTGGAGGATCTCACCCAGACCAACGCCCAGAAGATCCCCCTGGACGACCCGGACACCATGAGCCTGTTCACAAGCTCGGAGAAGCTGGGCTATACCGGCGACCCCATCCTTGGCCCCACGGGGGCGGTAGCGGTACCGGAGTTCAACACCAGCTTCACCCGGGGGGTGCTGGAGGAGACGCAGCCCACTCAGTTCGACACCCTTCTGCGCATTTCCGGCTTTACCCACGGAAACGACGTGTGGGTGGGCAACGCCCGGGATCTTATCCTGAGCGGAACGGCGAGCCCCCAGGAATGCGTGGGCTGCCGCGATGATATCATGATTTACCTGATTTCCAAGGGGATTGACGCCAAGACGGCGTTTACGATTATGGAATCGGTGCGGAAGGGCAAGGTGAAGAAGGGCGGCTTCCAGGATGGCTGGGTGGAGTCCATGAAGGAGCACGACGTGCCCGAGTGGTATATTGACTCCCTGGCGAAAATCGCCTATCTGTTCCCCAAGGCCCACGCGGTGGCCTATGTGATGATGGCTTTCCGCATTGCCTGGTACAAGGTACACCGGCCGCTGGCGTTCTACGCCGCCTATTTCTCCATCCGGGCCAAGGCGTTTGACGAGAAGTATATGTGCCGGGGCATGGAAATGGTCAAACGGAAGATGGCGGAGATCAACGCGAAAAAGAACGCAAAGGAGAAGAAAGACCGCCCCTCGGCGGTGGAGGAGGATATGCTCACCACCCTGGAGGTGTGCTATGAATTCTATCTCCGGGGGTTCAGCTTTGCCCGGATGGATATCTCGCGGTCCCATGCGGTGAATTTCCTGATAGACGAGGAAAAGCAGGCGCTGATCCCGCCCTTTACGTCGGTGGCGGGCCTGGGGGAGACGGTGGGCTGGGACATCATGGACAAGCGGCAGGGGAAGGACTTCTTGTCCATTGAGGAGTTCGCCCTGGCCTGCACCAAGGTGTCCTCCACCCATCTGGAGCAGCTCAAGGAGGCGGGAGCTTTCGGGGACCTGCCGGACAGCAGCCAGTTCAGCCTGTTTTAGTGAGGAGGAACAATGAAAAAAGGGTATGATGTGTTTGGGCCGGCGTATGGCGTGATGCTGCGGAACGACCTGCACGCTTTAGAATCGATTGACCACAAATTCATGCGGGAAATGATTCTGCTGGACGAAGAATCCCGGGATTTTCTGTATCAGACGGCGCCGGTTAGAATCAAAATGGAGGCTCACGAGCTTTATTCATTTGCGAAGCGGTTCAAAGGAAACGATGATCGCCAGACCATGGAACATATCCTGCGCTACACGGCCAAAATCGCTTCCGATTACCAAACCGCGTTTGAGGACATGAAGTTTGGAGGAACAGAGAGGGAGATTTTGGAAAGAGGCACGGATTGGTGCGCCGACATGGCGAGGGTCGGCGCGGTTCTGCTCCAATGCAACGGGATCCCGGCGAGGATTGTACATCTGGTGAATTTGGAGAAAGCCTATAACGGCCACGTTGTGACAGAGGCGTTTTATGAGGGAAAGTACGGGGTTGGCGATTTTCTGTATGGCTATTCCTTCTATGATAAGCGGCCGTTAGACGCCTATGACCTGATGTGCCGCAAACGGTATTTGGAAGGATATCCAGAGGAGTACGCTTCCCTCTACGCAGCTGCCGCCATCAATGAGTATGACCCAATGGGGGACAATGACTATACAGTTTCCCTGCCAAACCAGTACACAATTCGTATCATTGAGACAGAGCACAATGGGAAATGGTTTATGGGTGAGGATAAAGATTAAGTGTTGACAGATGGATGGGGATGTGGTAAGATTCATCACATTAGCGAGCTAAAGAATTTGGAGGAAAATCCCATGAACATCCACATCAACACCCCCGAGGGCACCCGTGACCGCCTGTTCTCCGAGTGCCTGGAGCGCCGCCAGGTGCAGGCAGCCCTGGTGGAGCTGTTCCGCCGCCGGGGCTACACCGAGGTCATCACCCCCGAGGTGGAGTTTTATGACCTGTTCGTCCAGTCGGGCAACCCCATCCCCCAGGAGTCCATGCTGAAGATCATAGACCGCTCCGGCAAGATCATGGTCATGCGGCCCGACTGCACCGCCCCCATTGCCCGGGTGGCGGCCACCAAGCTGAAGAATCTGGCCCTGCCCCAGCGGCTGTACTACGACCAGACCGTGTTCCGCGACCGATTGGCCCATGCGGGCGGCAGCCGTGAGATCGCCCAGTGCGGCGTGGAGATGATCGGCGCGGTGGGGGACAAGGCGGACCTGGAGATGGTGGCCATGGCGGTGGACGCCCTGCGGGCCTGCGGGCTGGGTCAGTTCCACATCGAGCTGGGCCACGCCGGGTTCTACCGGGCGCTGGCCGGCCGGATGAACATGCCCTGGGAGGAGCTGGAGCGCCTGCGCTCCGCCATCGAGGGGAAGAATTTTGCGCTGCTTAACGATTTGCTGGAGCCCTACCGGGGTGAGGACGCCTACGCCGCCCTGCGCCGCCTGCCCTATCTGTTCGGCGGGGTGGAGGTGCTGGACG
>ERZ808051.1512-NODE-1512-length-15016-cov-4.415289_pt1 | contig 15016 bp, 13 predicted proteins | sample MGYA00380199_ERZ808051 | MGnify/ENA primary metagenome ERZ808051 (study PRJEB31490, sample SAMN06133391) | mouse gut metagenome | isolation source: J11 | host: mice | place: China: Chengdu | collected 2015-05 ...
GAATGCCTGGGTGAATCTGTTCGGGGAATTCATGGCAAAGCTTCCCGGCGCATCATCGACGGCGGAGAAGCCGGACAAAAATGAGCTGTACGGCCTGCTGTACAGGGAGGCCCTGGAGGCGGATGCGGACTGCGGCGGCTTGATAGCCTACAACTACTTTGCCGGGGAGCCGGTGACAGGTCTGGACGAGGGCAGACCCATGTTCCTGCGCAGGCCCGACGCAAAGTTTAACCTGGCGAACTTTATGCGCAGCCATCTCTACAGCGCGATGGCTACCCTCAAGATCGGAAACGACATTCTATTGAAAGAAGAACATGTAAAGGTGGACTCCCTGACAGGACACGGCGGTCTGTTCAAGACTCCCGTGGTGGGGCAGCAGCTGATGGCTGCGGCCATGAACGCGCCCGTGACCGTGATGGATACCGCCAGCGAGGGCGGTGCATGGGGCATGGCGGTGCTGGCGGCCTACATGGTGGAAAAAGAGGAGGGCGAGACTTTGCCGGATTACCTGAGCGGGAGAATTTTCGCAGGGCAGACCGGCACTACCATTGCGCCGAAGCCTGAGGATGTGGCCGGGTTTGACGCGTTTATCGAGGCCTATAAGGGCGCGCTGCCTGCGGAGAAAGCGGCCGTGGAATGCATAAAGACATGTTAAGGTCAGGATATGCGCAGCATTGGGATATAAAATCGGGAAAGGAGAACAAATATGTTAGAGGAACTGAAAAGAGCAGTCTGTGAGGCGAACCTGGATTTGCCCAAATACGGCCTGGTGACGTTTACATGGGGCAATGTCAGCGCCATAGACAGGGAGAGCGGCCTGTTCGTCATTAAGCCCAGCGGCGTGGAATATGACAGACTGACACCTGATGACATGGTTGTAGTTGACTTAGACTGCAATAAGGTGGAGGGGCGCTACAATCCGTCATCGGACACGGCAACCCATGCGGAGCTCTACAAGGCATTTCCGGAGATAGGAGGCATCGTGCACACCCACTCGGCCTATGCCACCAGCTGGGCCCAGGCGGGACGGAGCATTCCCTGCTACGGCACCACCCACGCGGACTATATCTACGGGGAGGTGCCCTGCGTCAGATGTCTGAACGCGGAGGAGATCGCGGAGGATTACGAGCGGAATACAGGCCGTCTGATCGTGGAGGAATTCCTGCGGACATGTAAGGACCCTGTGTCCGTGCCTGCGGTGCTGTGCAAGAACCACGGACCTTTCGCGTGGGGGGCGGATGCCAGGGACGCCGTGCACAATGCGGTGGTCTTAGAGGAAGTGGCGAAGATGGCATACCGCACCGAATCCATCAACCACCATGTCCAGCCTGCGCCCCAGGAGCTGATGGATAAGCACTATTACCGGAAGCACGGCGCAAATGCCTATTATGGACAGCATGAATAAGGGATGACGGATTATCATAACGGATAAACAGACAACTGAGCCCCGGAGAGCGGACCGCGTGCCGGTCTGCAGGCAACAGGGCGGAATGGAGGAGAAAATGGACAATTTAGAACTGCAAAAGCGCGCCAACAATGTGCGGAAAGGCATCATCAAGGCAGTTCACAGCGCAAAGGCAGGACATCCCGGAGGATCCCTTTCCTCGGCGGATGTGTTTACCTATCTGTATTTTGAGGAGATGAATATCGACCCGAAAGAGCCGGACAAGGAGGACAGGGACCGCTTTGTGCTGTCAAAGGGACACAATGCCCCGGGTCTGTACTCGGCCCTGGCCAACAGGGGCTTCTTCCCGGTGGAGGATCTGACCACTCTGCGGAAACTGGGCTCCTATCTGCAGGGACATCCCTGCATCCACATCCCCGGCGTGGATATGTCCTCCGGGTCTCTGGGACAGGGGATCTCTGCGGCTGTGGGCATGGCTCTGGGCGGCAAAATGGACGGCAGAGACTTCCGGGTTTATACGCTGCTGGGAGACGGCGAGATCCAGGAGGGTCAGGTGTGGGAGGCGGCTATGTTCGCAGGCTTCCGCAAGCTGGACAATCTCTGCGTCATCGTGGACAACAACGGTCTGCAGATCGACGGGCCCGTGGATCAGGTCTGTTCCCCTTATCCCATCGATAAGAAGTTCGAGGCTTTCAACTTCCATGTGATCAATGTGGACGCCCATGATTTCGATGGGCTCAGGGCTGCTTTCAAGGAGGCCAGGGAGACGAAAGGCATGCCTGCCTGTATCGTCATGCACAGCTTAAAGGGCAAGGGCGTCTCTTTCATGGAGGGCAGCGTGGACTGGCACGGCAAGGCGCCCAATGACGAGGAGTATAAAGTGGCAATGGCCGACCTGGAGAAAATCGGCGCAGAATTAGAGAAAGCAGGTGAGGCGTGATGGCAGAGAATACGATCAAAAAGATTGCGACCCGTGAGAGCTACGGCAACGCATTGAAAGAGCTGGCCGAGGAATTTCCCAACCTGGTGGTGCTGGACGCGGATCTGGCGGCGGCCACCAAAACCGGCATTTTTAAGAAAGCATATCCGGACAGACATATCGACTGCGGCATTGCGGAGTCCAACATGATGGGCGTGGCGGCCGGCCTTTCTCTGGTGGGAAAGATTCCTTTCGTCAGTTCCTTTGCCATGTTTGCCGCGGGCAGGGCTTTTGAGCAGGTGCGCAATTCCATCGGATATCCCCATCTGAACGTGAAGATCGGGGCTACCCACGCGGGCATTACAGTAGGCGAGGACGGCGCCACCCATCAGTGCAATGAGGACATCGCCCTGATGCGTACCATCCCGGGCATGGTGGTCATGTGTCCCGCGGACGATGTGGAGGCAAAGGCTGCCGTGCGGGCCGCCCTGGAGCATGAGGGGCCTGTGTACATCCGCTTCGGCCGGGCGGCGGTGCCTGTGATCAACGACAGGCCGGATTACCGTTTTGAGATCGGAAAGGGATCCGTAGTCAGGGAGGGCAGCGACGTGACCATTATCGCCACCGGCATCTGCGTGGATTCCGCCCTGGGCGCGGCGAAGCTGCTGGAGGCGGACGGCATCAGCGCCGAGGTGGTCAGCATCTGCACCATCAAGCCTCTTGACGAGGAAATTGTGATAAACAGTGCGAAGAAGACCGGAAAAGTAGTCACCGTGGAGGAGCATTCCGTCATCGGCGGCCTGGGCAGCGCGGTCTGTGATGCCTTAAGCGCCAATTATCCCGCTAAAGTGAGGAAGCTGGGCATGCAGGACGTGTTCGGCGAGTCCGGTTCCGCCGCGGCGCTGGTGCAGAAGTACGGTCTGGACGCGGAGGGTGTGTACAAATCCGTAAAAGAATTTCTGTAGAGAGGCACGGAGATGAAGATTTTAGTCATAGGCGGCAGCTACTTTTTCGGCAGAGTCTTTGTGATGCTGGCGGCAAAGGAACACCATGTCACGGTGCTGAACCGGGGGACCTATTCCGTGGCGCAGCTGGGGGCAGGGCAGATAACGGGGGACAGAAAAGACGCGTCGCTGTGGGAGAACGTGAAAGATGATTATGACTGCGTAGTGGATTTCTGCGCCTACGAAAAGGGCGATATCGCCAGGGTGCTTGAACATATGCGGGGAAACATCGGACAGTATCTCTTTATCAGTACCGTGGATGTCTATCGGCGGGGCACGGACGGCCTGAAAGGGGAGGAGACCCCGCTGGAGACCCGAACCCTGCCCGGGGAGGCCGGCACATATATCGCGGGAAAGGCTGCCCTGGAGCGGGAGATCCGGGAGGAATGCGGTAAAAGAGGCATAGCGTACACGGTGCTGCGCCCGGCCATTCTCTATGGGCCGCTGAACTATGCGCCCAGGGAATCCGCCTATATCCGTCTCATGGTCCAAAACCATGTGCTGCCCCGTATCACGGACGCCGCAGGCTCTTTCCAGTTCGTCTATGTCAGGGATGCGGCGGAGGCAGTGCTGAAATGCCTGCTGAATCCAAAGGCTTACGGGCAGGCCTACAATCTGTGCGGGGAGGAGATCCTCACATACGAGGCCTTTTTCCGGGAGCTTAGGCGGGTTTCGGACGTGGAGGCACAGGAGGTGGCGCTGACTGTCCGGGAAGCCGAGGGACAGGGACTGCCGCTTCCTTTCCCGGTGACAGAGGAGGAGACGGAGCTGTATTCCAACGAAAAGGGAAAGGTGCAGCTGGGGCTGCATTATACGGATATAGCCGAGGGAATGGCACGGACTTACCGGGCTTTTCGGGATATCTAGGGAAACGGAAAAAATCCCAAAATTAACATTTTACTAACAAAAATGATACATTTCTGTTTTATCATAGGATTCACGCAAAACACATTGATTTGATGAGGTGGAGAGATGGTAAGGCAGAGCAGCGCGCAGAGAAGAGAGGATTATGAGGAGGGTGAGGCCAGACGCAATCCCTATCTGGTAGATTATGAAAAACAGCGGGGCGGGAGCATGCGGGAGACAGCGGGCCGACGCGCCAGAGCGGTCGCCTATGACGATGGGGCGGACCAGGCCAGGGGAGATATACTCCACGGCAGGGACGGCATCAGGATTCACCGGATGGACGCCGGCGTAAGCCGGACGGCCCCGGGACGCAGACCCGTAGCCTACGGCAGCAGGATGGCAGGAAGCGGCCGGGAGGACGCCTTTGACAACAGAGCGGGCCAGGGCGGCAGATTTGCCGTGGACGCTGGGGCAAACCGGCAATTTGCCGCGGAAAGGCAGGTGCCCGGAGCAGACGACCGGAGGGAGAACCGCCCCGGAGGAGAGGGTGACTTTCCCGGGAAAAGAAGCAGATGCGAAGTGACTACCGATATGTTCCACGGATACCGGAACAGGGAGCCTGCAAGAAAGGGAAAAATCGTACAGGTGCCGATCTCTCCGGGAGGAAGTAAGCGGCAGGAATCCCGGAGGGGACACGGCGAAGCGGTATATGACAGGGCGTCTGTCCGGACAGGCACCGGGAGGCAGGCCGGAGAGGACAGGAGAGCACAGACAGCGCTCCCACGTCCCAAAGACCCACGCGGAACCGGCTGCCGGCAGCGCACCCGGCAGCCGGAAGAGATGCCTGACCGACAGCTGTGGCAGTCCGAAACGGCAGGACAGCCGCGCAGGGTAAGCCGGCCCGGTACAGCGGGACCGCGCAGAGCCGTCTCGCCCCGCATTGTGCCCGACAGAAGCAGGCGCCTCTTCAAAATGCGCCTGCTTCTGGGCGCGTGGGTGCTGTGTATCTTTTTGTTTGCCGTGTACTTTGCGATCAAAAATAACCGGGCCGATGTCAACGGAGAGAACACCCTGCCCGTGTCGGGAGAGCCGGCGGAAAATCAACAGCAGCCCTCAGGTACTCTGGTACAGGGAATTCCTGCGGATGCGTTCGCGAAGCACCCGGACTGGACGGAGGATTTCCTGACGCCCAACGAATACTCCCGCCCCGGGGAGTCTCTGGAGTCGGTGAAGAACATCTTCGTCCATTACACTGCCAATCCCGGCACCAGCGCCGCCCAGAACCGCAGCTATTTCGAATGGCAGAAAGACACTCATGAGGCCAGTGTCAGCTCTCATTTTATCATCGGCTACGAGGGAGAGATCATCCAGTGCGTGCCCCTGAACGAGATCGCCTATGCCGTGATGACCCGCAATTATGACTCGGTTTCCATTGAGTGCTGCTATCTGGCGGAGGACGGCTCATTCACCCAGGAGACCTATGATTCCCTGATTTCCCTGCTGGCATGGCTGACCGATGTGTACGACCTGGACGCGGAGGATATCCTGCGCCATTACGACTGCGGCGGGAAGAAATGTCCGCTCTACTATACGGAGCATGAGGATGCCTGGGAACAATTGAAAAAGGACGTGGACAAGCTGTGACTTCTCTGCTAAAATATACCTTGCAAAACATACGAGGCATGCGGCATTTGGTGCAAGCAGGGTTTGAGGAGAGGGAAGATGAACATTTTATCACCGTCTATTTTGGCAGCGGATTTCAGCAGGCTTGGAGAACAGATCAGAGAAGTGGAGCATGCGGGGGCGCAGTATCTGCATATTGATGTAATGGACGGTGTCTTTGTGCCGGACATTTCTTTTGGGATGCCGGTGATACTTTCTATCCGAAAGTGCACCGACATCTTTTTTGACGTGCATCTGATGATCGATAAGCCGGAGCGGTATATCAAGGAATTCGCCGACTGCGGGGCCAATCTCATCAACTTTCATATAGAAGCCACGGAGGATGTGGTGGGCACCATACAGAAGATCCGGTTTCTGGGCAAAAAAGCGGGCATTACCATCAGCCCCGAGACACCGGCCAGAGCCGTGGAGCCTTATCTGAAGTTTGTGGATATGGTGCTGGTCATGACGGTGAAGCCGGGCTTCGGGGGCCAGAAGCTGATGCCGGAATGCCTGGAAAAGGTAAAGGAAGTCCGGGCCATGGCGGTGGAGAGAGGACTGGATATAGATATCGAGGTGGACGGCGGGATCCGGGCGGACAATGTAGAGCTGGCCCTGGCCGCAGGAGCCAATGTGATTGTGGCAGGCACTGCGGTATTTCGGAATCGGATATCGGAGAATGTGACCAGTTTTCTGGAGAAAATGTGCTGATACAGGAAAGCGGGGTGCAGGATGCAGTTTCACGGAATCGGAAATGAGAAACATAGCGCAGAGGTGCATCATGTGACAAAGTGTATATACGATCACGACCATAGCAAGCCAGGGGCCGGCGCCTCTGCGGTAAAGACTCAGCAGGCGGCGCAGCAGAGTCAGCAGAGCCAGGAACCGTTTTCCCTGTTTGCCTGGATGGACAATTATCTGTCCAGAGGAAAGAGCCTGCTAAAGGGGGTCTGGAGCGGAGGCGATACGGCACCCGGGGAGATCGGAAAGCAATCCGGTCAGGAACAGGTGCTGGCGCAGATAAGCGAAAGCAGGGAGGCCGGGGATTCCGGTGCGGTCGACCGAAATCCGGCCGTGAGGGCCGCCGGCGTGCAGCAGCCGGATCCCTCCCAGGCGGTGCATGTATCCCGGGCAGCCCAGGCTGCTTCCCCGGCTGCAGCGCCCCGGGAACAGGAGGCTGCTCAGACGGTCGACGCAGCCCGTGAGGACCAGGAAAGAATGTGGCGCAGGATACGGGTGCGCTTCAAGGATATCGCGGGACAGCTGGCGGGCCATCTGCGGGGGAACACCTCCAGATTCCAGGCGAAGCGTTCTTTCCAGCCCAAACAGACGATTACCCGCGGTGAACCCGAGAAAAACGTGAAATCCAAAAGGGATGCGGTGGAAATCGACAAATACCATGTGGAGGAGAGCTATCTGCTGGACTCCTATGACAGAAAGGGCGGATACAGCAAGCTCTCCACCAAAAAATAGCCGGCCGCTCCTAAGCCTTGTCTGCGATCCATGCCGGGCCCGCTGAATCCGAACCGGGAAAAATTGTTATTGACAGTCATCCTTGTTTTGTGTTACCGTTATATATTAGGAAGAAAACGAGGTGACGGAATCCTGTGTCTGACGGAAAGGACATGCATACGCAGGTGCATGGACCGGGACGGCGGAGACGGGCTTTTTGAATTTGTACACCGTCCCCCGGCAAGTAGTGAGAGGAGGACTAAGATGGAAGCTGTGGAAAAAAAGCAAGCCGAAAAATATTATCTGACGACAGCCATTGCTTATACATCGGGCAAGCCGCACATCGGCAATAACTATGAGATCGTGCTGGCGGACTGCATTGCCCGCTTCAAGAGGAAAGAAGGCTGCGATGTGTTTTTTCAGACCGGTACGGACGAGCATGGGCAGAAGATTGAACTGAAAGCCCAGGAGGCCGGCGTCACGCCCAAGGAGTTTGTGGACAGGGTGGCGGACGTCATCCGGGGCATGTGCGACATGCTGAATATCTCCTATGATAAATTTATCCGCACCACGGATGCGGATCATGAAGCTCAGGTGCAGAAAATCTTCAAGCGCATGTACAACCAGGGAGACATCTACAAGGGGGCCTACGAGGGGATGTACTGTACGCCCTGCGAGTCTTTCTGGACGGAGTCCCAGCTGGTGGACGGCAAGTGTCCCGACTGCGGCAGGGAGGTGAAGCCTGCCAGGGAGGAGGCTTACTTCTTCCGCATGAGCAAATACGCGGACAGACTCATAAAGCATATCAACGAGCATCCGGAATTCATCCAGCCCGTGTCCCGCAAGAACGAGATGATGAACAATTTCCTCCTGCCGGGGCTCCAGGATCTGTGCGTGTCCAGGACATCTTTCAAATGGGGGATTCCAGTGGACTTCGACCCGGGCCATGTGGTGTACGTATGGCTGGACGCTTTGAGCAATTATATCACCGGCATCGGCTACGACGCGGAGGGGAACAGCAGGCCGCAGTATAGGAAGCTCTGGCCCGCGGACCTGCATTTAATAGGAAAGGATATCATCCGCTTCCATACCATTTACTGGCCTATCTTCCTGATGTCCCTGGGAGAGCCTCTGCCCAAGCAGATCTTCGGCCATCCCTGGCTGATGATGAACGGGGGAAAGATGAGCAAGTCCAAAGGGAACGTGATTTATGTGGACGACCTGATTGACTTCTTCGGCGTGGATGCGGTGCGCTACTACATGGTCCATGAGATGCCCTTTGAGAATGACGGAAACGCCACCTGGGAGCTCATCGCGGAGCGCACGAATTCTGACCTGGCCAACACTCTGGGGAATCTGGTGAACCGGACCATCTCCATGAGCAACAAGTACTTCGACGGCGTGGTGTCCGATAAAAAGGCTGTGCTGACAGAGCGGGACAAGGAAGTGGACGAGGATCTGCGCCTGACCGCTGTGGGCACTTTGGCGAAAGCTGCGGACAAGATGAAAGAACTGCGGGTGGCGGATGCTCTCACGGAGGTCTTTGCCCTGTTCAAGCGCTGCAACAAATATATCGACGAGACAGAGCCCTGGGTGCTGGCAAAGGATCCTGAGAAAGCGGACAGGCTGTCCACGGTGCTCTATCATTTGGTGGAAAGCATCGTCATCGGCGCCTCCCTGTTAGAGCCTTTCATGCCTGAGACGGCAGGAAAGATAGCGGCCCAGCTAAATACTTCTCTCCGGGAGTTCGGCCGGCTGGAGACGTTCGGTCTGTATCCCCAGGGACAAAAAGTGACGCAGAAGCCTGAGATCCTCTTTGCGAGACTGGACATGAAAGAGGTGGAGAAGAAAGAGGCGGAGATTCTGGCGGGAGATGCCGCCGGGTCGGATGCGGCGAAAGAGGCGGATCAAAGCGCCGCCGGGGCGGTGACGGACATGGAGGCCAAGCCAGAGATTGCCTATGACGATTTCGCAAAGCTCCAGTTCCAGGTGGGAGAGATCATCTCCTGCGAGGCCGTTCCCAAGTCCAAAAAACTCCTGTGCAGCCAGGTGAAGATCGGCAGCCAGGTGAAGCAGATCGTGTCCGGTATCAAGGCGCACTATACGCCGGAGGAGATGGTGGGCAAGAAAGTGATGGTGCTGGTGAACTTAAAGCCTGCAAAGCTGGCCGGTGTGGTCTCGGAGGGAATGCTTTTATGCGCGGAGGACGCGGAGGGAAAGCTGGCGCTGATGACACCGGAGAAAGAGATGCCTGCGGGCGCGGAGATCTGTTGACCCCCTTTTTGCGGAGGATGCCTGAGGGAGGGTGTCTTCTGTCCGGATGAAGCCGCTTAAAAGCGGTAAAGGAGACGGAAATGGTAATAGAAGAATTCTACTTCGACTCCCGGGACGGGGAGAGCAGGATCCACGCAGTCCGGTACCGGCCTGAAGACACAGGGAAAATCCGCTGTGTGCTGCAGGTGGTGCACGGCATGGCGGAGCATATAGAGCGCTATGAGGAATTCGCGGCCTTTTTGGTGGAGCGGGGATTCGTGGTCACCGGGGACGACCACCTGGGCCATGGAAAGTCCGTGGGGGACAGAGGAAAGCAGGGGTATTTCTGTGAACAGGATCCCGCCACGGTCCTTGTGCGGGACGAACACAGGCTCAAGAAGATGACGGAGGAGCTCTATCCCCATGTGCCCTATGTGATCATGGGGCACAGCATGGGCTCTTTCATCGTCCGCAACTATATCTGCCGTTACGGAAGCGGCGTCGCTGCCGCAGTGATCATGGGAACCGGAATGCAGCCGAAAGCAGTGCTTGGCACGGCGAAAATGCTGGTGGGGCTGCAGAAGCTGTTCTGTGGCTCCCGGCATGTGAGCAGGCTCATAGATAAGGCGGCTTTCGGCGGCTATAACAAGGCCATCCCCCATCCGCGGACAGCTTTTGACTGGCTGAGCCGGGACGAGGAGCGGGTGGATTGCTATCTGGCAGATCCTGACTGCGGATTTCCGTTTACGGTCAACGGATTCGGCGCACTGTTCACCCTGGTTTCCAGGCTCCACAGTGCGGAGAATCTGAAAGCGGTTCCCAAGAAGCTGCCGGTGCTTATGATATCAGGAGACGCCGATCCGGTGGGGGACTATGGGAGAGGCGTGCGGAGAGCTTATGACTCTCTGAAGACGGCAGGCCTTGAGGACATCAGCCTGAAGCTGTATGAGGGCGGACGGCATGAGCTGCTCAACGAGACCAATCGGGCCCAGGTCATGGAGGACGTGTATGCCTGGGTGGAGAGCAGGGTCTTGTAGCTGCTCTGCGGAAACGGCGGGGACATGGATATCAGGAGACTGAAGAGGCAGTATGAGGTCAGGTGGGCGAAAAAAGAGGAATGGGTGCCTGCCATGGAAATGATCTGGCGTACCTTTCTGCAATATGAGGGAAAAGAATATCCGGAGAAGAGTGTGGAGCATTTTTTTGATTTTATCACAGGCTATGAGCTGTACGAGTCTTTTCTGGAGGGAACCTATCTGTTGATGGTGGCGCTGGACCGGGACAGGATCATCGGCGCGGGCACTGTCAGGGACGGAAACCATCTGTCGCTGCTGTTCGTGGACGATGCCTATCATCACAGGGGTGTGGGAAGTTCTATATTAAAGAGGTTATGTGATTATCTCAAGACTGAGTCGGGGGAGCGGTACATGTCATTGGAGGCGGCGTCAGGAGCCGTGAATTTCTACAGGAAACAGGGGTTTCGCACTGTGCGGCCGGAGATGGAGATTTCCGGCATACGGTTGACGCCCATGGAGAAAGTCTTTTAAGACAGGAGGAAAATCTTTATGAAGCTTTTTGATCTGGAGAGCCCGTTGATGCAGTTTCTGAATAAGGTGGCTGACATGATGTGGCTGAATATCCTGACTTTTATTTGCTGTATCCCGATTATCACCGTGGGCCCGGCTTTGACGGCGCTGCACTATATGGCGTTAAAAATGGCGCGAAACGAGGAGTGCTACATTACCAAAGATTATTTCAAATCCTTTAAACTGAACCTGCGCCAGGGAATCCTGATCTGGCTGATTCAATTGGTGATCATCGCGCTGTTGGTGGGGGATTTCCTGATCCTGAACTATTCCGCCATCAGCTTCGGTCAGCCGATGAAGCTGATCCTGCTGGTGGTGAGCGTCGTGGTGCTGTTTACGTTCACCTTTGTCTACCCTGTGCTGGCGAAGTTTGACAATACTGTGCTGCGCACCATCAAGAACGCTTTCTTCATCGGAATCCTGCAGTTTCCCAAGACGATTCTGATGATGATCCTGTCCGTGGTGCCGGCGGTGCTCTTTGTGATGGCGCCCCAGATTATTCCCGTGGTGTTTCTGCTTGGCTTCTCGGTTCCGGCCTGGGCCGGCGCGAAGCTGTACAGCAAATTTTTCCAGAAGCTGGAAGACCAGATGAACGGGGCCGGCGAGGCGGACGGGGAACAGGAAATAGAGCAGGAGGACGAGAGAATATTCAAGGATGAATTGGATGAAAGTCTTCAGGAAGAGCCTCCGCGTATCGGATGAGAGGGGCCTTAGACATCTTGACTAAGAGTAAATCAATAAAATGTACAAAATCACAAAAGAATTGAAAATATCGCAAGTATGTAAGCATTTTTCGGTATTTGCCTGAAAATCTTTGTGAAATAGTGGTATGGCGCAAAAAGCTTTTTTTCGCTATACTGGGTACAGGATGAAATGATACAGGTTCATCTCTAATATGGAGAAGAAAGAAATCATGCAAACGTGAAAGGAGTTTTCTATTATGGCAAGTTTATCTTTGAAGAATGTCTGCAAGGTGTATCCTAACGGCTTTGAGGCAGTTAAGGATTTCAATCTGGAAATCGCAGATAAGGAGTTCATCATCTTCGTAGGACCTTCCGGATGCGGTAAATCCACTACGCTCCGTATGATCGCTGGTCTGGAAGACATTTCTTCCGGTGAGCTGAAGATCGGTGACAGAGTTGTGAATGATGTAGAGCCCAAGGACCGTGATATCGCAATGGTATTCCAGAACTACGCTCTGTATCCTCATATGTCCGTATATGACAATATGGCGTTTGGTCTGAAGCTGAGGAAAGTTCCCAAGGATCAGATTGACAAGATGGTGAAAGAAGCCGCTAAGATCCTTGACCTGACTCCCCTCCTTGACCGTAAGCCGAAAGCTCTGTCCGGTGGTCAGAGACAGCGTGTTGCCATGGGTCGTGCTATCGTGCGTAATCCCAAGGTGTTCCTGATGGATGAGCCTCTGTCCAACCTGGACGCTAAGTTGCGTGTGCAGATGCGTGTTGAGATTTCCAAGCTGCATCAGAGACTGGGCACCACCATCATCTACGTTACACATGACCAGACCGAGGCTATGACGCTTGGTACCAGGATCGTCGTTATGAAGGACGGCGTTATCCAGCAGGTTGATACCCCTCAGAATCTGTATGAGAAGCCTCAGAACCTGTTCGTTGCAGGATTCATGGGATCTCCTCAGATGAACTTCCTGGATGCAAAGGTTAAGGTAAGCGGAAATTCCGCAAGCCTTGAGATCGCCGGACGCAGCATCGTTCTTCCGGAAGCAAAGGCTAAGAAGCTCATTGCAGGCGGCTATGACGGCAAGACCGTTACATTCGGTATCCGTCCTGAGAATATCTCCGATGCGCCTGAGTTCCTTGAGAAGTGTGATCCTAAGAGCATATTCGAGTCCTCCGTCAGAGTATACGAGCTGCTTGGTGCTGAAGTTTATCTGTACTTTGATCTGGAAGAGTTCCCGATCACTGCAAGGGTTGCTCCCAACACTACATCAAGACCTGGTGACAAGATCAGATTTGGCTTTGATATTGAGAAGATCCATGTATTCGACAAGGAGACCGAGCAGATTATCACGAACTAGTATGAGAGATATAAGGGGGTGTCGGAAACGGCATCCCTTTTTTCTTAAAAACACTTTTAGCCTGATTGGTGTGACCGCTAAAGGGGCAGATGGGAGATAACATGATTTCAAGTCAGACGATTCAGACCAGTATAGACGAACTGAAAGCCATCACGAAAGTGGATTTATGCGTCTATGATTTATCAGGCACACCGGTTGCCTCTACGACGACACAGCTTGACATTACTGCGGACCTGATCAGCGGATTCGCATATTCCCCGGCAGACAGCCAGGTGATAGGCATTCATCATCTGCTGAAGATTATGGACGAGGGAGAGCTGCTGTATATTCTGGTGGCAAAGGGTTCCAGCGAGGATATCTATATGATAGGCAAGATTGCGGTATGTCAGCTGCAGAACCTGATCATTGCCTACAAGGAAAGGTTCGACAGGAACAACTTCTTCCAGAACCTTTTGCTGGATAATCTGCTTTTGGTAGATATCTATAACAGGGCCAAGAAGCTTCATGTGGAGGTGGCAGTGCCCAGGGCGGTCTTCCTGGTGGAGACCAGACTGGAGAAAGACGGCGTTGTAATGGAACTTCTCAAGGGGATGTTCTCCAGCCATGCCGGAGATTATATCACGGCAGTGGATGAGAGCAGCGTCATTCTGATCAAGGCCCTGGAGCCGGATTATACCAATGATACACTTCTGGAGATTGCGGACGTCATTGTGGGCATGATGAATACGGAGGCCATGCTGAACGTAAAGGTGGCCATCGGCACTGTGGTTCAGGAGCTGAAAGATGTGTCGAAATCCTACAAGGAAGCCAAAATGGCTCTGGATGTGGGCAAGATATTCTACGCGGAGAAGAATGTGGTGGCGTACAATACGCTGGGCATCGGCCGCCTGATCTATCAGCTGCCGGTAAATCTGTGCCGGATTTTCATTGATGAGATCTTTGGCGACAATGTGCCCTATGACCTGGACGACGAGACCCTTACCACCATCAACAAATTCTTCGAGAACAACCTGAATGTGTCCGAGACCTCCAGGCAGCTGTTCGTGCACAGGAACACGTTGGTGTACCGTATTGAGAAGCTTCAGAAGAGCATGGGACTGGATTTACGCAATTTTGACGATGCTTTGACATTCAAGATCGCGCTGATGGTAGTGAATTACATGAAATATCTGGACAGCATTGATTATTAAGAATCCGTAGGATTCTAGGACATCTAGGAATTAGATTTGCCCGGTTAGGAATAAGTGAGACAACCCCCCGAATATATTTAGATGGAAGCCATCCTGAGACGGATTAGGCCATCAAATAGATTCGGGGGTATTTTTTATGTTATATGAGAAGAAAGTGAAGTATCTGGATTACTTTGAGGGAGGGATGCGGGTCAGAGGGGGAGGCTTTGTAAAGCTGGAGAGGCGGGAGGAAATTCTGCGGGTGGAGCTGTCCGTGACCGGGCTGCATCATACGGATACCTTTGTCAGGGAGGTGCTGCTCTGCAGCAGGGGAAGAGAGGCAGGCTGCGGAAAAATAGAGATTGTGGCCGGGAGAGGACAGTTTGGGCAGCGGTGGCGGAACCCGAAGAACATAGCAGGCACCGGGATTGGCTATGGGGAGCTCAGCGGCTTTCGGATCATGCTGGGGGCGGGCCGTGAGATTTCCTGCAGATGGCAGGAAGATGAGGGGAGAGAGAATAAGGCCAAGCGGCCGGCGGCAGGCGAGGAAGCGGTTCGGGAGGTGACGGATGGAGCAGGCAGAAGAACGACGAGCGAAGCGCCGGCGGCCAATGGCGGGGAGAGAGCTGCAGAGAGGGAGGGACAAGGAGGGAATCCGGGCCCG
>ERZ808051.1513-NODE-1513-length-14991-cov-4.450248_pt1 | contig 14991 bp, 12 predicted proteins | sample MGYA00380199_ERZ808051 | MGnify/ENA primary metagenome ERZ808051 (study PRJEB31490, sample SAMN06133391) | mouse gut metagenome | isolation source: J11 | host: mice | place: China: Chengdu | collected 2015-05 ...
TAATCATACTGAGGGCTTAGGAAATACGTGGGCCTTGCATTGCTCTGCTCCATCATTGCCAGCAGGTCCGGAAGGATAATGGTCTGCAGAAGCCCTGCCTGGTCCCGGCTGTACAAGGCGTTCAGCCTGTCCTGATTCTCCTTTGAGAATCCTCCCATGTTTGCAATCGTTATATTGCGGGCATTCACCACCGGATAAAGCTCATATTCCTTCATATCCGCCATGATACCGCTCAACATCCCCAAGCCCAGCACTCCCTGCATATAATCGCCGTTTATGGCATATATTCTGCCCCTGCCCACGCTGTTGCGCCATACAAGCGCCGGCAAATGCTCGTTATCCAGGTCCTCGTCCTCCAACATCCCCATCATGTAGGTCTTTGTATTATAGGCGGTTCTGTACCAGGGAACCGTGAAATTCAGATCCTGTTTTTCCTTATCCTCATCCTTATCCTCATCCTTCACCTCATAGATGGCTTCCCCGCCAAGGAGCAGCCCCCCAAACAGGTGGATGCCTGACAGCTGCACCTCGGCCTCCACCACCTCCGCAATACCCAGCAATTCCATGAACAGTTCGCTCTGCCTTACCACGCCCGGACCGGGAAGGTTGGAGAGCACAAAGGATAACCCGTCCTTCTGCATATACTTTCTAAACAGGTTTAAATCGGGCCACATGGAAAGCCTTCCCGCATCCACAAACACTGCCTCAGGGCGGATTCCGTCCTCCTTGGAAAAGTCGGACATGGTGTCAAAGGTAACAAGATTTCGCTTTGTGTACTGGCACCACCAGGATACCACATTGAAGAATTCACCTTCCCGGTTTCCCACGAACACCACAAAATCTCCGGAGGCAAAATGCATCTCCCCGGACTGCCAGTAATCTCCCATCTCTATGTCAATACCGCCCACATATTCGTTCGTGTGGTAATCGTTTTCCTGCTCCTTCATTATCTGAGAAAACTGAAAGAGGAAAAAAAGTGCCGCCATCATCAGTGTCATACTGAAAAAATTTCTGCGTGATATCATGCTTCCCTCTCTTTCCTTCCCGTATCATGTTATATAAATACCCTTATAAGCTCCAGGGTCTCCCTGTCAATAACCACATCCGACCTTTTCAGAGCCTCCAGAGTCTTAAAAAACTGTTCCCTGTCGCCCCTGGAAAAATAATACTTTAAGCTGCAGGTAAAGCTGGACAGGGTGTTTGGATACAGTGCCGCCGAACGGGCGCACCATTTCTCACACTTTTCATATTCCCGCACATCCAGGCAGCGCATGCTGACCGCCTCCAGCCAAAGGGCGGTCATCCTCGTGGTATCGATGGAATACAGGCATTCGCAGATGCTGTCCAGCTCCGACACAAACATCCTCTGCTCCATCTCCGAAAAGACATTCTGCTTCAGCACCTGGTTCATATAGTCTATCAGGATTCCGCAGCGCACGATTCTCTCCTCATCATCCGTGCCGTTACGAATTTCATACATATTTTTCTGGACGGTGGTACGGAAATTATTCAGAATCTCCTGAAGCACGGACGCCGCATAATGGGAGGTTTCCGTATCCTCGCTGTTCAGCGCCAGCAAAATGGAGGACAGGGACTTCTGCACGTCTCCCTTGACCACATTCATCATGTACTCCCGCAGATTATCCTTATCCGTCACAAGAATCGCTTCCTCCAGAGGCACCATATTGCGCTCCCTGTCCTCGTCCGCCTTCATGTACGATTTGACTCTCTCCTTGCTGAAAATAACATCCGCAAGATCCACGTCCTTTGAAAAGAACACTTTGTAAAGCACATAGCTCAGGAAAAAATAACACACGCCCGCCACAGGGCAGAGGAACATAACCAGCGCTTTAACTAAATAGCCTCTGTTGCCTTTTGGGTTAGTTCCCTTCCGGCGCAGCAGATTCCAGAGCACATAGCCTGCCACGATCAGGGAATTGACTGCCAGAAGGACGAAAAATTCTGCTTTTGACATCTCGTTACCATTTCCTTCAATCTACTACGGTTCACACCATCTCGCTGGCGTAACCGACCTGTTGAAAACGCTCCATAACGATACGGGCATCCGTACTGCTTGTGTTGGAAAGCAGCGCATACAGACCGCCGTCCTCCATGGTCCCGATATAATCGCTCTGCCTCAGCTTCGCGGCAAGCGCCTGCCCCGCCTCGTCCTGACGGGCGGCGTCCACATGAATCCTGAGAACCGTACACACGGTCAAATCCTTCTTCTGCGCCTCCATGTACGCGTGAACCAGACCGGAAAACGCCGTTGTCTCCATAATCTTTGTCCCTTTTACATATCGCTGGGTCTCCAGCGCCTCCAGATAACGGTTTGCCCGCAGCACCGCGTTCTGGATCAGATAGCTGACCACCGTGAGCAAATTCGCCTGCCCCAGCGTCATATGCTCCCAGGAAATACCCCATACCATCAGGATCAGCTGCATTTCGTCCTCCTCAAAAAGGGCGTTTGCCATCAGCGGATACCTATCGTCCATGGTTCGGTTGATATAGACCTTGCGCTGAGCGATCACCTTGTACATGTCTTCCATCTCGGCATAACGGATGGAATTTCCCAGCTGTCTCGCCTTGGCCGAGGTGGAAGCCGACAGTCTGGCGTAACCGGCGTTCGCCACGGAATAAATTGCCACATCCTTGCTTTCCATCAGCTGGGAGAGCATTGCCGCGGCATAAAACAGCACCTCCTCCGGGGTGTACTGATCCAGCTGCGCGGTGATATTGTAAAGCTTGCCTATGCTCCCGTTCTGATTGACGATCTGCACTTCCAGCGCGTCCTTTACACGTACATTACTCTTGTTGATATCCTGTATGTCATTGAGCTGGCTTGTGAGAAATTCGCTGTGTTCCTTTGCCTCGCTGCGCATAATGCGGATCTGGTCCCGCATATAGCCCACCACAAGCCCCAGAATAAACAGCTGCGCCGCCCAGACGTAGGTATTATAATCCAGCATCACATCAAAGCCGCTTCTGTCGTACATCTGGCGGAAAACATACCCCGCCGTGGCAAAAAAGGCGGAAACGGTGGCCTGCTGCTGCCCGTAAACAATGGCAAACAGCAGAACATACAACAGGTAAAAATCCATATTTGCAAAATAACGGCTGTCCACTGCCCTGTTGTTCAGCATAAAAAACGGGATAAAGCACACAAGATTTTCCACAAAAGGAATGATCGCCTGAACGATCCAGCCTATTTTCCTTCTGGCGCACTCCCAGAAGCCGGGCTTTGTGTCCTCGTTCGTAAGAAAGACCTCCCTGTGCCGCTTCATATGAGCGGCTATCTTGCCGATATTTTCTTCCAGATCCCCAAAGCGCGCCATTCCGAATTCGCTGTTGTAAAGCTTATTGGACAAAATACTGCTGCTCCCCGGCTCGTTATTCCTGACGATTTTAATATCGCCCTCCTCCTGCGCCGCCGTTTCGCCGTTCAGCTCTGCATACGGCAGCTCGCTGTCTCCGCTCTCGTCCGCCTTGGGCTTTTTGTCCCTGCCCATATGCCTCTGTACCATTCCGGCAAGCTCCAGATAAGAGACCGAAGCTGAAGGTGAAATATGATACAGGCTTTCGCGGTGCTCCGCCCCCGCCACAAGCCTGTAGATATACTCCACTGCGTCCGCCTCATACAGAAACGCCCCGGTGTCCTTTGGATTTATGGCGATAACCCCGCTGTTCAGCGCCTCCAGACACATTTTCGCACAGACATTATTCACATCCTCAAGTGTCTGCGGAATGTTATATAGATGGTCCAGCCTCGCCACAACGATATCCAGCTCCCTGGTTCTGCGGTAATTATCGCAAAGCTCCTCCCCCTGCGCCAGCGCCATTCCGCGAAGCGTCCGGGGGTTCGTAGGCTCCCCCTCCTCCACCGCATCCGAATGCCCGCTCCCATAGACCTCCTCCGAGGAGAGGAACAAAAACCTTCCCTTTTTGACAGTGGAATATGCCATCAGTATATTAATCAGACAGGACGTAAATGTAACAGACTCTCTCTCCTCATTTTCCCAGCTGTAATTTGAATCATAGGCTCCCGTATATATAGTTACCTCGGGATTGATGCTCTCAAACACATCGCAGAGAGACACGCTGGAATAAGGAAAATTGTATGTCTCGAATACCCTGGCATACCCCTGCCTCTTATAGGCGCTGCCCGTCAGAAGACAGACCCTGTGCCCCTCCTTGTTCAGCTTGTTAATCAGGCTGTTTATTAAACTGTTCGCACCGCCAATCAGCAATATGTTCATGTGCCCACCCCTTCAAAAGCCTACTCAGGCAGAAAATCACAAATGTCCAGCTGCCTCACAAACTGTTCCAAATCATCCCTTGCTTCCGGGACGGTTATTCCGTAAGCCTCACTCATCGCCTCCGCAATTTCCGCCGCCCCCGCGCCGTTTTCCATCATTTCACATATAAAAGCGCCCGTCCGGTTCAGGGCGACAGGCCTCTCATAGGGTATGCCCGGCTGCTCTATATCAAGAAGCCAGCACATGCCGGCAGCCCTGCGCAGTCTAAATTTTTCCCGAAAACATTTTGTTTGTCCGCCGTTCATGCCATTCACGCGCCTCTCCTGACACCCGTCATCGCCGTGTTAAAGTTATTTTATTTCACCTGATATGATAACGAAAGAATCAAATCTGCTTTGCAGATTTTAAGCGCACAGCGCGGCAGACGCGCAGCGGCTGGATTCTTGAGTGCATTGTACCATATTTTCGTGCGCTTTAGCGCACATGGAATCAGAAGTTGACACAATGCTCTTTTGTGTCAACATTGTACCATAAAAACCAGCGTTTTAACAGACACTTTTTACTTTTTGCACAAAAAAACGCCACAAAAACAGTCCAGCCCGAAGGCTGAACTGTTATGTATGATCAAATATAGTTATGGGTATTGTAGACCAGATCGTTCACATGCTCGGAGTGAAGCAGCTCGTGAGCCTTTACGCTCAAGGGTGCTCCCAAAAATTCCTCGTACGCCCTCTGTACCTCAGGGTTTTCATGGGAGAATCGAAGCTTCCTCTCGCTGTCCAGCTCATACAGCCGGCGCCCGCGTCCGAAAGCCAGCTCGCAGCCGTCGTGAATCGGCTGTCCGCCGCCGCCCACGCAGCCTCCGGGACATGCCATCACCTCCACGAAATCATAGGAGACCCTGCCGTTTACGATATCCTGCATCAGCTCCTGAGCATTGCCCAAACCGCTGACCGTGCAGGTATGAAGCGTTTTATCGCCTATGCGAAAATCCGCCTCTCTCCTTCCCTTTTCGCCGCGCACCGCCCTAAAGGCATCCGGTTCGCTGTTATGCCCTTCCACCACCGCGTACGCGGTGCGAAGCGCCGCCTCCATAACGCCTCCGGTGACGCCGAAGATAACGCCTGCCCCAGTGCTCTCTCCCAGAGGGGAATCAAAGGGCTGCTCCTTCAAAAACCCAGGGTTGATATGCTCGGCACGGATCATGCGCACAAACTCCCTTGTGGTAAGCACGATGTCCACATCCTGCCCCGCCCCGGCGCTTCGCATATAAGACAAAGACGCCTCCCGCTTCTTGGACACACAGGGCATGATGGATATGCTGCAGATGTTGTGGGGATCGATGCCCTTCTTCTGCGCAAAATAGGTCTTTACCATGGCGCCGAACATTTGCTGGGGCGATTTTGCCGTGGAAAGATTCCTCAGGTACTGGGGGTATCTTTTGGAAACAAAGCTCACCCAGCCGGGGCAGCAGGAGGTGAACATGGGCCACGCATATTTTCCGGGCTTCTGCAGTCTCTCCAGAAGCTCGCTTCCCTCCTCCATAATGGTCAGGTCCGCGGCAAAATTGGTGTCAAATACATAGTCAAAGCCCATCCGCTTCAGCGCCGCAACCATTTTTCCCTCGGTGGCCTCCGAACCGGACAGTCCAAGCTCCTCGCCCCATGCCGTGCGCACCGCAGGCGCCACCTGGACCACAGTTATCTTTTCCGGGTCCGCAAGAGCCTCAAAGACCTTTGGAATATCATTTCTCTCCCGCAGCGCACCCGTAGGACAGTGAGTGATACACTGCCCGCACAGGGTACAGTCGGAGGCGTCGATCTTCTTGTTGCCGGACACGTCCACAGTGGTCCTGGAGCCGGTATTCTGCACGTCCCAGACATTCATATCCTGCACCTTGTCGCATATCTGGACACAGCGCATACACTTGATACACTTTCCCGAATCACGGATCAGAGGGAACCTGCCATCCCAAGGTACCCTGGGCACCTCCTCTTTATAAGGGACCTCAAGAATGCCCAGATCATTGGATATCTTCTGCAGATTACAGTTGCCGCTCCTCACACAGGTAGCGCAGTGGCAGTCATGCTGAGACAGAATCAGCTCCACATTGCTCCGGCGCACACGCCTGGTCTTGGGGGAGTTGGTATAAATGACCATTCCCTCCTCCACAGAGCTGTTGCATGCCGTTATCAGCTTTTCCTTTCCCTCCATCTCCACCACGCAGACCTTGCAGGCGCTGATCTCGTTGATTCCCTCCAAAAAGCACAGATGAGGTATCTCAATGCCAAGCTCAAGCGCCGCCTTCATAACCGTAGTGCCTTCGGGAACAGTAACAGTCAAACCGTCTATCGTAAGCCTTACCATATCGCCGCTCTCCCTCCCTTCAGACTGCCATAGCCATACTTGTCACAGCGCAGGCACCTGCCCGCCTCCTGGCATGCCTCCTGCCTGGTCATGCCGCACTCAAAGGCATCGAAGCCTTTCTTCCTCTCCCCCGCCTCCTCCTCGGACAGCTGTACTCTGCCGCAGGGCTCCTTGTCCTCATAGGCCACGGGAGGAATTTCCACATCACAGGGAATCACATGATGATATCCCAGAAATTCGTCAATATTAGCGGCGGCAACCTTGCCGGACGCAATGGCGCGGATTACGGTGGCGGGGCCGGTCACACAGTCCCCTCCCGCAAACACGCCCCTTACGGTTCCCACCTCACTGTCGCTCATGGCCGCAATGGTGCCCCGTTTCACGGACAGCCCCGACTCCTCGAAGTGGCGCGTCTCGATACCCTGCCCGATGGCCACAATCACGATATCGCAGGGAATCCTCTGCAGAGGCACATCCGCCTGGATGGGACGCGCCCTGCCCCATGCGTCGATGGGACCGATGATCTGAGGCTCCACCCAGAGCGCCGTCACACAGCCGTTCTCATCCGCCTCAATCCTGTTTGGCGCCTTCAGGGCATAAAGCTCCGCGCCCTCCGCAATCGCGCCCTCGACCTCCTCAGGCAGCGCCGTCATATCGTCCTGGCGCCTCCTGTATGCGATACCCACCTTCCTTGCGCCGAGACGGAGCGCGGAACGGGTACAGTCCATCGCCACATTGCCGCCGCCTACCACAACCACAGTCTTATCCTTGAAATCCGGCATATCGTCGTCACCGATACGGCGCAGCATCTCCACCGCAGACATGACGCCCCTGGAATCCTCGCCCTCAATACCGATCTTCTTATCCGTGTGGGCGCCTATCGCCACATGCACCGCGTCAAATTCCTCCCGGAGCCTCTCAAAGGGAATCTCTCCTTCTCCGTTGCCGATCCTGGTATTCAGGCGCACCTCCACACCCGTTGACAGAATCACATCGATATCCTCCTGCAGACGCTCCCTGGGAAAACGGTAGTTGGGAATACCGTACCGCAGCATGCCTCCCAGCCTGCTCTTTTCCTCAAATACCACCGCATGATGCCCCATCAGCTCAAGATAATACGCGGCTGAAAGCCCGCCGGGACCGCCGCCTACGATGGCGACGCGTTTTCCGGTGCTCTCCGCCTTCTTCGGCGTGGGCACGGTGTTTGAGCGGGCGTTGTCCACCGCCATACGCTTTAAGCCCCGTATATTGACGGAGCTGTCTATCATATTCCTTCGGCACCTGGCCTCACAGGGATGCTCGCAGATCAGCGCACACGCCGTAGGAAAGGGGTTATCCTTGCGGATCAGCTTCACGGCGTCGGCATACCGCTCCTCTCTCACCAGGGCTATGTAACCCGGAATATCCACACCTGCGGGGCAGAGAGCCACGCAGGGCACCGGCTGGGTGATATGGCAGGAGCACTTTCCGTGCTCGATATGGTGCCTGTAATCCTCCATAAACCCTTCCATGCCTGAAAGGACCATATGCGCCGCCTCATATCCGATGGCACAGTCCGCGGAATTCATGATATTCTCCGCGGTTTCCCTGATCAGGTCCAGCGTCTTTAAACCGGCTCGCCCCTCCAGCACATCCTCCAGCAGATTTTGAAGCTGCCCCAGACCTATCCTGCAGGGCGAACACTTTCCGCAGGTCTGGGCATGACATAGCTTCAGAAAAGACAGCTGCAGATCCACCGGGCACAGCCCGGGGGGACTGGCGATGATGCGCCTCTCCAGATCCTTGTAAAGACGTTCCACCGTAAGCTGCGCCCTGTTGGGCGTCGCTATATTCAAACGGCTCATATTTTGTCCTCCTATTCCTCTTTCGGTTCCATCCGTTCCGAGACTGTTTTCCCGCTTCCGACTCTTTAAGTACTTATTGCAAAATCAGAGCCGTTTCCGAAAAAAGCTCTGATTTTGACAAAAATTTTATGACATTATATTTATTTTAATAGAAACAGGTAAAAGTATCAATACTTTTTTGGAAGTTAATTTCCTAATCAATATTAATCCTCGGGCCTTCGAGGCTCTCTCGGCTGATTACATAATCGGCTTTAAATATAGCGTATCTGCAGCTTCCCAAAGGCAACCTCACCCTTCACATACAGCACCTGGCTGCCCTCCGGATTGCACGCCCCCTGCTCGTTCACAACGGAAAAAACCTGGGTCACATCCATGATCACTCTCCAATTAGCCGGTACATACAGCGTGATGCTGCCAAAGGCATCCTGCAAAATAACCTTCGCCGTCCCCGCCTCCAGCTGCGCATCCGTAAAATAGACCTGCAAGGCGCCAAAGCCGTCCTCCAGCTTTACCCTGCTGACTACTCCCGAAATATATTTGACGGATTGTCCAAAGCAGTTTCCGTAGTGCAGTGAGCTTCCGTTACGGCTGTCCTCGCTTATAGGCACAATAGGCATCTCTTTACCGTTGACCGTCAGAAACCTGCCTTTTTTGCTGCTGACGCCGGGAAACATCAAATGCAGGCCTATTGTCCCCAAAAGCGCCGCTCCCAGCACCGTCCACGGCGTAAACGCCTCCATATGCAGCATCTCGTCATTCACAATGATAATAAATGCCACGGAGAACAAAATCTGCCCGAAGCTGTGATTTGCCATGCCCTTCACCAGCATTCCCACAAAAAACACCGTCAAAAGAATCTGAAAGAAGCTCATGCCTCCCAAAAGCAAGTCTAAAAAGCCAAGCTTATTCACCAGAAGCGCTATTGCGCCTATCAAAAACAAAGCTCCCCACAGGACATTTTTATTGCCCGAATTTTTCTTCTCCTCCATAGTTTAATCTCCCTCTCTTTCTGCATTCATATATGTTGGGTATTGATTCCCGTGCCGCCCCGGCCGGAACGGCCTGCCGGATACGCCGCCTTTCGCTACAGCCCAAGCCTCCGGGTCCTCAGACGCTCTGTCATCGCCTTGTAATACGCCCGGGACACAAACGCCTGCTTACGGCTTCCCGTAAATTCCACCATGCTGGATGCCGTGAGATTGCGTGTGACGGAATAGACCCGGTCCAGATTCACGATCGTGGATTTGGATACCCGCATAAAGTATCCCGGCAAAAGCTCCTCCAATTCATAAAGCTTATAGTCGCAGGCAAATATTCTGTCCGCGGTGTGGGCGCGGATCTCACGCCCCTGTGTCTCAAAGAAGCAGATATCTCCCATGGATATAAAGAAATCCGTTTCTCCGTCAGACAATGCCAGGCAGCGCCTGCCGTCATTCTGCTTTGACAGGTAATTCTGGAGGCTCACCACGGAATCGTTGAGCTTTCCGCACCGAATGACCACCTCGTCCTCCTCTATACCCTCTATGATCTCGATTTTAACCTTCATGATCAATCTTGCCTTTCTGAAGATTCATCTGCAGGAACCCCTCAAATTTGCTGCCATGGCTTATGTATCAGGAGCTTCACCTCGCAGACCGCACATATGTGCGGATACCGCCAAAACCGCGTCCCCACAATGACGTAAGACTAAAGCCACAGCGCTTACAATTACAGTATAACGTAATTGCAAGCGCTGTAAAGAGCTTCCGCACAAGAGGTAAGTTTTGAGGACTGAGAGGTAAAATTATCTGACGCATCCGCTTGGCTCACCGCCCCGCAGACCACCCTGTCACGACGGCGGAGACACCGCCAGGCAGGAAAGGCTTATCCGGATGCGCTAAAATAAGAATACCGTTCGATTTGCCGCGAAGGAACCTTAAGAATTGAAAACAGAAGCTTCGTTGCCATTAAGGCGGCAGGCTCACTTGGCCCTGCGGTATAGAATGACTTCGCAGTCGCTCTCCCTGCTGCGCACCTCCATCTGCCGGTACACTCTGTCCCGCAGCTCCTGCTGCCTTGCCTTGGGCTTCAGGGTCTCGTCCGGATAAAAGGGGCCGTCGATGTAGGTGACAATATTCACCCCCCTCCGGCTCTTTCCCCTTCGGTGATAAGTGTTTGTCAGGCAGAATACCGGGCAGCTCAATTTTACGGGATATTGAAAGGAGACCGCCGTAAAGGGGCGTATGTGCGTATAATAGGGCCAGATATGGGCCTCCGGATATATGGTGACGGAATATTTCTTCCTTATCTTCTCCTCCACCGCCCTTACAAAATTTTTCATCCCCTCAAAATTTCCGGGAATGGGCAGGGCGCCGCAGAGCTCCACAAAGGTATGCATACCCGGCATGGAGACGTTGTTCGGATGCACAATGAAAAAATTGCGCTTAGGAAAGTTTGCAACGCTGGGAATAAAGGTGTCCGCAAAGGGCTGCGTATGGTTGCCGTAAATAAAATAACCTGTGTTTTTACACTCCTTCAGCTTTTCCCTACCCACATATTTTAAATGGAATTTACATTTGGAATAAAGCACCTTCACAGGCATGGTCAGGACATTCTGCACCGCCAATGAGCAGAAATCCCAAAGCCTGCCGCGGAAATATCGGTAATTGCCGTCTATCACCCTGGGCGTAATCTGCGCCGTGGAAAACTCGTCGTTCAGCTCGTCCGTATAGTATATGACCTTCTTCTCTTTCACTCTGTTCTCACCTTTTCCGCTCATGTGTGCTCCGGCGCGGGCTTCTTTCCCGAAGCGCCGCCGGATTCAGCCCTCCGTGGTATAGGTTAAGGGAATCCCGTAAAATTTTTCGTAGGTTTCCCGGTTCAGCTCATAATTCCTTTCCCGCATGGCGTCTACCTGCGCCCGCTCGGACAGCCCCTCCATGGGATAAATAGGCTCGTTGATAAAAACGGTATACTCCTGTACGGGGAACCCGTCCTCCCCTATCCTGCCGCTGTCCTCCATGGTAATAAAAAAGGGAACCACCGGCACATTGTTCTTTGCCGCAAATTTAAAGGCACCGTTCTTTAAAGGCTTGGGCTTGCGGTAATTCCACCAAAGGCTCTGTTCCGCATAGATCAGGATAAAGTCGCCCCTCTGCAGTATGGTGTCCACCGCCTTTAAAAAGAGGTACATGGTCTTTTTATTCTGACTTAAGGGAAGCGTATTGCAGTTTCGGAACAAAAAACCGTAGAAGCCTGGAAAATTAGTGAAATTTCCCTCCCGTATGACCTTAAACAGCTTTCTTTTTCCCATGTGCTCCGAGCATTGGAACAAATGCTCCACCGTAAAACAGTCAAATGGATTAAAATGATTACAGGTGATCACGGCACCGGATTTGATACGATTTAAATTCTCCATGCCGTGAACCTCTTTGATCACCAGCTTTTTCTCCTTAAGCAGCTTATCTACGAACTTCCGCGCCACAAAATAAGCCGCCTTGGCCTTCGCCCTGCTGCCGGGCTTTACCTGCAGGTAATCCACCATATCCGGCGTCAGGGGAATTGTGGGCGGGTCGTCCTCCGCGTCCACGTCAAACCGTCCCTCCCGCTCCAGCCGCCCTATGGTCTCCAAAACCGCCAGTCTGTCCGGCGCCTTTTGGGGCAGCTCCTGGCCTGCCCCAGAGGACGCTTCCTGCCCTCCTGCGGCAGCTTCTGCTGCGGCATCCCCCTCTGCGGCTGCTCCTGGCACGCCAGGTCCTGCTGCGACGGCCCCTGCCACGGCGGCTGCCGTATTATTCTTACTGTTATCTCTGGTTTTTTCTCTCATAATCCACCCTCATTTTCACGGCTGAAACCCTTCAATGCCTATCTCCTGTATCTGCGGTCGTCGCCCACGCAGTCGGCTTCCTTTTTCGCCAGCTTTTTAAGCCTCAGATGCGCTTCCTCATCCCTGAGGCGCTCCTCCTCGGTATAGCCTTCCCGGATTTCCTGGATTCTGTCAAAATATTCCGTCTCCTGGGCATACATCCAGAAAAATTCCTTGTATAATATATCCTCAAAGTGCCAAGGCTTATAGGCCAGGTTATAGTGAATCAGCTTTACGTCCTCTATCCTGATCCTGGGGTCCTCGATGGGCATCCTGTTCCATACCCTGTTGATAAGCTTTACCCTTCCCTTGCAAAGCCTGTTCAGATAATCCTGGTCCTGGGCCACAGCAAATTTAATCCTGTCCAGCAGGAACAGGAATTTCTCCTGAAACTGGAATTTCCGCAGCTGGTGCAGATTCATCAGCAGAACCCCCGCGTTAAAGTACCTGCGGTAGTCCGCCACTCCCACCACCTTTTCCGCATATAACTGAAAGACCTCGTTAAATTGGATAATGTCATCCGGCGCCGCCGCCACAAGCTCGTCGCCCATATCAAAATTGTAAAGATTGGCTATGTCATCCAGGATGACGATATCGCTGTCCAGATAAAGGACCTTGTCGTATTGAGGGTACAGATTGGGGATAAACAGCCTGAAATATGTGGTTTTGGAATAATAGTCCCTTGTGTACAGCTTATCCTTGATCTTCTTGATGTAATAATTCAGATCCACAAACTCGATATCCACATTTTTTCGCTCATATTTGACGATTCTGCGCTTGTTTTCGTCGCTGATATCCGTATTCAGGACCTTTACGGAATAGGTGTTCGTCTCGGAGGAATTGTCTATCAAGGACTGAAGCGCCACCGCCAGAAAAGGGCAGTAGCCGTCATCCACCGCAAAAAAAACAGGAATTTCCCTCTTGATTGTCTTTGCCATGTTAATGCACCTCGGTTTCTTTTGCTCAGGCCGCCCCTTTTGCAGGACCGCCCAAACTCTCTAACTCAAAATATTACCGCTTTCCTCAAAAATATGTTTCAATTCCAAATATTCCTCCAAATCCCTGTCAAAGGCATGGCAGCGCAGATATTTGTGAATCTCGTCCACCTGCCACTGCTTGTAATTTTCAGTGTGCGGAAAGGGACGGAACATAAGCCTCTTACAGAAATGACATACCACCGTGTCCTTCTTGTTAAATTTGGACTGCTCATTGAAGATTCTGGGAAGCAGCTTCTTTTTTGTCGTTGAATAAAAAATCGCCGACTGGTCCGCAAAGAGCATCTTTTTTGCGCGTATCCTCTCCCGCGCTTTTACAAGCAGCCCTGTCTTACGGATTTGGGCCATGTTTAAGAGCAGCATTCCCGCATTGAAATAATCCGGGCGAATCAGCCAGCAGCCGTATTTTTCCCTGACCGCGGCATATTCATAGCCTGAAATATCAATGTCCCAAAGCTGTTTTATATCGTTTGCTATCATTATATCCATATCCAGATAGAGCAGCTTGTCCGGGAGCTCCGGATACAGGTCCGCCAGCAGCCGAAGCAGCGTGTAGGGAGTACAGTAAGCCGTCTCATTGACGCATTTGTGGAACTCCTCCTCGTATTTCTCCGTCACATCCAGCTTTTTGACTGTATTCTCCGGGTTCTTCCCCTGGACCACACGGTTCAAAAACGCCGTCTGCTCATCCGTAATGCAGACATAGTCAGGATTGACCCGCTGAAGATCCATGGTCATTATATAGCAGCGGACGGTTTCCCCGGTTCGGTTTGTCATGGAGAGAAGCAGCGTCAGCGCGCCGTCAAACACCCGTTTATTTCCGCATAAAAGTAAATTTATCATACGCCTACTCCACAATACTGTAGCTCATCCACTCATACAAAAGCTTAGTACCCTCTTTGATTTCCGGCGGCAGAAGCGCCCTTGCCACCAGCTTCAGCTCGTCGCTCTCCGTGTCTGTACGTCTCAAATGTGCATAATCGCCGTCTATGTCTGCGACAATATACTCAAACCGATTCATATTGATCCCCCGTTAATTTCCATAAAAACTTCATTCCTGTATATTCTTTCCCCAATTTCCGCCCCAAAAACAAGCGCCCTGCCCTTTTATGAACAAATCCGCCTATAAACCTGCCCCCCTGACAATGTCAAAATTGGGGAGGCAAAAGACACCCAGGGCCTTTCGCTTATAATATCGTGTCATTATATCATGATACATGGTTTTTAATACCATGTCAAGCAGTAAGCGTATACTGCAGGACACAATCTGCCGCACAAGGCAAAACGCGGGCGTCAGGGGTACATGCTGACACGCCGGGCAGAACGCGTGCGCCGAGGCTCATACTGCCATGCCTGACAAAATGCGTGCGCCGAGGGCTCATACTGCCATGCCTGACAAAATGCGTGCGCCGAGGCTCATGCATAGCAAAGGGGCTGTTGCAAAACAGAGATTTTGTACAACATATGGCATATTGCGAATGAAAAACCATATGCTGTACTTTCTCTGCGTTATGCAACAGCCCCTTTCAAAAAGCTTATTACATCATACCGCCCATGCCGCCGGCTCCGGCAGGCATCGCAGGTGTTTCTTCCTTGATATTTGCCACAGCGCTCTCGGTGGTGAGCAGGGTGCTTGCCACGCTGGTTGCGTTCTGCAGCGCGCTTCTGGTAACCTTTACAGGATC
>ERZ808051.1514-NODE-1514-length-14989-cov-6.587916_pt1 | contig 14989 bp, 9 predicted proteins | sample MGYA00380199_ERZ808051 | MGnify/ENA primary metagenome ERZ808051 (study PRJEB31490, sample SAMN06133391) | mouse gut metagenome | isolation source: J11 | host: mice | place: China: Chengdu | collected 2015-05 ...
ATCTTCATAGGGCGGACGCCCGGCGCTTCTTGTCCGCGGTACGCGGGCAAGAAGATGCAAGGCTGAACTGTTACATATCGGCAGATATGATACATGTGCATCTGTTTTTTGCATCCGCAGCAAAAAGACAGACACCGGGTTTCCCAATTAAGGTAGCAGGGCTTGACTGTTACCAGCGAAGAAGAAAAGGAGAACATATGAAAGGTATTATTCTTGCAGGCGGCAGCGGTACGCGCCTTTACCCTTTAACAAAGGTAACTTCCAAACAGCTTTTGCCAATTTATGATAAGCCCATGATTTATTATCCGCTTTCCGTTTTGATGAATTCCGGGATCCGTGATATTTTAATTATTTCCACTCCGGACGATACCCCGCGGTTTGAGGCTCTTTTAGGGGATGGCCATCAGTTCGGAATCCAATTGTCCTATGCGGTACAGCCAAGTCCCGACGGACTGGCTCAGGCATTTATCATTGGCGGGGAGTTCATTGGAAAGGATTCTGTTGCCATGGTACTGGGAGACAACATTTTCCACGGCCAGGGATTAAAGAAGCGTCTTCGGGCCGCCGCCGCAAAGGAAAAGGGAGCAACGGTATTCGGCTATTACGTAGACGATCCGGAGCGGTTCGGAATTGTGGAATTTGATAAAGAAGGAAAGGCCATTTCCATCGAAGAAAAGCCCGCAAAGCCCAAGTCTAACTATTGTGTAACAGGTCTGTATTTCTATGATAACCGTGTGGTAGAATATGCAAAGAACCTGAAGCCGTCTGCAAGGGGTGAGCTGGAAATTACGGACTTAAACCGTATCTATCTGGAGAACGGCGAGCTGGACGTGACGCTTCTCGGACAGGGCTTTACATGGCTGGATACGGGAACCCATGAGTCTCTGGTGGAGGCCACTAATTTTGTAAAGACTGTTGAAACTCACCAGCACAGAAAAATCGCCTGCCTGGAAGAAATTGCTTACAGCAATGGATGGATTTCCAGGGATGAGGTTATGAAGGCCTATGAGATTCTTAAGAAAAACCAGTATGGTCAGTATTTAAAGGATGTGGTAGACGGCAAATACATTGACAAGCTGCCGGGCCATGCGGATAAATAAGAAGGAGACAAAGAGCATGAAAATTATTGTAACAGGAGGCGCCGGATTCATCGGTGGAAACTTTATCCATCATATGGTAAATAAATATCCGGACTATGAAATTGTCAATCTGGATCTTTTAACATATGCCGGAAACCTGGAAACCTTAAAACCTGTGGAAGGAAAGCCTAACTACAAGTTTGTTAAGGGCGACATTGCAGACAGGAAATTCATCTTTGATTTATTTGAGAAGGAAAAGCCGGATGTGATTGTAAATTTCGCAGCGGAGAGTCATGTGGACCGCTCTGTGGTAGACCCGGAGAGCTTTGTACGTACCAACGTTCTGGGAACCACAACACTTCTGGATGCCTGTAAGCAGTATGGCATTAAGCGGTATCATCAGGTATCCACCGATGAGGTATATGGAGACCTGCCTCTGGACCGTCCGGATTTATTCTTCACAGAGGAAACACCTCTCCATACCTCGAGCCCCTATTCCTCCAGTAAGGCCAGTGCGGATCTGTTTGTCATGGCGTACCACAGAACTTTCGGACTTCCGGTGACTATTTCCCGCTGCTCCAACAACTACGGCCCCTATCATTTTCCGGAAAAGCTGATTCCGTTAATGATCAGCCGCGCCCTTGCCGATGAATCTCTTCCGGTATATGGAACAGGGGAAAATGTCCGTGACTGGCTCCATGTTTCCGACCACTGTGAGGCCATTGACCTGATCATTCACAAAGGCCGTGTGGGAGAGATTTACAATGTGGGAGGCCATAACGAGCGTACCAACCTGGAAGTGGTAAAGACAATTTTAAAGGCACTGGACAAGCCGGAGAGCCTGATTAAGTACGTGACAGACCGTCCTGGACATGACAGACGGTATGCCATTGACCCCACAAAGCTGGAGACAGAGCTCGGATGGAAGCCCAAATATAACTTTGATACCGGAATTCAGCAGACGATCCAGTGGTATCTGGACAACCAGGACTGGTGGAAACACATTTTAAGCGGCGAGTACAGCAATTATTTTGAGAATATGTATGGCGAGCGTCTGGGCGATAAATAGGGTGGCAGCAGAAGGAGAGATTATGAGAATTTTAGTGACAGGCGTAAAAGGCCAGCTTGGCCATGACGTTGTAAACGAGATGATAAAACGCGGCCTGGAGCCGGTGGGCGTTGATGTGGAGGAAATGGACATCACGGACAGGACCGCCTGTGACAGGGTGATTACTGAAGCCAATGTGGATGCGGTGATTCACTGCGCCGCTTATACGGCTGTGGACGCGGCTGAGGACAATGTGGAGGTATGCCGCAGGATCAATGCGGACGGAACCAGAAATGTTGCAGAGGTGTGCAAAAAACTGGATATTAAAATGATGTATATTAGTACCGATTATGTGTTTGACGGCCAGGGAACCAGACCCTGGGAGCCTGATGATGAGAGGCATCCGTTAAACGTTTATGGACAGACCAAGTATGAAGGTGAATTGGCAGTGGAAGAGCTGGTAAAGAAGTTTTTCACTGTCCGCATTGCCTGGGTTTTCGGTGTTAATGGAAAGAATTTCATTAAAACCATGCTGCGGATTGGAAAGGAGCGGGGAGTGGCGACGGTTGTGGACGATCAGATCGGTTCTCCCACGTATACCTATGATCTGGCAAAGCTTCTTGTGGATATGATTCAGACAGAGAAATACGGCCGCTACCATGCAACCAACGAGGGACTCTGCTCCTGGTATGAGTTTGCATGTGAAATTTTCAGACAGGCCGGGATGGATCACGTGACGGTAACCCCGGTTCACACCAGCGAGTATCCGGCATCCAAAGCAAAACGTCCCATGAACAGCCGTATCAGTAAGGAAAAGCTCACGGAAAACGGGTTTCGGCGTCTGCCCCAGTGGCAGGATGCTGTTGCGCGATATTTAAAGGAAATTACCTGGTAAAACGCATATAGTAAAACAAAAGATAAAAAGCGGCTGGCCTGGCAGATCGTTGGAGCCATGACCGCTTTTTGGACTGAATCGAAAGGGAGAAATTAAAAATGGGAAAGTATTTTGGAACCGACGGCTTCCGCGGGGAAGCCAATGTGGATTTGACCGTGGAACATGCATATAAGGTTGGCAGATTTCTCGGCTGGTATTATGGGAAGCAGGCCAAGGGTGAACGGTGCCGGATTGTAATCGGAAAGGATACAAGACGGTCCAGCTACATGTTTGAGTATTCTCTGGTATCCGGCCTTACGGCGTCCGGCGCGGATGTATATCTTCTGCATGTGACAACGACCCCCAGCGTGTCCCATGTAATCCGCACAGAGGATTTTGACTGCGGCATCATGATCTCCGCCAGCCACAACCCCTATTATGACAACGGAATCAAGGTCATGAACGGAAGCGGCGAAAAACTTGAAGAAAGCGTGATTGCTGAAATTGAAAAGTACCTGGACGGAGAGATGGGAGAGCTGCCGTTAGCAAAGAGAGAGCACATCGGCCGGACCCAGGATTTTGCAGCAGGAAGGAACCGTTATATCGGATATCTGATATCCATTGCAACCCGCTCCTTTAAAGGAAAGAAAGTTGGTCTGGACTGTTCCAATGGAAGCGCTTCTTCTGTGGCAAAAAGTGTGTTTGATGCCCTCGGTGCAGATACCTATGTAATTAACAATGAGCCGGACGGACTGAATATCAACAAGAACTGTGGTTCCACGCATATTGAACACCTTCAGGAATTTGTGCTGGAGAATCATCTGGATGTGGGATTTGCTTATGACGGAGATGCAGACCGCTGTATGGCAGTGGATGAAAACGGTCAGGTGGTGGATGGAGATCTGATCCTTTATATCTGCGGCAAGTACATGAAGGAGCAGGGACTTTTAAGAAACAATAAGATCGTTACCACGGTTATGTCCAATATGGGCCTTTATAAGGCGCTGGACCGGGAAGGAATCGGATATGAGAAGACGGCCGTGGGCGATAAATATGTATATGAAAATATGGTTCAGACCGGGAACTGCCTGGGCGGTGAGCAGTCGGGACACATTATTTTCAGCAAATATGCATCCACTGGCGACGGCATTCTGACATCTTTGAAGGTGATGGAGGTTATGCTGGAGAAGAAGCAGCCTCTTTCCAAACTGGCTTCTGAGGTGACGATTCTGCCGCAGCTTTTAAAGAATGTACGTGTGGCTGACAAGGCGGCCGCGTTGGAGGACGTGGATGTGAAGAAAGTAGCCGCCGGGGTGGATGAGGCTCTTGGAAATGACGGGCGGCTTCTCCTGCGCCAGAGCGGAACGGAGCCGTTGATCCGTGTGATGGTGGAGGCCGAGACGCCGGAACTTTGCGAAAAGTATGTGGACCAGGTGATTGACGCCATGAAGGCAAAGGGACATGTAATCGGTTAAGAAGCATCGGGCGTTCGCCCGATGTGGAAAATCAGATGAAAATCGTCTTACAAGCAAGCTTGACGTCTATTTTCATCCGATTTTCCCCGCCCTGTGAATTGCTATCAGAGAGTAGTTTCTGTTCACAGGTCTTCTTGTCCGTCTTAGGACGGACAAGAAGCATCGGGCGTCCGCCCGATGTGGAAAATCGGATGAAAATCGTCTTACAAGCAAGCTTGATGTCTATTTTCATCCGATTTTCCCCGCCCTGTGAACTGTTATCTGGAATATCTGCTATAATATTTTGGTATGGCTATTAACTTGCATATGGGAAATGGTTATGTTAGAATAAAATAACGCCTTGGGGCGGATTTTAAAAGTAAAGGACTGATGAGAATGGGGTTAGACCTAAGAGTGTAACATTATTCATTGTACAGAAATACAGTGTGGTTTACCGACTCCGTGGCCGGCGACTATGAAAAAAAGCGGATAAAAAATTAAAAACGGAGGAAAGAAAACCATGTTGAATGTAAAGAGATATCAGAGAGTTCCGGTAGTCCATTATCCGGAACGTGAATGGCCCAATAAGGAGATTGAAAAGGCTCCGGTTTGGTGCAGCGTAGACTTAAGGGACGGAAACCAGGCCCTGGTGGAGCCCATGGTGGTGGAAGAGAAGGTGGAAATGTTTAACCTTCTTGTGAAGATGGGCTTTAAGGAGATTGAAATCGGTTTTCCGGCGGCTTCCCAGATCGAGTTTGATTTTTTGAGACAGCTTGTGGAAAGGGACATGATTCCTGATGATGTGACAGTACAGGTTCTGACTCAATGCAGAGACCATCTGGTAAAGAGAACCTTTGAAGCTATCCAGGGAATCAAAAAGGCCGTTGTGCATATTTATAATTCCACGTCTACGCTTCAGCGCGATGTGGTGTTTCACATGGATCGGGATGAAATCAGACAGATTGCCACTGATGGCGTTGCAATGGTAAAAAAATATATGGCGGATTACGACGGAGAAGTAATTCTGGAGTATTCTCCGGAGAGCTTTACAGGAACGGAGCTGGATTTTGCGCTGGATGTCTGCAACGCGGTCCAGAAAGCCTGGGGGCCCACGCCGGATAAGAAGATGATCATTAATCTGCCTTCGACGGTTGAGATGACAACGCCCAATGTATACGCAGACCAGATTGAGTGGATGATTAAGCACCTGGATAACCGCGAAAGTATTGTTGTGAGCGTTCATCCACATAATGACCGGGGGACCGGTGTGGCGGCTACGGAGCTTGCCTTGTTAGCCGGAGCGGACCGGGTGGAGGGAACTCTGTTTGGAAACGGTGAGAGAACCGGAAACGTGGATGTGCTGACTCTGGCTTATAACATGTTTTCTCAGGGTATTGATCCGGGATTGGAGATTTCCGATATTAAGAAAATTGCAGAGGTTTATGAGCGCTGCACCAAGATGCATATTGATCCCCGTCATCCGTATGCCGGAAAGCTGGTATTTACCGCCTTTTCCGGTTCTCATCAGGATGCCATCAACAAAGGAATGCACGCGCTTCTGGAACGCCAGAGCAAGGTCTGGCAGGTTCCCTATCTGCCCATTGATCCGTCGGATATCGGCCGGGAATACGAACCGGTTGTCCGCATCAACAGTCAGTCCGGGAAGGGCGGCGTAGCTTTTGTTATGGATTCCTTCTTTGGTTTTAAACTGCCCCGCGGAATGCATAAGGAGTTTGCGGACATTATCCAGAAAATTGCCGAAAAGCAGGGAGAGGTGGCACCAGAGCAGATCATGGAAGAGTTCCGCAGACATTATCTGGAGAAGAAGGAGCCGTACCACTTCAAAAAGTGTAAAATTACGGATTTTGAGTCCGAGGGTGATTTTACAACCGTGGCGGTTGTGACTTATACGGACCATGGTGTGGTCAAGCAGTTTGAAGGTGTCGGAAATGGCCCCATTGACGCGGTCCAGCGGGGACTGGAGGAAGAGCTGGGCATCAATATAAAGGTACTGGATTACAGCGAGCATGCACTGACCTCCGGTTCTGGCGCACAGGCAGCTTCTTATATCCACGTGATGGACCAGGATTCCAAACGGGCTACCTATGGTGTTGGCATCAGCTCCAACATTACGAGAGCTTCCCTGCGCGGAATTTTCAGTGCGGTGAACCGGCTGACAGAAGGAAAGTAAAAGAGATTGTGAGGGACAGCTACAAATAAACAAATAATAATGAGGCAGCTATGGACAGAAATGTTATAGCTGCCGCTTTTTTGCCCTGAATATGTCAGATCATTGTAAGACAAAACGAAGAAAATGTTTGCAATTATATGATATATTATAAAGACAAAGAAAAAATGATGTGGGGATTAAAAGGTATTTTGTCCCCTATGATACCACAGATTGCTTTGCATTAAGTCACGTATTGGCATGCAGGCATGTCATACATGACCTTTTGCCCCTGGTATCTGAAAATGTAACTGAATTGTTACATAAAAAATAAGTGTATTGAATCTTGAGTCTTCAGGAGGGTAAAATATGAAAATGAGAAAAATTTTATTTGTTATGACAATTACAGCTGCAATGTCAATGGGGATGGCGATGACCTCCCTGGCGGATTGGTCAGAGAGCGATGGACGGTGGTATTATTACAACGACAACAGCGGAGAAATGGTTCAGAACGACTGGGTAAAATACAATGACAAATGGTATTACATGGACTCCAATGGCGTTATGGCGACAAACAGCTTTATTGATGATACCTATTATGTGGACAGCAATGGGACCATGGTGAACAATGGATGGGTATTTTTTAAGGACAGATGGAGCGGTGAGGGCGGCTGGCGCTATTTTGGAAGCAACGGCCGGGTTATTGCAGACGGGTGGAAAAATATCGGGGATACACGGTATCATTTTACGGACACGGTTATGGATACCGGATGGTATCACACCGGAGACGCGACTTATTATCTGGGAAAAAGCGGCGCCATGACGACCGGGTGGAGAAAAATTCAGGGTGAGGATGATGAATGGGGGGAGAGCTGGTACTATTTTGGAAGCACCGGAAAGATGGAATCAGGCACAGAGAAGAAAATCAGCGGTGAAACCTATATTTTTGATGGCGATGGAAGGATGCTGACCGGATGGGTGAATCCCTCAGATGGAAGTTCTTCCGGGCGCGATGATCTTACTACGACTAAGATTGATTCTCTGAAATATTACAGAAGCGGCGGCCAGAGAGCAGATGGATGGTTATGGTTAATGTCTCCGGATGATGAGGAGGAATACTGGTATTACTTCAAGAATGGCCGGGCCTATTCCTCCGGAAATGGCACAACTGCGATCGGTTCCTATGGTATGGCGAAAATCAAGGGTGAAACTTATTGCTTCAACGCCAGAGGACAGATGATCACAGGAATGGTTGAGATTAATGATGGAAGAAAATTCTACTTCGACCCGGATAGCGGAAAGATGCGTACAGGGCGTGTTATGGTAAATGATGATACTTATGATAATGAGGTGTTTTATTTCACTACCACGGGAAGTCTTGGCAATAAAGGCGACGGGTTTACGGGAGTGAAGGATGGAAGTCTTTATGATGAGGGAAATCTGGTACAGGCCGAAGAAGGGATGAAGTATGAGAAGGTATCTGTTGGCGGAAAGAATTATGTGGTGAATGAACAGGGGAAGGTGAAGACCAGCGGTACTGTTACGGATGCTGATGGCGTGAAATATAAAATTACCAGGGAGAGTGACGGAACCTGTAAGATTGAAGTTATAAAATGAAAATTGAATCTGGAAGGGTGCTGTCCTGAAAAAGTTTAAGTAATATTCCATAAATAAGTATTTTGAACGAGCCTGCCTTTTGGCAGGCTTGTTTTCCTATAAGCCAAAACGCTTCGCGGGGATGCATACGATGTACAGAGGAAGGCTGGACTGTTGTAACGGTTCAGATAGCCTGAACTGTTACGGACTGTTACATATTTTGCTTTAAAATACGAACAAACGTTTGCATATTAAAAAGGATTGTGTTATACTATGAAAGTGTTGACCGGCAGCCGTGAGACGGCGCATGCCTGCATGCAGAGCCTCATGGAAATCGGGCAACCAGGCCAGTATGAGTAAGGAAGGTGAAAGCCCGGATTACGGATACGGGCGGAAGTTGCGTGAGCACGAAGTGCGGAGCAACTGACTTTCATGCATGGTGAAGCCTGCGTGAGCAGGCATGTCTGTATACTATGGTTACTCAGTATTTGAAAACGAAACGAGCATATAAAGGAGTGTTATAATGCCAAAGCAGTATATTAAAATACGCGGCGCCAATGAGCATAATTTAAAAAATATATCTGTGGACGTTCCGAGAAATGAGCTGGTGGTTTTGACGGGACTGTCCGGCTCGGGAAAATCTTCCCTTGCATTTGATACCATTTATGCAGAAGGCCAGAGACGGTATATGGAGTCTCTGTCTTCTTATGCCCGGCAGTTTTTAGGGCAGATGGAAAAGCCGGATGTGGAGAGCATTGAGGGCCTGTCTCCTGCCATTTCCATTGACCAGAAATCCACCAACAGGAACCCGCGTTCTACAGTGGGAACCGTTACGGAAATTTATGACTATATGCGTCTTTTATACGCCAGAATCGGAATCCCGCATTGTCCCAAATGCGGACGGGAGATTAAAAAGCAGACAGTGGATCAGATGGTGGATCAGATCATGGAGCTGCCGGAACGATCCCGGATCCAGCTTCTGGCTCCAATGGTCCGCGGCCGAAAGGGCCGTCATGAAAAGGTTTTGGAGCAGGCGAAAAAAAGTGGCTATGTCCGTGTCCGCATTGATGGAAATCTTCATGAATTGACAGAAACGATCCAACTGGAGAAAAATATTAAGCATAATATTGAAATTGTGGTGGACAGGCTGGTAATCAAGGAAGGAATTGAGAAGCGCTTAGCCGATTCGATTGAAACCGTCATGAAATTGTCTGATGGACTTATGATTCTGGATGTGTTTGGAGGTGAGCCAATCAACTTCAGCCAGAGCTTTTCCTGCCCGGACTGCGGAATCAGTGTCGAAGAGGTGGAGCCGCGGAGTTTTTCTTTCAACAATCCCTTTGGCGCATGCCCGGAGTGTTTCGGGCTTGGATATAAAATGGAATTTGACGAAGATCTGATGATTCCGGATAAATCCCTGAGTATCGGACAGGGGGCTATTGCGGTGATGGGGTGGCAGTCCTGTGCAAAGGAGGGTAGCTTTACCAGAGCGATTTTGGATGCCCTTGCAGAGGAGTATGGATTCGATCTGGATACTCCGTTTAAAGATTATCCTGAAAAAATACATGATATTTTGATTTATGGCACCAACGGAAAAAAAGTAAAAGTCCACTATACAGGCCAGCGTGGGACCGGGGTATATGATGTGGCATTTGAAGGACTGATTGAGAATGTCAGCCGGCGTTACCGGGAAACCTTTTCTCAGACCAGCAAGGCAGAATATGAATCTTTCATGCGGATAACGCCCTGTACTGCCTGCCATGGCCAGCGTCTGAAGAAGGAATCGCTGGCGGTTACAGTTGGGGATCTGAATATATATGAAGCGACCAATATGTCTATTGTGCGGTTCCGGGAATTTATTGACAATCTGGAGCTTTCCACAATGCAGAAGATGGTCGGAGAACAGATTTTAAAGGAAATCCGTGCACGTATCAGTTTTTTGATTGATGTGGGTCTGGATTACCTTTCTTTGTCGCGGGCTACCGGAACACTGTCCGGAGGGGAGGCACAGAGAATCCGTCTGGCCACCCAGATTGGTTCAGGTCTTGTGGGAGTGGCATATATTCTGGATGAGCCCAGTATCGGTCTGCATCAGAGAGACAATGACAAGCTGCTAAAGACACTTACGCACCTGCGGGATCTGGGAAACAGTGTGATTGTGGTAGAACATGATGAGGATACTATGCGGGCAGCCGACTGTATCGTGGATATCGGACCAGGTGCCGGAGAGCATGGCGGACACGTGGTGGCAGTCGGAACGGCAGATGAGATTATGAAATGTGAGGAGTCCATTACAGGAGCTTATTTAAGCGGACGGCTCAGTATTCCGGTGCCTGGTGAAAGAAGAACGCCGGCGGGCTGGATTGTGATTCGGGGGGCAAGGGAAAATAATCTGAAAAATGTAGATGTGAAAATTCCGCTCGGGGTTATGACCTGCGTAACGGGTGTTTCCGGTTCGGGAAAGAGTTCTTTAATTAATGAAATCCTGTATAAATCCCTGGCCAAAAAGCTGAACCGTGCCAGAACCATAGCAGGGGATCATGATGGCATTGACGGTGTGGAGCAGCTGGACAAAATCATTGCCATCGATCAGTCTCCCATTGGACGCACCCCCAGGTCGAACCCGGCAACGTATACAGGAGTGTTTGATCTGATTCGTGACTTATTTGCCTCTACTGCTGACGCAAAGGCAAAGGGCTATAATAAAGGACGATTCAGTTTTAATGTAAAAGGCGGACGCTGCGAGGCGTGCAGCGGTGATGGAATTATTAAAATAGAAATGCATTTTCTGCCGGATGTGTATGTGCCCTGTGAGGTTTGCGGGGGAAAGAGGTATAACAGGGAAACGCTTGAGGTGAAATACAAGGGAAAGAGTATTTTTGATGTGCTTAACATGACTGTGGAGGAGGCAGTAAAATTTTTTGAAAATGTGCCGTCCATCGCGAGAAAAATAGAGACTCTCAATGATGTGGGCCTTTCCTATATTAAGCTGGGACAGCCCTCCACAGAGCTTTCCGGAGGGGAAGCTCAGAGAATTAAGCTGGCAACGGAGCTTTCCAGGCGGGGAACCGGAAAAACCATTTATGTTCTGGACGAACCAACAACAGGACTGCATTTTGCGGATGTCCACAAGCTGGTGGAAATTTTAAGACGGCTTTCTGAGGGAGGCAACACAGTGGTTGTGATTGAGCATAATCTGGATGTGATCAAGACTGCTGATTATATTATTGATATGGGACCAGAAGGCGGAGACCGGGGAGGTACGGTTATCGCACATGGGACACCGGAGGAGATTTGCCAAAATTCCGCTTCCTACACAGGTCAGTATGTAAAGAAATATTTGGAAAAGAGATAGAGTTGTGATATACTGAGGTTGTCAATGCCGGAAAAATTCGTATTGACAGGAAAGGGAAACATAAAACAGGAGGGGCTGTCATGTTATTAATCAAAGGCGCAGATGTATATGCACCGGAACATCTGGGAAAGAAAGACGTTCTCATTGCCGGAGGAAAGATCGAAAAGATAGGAGACGGGCTTCCGGAGTATGAGGGCTGTCAGGTAATTGACGGAGCCGGAAAAATTCTTATTCCCGGAATCATTGACCGTCATGTCCATATAACCGGAGGCGGCGGAGAGGGAAGCTTCCATACCCAGGCACCGCCGGTGCAGCTTTCCAAATTGGTGGAAGGCGGCGTTACTACGGTAGTGGGCGTTCTCGGTACCGATGGAATCAGCAGAAGTGCAGAGAATCTGGTGGCTAAGGCAAAGTCTCTGAAGGAAGAGGGAATTTCCGCATATTGCTGTTGCGGCGCATATGGATATCCCGGTCCGACAGTTACCGGAGACATCCGCAGGGATATTATGTTTGTGGATGAAATTCTGGGACTGAAGCTGGCAATTTCTGATCACCGTGCGCCCAATGTTTCGGTAGCGGAACTGACCCGTCTGGCCAGTGATGTGCGTACTGCCGGAATGCTGAGCGGAAAAGCCGGATTTGTGTGTCTGCATATGGGCAGCGACAAAAGGTGCCTGGGTCCGGTATTCGAATCCCTGGAAAATACTTCTATCCCCATTAAGACCTTTCACCCGACCCATGTGGGACGGTCCGAAGAGCTTCAGGCGGACGCATTTAAATTTGCAAAGATGGGAGGCACCATTGATTTTACCTGCGGTCAGTTTGAGGATAAATTTAAATCTGTTGCCGCATCCTTAAAAGCGGCTGTTGAGGAGCAGGTACCGCTTGATAAGATTACACTGAGCTCGGATGGACAGGGAAGCTGGTCTAATTATGACGAGGCTGGAAATCTTACTGAGATGGGGGTATCTGACGTAAACACCGTTTACCGTCAGATTGTATATGAGGTAAAGGAAGAGAATATGGACCTGGAAGATGCGCTTATTTTCGGGACAAGCAATGTGGCAAAGGCTCTGGAGCTTTATCCGAAAAAGGGCGCAGTGCGGGAAGGCAGCGATGGGGATGTGCTGGTTCTAAATGGGGATCTGTCCATGAATACAGTTGTGGCCAACGGAATTGTAATGATGAGGGATGGTATTATCTGCAAAAAAGGAACTTACGAGGCATAAGTTACCCCAAGTGCACCATTTTTTGACAAATCCCTTGCCAACTTAGATTCTTTCATTTATAATAAGGTCACTTGATGAGATGTCTTGTGGACGTTCTGGCAGAGAATAAATATATGGAGCTGTCTTTGGGGGCAGTTCCATATTTGTCTGCTCCGCTGCTCATTCCAACAACAAGCAAAATTGACAGGAGGCTCCCAATGAATCAGGAGAAGATTATTGTTATTGATTTCGGCGGACAGTATAATCAGCTGGTTGCCCGCCGTGTCCGTGAATGCAACGTGTACTGTGAGATTTATTCTTACAGGACAGATATGGAACAAATTAAAGCTATGAATCCCATGGGGATTATCCTTACGGGCGGTCCCAATAGCTGCTATGAAGAAGGTGCGGCATCCTGCAGCAGAGAGCTGTTTGAACTGGGAATTCCTGTGTTGGGTTTATGTTATGGCGCACAGCTTATGATGCATGTATTGGGCGGCCATGTGTGCAAGGCTCCTGTGCGTGAGTATGGAAAGATCGAAGTGACTGTGGACAAGAGCAGTAAGTTATTCGGAAATGTATCGGAGAAGACTGTCTGCTGGATGAGCCACAACGATTATATTGAGAAAGAAGCTCCGGGCTTCAGGATTGTGGGAAGTACCGCAAACTGTCCGGCCGCGGTGATGGAGTGTGAAGAAAAGAAGCTGTATGCTATTCAGTTCCATCCAGAGGTCCTTCATACACAGGAAGGAACCAAGATGCTCCATAATTTTATTTATGAGGTATGCGGCTGTGCCGGAACCTGGAAGATGGATGCGTTCGTCGATAACAGCATCAAAGCCATACGCGAGAAGGTCGGAAGTGGTAAGGTGCTCTGCGCTCTGTCCGGTGGTGTGGATTCTTCTGTTGCTGCAGTTATGCTGGCAAAGGCGGTTGGCGACCAGCTCACCTGTGTGTTTGTGGACCATGGTCTGCTTCGGAAAAACGAGGGCGATGAGGTTGAGGAGGTCTTCGGCCCCAATGGTCCGTATGACCTGAATTTTATCCGCGTGAACGCGCAGCAGAGATTTTACAATAAGCTGAAAGGCGTTGAAGAACCGGAGAGAAAGAGAAAGATCATCGGTGAAGAATTTATCCGCGTGTTTGAAGAAGAGGCAAAGAAAATCGGTGCGGTTGATTTCCTGGTCCAGGGTACGATTTATCCGGATGTGGTGGAGAGCGGCCTTGGCGGAGAATCTGCCGTGATCAAATCTCACCATAATGTGGGAGGCCTTCCGGATTACGTTGATTTTAAGGAGATTATTGAACCTTTACGGGATTTATTTAAGGATGAAGTGAGAAAAGCTGGTCTGGAGCTTGGGATTCCGGAAAAACTGGTATACAGACAACCATTCCCGGGGCCGGGTCTTGGAATTCGGATTATCGGTGAAGTGACACCGGAAAAGGTGGCGATGGTTCAGGAGGCGGATGCAATTTACCGTGAAGAAATTGCAAAGGCCGGGTTGGACCGTGAAATCGGACAGTACTTTGCGGCCCTGACCAATATGCGATCTGTCGGCGTAATGGGTGATGAGAGAACTTATGACTATGCGATCGCATTGCGGGCAGTGAATACCATTGATTTTATGACCGCAGAGGCGGCGGAGATACCATGGGAGGTGCTTGGGAAGGTTGCAAACCGGATTGTCAATGAGGTGAAGCATGTGAACCGGGTGCTGTATGATTGTACGGGGAAGCCGCCGGCGACGATTGAGTTCGAGTGATGAAATGGGATTTGAGAAGCTAGTATTTATGCGGGTTACAAGCAAATTTGTTTAGGCGTTGGCAACGATTTGGCAACATTTTCAACATCACGCACGAAATAATTACATTATTGGTATAAGAAAACCTTGCTGATTTTCAGATATGGAAACTGAATATCGGCAAGGTCTTTTTATGCTTATTTATGCTTTTTCTTTTTAGCTGTTTTCTTTTCTTCTTTCTCGATTTTCTGAAATTCTTCCATAAGCATATCACTGACCGCCTGTGAGGGGACTTTTGCCCAATGCTTTGAAGTGTCCAGTTCGGGGTACTTGTACCGCCACTGGTCGTATTCCTCTTTGGTAATCTCGCCCTGTTCCAGTTTGGCGGCTTGCTCCTGCCATGCGTGGAACATATCGAACATGGACGTATAAGTGGAATAGTCGGACTTGTCAAGGCGCAGGCAGA
>ERZ808051.1516-NODE-1516-length-14979-cov-6.000738_pt1 | contig 14979 bp, 14 predicted proteins | sample MGYA00380199_ERZ808051 | MGnify/ENA primary metagenome ERZ808051 (study PRJEB31490, sample SAMN06133391) | mouse gut metagenome | isolation source: J11 | host: mice | place: China: Chengdu | collected 2015-05 ...
GATAGCAAATTTCTACATATCGAACTCTTATCCAGGGAAGCATGGACTTCCAAAGACACAAGATTTCTGACACCCTCCCAAGAGTAGAGTACGCCGTGGTATTAAAAGATTTTGACTGAGCCCATCCATATTTACAGGATTTCCTTCATATGCTGCTTCCGTTTAATTGTTTCAGCAATACCCGCATCAATATCAAATCTCGGCTCCCATCCGGTTTTCTTCTTGAATTTCGTCATATCAAGAACAATTCGTTTTATAGATCCTGCTGCATCATTCTGAACATGCTTAACTTTTAGTGGCTCATTAGTATGTTTGTTAATAGCAGCTATAATTTCTTTAAGAGTTGTTCCAATGCCAGAACTGAGATTGTATATTTCAACGCCCTTAGCTTTATGCTCTCCTATCTTTGCCACAGCTTCTGAGAAGTCATCCATGAAAATATAGTCACGTATATTAGTTAGGGCCCCCCCCCAGATAGTAGCCGTTTCTCCTCTGAGAGCCTTCTGTACAAAGACTTCAATAACTCCCTGTGTTGTTGTCCTTGCCAGAGGAGACCCGTAAACATTACCAACCCTTAATATTGTGGATGATATACCGAATTGAGAATAAAATCTAAGGACATTCTCACATATCATCTTTCCTGTTCCATATGGTGTAGTCGGCTTTAACACATCGTCTTCTTTTGCTATTCCTGACTCTACATCACCATATATGGTTCCCCCGGATGAGGGGAAAATAATATCGGTTATACCCTCATCTCTCATCTTTCGTAGAAGATAATCTAAGCCTCTAAGTGTTCTTGATATCTCCAATTCTAAAGAATCTGTACTTGTAGATGGAAATGTGGATGAGAGGAAAAAGAAAACCTTATCAGTATCTTTAAGGACATGAGATAGAAATGTTTCATCATAGAAATCCCCGCATTTGTATTCAACTTCTTTTGGGAAAATGTCTGAACAAATCAGTTTTTCTTTCCCTATGGCTCGTACTTTCCAGCCTGTTTTATTTAATTCATGAGTAATGCCATAGCCAAGCAAGCCTGTGGCACCTATTACTAATGCGTTTTTATTGTTCATGTTAAAACACCAATCGTTCTTTTGCTTTTCTACCATAGTCCAGAGATACGTTCGTATAAATCACTCAGAATATAATCCGGATCATATCGCTGTGATTCTGCAAGGCATTTTTTTCTCATTTCATACACGAAGTCTTTATCTTCTAATAAACGTATCAGAATTTCGCTTAATTTTTCACTATCTCTCTGATATATAATCCCTGTTTCATTGTTACTAATAATTTCAGAATTAAAATGCCAATCGTTAGCAACAACCGGAAGACCAGCTTTAAAACATTCGATAAGTGCTATGGGGAAGCCCTCCCCCGGATAGTATGTTGGAAACAACATCAAATAATGATTTGATAATTCTTGTATGGCGTTTTCATCTGTTAATAGCGGTTGATTGATTGCTCCACCATCTGATGAATCCAACAATTCTTCAAATTCATCTTTATAGTTGTCTGTTGGTTTTCCGTATATATCTAATACGCATTTATTATTCTGGTAATATTTGTTAACTTCAATCACTGCCTCAATAGCGTCCGTTATGCCCTTTTCCTTTGTGACTCTGGAATATGTACAAAGTCTTATCGGCTCCTTAAAGTTTTTTTGCAAACTATCAGGAGATAGTGTTGGACGCTTGGAAAAGACTGGGGCCTGTTTTATTTTTGTTATACCTTTTGCCTTAAGCTCTGATAATAGTTTTTTGGTTTCAACATAAATGTAGTCTACATAAGAGAGCTGCTTTAGCAATTTTTTATTAGTTTCAAGCTCCTGAAGTATTCCACCACCCACAACCGAAAAGTAAATCGGAAATTCATAACATTTCTTTAAATGAATCATTAATGGAAATAGTGTTCTTATGCTCATTCCATCTCCACACAGAAGCAGAACAACGCATCTACATTTTTTACAGTTAGATACGACTGAAAATAATACTTTGAAAATATTACATTTCCAGTATCTGGTATCAATTTTTATAACAGTCTTGTTTGAGAACCTGTTTCTAATGTAATAATCATAATCTCTTACTTTCGCTGTCTGTCCACTATATGACGGCTCGCCTTCAGCAAAATCGCCTATAATTACAATGCTATTTTTCTCATTATTCTTCATAAACAATATGCTCCTTCCAGGGTTCTTTTATGGCGTGCTGTACCAGATAGTGTGGCAAGCTGCACATAATACACAATCATTTTCAACTTGTTTTTCTAAGCCATCAATCATTAGATTCTGTATGTCGTCAAGTAGTATCATATGAATTGTTACATCTGAATCAATAGTGTATACCGCTTATGACTTATCGCTCTTACTTAAAAGATACTCCCTGTATTCTTTTTGCCGCTGGTAAAACTCCCATCTCCTTACTCCATTCTTCTCACACTGTTCTTTTTAATCCTGCCTTTTGCTGGCCTTTCGAATATGGACAACCATTCCCAAAGCCAGAGCTCCATTATCTTAGCATCCATCTGATTCCTGCCTTTTCCCGGGATAAATATCCCCAGAATCACTGTTGTAAGTCAATTTCATGCACAATAGACGCAAAATTTTTACTGTTCACGAACGATATCCCATAACCATTCAAGTCATTATTCATATCCTGCCTTGTCCAAGCATGCTCTACATGTACAACCTCACTAAATGTAATAGAAAGGTTAAAATCTCTGAATAAAAGATCAGAAAAAAATATTGGTACAGCGCCAAACATTGCTCTATCAAGGGGAATTGTGTTTTCATCTTCAAACAGTCTTATTTTAGAAGTCGGAAACATTTTAATATCTAATGAAGTCCTGGAAATCAAACTTTGGATATGATTAGAAGAATCCCCAGACCATATAACAGATGGATTTGCATCTTCACGAGCTCTTGCCTCCGTTATGGTTCTGTAGTTATATACACCACAGAGTATTATTAAAATAGCGACTACAAACAAAAGTGCAATCTTGATAATATTAATTCTTTATCTTCGACATTTTTTGTTTTGATATTTATCATTTCTTCTTTCGAATGAAGGAAAGTAACGCACTATTTTTAAAGCATAACAAAGTTACTAAGTAAACTCCCCCTGAAAGGATTACACAAATGACAATTTGCTTTATACTGTTTGTAAATGTTAGGTCTATCCAAAAATAATTACTCAAATAGCATATAGCAACAACCTCAGCAACACCGATTATTATTGACGTTATATCCTTACCCTTTACAACAATCAATACATTAACATCTTTCTTAATAAAGTATGCTTGTATAATTAAGTTTACTAATTCTGCACCAACAGTCGTTATAGCAGCACCAACAATCCCTATAGATGGAATAAGGATTAGATTGAGCAGTACATTTATGGCAGCAGATATAATCGTAGATGTTAATATTCTCTTTTCAAGCTTATGAATTATAAGTATGCAATTTGTACAAATAGAAGCTAGTAAAGCAAAAACAAGAGAAAAGCTTAGTACCATCAATGACGAGTAGCCACCGATATATTCCTCACCACCTGCAACTATTACAATTTGTTTGCTTAGCATAAATAAACCTGCAGCCACCGGCAAAAGAAAGATTAGCAACGTATTCAGGGCGATTTGTATTAGTGAGTTGTACTCTTTTTGATCCTCATTTACAACTGCTGCAAGTCTCGGAATCGTCACAATAACAGCTGCATTGATGAAGTATTTCAGCAGGTTATATATTTTAGATGCAAAACTATAAAGCCCAACCTCTGAATCATTCAAGAAAATACCTATCATTGTCACATCCGAATTGACGTAAATAGTTGTTGCTAGAGAATTTACAAACAAAATCGATAACGGAGAAATATACTTTTTAATTGGGAACTTATTCGGTTTTGGGAGATCTATATATCTTCGAATATATAGTAGGTTAAGTAGATTTCCACCATACGAGCCGCCAACTAAAATCAGGCAGTACTTGGTAGTATCAGTACTGCTGTGAATAAACATAAAAATACAAATTAGTGCTATTATCTGTATAATAATATACCTGATCGTTATATATAAAAAATCCTCATAGACATTATTCACCCAGTCTAAACCCAGCATTGTTAGTATCATGCATGTGCTCTGAATACACATAAGTCCCTCATAAGAATGAATTTTAGGATTGAACTTGACTAGCAGGAATAAGGCTACATAAGCTATTGAGCAAGTTATTATATTAAACGAAAACAAATCAGAAGCAAGCCCAGATATGGCCTTTCTATCATTTCTAATAGCAGCCCCTTCTCTAATAGCAAACGTGCTAATTCCGAATGTTGCAAAGAGCTGAAAATATGTTACAACAGATGCTGAAAAGGTGTATCTTCCAAACTCATCCGTTCCTAACACACGAGATGCATAAGGAAAGGTAATCAATGGGAACAGGATTGTAAGAGACTGCCGGATTGTATTCAATATTGCATTTAGTTTTAACGATTTATTCTTTGCTTTCATAACCATTCCAGCTTCTTAATGTCTCCCAAATTTCAAACGTATTCTTGTAATCCCTGAATACAAAAGAATTATGATAATAATGGTCAATAAACACCCAATTGAAATATATGACATGCTGTACTGTAATATTGATGATGCAAGAATCCAATAATATAGATATCCATATATTAGCACCCAACAATCAACCTTAAATGATCTGTCTTTATATTTAATTTTTTTGTAATACATCCAGCAGAAGAATATAGCAACTAGTATAGTGAATAAATACATTCCACCAAGACCAAAATCATGTAAAGGTCTTCTAAAAAAAGTGTAAACATTACTTCGCAGCGCACCCAGATTACGTGATTCAAGGTTATATGAAGTCGAAGAAATCCCAAAGCCGAATATATTTAAAATTTTGTTGAAATTTATTAATGACTCCTCCCCAAAACCTGTCCTTGGAATGGGGTTTTGCACGTATTGGTCAAATAATGCAATCGAACCTCCTATGTATGTCGATACATATTCAATTATCCCATATGTGTGCTTACGACCAACCAAAAAAGCAGAATAATAAAATAGAGGCATGCCAATAATTATTCCAAGTATGCCAAGGCGAATAATTTTCCACGAAAGATTTCTATTCCAACCATATTTCTGATGCCATAGAATGTAGAAAATAATTAATATATTTGATAAATACATTAGTATACCGCCTCTGCTTGCAATCATTACGATAGGCAATAACGATGTTACACACATAAATATTAATAAGATATTCTGTTTTCTTTTCCTTTTATTTCCACTAATTGCATTACTTATTGCTATAAATGCTCCAATATATCCTGTTGCTTTTGTTATTTTAAGAAATTGATTTATTATACCGCTTACGCTCTCCGATGCTCTACCCTCTAACCTACTTACTCCAAGATTCCTATATGTTGAAAATAATAGACCAATGCTGGGGGTGTTTCCTACGATTACTCTAATTTCACGGTAATACCATAACGCAATTACTATATTAAAAATAATCAAGGAGATAACAATCCAATTCCGAACCTCTGTTGTTTGAAAGGATGTACCATTCGCACACTGCATTGTTTTCCGTTTACCACACAGCACGATGCAGAATGCCTCAACAACAACAAAAACACCAATACCACTTGTAAGGATTAACAAGGCCTCAAAGCTGAAATTTATGTTCCAATTATCTACATTAAGTATTGCAAAAATAGTGCTCACAATAAACATTGCACACATAGTACACGAAGGCGAAAGTATATCTCTATCTGTTATCAGAAATGCTATCAGAAATAATACTACTTCTAATATAAAGAGTAGAATCAAATTTATCATTCTATTTACCCTATTCGTATCTTTTCATCTTTAAGTATATTGATAAATATACCGCATGAATCAAGTAAACACTTATTTGTAAAGACCGCTTTGGAATATTTTTTCCCAAATGTCATGTCTGTTGCAACATCCTCATGATGAAGCACTTTAATTCTTGGGTCATACAGCAGCTTTAAACCTTCCCGATTGGCAAGTAAATGCAATATATATGATTCATAATACATAAATGTTCCATCGTAGAGACAGCAATCATGATTGAGTATGAACTTTTTTGAATAAATATAGCAAGCCCCATGTAAAACTACGTTCTCTATTGGCTCGTTTAAAAATTCTTTTTTTATTTGCTTTCCATGCTTTAGAAATGGTAACAAGTATTTAATTCTTACAAAAAAGCGTAATCTGTTTTTTATTTTAAGGATACTGTATTGAGACTTCAGTGATTTATAAGAAAAATTACTCATTTTTTGAGGATTCTGGTGAGTGTTGTCTCTTGTGGAATAAATATCAGGACCCAAGATATCAAAAGAATACTGTTTGTAGGATGCATCAAGTTGTTCTTCCAGCCTATTTCTCTCAATAAATACGTCGTTATTCATGACAACAACGTAATCAGGAGAATATTTCTTAGCAGCCTTGTATCCGAGATTGTTTCCTTTTGCAAAGCCCATATTGCTTTCTAATAACAAAACTTCAACTTCCAAATCATCAATATAGAGTTTCTGAATGTCGGCTCCACTTTTATTAGGAGAGTGATTATCTACAATAATGATTTTCTTATTTGTAGATATATGTTGTTTAATTGCCCTTACACAATCTTTTGTTTCTTCTATGGCTTGATAATGTAATATTACAAATGCAATCATAAGCTACATATTCCTTCCACAACTGCTGAAATCGAAATCTAAAATAATGTCTCGATTAATCTGTTCAAATTTAAATGTATCAGATACACAATAACAATACTCTTCATAAGATGAAAGAAAAGTATTAAGGATTTCTCCCTCTAGCTCATCAATACTGTGTTTATGTCTATCACGTTTAATGATTGACTTTAGGCAATCATCTTTAGAGACATTTAAAAATATGACTTTTACATCTTTAATCACGTATGATAAACTCTCGATAATCTTACAGCATCTCTCTTTATTTATTTCATAATTTATACACATTGAGATAACCCTATGAACAACTCCTTCATCCATGTACACATTTCCTTTTGAAAGCTTGTATACACTTCCAAGCATGCTAATATTCCAAATAAAATCATTTATTGTTACAGGCTTATACTTTGGGGGCGCAATCTCACATTCTTCAAGACATTTCCTTATTGTACGTCTAATTCTGGCAGCATAAGGAGTAAGTGATATACAAGCTTTTATTCCCTTTTTTATCGGATCCGCCAAGTGATCGCTTTTACTTTTCTCTTCTTTTATTGCACCCGGATGAATTTGATTAATTATATAAGTTTTTCCAGCTCCTGGGCTTCCAAACAATTCTAGTATCATAAATCTATCCCAACTTTATGCGTTTTTCACAAAAACAGATATGTATTGCTATTCATAATAAAATGTCATCACAGAAATTATAGTCTCCACCACTGCATTCCGGATGCTTTCAAATCTTCAATCTTGTAGAGGCCCTTTACATCAATAAGAACCTTCTCGGAATCCTCCAATTCCCTATACAACTTCTTGATATCATCAAGACTAAGCGTTCTAAACTCATTGTGAGCAACAGCGACAATCACACAGTCAGCATCCTTAACTTCATCTATTTTGGCAAGCGTCACACCATATTCAAGCATAGCTTCTCTTTCACTCGCCCAAGGATCAACAACTATTGGTTTAATTCCATAAGTGTTCAGTTGCTTGATGATATCATCGACTTTAGAATTCCTGGTGTCTGGGCAGTTCTCCTTAAAGGTTAAGCCAAGGATTACAACCTTACTCTTCTTTGGAGCTTGTCCTGCTTCAATCATCTTATGTACTGCTCTGTCCGCTACAAATGCCCCCATAGAATCATTTACGATACGTCCATTCAGGATAATCTGGCTGTGATAACCGAGCTTCTCAGCTTCATAGGTGAAGTAATAAGGGTCAACACCAATGCAATGACCGCCAACCAAGCCCGGTCTGAAGCCAAGTGCATTCCATTTAGTGTTCATGCCATCTACGACTTCATTTGTATCAATGTCCATACGGTCGAATACCATAGCAAGCTCATTCATGAAGGCAATGTTGACATCACGCTGTGAGTTTTCTACAACCTTCACAGCCTCAGCGGTACGCAGGTTGGACACTGGATGTGTTCCAACCTCTATAACAAGATCATACACAGCCTTGATAGTCCCCAAGCTCTCTTGATCTATACCAGACACAATCTTATGTATGTTCTCTAGACGATGTACCTTGTCTCCTGGGTTAATGCGTTCCGGTGAATAACCAACCTTGAAATGTATGCCACACTTTAACCCACTTTGCTTCTCCAAAATAGGAATGCACACATCTTCTGTACATCCAGGATAAACTGTTGACTCATAAACTACGATAGAGCTGGGAGTAAGATTACGACCAACGATTTCTGATGCTCCAATGACCGGTGTAAGATCTGGTGTATGGTCTGTATTTACAGGAGTAGGAACAGCCACAATAATGAACTTTGCTTTTTTCAGCTCGGTCTCATCTGCTGTAAACTGAATCTTGGTATTCTTAATCTCGTCATCACCGACTTCTTTAGTCGGATCAATTCCAGACTTGTACAGTTCAATCTTGGCTTCATTCAAGTCAAAACCGATAACATTTAAACCTTTTCTAGCAAATGCATGAGCGATAGGCATGCCAACATAACCGAGACCTACCAAAGCGAGTGATTCTTCATTTTCAATTAACCTTTCATACAGTGACATATTTTTCTCCTTGCCCATTTTATTAGTCAATTAACTTCTTCTTAAGCGCATATAAGAAGTAACAAACGGTATGCATCATAGCCTTTGGTCTTCCTATGCCTTCAAATTGAGTTTGCGTTTCATAAACATCAACCAAACTTTGGAATTTGTTTTTTGATAACGACCCACCTCTTCTTGTAACGTGTACCAAAGCCTCATCAATACCATAGGCATCGCTTTTCTTAAGAAGAACAAGCCAAAAGGCATAATCTTGACCAGTTCTTCTAAGTGGCATCTTTACATTTCCAAAGAAAGCCCGATCATATATAACTGTTGGTGTGCTGATGTATGTTTTTGTCATTAAGTCTTTATATTTGACAGCCTTTTTTATTTTAATCTTTTTGCGTAATGGATTTCCATTTTCATCGACAGTGTCGTAAGCGCAAAACACAAAAGGGTGATTCTTCTCTAAATATGGTACTTGAATACTTAATTTATTCGGCTCCCAAACATCATCAGAATCCAAAAAAGCTATATATCTTCCTTTAATGTTTTCTATTCCCGTATTTCTTGCAACGGCAGCTCCGCCATTCTTTTCTTGAAAAATATATCTAATGCGCTGATCACTATCCGCCAAATTCTTAATTACATCTCGAGAGTCATCTTTAGAACAATCATCAACAATTATTATTTCTAATTTTCTATATGTTTGCTGTAAGACGGAATTCACAGTTTTCGTAATATATTTCGAGGAATTATATGATGGAATAATCACCGAAACCAAACCGTCTTCATATTTACTATCATTCATATGCTAATATCATCCTTTAATATATTGGTGTTACCCAATTCTTAAACTCTTCATTTAATCCTCTTGCAGCATCAACATAAGCCTTATGCAATTTTCTAGTTATCTCACCCTCACCAAGCTCATACTTATCAATGCTCAGCACTGGTGTCAGTCCCATCGCTGATCCGCAGAGGAAAGCTTCGTTCGCCGTATAAAGTTCAGTTCTATCTATCGTCCTTTCAACAATTTCGTAACCCAGACTCATAGCAAGCTTTATAACTGTGTCTCGTGTAATTGACTCGAGCACCGCATCCGTGAATGCCGGTGTGATCAACTTCTTATCTCTTATCATAAAGAAGCAACTACCCGGACCTTCTGATACTTTACCGTACTCGTTTAGAAAAATACAAGTATCATATCCATTTCTCAGTGCTTCTCTCTGACCATATCGACTGTTGATATAGTTAGCTCCACACTTAATACGTGGTGATAAAGCATTCTCAGAAATGCGTCTCCAACTCGTAACGCAAACATTGAGTCCCTTTTTGTTATATTCAGCACTTGTTCTTCCTCTAGGAATAGGGGCAGCAAACATCTGTGTAGGACCATCGGATCCCCATGAACCAAATTCATCGATGAAGAGCGTCTGTCTTACTGATATATTCTCATCAAACTCATTAGCTTTGATCACATCAATCAAAGCCCGTTTCATCTGTTCTTTCGTAAATGGACAATCAATTTGAATAAGCCGAGCGGATCGAATCAAGCGATCGTAGTGATCATCAAGTCTGAATGCGTAAAGCTGCTTTTCGTCTTCATTCCAGTATCCGGGAATACCCTCGAACACGTTCAATCCAAACTGTGATGTAGGAGCAAGTACCATAATTTTGGCGTTCTTTACCGGAACAAGCTCACCTTTGAACCAAATCAATCTCTCTTCAAATTCGTATTTCATTTCGGTACCTCGTTTTCTCACTTTTCATCTGCTGTGTCCGACAGATGTGCAATTCTAATAATCTCTTCTTCCTCGAACTTGGCTGCCTCAGCATCTGTCATTGAAGAATCAGCCTTGTTCTCATATATATCATCTTTTTTGAATACTTTGAACGCTGACAACCACAGTATTTTGATATCTTCCAAGACTCCAAGTCTCTTAAATTCATCTATATATTGGTTATCGTAACCAACTTTATCGTCCCAAGAGATATCATTACGCCCCTTAACCTGCGCCAAACCAGTCAATCCAGCTTTAACCTGGAATCTCTTCTTGTATCGCTTGTTGAGTGTGTCAAAATCTCCAAGCTCGTATGTAACACACGGACGCGGACCGACGACACTCATGTCACCTTTTACTATATTAAAAAGCTGCGGCAGTTCATCGATGCTGGAATTTCGCAAGAAACGTCCCACCTTTGTGACTCTCGGATCATTCTCATAGTTAAATAATCCTGCTCCCATGCTCTCAGCGTTCATAACCATAGATCGAAACTTCAGCATCTGAAACACTCGTCCATCCTTAGTCCTTCGTTCTTGCTTAAAGAACACAGGGCCTTTGGAGTCCAGTTTGATGGCTATGCTTACCACAATCCATAACGGTATTAGCATCAGCACAAGAAGACTGGATGAAACAATGTCAAACAGCCTTTTTATAAATAGATTTACTTTATACATGTCTGCTCCTCTTTACTTTTCTCGGCCTCCAATCATCGCATGGAAAAAACTACATAAAAAGAAGAGCTTAAAAGCTAAATGTGTGGAACAGATCATCAAAAGTTTCCGCACGCTTGATAACCTCGACATCACCGTCGCTAATATCTATAACCGCAACATTAGGCAGAATAAATGGAGGCTTCATTCCAATAGAGTAGGATCCACAGCAGCCAAGCACTACATAATCACCAATGCCAAGCTTTCCATTGTACCCCTTGAAAAGATAATCGGATTCTATGCAGGTATAGCCGGCTATATCTAAATCTGTGTGCATCTTTCTCTCTCCACTGCAAGCTATCACTTCCATTGGTGGATTGAGCCCCGACATGCTGATATTCTTTTGAGAGCCATTTGTTGAGGCTATTGCTTTCCCACGAACATCTTTAATGCTCTCTATCATAGCTACGTATCTCATACAGTTTGCAGCAACAGCAGTTCCCGGCTCAATAAAAAGCCAAGGCCCATCCTCTCCGAATTTCTCTGCAAATACCGCGGCGGCACGACTGCTATATTCATCAAAGGTATATTTATCGACCTTCAGTTGACTCCGAAGACTATTGGGCATGTAGCCGTAAATGCCTCCGCCGATGTCAAGACGTTCCGGTTTCAGTCCGTACTTCTCAACCACTCGTTCATACACTCTTACCATGCCCTCTGCTCTGGCAGTCCAGAACTCAGGAGAGCGTTTCGCGAAGTGTGCCTGGAAATTTATCAGCTTTATATTTGATGTGGTCGCAATAAAGTTCAGCACTTTATCAAAGTCTTCGCCATCAACATCTAACCCGAAACGGCTTAGTACTCCATCGCCGACATCGTAGTTAAGCCTAACACCAACATTAAGGATATGATCAGGGTGCACCTGTGTAATATTACGAATATTATCTATTTCATAAATGGAATCAATATTTACTGTTCCGCCTGTAAGAAGCAGATCTCTGACCTTCTTTTCATTCTTCACAGGACCATTCCAGATAATGCGAGTAGGATGTACACCTGCTCTTAAAGCAACCTCCATCTCCATTTCGGAGACAACCTCTGCATAACAGCCCAGGCTATTCACAATCTGTACAAGCTTAGGTGTATAGTTTGTTTTATATGAATATGCAATATTGCTCTTAGGATAATAAGCCCTAAACGAATTTAAAAGTTCTTTGCAATTTGATTCAAATATATCCGAATCCAAAAGATAGAATGATTTTCCATATCTCTCTGATAATTCATTCAATTTCTCAATATCTAATGCAATCGGCATAATTCTGCTCCTTAACTATTTTACATTTCATTGCTTCTTGCGTGTTTTGTGCTTGTTACAATTTCATCCACTGACTTAGCAATATCAGCTTTATTTCGTATATAATCTTCCTGAGTCATATCAGACATTGACAGCTCATATTCTCTCAATTTTTCCATATTTTCCTTAAATATTCTGTCTATTTCTTCTATGTTCTTGGTTTTGGAAACATCACAGAATGTTCTCGATAGGATAACACGGGTAGAGCCTAAGCGGTAATGCTCCATAATGATCTTTTCAGCTGGGAGCAATCCACTGCCTAGTTTAGCAATGCCTCCGAAACCATACAACAATCTAGCGGCTTTAAATTTCTTACACAATCTCTCAACGGTTCCATCAGCGAGAAGCTCAAACATGAAAGTCATTCCATAAGAAAGATGTAGGTCATTCAAACCGATGTGTATCTCATCGAAACCGCCCATCGCCAGCACTTCATCTATGCAGTCAACGGCTTCTCGCGTCTCCAGAAGAAGTGTAGTTTTACATCTGCCGCCTACGGTATCAACAAATTTCTTGACCTCATCAACTGATTTCCAGTAAGGTAGCATAATGATATCAGCACCAGCCGTTATAACACTCTCAACTTCAGCTACTGAACCGTCATGCCAGGAGTTGATTCTCACAAGCATCTCTGATCTGTTAAGAAGAGGCTTTATAATCCGTATATCTTCCAAAATATGGTGGCTTTTAACGGTATTCATGTCCTTCTGGCGTTCTTCCTTACCAAGTGTCTCCAAGTCAATCCATATTCTATCAACACCGTATTTTTCTGCAATAAGGGCCACCTCAGGCTTATTTGTAATATAGAATACAGTCAACGGATTAATCAGATGACTATATAACTCAACTCTAAATCGTTTGTTTTGCACAGATATATCTTTTTCATCATGTTTTCCCAGAATACTCATAATAGCAAGTTCACCATTTCTAAATATTTAAGATTTACCGTCAGAAATAATAGTAACTTCGCCACTGGTATACTCCATTAGTCTTTGAAACGGAATGCTGCTATTGTCATTACAGAGATATCCTGAAAAATCTTGGATTTTCCTCCTTATCTTCTGACGAACGTTTTTAATTATTTTTCTGAACAGCGACCATCAGGCTTCATGAGAGTGTCCACTTTGACTAGTCGATCTCCATAACCACCTTGGGGGCTATAATTATCATCTTCAACTCGCTTCTCTTTTTTCAGCTTAGCTACAATAGATGTGACTACAAAAGCAACGCTAAGAACAACCACTGTAATTCCAATTACATATTTCCAACTCACTATCCATTCCCCCCTAGGCTTTCCCTTACCAAATTCGCTTTTTTAATTCATCTGCATAAGGGAGCTCAGCAGATTGTTTTTTTAAGATATATAAAAAATCCCCCCATTTTCAATAGTCCGTGCCAACTCTGCATTCATCATTCAATTCACTGTTTGATTCCTCTTTTCTATTTCTTTTTACGCAATAGTTAGTCTGCAAATATTCTTATTAAAGAGTATCCATAGGCTAGATCAAACCTCTACACTTAGCAAAGTACTTTCCCGATGTACTCATAGTTACGCTAATCAAATGCCTATTTCATATACTGCATTTCCTTCCCCTGCATGGTTGGGAAAGAGAGTCATACCCGTGATGGAAATGGTCCGATCTCAGCCCAATTCCTGTTTTCCATAGTTTTTAGTTCCTTTCAGAAAATCTATCCAACCTTTCTGAATGAATTTTATTTTCCTGTTTTTTCTAAATTTACCCCTTGGGATTCAGTTCCTGAGGATGATACGTTGGCACTAGTATTTCAACTGCTTCTCGGATGTGTTCCCCATCCTGATTCGCCATTTCGTATAACCCTTTTAACTGTTCCTTAAACTCCTCCATATCAAACTCAATGGGTTTCCCGATATGGATTAATTTATTCGGGGTCTCCTGCATTCCTTCCTCATTCATCAGGAGCTCCTCATATAACTTTTCCCCAGGCCTTAACCCTGTAAATGTAATTGGGATGTCCACATCTGGCGTATATCCGGACAACCGGATCAGGTTCTTTGCCAAATCCAAAATCTTTACTGGCTCCCCCATGTCCAGAATGAATATCTCTCCTCCCTTTGCATAGGCTCCCGCCTGTAAAACCAAGGACACTGCCTCTGGAATCGTCATGAAATACCTGATGATGTCTGGATGAGTCACCGTCACCGGCCCGCCCTGTTCGATCTGCTTTTTGAAGAGAGGAATCACAGAACCATTGCTCCCTAATACGTTCCCGAATCGCACAGCCACAAAGTCTGTTTTTGACTTTGCGTTCATCATCTGTACCACCATCTCGCACATCCGCTTGGACGCTCCCATGATGTTGGTGGGATTCACAGCCTTATCCGTGGAGATTAGAACGAACCGCTTTGTACCATATTTGTCGGCCGCCTTTGCCGCCTTATATGTACCGAACACATTGTTCTTGATGGCCTCGTTGGGGCTGTCC
>ERZ808051.1519-NODE-1519-length-14917-cov-7.001078_pt1 | contig 14917 bp, 11 predicted proteins | sample MGYA00380199_ERZ808051 | MGnify/ENA primary metagenome ERZ808051 (study PRJEB31490, sample SAMN06133391) | mouse gut metagenome | isolation source: J11 | host: mice | place: China: Chengdu | collected 2015-05 ...
AAAAGAATAAGGACAAACCAGCCAACCCGTTGCAACGCAAGGGTTTTCCGATTTGTCCTTATTATGCCATAAGGGCACACGTATGCGACCTTTTTCCTTTGATTTCGATGCTTTTGCGAACTGATTTTCTAATTTCTTTGCCTGGTTTTTGTTGCTTTACCACAAAAACGGCCGAGAGAATTTGTTAGTATTAACATGAAATTTGCTATTTGACCTGCGCTTGACATAAGCGGTCAAGGCGTGCAAAGGTCGTGAAAGCGACTTGCAAACTGGCATTGCTGATCGGTTTTGTTGCGTTTCGCTGGTGAGTGTGCTATCTCAGAGAGTAGAAATGTGGGGGACTGCATGCCTATCCCAAGTCACGACCCCCTGTGGGAGGGATGCTATTTGCAAGTGGCAAGGTTCATTTCCGGAGCGTCTATGCTGCGCCAGTGAGAAGAATAAGGTAACGTTGACCACGTTAATTCAGCAGATGAAAGCAAAGATTGCAGGAGCAAAACCTTTTGGTGCCTGGGGAAGATGGGAGGAGACCATAGCACTGGCAGGATAGGTAAAAGCGCAGAAAGCAAGGAGAATTTAGGCCGTTCAAGCGGGAAAAGTTTATATTAATCATACCAGTATTCCCCAACTGAGATATCGTATGAGTAATAAAGCTTTGAAACAGCAGTTTTTTATATTTGATGATATAAATTAAATTATATGTGGAGATTTTGATACATTGTGTTATAATATAAATTATATGGGGGAAAAGATAGACTTTTGGCGATTATTGGTAGAGGAGGTAACAATTATGCCAACAGAGTATACTCTTGCCGACGAGATTTCTTATCGTGCTTCGAACTGGTGTTATGATTTGATGAAACTGAAACATTCTCCATTGGATGATGGACAATGTTTGCAAACGGTGTATTGGAAGGATATTGCAAATGCATCTAAGAGAGCTACAATCCAGTCAAAATTTGATAAAATATTTACTATCACTAAGCAGGTGCTTCTTGCAGTTCAGCTGTCCGAAAAACGTGTCGTTTCTTTCTCCTATCGGTCGACTCCCCGTTTTATTTTCGATCAATTCCAATATCCAGATTCAGGAAATTGGATTGATGCAGCGTGCATTGCCAGCGGTTTTGAAAATAAGTGGGAAGGACGCTATAACTTTTCCATCTATATATTGACAGATCAGAATGAACTGATTGTTTTTGAAATGGAACCCTATAGCAATATGTTCCATGCTCCTTATCATATAACTATCAATAGCAAGCATCAATATACCAGGCTGGTTGGCCGTGAATCGGGAGAAATCAATACGTTTGGAACCAACAGCCGGCTTTACCTGTGGACTCCAAAGAAAAAAATGCTTCAGCAGTTTGAAATCAAGCAATATTCACAAAAGGAACATATGAGCCGCTCAATCCCAGAAAATTGCCAAGGGGTCGCTGAACCAGTCCCTTATATGGCTTTCAAAATCAAAGCACCCAAATTAAACGGTGTGGAGTTGCCCTACGATGGAACAGCTCTCACACTCTCGGTTGATGGGTACAGAAATTCGGCTCTGTGCGCCGATGCCAAAAACCACATCTTGTTTGAGCATGTATTGGGTTCATCTAGCTCCACTATCCTCTGCGGACTTGGAAGACCAGGATGTATGGAGAAAGAAGACATAGACACATGGACCGCGCTTATAAACACCCCCTGTGCGCCAATGGTGTTCCGCCCTCAGGAATTTGTCTCGAAGGATCAATTCAAATCATCCACCTGGGATATGCTCAATGCGGGAACCGACCCAAGGATCGTTTTGCTGTGTGACTCGGGAAATCATGCAGTTCGTAAAATCTGGCAGTTCCCAAAAAACTCTTACGCCGATGATTTGAGCAATCTGAATCGTATCTATACCTTGTTGCGACAGGATGAAAATGAACGGGCAAAACGGAAAAAGGAACTGTTGCAGCTACCTTGCAACGGCCCAAAGGCGTTCTATGTCAACCCATGTGGAATACTAACCGTGACAACAGCGGATTGTGCGCATATCCTTTGCTCGACCGTTGCAGTTGTTGACGAGAAGGCTATGGAGTGCGATATCAGTACATCTTAAAGGGGGGCCAATAGCGTGGTCGAGTACTTCTGCGGGTATCCAAAGTGCGGAAAATCTCTGGTTGCAGAGGAGAGACTTCTCAGGGTCGATGGGCCCATACTTTATGTAGGGACGTTACCCAATACTCGGCCCTATTGGCCCACAATCTGGGCGCACCAGCAGAGGCGCCCTTCCACATGGAATCTCTACGAGTGCAGCGGAGATCCAACTTATGACCTGCGCCACCTATGCCAGGCGGTCATGGATCACAAAGGAATTCTGTTGGACGGCGGCTCATTCTATTTGAACCGGGCGTTGGAGTGGGGGTATAGTCCTAACCGGTCCTGGCTCATGCTGCTAAGAAAGATTCTGGCGTGGGGGGAGTCTTCGGATGTTAGTTTTTTTGTTGTAGATCAGCCGATATCATGGATGCAACCAAAAGCACAGGTGCTGGGCCGAATCTTTCACAGAATCCTGTATCTTTACAGTAGCAATATCTATTATGTGGAGGGCGGGCAGGCCAGACAGTGCAGTGTCCGTGAACTCCGTATGCTTGATTACAAGGAGTGGCCGCTTTGAGACCGCTTGCGGGAGGAATGCCAGATGGAATACGATAAACAACTCCGATTGCTAAAAAACTGTTCTCTGCAAAAATACCACGGGTGGTGTGAAAGGAATAGTTATGACCTGACCTGCAATGGAGAACCGTTCCTGATAGGGTTGTCAGTCAAAGAACTGCTGAAATTACTTGATGCGGCTTTTGGGCGGATCCCACAACAGGTCAATTATGATTCGATATACTGTGCTTGTGCTGTCCTCATATGCTTTCCCTATCTGCAAGCCGGTATGGAGATGTTTCCGAGATTGGATCTTGGTAGAATTCGAATCTTGTTTCGCTGTGCCAGATTTCTATTGAATGTGGGCTGCGACAGGGAATGCATCGAGTTCTGTGATTTCTGCCTGCAAAATCAAAACGAGACTTCACTTACCCTGGAGATGCATATTGAAGTGCTATTTGCTCGCTCCAAGGCATATCGAAATTTAGGTGAATATCAACCTGCACTGGACGATTTGCGGGAAGCACTATGCGTAGTGAACGACAATGGGGACATTTCCTACCTTATGGGTGCAGTTTTAGTGCGAATCGGTAAGGTCTATTCCCAATTTTTGATGATGATGAGCGTATCGCTTTGCTTTTTAAACGAAGCCGAGGAACAGCTGAAAAAATGGTTGGATTTTGATGATGAGCATATTCGAGAACGGGCAGCGCTTGAGTACGCGATTTGCTTGGACGCGATTGGGCAATATTGGAAGGGAAAGGATCGCCCTGATGATGCCATTGAATACTTTAAACGGGCCAAGGAGATCAATGATTCTATAGGTAGGGTTGCCGGGGTGTTCCGTACTCAGTCCCACATTATTATCACAGAGTATCCCCAGCTATTGGGTCAAGGACAGTGTGGAGATGAGCTGCTGAACAGAATCCAAACCCTAAAATACATTGTTAGAAAGCTGAAAGACGACCCCGCAAATCAGAGGGGCGTTGCCATTCGGCTGTTGCATTTGGCGGAAATTGAAGCACAGAGTGGGCCATCGCAGATGGAGAATGCCTTGAATACGGTGAACGCATGCCGAAAGAACGCCTTGCTGTTCCAAGACGCCAAAACGCGGATCAAGCTGAAGATATCAGAATTGAAATACGGCATTTATGATGATGTCATCAATCAAAAAGATCTGCGAGAGGTCATGGAGTTGGCTACAAATCGGAAATGTTTTGGATATGAGATTAAGCTGAACGATGCAGTGATAGAAGCCATTCAGCGGAAAGCCATAAGTGGTGCAGATCTATTAAATGTATTAAGCCGAAACCGAACATTATATTTATATCTAAGCAATGTCGCACAAAGTACGATCCAAAAGATATCATCCAAGATTATAGACGAAAAGGATGAATTTTCCTACCTTTCAGATAAAAATAGCAGGGATCTTTTGGTTGGAGTCGTCAGCGATTATGATGTGTTCATTAAAAAGATGAATGAGATCATAGACCAGCTCCTCAAGATTACAGATCAACGTTCCAAGGATTTGAATAAAGCCATTATCGCGGAAGCAAAAGCTTCACTGGCATCTGGTATTTTGCACGATCTCAAACATATCCTAACTACTGAGGCCGGAACGACCTGCCTTGATTCCGTGGAAAAGGATTTGGATCAATGGGGAGAAACTCTGTCGCCACAGCAACGAGATGCGCTGCTCAACCCGATCCGGCTGGTTAATAGGAACTTAAAAGAGAAGATTTTGCCAAAGATTCAAGAGGCAACAAGAGTGCCCAACGATTTCAATTATGAGATCAATATTATGGATGTCTTTTCGGAGGTCAGCAAGATGCAGTTAAACGAGAGACTGGATAAGGAGGAAAGCTTGGATGGGGCCTCAGCAATCCACGTTGAGTTAGACTGCCCGGACAAGCTCAGTATTATATATAACCAAAGGATTTTTACCAATTTGATTAAGGAAATGTTACGCAATGCATTAGACTACCAAAAGGCTTGTAATGCCAAGGTGATAAAATATATTATGCAGGCGAAGGATAATATGGGCGAGGTGGAAATTGCGATTTTGACTCAGTTTGAAGATGAAGTGCAGGCAGAACAGGCGACAGAAGCGATATCCGGACAACTAGACAGTAAGAATGGCCATGAGGACGGTTATGGCGTACGATTGCTCCGAGGATTCATGCAGTCCAAAACTGGCGGTGCATCTGTGGCCTCAGAATATCGGTTCAAAGATATTGCAGGAATACGTTTCTCTATACCAAAAAAGTGAGGTGTGCAAAATGCTGGACGGGAAATACCATATCCTTCATGTAGAGGATGACGAGAGCCGCTTTCAAAGCTATTGCTATATGATCAACGGAGCGCTGGGTAAACGAGGAATCTCCCATGAAATTATCTGGGCGGGTTCGATTGCAGATGCATACAGATGCATTATGACGCGCGGTGATGAACTGGACCTGATTATCCTTGATATATCTTTGGATGACAGGGATGGCGAGACCGGCTTAAACATTATCCGAGCAGTAGAAAAAACAGGACGGATTATCCCCATGTTCGTTGTATCGGCCAATGTTGAGACGTACCGGGAAACGCTAAAAGAATATAAAACTAAGCAACTGATATTAGGCTATAGTGAACCACTCAACGCTGCATGGCCAGAGCAGCTGGCAGAAATCCTTTTAGGCAAGGATGTAAATGTGCTGCATTTGTCCGATATACATAATGGAAAATTTTTCGCGCTTGGGAATTTAGAGCTATCGCAAAACAAAACCTTGGATGATTTATGCAACAATCTGGGTCACGTGGATTTTGTTGTGGTCAGTGGCGACATCAGCAGCACGAATGATCCGAGAGACTATCGAGAGGCCTGCGTACTTCTGGATAATTTGCGAGCCAAGCTTAGCCTGGAACCCAATAGCTTTGTTTTTGTACCCGGCAACCATGACCGAGACTTATCCCGGAATGATGCACATACCTTTTCAAATTTTCTAATTTTCCTGAAAGATTTTTACAGGGGGTATCTTCAGGCCGACAGTTATTACCCAAGCCAGGAGTTGGAGGACTATGACGAAGGGGCGCAGACCTTCAGCGAATTGTTCAGCGTAGTGGCCTATCCCCAATACAGAACCATTGTGGTTGGCCTCAACTCGGTGAATCCCCTGGATGTAATGGATAATCGCAAGAGGGATTGTTCCGTACAAACTGGGGGAATATTATGCGGACTAACGTTTGGTGGATCAATTTCCTCCGAACAGTTAATTAACACCCGTCGTCAGCTTGAGGATTTGTATATTCAGCACCCTGAGTATAAAACGTTTGTAAAGTTAGCTACGTTCCATCACAACATCTTTGAAGCTGCCCATATTGAAAGAGCGGAGTGGCGGCCAACTATTTTAAACCAAGGAAATGTACTGGATGTGCTGGCTGAACTTAATTTCTTATTCGTTCTTCATGGGCATCTTCATTACAGTGAGCTTCATTACTATAAAGCGCAGAGTAAACCACATGGGATGAACATTATATCTGCAGGTACGTTCAGTGGGAAAGAGCGAAACATGGATCCTAATTTCTGCGCTAACAAAATAACCTATCGTGTTTCGCAAGGGGGGCAAGTTCTTTCCTGCAAAGTTAAGCGATTGCTTCTCCCCAAAGATAGCATTAGTTGGAAAAGCGAGGAAATCATTTTAAATGACTGGCAATTGAACAAGCAAATATAATATGCTGTTGTTGCCTGGATTTGACACAAACAGCCCGAAATTTTAAAGCGGGGTTTCAGATCCCTGGAAGATGGCTGCAAAGCTTGACAATGATATTCAAATGCGGCAGGTGGCGGCCAATATTCTGCAGATATTTCAATTGGATCCGACGAACGCAAATATCCAGAGCTCATATAATGCCTACTACCATTATTACCTTTGCGCGATTGCGCATAAAGCCACGGGCAACCTAGCTGAGACAAGAAGGCTGCGCTCTTTGGGGCTTGAACTCCCAGATGATGGCTGTCACGGAAGACTGGAGAATTTTATACGATATGCGGTTCTTTGCAGCTCGCCTTCAGTCGAGGATGAAAACAAGCGCCAAATAACAGAGTACCTGCTCCCTAGTGAGAATAGGCGGAGAATGGAGGTTCATCCACTCTCCGCCTATTATCCCGTTTAGCCTTCCAAATCACGATTGCCTAAGAGCCGGTCCTAAAACAAACAAGGAAAGTCAGCCTGTCTAAGCTGAATGATCACGATAGTGCCTAAGAACCCATTTTACCCCCCTTTGCTGTCTCAGAAAATTTGTCCTTTAAGTGCAGCCCTGTTTTATCACCGCCCTCCACAACCCTCGTTTTAGGGGTATTTTTAGTGGAAAAAGAATAAGGACAAACCGCTCAACCCGTTGCACCGCAAGGGTTTATCCGATTTGTCCTTATTATGCCATAAGGGCATACGTTCGCTACCCTGGCCCTGCAAAATGGTGTAGACATCAAGACCGTCTCCAGTATGCTGGGGCACTATGACGCAGGCTTCACTCTGCGGACCTACACCCACGCCACCCGGCAGATGCAGGATCAGGCGGCGGAAACCATGGGATACTTCATGAACCAGATGATGTAGCCCCACCCCAGAGCCACCAAAACACCGGGCAGGAAGGCCAACCTTCCTGCCCGGTGCTCTCTAAACCTTTCCGGACATTTCGCCGTGTGGGTCAGGTTGTGGGTCGTCCCACCTGACCCACTTTTTGAGCCACATTATTTTGAGAGAAAACAGAACAAAAACTCCCGAAATCCAGCGATTTCAGGAGTTTCTTGGAGCTGCTATCCAGATTTGAACTGGAGACCTCATCCTTACCAACTGATTGCCCGCCCTCGAACCGCCTCCATTTGGCGCTTTGGGGGCCTTTTTGTTCCGGAAAAGCGGAGGCAATCGTGCTTTCCGCTCCATTGCCTCCGCCCGCTCGTTTCCTGTTGTGGGTCAGGTTGTGGGTCAGGCACTACGCATTCGCCTGCTGGAGATAAAACTCACTCTCCGCCACCCGAAGCACAAAATCGTACTCCAGCCGGGTCGCCTTGGAGGGCACAATATTATACCGCTTGAACACCGTCCGCAGGTAGGCAAAATACTCTTTGTCCTCCTGCGTCAACGGCGCAACCCAACCCTGCTCACTGCCGATGGCCTCGAACTGTAACAATTCTTCCCTGCTCATTTCAGCCATTGGAATCCCTCCTAAACTCCTCAATGATCCGCTCCGCCGCATCTTCCCAAATGATCATCCGAAACGGATCATAGGCCGCGGCCCGCCGCGCACCAAACGCCCGCGCATAATAGTCCAGCAGCTTGCTGGTTTTCGCTTTGAATACCAAAACGCCATCAAATCCCGCATCCAAGGATACCTGCACCGCATAGGCAAACAGGGCCTTGGCAATTCCATAATACCGTTTGTGCTCGCCCTCGGCGTGAAGGAGATTCGCGTTGCTGTGGCGGGCGCTTTCCATATAGATGATCTCTACCGCCAAACCCTTTTCGTCCAGCGCATAGGACATCAGGCCCAGCAGCTCTCCATCGTCTGCCCGGTGCAGGGCCACCTTGTTGGGCAGCTCCACCGCAAAGGACGTCTCCCAACTTGTCTGCCAGGTTCGGGTGGCGGCCAGATCCTGCTCCGAAGCCTCTCTGACAACAGCTGCGATCTTCTTGCCGGAATCGGCATCCACCACAAATAGGTTGAGCATCCGCACCCCTTCTTCCCTCTGTAGTTTACCACATCAGGCCGCAGAATACAAGCGGTACCCCACGCAAATCCTGCGCCACCGTAAACAATAAAGGGGCGTCCCTTCCGTCCCATCCCTGCCGATTCGCGAAATTTACACCGCTCCTTATAGAGCCGTGCTGCCGCCCTCCTCAATTCGCGAAATTTACACGTCTCCTTATGAGGATCCGGCTTTGCCGAAAATCCTTGCTAATGACTTGACAGCCGATATCGGCCGGTCTTAGCATCAAATTGAAAAGGAGAAATTGAACATGAGCGGCACAAACGCCACCGGGAAAACCATCGGGGAGGTGGAACGGATCACAGGCATTCCAAAGCGCGAACTGAAGTATTACATGGAGCAGGGGATCATGCGGCCCTCCCAAAAGTCGGAGAGCGGATACTGGCTGTACAGCGATGAGGATATCCGGCGGGCCCGGCTCGCCTCCCTGTGCCGGGAGCTGGGCTTCCCTGTCCAAGCTATCCGGGCCATCCTCGCCGACCCCGCCCTCCACTGGCCGGAGGAGCTGGAGCGGCAGATCCTCCGCCTGACCGACAGGCGGGATCGCGCCGCAGCCCAGCTGGCCCTGGCGGAATCCCTGTGCAGTACCGACCCCTATGAGGCACTCGAAGCCTATTCCAGCAGGCAATCGGAAAAAGGTGCCGCGCTGACGGCAAACTAAAACAGATGGAGGTACAGACAATGAAAAAGCGTTTGACCATGCTCCTCGCCACCCTGCTGCTGCTGCTCCCTGCCTGTGGGCAGGGGGTGGCAGAGGGCAGCGCCCCTCTCCCGCCCAGAGCGTCAAATCCACCCGCCCAGACCGACGGCGAACCGGCTCCGGCCTTTGACCCCACCGCCACACTGGAGGAGACGGTGTTGGTAGATGAGGGCGATGTGAAAATCACCGCCACCGGCCTGAAGTATACCGCCTATGAGGTCAAGGTAAGCCTTACGATTGAGAACAACACGGACAAAAACCTGTCCTTCCGCAGCGGCACCATGGGCTACAGCTGCAACTCCGTCAACGGCTATATGGTGGATGACGGCTATCTCAACGCCGACGTGGCGGCAGGTAAGAAAAGCAACGAGAGCGTTTCCTTCGACATTGACGAGCTGAGCATATTGGGCCTGCCCGACATCGCGGACATTGAGTTGGGCTTTGATATCGCGGATGATCAGCATGAAACCTATCTGCAGACCGGCCCCCGGCAGCTGAAAACCTCCGCCGCGGACAGTTATGACTATGGGGCGGACACTTACCGTGCCGCAATCCTGAACGGCGGACTGGCCAAGGCGCTGGGCTTTACGGTGGACTGCGATTCCGAGGAGCTCCAGTTTGACGAAAAAGGCGTCCGCGTGATCTCCCAAACCCTGATCACCAATTCCAGCGGAGAACAGGCGCTGTTTGTGGAGGTGGAAAACACCACCGGCGATACAGTCTTTGCCTCCGTGGGGGATGTGGCCGTCAACGGCCTGGGCATCCAGAGCGGCACCTGGTCTACCGACTGGGTCAGCCCCGGTAAACGGCGGATCGTCTCCATGTCGCTGTCCACCATGCTGGAGGACAACCAGCGGGCGGCGTTCGGACTTGAGCAGATCGGGGCGGTTTCCTACTCCTTTGGATTCAAAGATATGGACGGCGACGCACTGGTACTCCCCAAAACGCTCACTCTGTCCGTCCCCGGCGGCAGGAACTATGACCCGTCCGGGGAGGCGGTATATCAGGAAAACGGCGTGCGGATTGTCTACAAAGGGCTCGTGCCGGACGATTTTGAATACAGCGATGATATCCATATCCTGTTGCTGGTGGAAAACGGCGGCGATCAGCCGCTGAGCTTTGATATTGATTCCAATTCCGTCTCGGTAAACGGGTACATGACCAGCGCACTCTGCTACAGCAGGACGGTATCTCCCGGCAGCAGCGGTGTACTGGATGTGGAGCTGGCAGATTACTCCCTGGAGGAGAATGGGATCGCCGGGTCGGAGGATGTTGCCGAGGTTGAGCTGACCTTTGAGATTAGGGATGGCAATTACAAGACGGTGGCGGAGCCGACCGTAACCTTCGCAGGGAAGTTGGCTATACAGTAGCGCCAAGCGGATTGCGATATCCGGTCTTTACAGCAAATCAGGGCCGCCTATCTTCGGGTAGGCGGCCCTGATCCAACAAAATATTAGGGAGAAAAATTTGACACTGGCACGAAATCTGTCTATAATTGATGATAGTATAAACATCAGAATGTAATTTTGTTCCCCCAAAAATTGCCACCGAATTTGCGCTGGAAGGATGGTTGACATGAACCGACATAAGACAATTTTGAATTTGCTCAGCATACTCCGTTTTCAATGGTGCATTGTCATACTGTTCGCTCTTATGCTGGCGCTGTCTGGATGCTCTGTGCAGGACTTTATCCTCCACCAATCCGGCGTTATGTCCGAGGAGGAGTATCAGAAATACATTGATCTGAAACAGGATGGCCTGTTAGGGCAAGACGGTCAATACATATCCTCCGAATTGGATGAAACTCCCCAGCCTTCGCCCCCGGCCGGCAGCGTCCATGTGACATTTTCAAAAAACGCTTATATTGATGTTTTGTATTACCTTGATTCGGAACTGAAAACCCCAATTGATGCGGCGAGTTGCTACCTAATGCCCGGCGAGTGCATTTACTACGATCCTGAGCAATTGCTGTGCCATCATCCCTCTACCCGATGGTACGGATTTGATCGTTTTCGAGTCTATTCCTATCGCGACGATGATGGACAGGGCAGCGAACTTTCCTGGGGTGGAAGCGCCGATGACGCTCGTTTGGTGCTGAAGATCCCGGCAGAACCTACCGAATCCGAAATATTTATTGTGCCCCTGGGAAAATACGAAAAACGCACCCTTGAACTGACGGATTTTTATACAGACAGCACTGGGCGCGCCCAAGAGTTGCTGGGCCAGTGGATTATCAATAATGAAGACGCGACAAATCAAAAGCTCGAAGTTGGCCCTGTTGATCTACTGTGTGTGGATTACAAATACGATTCAACAAAGTATGCCTTTGTTTCGTCCCACCCGAGCAGCTTCTACCACGAAGACGGCCTGGTTCGCTTTGACACCACATACGCCTCCGATGATATCGATCAGTACTCCGTAGAACTGCGCCCCCTGGAAGGATTGTTCCTGTTCGATCCCTCCCAATACACGGCCGAGCACGGCAAAATTGTATTTGAATTTCTTGGACGGGTTATTTCGGAACCGTGTGATATTCCTGACGGCAGTATTATTCACTATACAGCAACACCCGATCCGGGTTATCGGCATCCCTTTGGCGCTGGGGATATTATGGTAGATGTCTCTGACCAAGACAAAATTAACTCACAGCTCAAAAACGCAATAACGTTCTTTCCGGATGAACAGGTCGAAGTCGAGCTGCCCCGGCCAAAAGGCGGCACAATAGAATACTGGGCTGATGGAAAGCTTCTCACAGGACACAGGTGCAAGCTTTTGAGTGGAACCGTTATCACATTGAACTTTATTCCTTGGAATCGCTGGAACTGCAACGTATCAGACGGTGAGGTATACTTAGTTACTGAGGCGAGCGTGCAGACTGTTTCAATTGATGGCGTTGACCTTAATTATGGCGTGTTTACCGAAAACGAAAAGCATATGCCAACACTGAATGTTGTGTTAACGGACAGCGTAAAAGACGCCATGTTTTATATCTCCGACTCCGATGACGGCTCACAACAGGGCCTCAATTACGACTCAGGGAACAAGACTACGTTTGTTCCTGATTGGTTGGGGCAAAATGACCGAATCATCTTCAGTGAAAAGGTGAGAACAGACCAGGGCATCTCCATTAAAGTAGCCAACGATACTGTTCTCAACGGATACGCACTGAAGTTTGATATTCTGATAAAAGACGCGAAAGGCGGTCAGCACCATTCCATCCGCTACATCACAAAGTTGCCTGCAGTGGAAAAAATCGAGTTCTACACTGAACAAGAGATGGCGACCTCCTCCACGGTTTATGAAAGCGCCACCATTACAGTTAGCACCGTGGAAGTGGTCACCTACCATCCTAAATCCATCGAACACGCCACGATCGCCGTGGAGCTCAATGATATTACCGAACCATACACGCTTAAAGATGGTGACACTCTGGAAACCTCCCGGGACGTCAATGTGTTCATTATTCCAACAGCCGGGTATTATGTTTCTGGGACAAAGGAAACCGGCGAAGCATATTCCGAAACAATGCTCAGCATCGCACTCTAACGGATTTTGCTTTGGGAATATGATGCCCTATTCTTTTGATTATTTGATATATCCATATTATCCAGCCTATACGATGGGCTGTTATCAAACTGTTATCAGTAATGATAACGAACGCAGAAGCGCACTATTTGTTCTGCTGGCTTGCGACTGAAATTATATCATACAAAACAGGGAAAGGCAACTATTTCCTCGCCATGTGTTATACCTTGACACTTGAAAATAAGTGGATATTGTAATAGCATTGTCAAAAAGAGATGCACTCAAAAAGTGTTTTGAAAAATGTTGTGCTAATTGGTCTTGCCAGATTGTTATATATATGAGGCCTCAAAAGGGAATGGAAGGAGGTGTGCCGATGGAGCAAGAAATTGTGTTGGAGCTATTTGACCATTATGCGGATATGGTGTATCGTATCGCTCTCAGCTATCTTCGCTCGCCGCAGGAAGCGGAGGACGTTGTGCAGACTGTATTCCTTAAACTGCTGGAGGGCGGCATGATAGTTTACCCTGGTAAAGAGCGTGCGTTTTTGACGAAGGTTACAATCAATCACTGCAAAAACCTTCTCAGCGCAGCAAGAAAGCATGAGGCCATTCCGCTGGACGAGGCTGTTTTGTTGACACAGCCAGAGGATCAGGACATATTTCATGCGGTCATGGAGCTACCGGAAAAGTATAGGGCCGTTGTGAGCCTACACTATTTTGAGGGCTACTCATTTCGGGAAATCTCAGAATTTTTACACGTCGGCATCTCAGCCGTTTCCATGAGATTGCATCGGGCCAAAAACATCCTAAAAAAGCAACTTGGGAGGGATTGATATGGAGCGAAACTTCAAGCGCATTTCTGATGAGCTAAAATTGTCGCAGGAGAGCCGGGAGCGTATTCGTTCCCAGCTTGCCTCCTACCAAAAACAATCGGAGGACATTCCTATGAAAAAATCGACCTTAAAATCTCGTGTGCCGTTGATTGCCGTCGCTGTTGTTATAATGATGGCATTAACGCTGACCGCTGGCGCAGCGGTGGTAGTGCATCTGTTCAGAAATGACATCATCGTGTCCAGCAGGGATGATATTCCCATGCCTTCAAGTGAAAATGGTGCCCCTGGTGCTGTTGCTATCGGCGGGCCTGGAGGAAACCCACCCTCCACTTTGGAAGAAATGATAAAATCTAATCGGTTCAAATCGGACGATTGGGACGCGGGCGAAAGCATTAACGGCGGAGTAGTATCTGAATACCATCGGTGGGACTCCGTAGAGGTTCTGAGCAGTGATCCTGCTCTTCGCAGCCGCCGCATTGGGCGGGAAGATGGCGCGGAGAAAATGGAGTATACCGCCGAAAATCCTGCAAGCCTTTTGGACACCCTGACAGGCCGCGTTACCTTTGATTTGGAGTGGATGGACGAGCACTATGATTACGTTCCGGACGCCAACTTGTCCTTTGTCGTGTCCGACGCGAAGGGCGGCTACGTCAGCGAGGTCTTTGACGCTCTCTACGCAAAGAAGGACGGCAGCGGATATGTCGATTTCTCAATTGAAAATATCGCACAGGCCGATTATTTTGGCCAAACGTATGTCATCGACGGCAGCTATGAAACCGCCTATTATTACACCTCCACTGGCGGCCATGAATTCCTGATCGAGCTGGACAACGGAAACGTCTGGGCCAAGTGCCGCACAAGCCATGCCAACGTCAGCTTGTATGGTGCGTATCTGACCACGGACGAAGTGGAGGATATTCTGGATAATCTCTCTCTAACTATAAATGAGTAAAAGCGTGTTACAGCAGAGGCAGGGGCCGCCCGATAGGGGCGGCCCCTGCAAAATTATCCCCGTCTTTGGTTATTATCGTGCGCCTAACCTTGCTTTTTGCTTTGCGGCCCGTTTACGTTCCTTTTCAGCCTGTTCCTGCTGGTGAGCGGCTTCCAATATCCTGTCCGCCTGTTCCGGGCCAATAGCCCGCTTGACCCGCTCAAAATCGGCGGCTGTCCCCCGCAGAGCCTTGTTCTCCATTTTCACCTCCTGCAAGCGTTCGGACAGGTTGGCGTTGCCCTCCCGTACCCGGCCATAGTCCCCCTGCAACCGCTCATACTTCCCTTTCAACTCGACATAGGCCCGGTACAGGGAGCGCAGCACTTTGACGATCTTGGCAAGCAGGGGCTTGGCCTTTTTCTCCCGGTAGGACTTGGCGCTCTCCAGCGGCCCAGGCTCCGGCAATATCCGCTCCGGGTCGTCGGAGAACTGCGCCGCCAACTGCTCCATGTTCCTCACAGCCGGGGCCAGCTCCTTTAGACGCTGCTCCTG
>ERZ808051.1522-NODE-1522-length-14881-cov-4.378141_pt1 | contig 14881 bp, 14 predicted proteins | sample MGYA00380199_ERZ808051 | MGnify/ENA primary metagenome ERZ808051 (study PRJEB31490, sample SAMN06133391) | mouse gut metagenome | isolation source: J11 | host: mice | place: China: Chengdu | collected 2015-05 ...
CCTTTTAGGCGCGCAAGTATCAAAGGCCCCTTGGGGGGCCTCATGCAAACCCCCACTTGAAGTGGGGGTTGGTGACTTAGAAAGGGAGTGAAAATATGGCTACAGTGCAGACTCAGATAAGGATAGAAGAAGATGTAAAGAAGCAGGCAACAGAACTATTTAACCAACTTGGAATTGATATGTCCAGTGCGGTGAACATGTTCCTGAGGCAGGCTATTATGCGGGAAGGACTTCCCTTTAGCGTAGAAATTCCCAGATATAAGCCGGAAGTGATGGAAGCTATGGAGGAAGCAAAGCGAATCAGCACTGCTCCGGATACCAAGAGATATGTGAGTTTTGCGGAGGCGTTGGAGGATATAGATTTATCAAGTATGGATTGATTCTCACAGGCAGATTCAAAAGAGGATTAAAATCCGCTCAAAAACGTGGGTTGGATATTTCACTGTTGAATGATATTGTGGAAAAGCTGCTTCATAAGATTCCTTTAGATGCAAAGAATAGAGATCATGGATTAAAAGGAGCATGGGCTGGGTTCAGAGAATGTCATATTCAGCCGGATTGGCTGTTGATTTATTTGATAAGGGAGGATGTACTGACATTGACCTTGGTGGATACAGGAACGCATGCCGATTTATTTGATGAATGAGCAAAGCAGGCATAATGTTTGGGCGGGGCAGGGCTGGGGTTAAAGATTTATAAAAGGGAAAGGAAATTGCCGGAAAAATATTTTTCCGCTTGCTTTTATGGCCATATTGTATTAAAATGTTATAGATTACTAAATAGACAGGTGGTATATACAGTTAAAAGGTATATATATCTTATTATATAACATCATGCACATACTAATCAGAAGCAGGAGTGACGGACTGAAATGCGGAAAGCGCAGAAGCAGCAGGCGGAGGATTTTATAAAAGTCTTGGGCGAGGCCCATGACGAAATCCGCAAAGCCATTGAAAAAAAGAATATTTCCGCGGCCATGAGTCTGCTGGCGGACTGCCAGGACGGCGCCATTGCGCTGGGCAATCTGATCGAGAGCTCGGAGGGAGAGGACTTTCCCACAACAGCTTTATTGGAGACTTATTGTGAACAGGTCTACAGGCTTTACGAGGACCTGGAGAAAGGTCTGCCTATCGGGGCAGGAAAGGCATATAAAGGCCTGCGGCAACAGCTTTTTAAAATTGATAGCAGCGTGAAGAATGAGATCAGGGTTCGGACAGAGGCGGTATTTTTACCGTATAAAGCTTCTATGTGGGACAGCCTGGAGAGCGTTTGGAAAGCCGCGGATGAGGACCCGGACTGTGACGCTTACGTGATTCCCATTCCTTATTATGACAAGAACCCGGACGGGAGCTTTCGGGAACTGCATTATGAGGGCGGGGAGTATCCGAAAGATGTTCCGGTGGTGTGGTATGAGGATTATGATTTTGAGACACGCAGGCCGGATATGATCTTTATACATAATCCCTATGATGACTGTAATATTGTGACAAGTGTGCATCCGTTTTTTTATTCGAAGAATTTGAAGAAGTTTACGGAGAAACTAATATATATACCTTATTTTATATTGGGGGAGATTGATCCGGAGAACAGGGAGGAACTGAAAGCGATAGAAAAGTTCTGTCTGGTGCCCGGAGTGGCGTATGCGGATGAAGTGATTGTTCAGTCGGAGGACATGCGGCAGGCTTATATTAATGTACTGACTGAGTTCATGTCAGGGCAGGGACGAAGCAGGGGGTATTGGGAGAGGAAGATACTGGGGCTGGGGTCGCCTAAGGTGGATAAGGTGCTGAATACCAGGAAAGAGGAGCTGGAGATCCCGGAGGAGTGGATGAAAGTTATCCGAAAACCGGATGGGAGTTGGAAGAAGATTATTTTTTATAATACGACGGTGACGGCCCTGCTACAGTATAATGAGCAGTATTTGGTGAAGATGAGGGATGTGTTCCGTATTTTTTATGAGATGCGGGATGAGGTGGTACTATTGTGGCGACCGCATCCTCTGTTTGGGGCTACAATTGAGAGTATGCGGCCGCAACTAGGGGAGGAGTATAAAAGGATCGTTGAAGCATACAGGAAAGAGTGCTGGGGAATTTATGACGATACCAGCGATATGGACCGTGCGGTTTGTTTGAGTGATGGGTATTATGGGGACTGGAGTTCAGTAATGCATCTGTGTCAGAAAGTTGGGATACCGATAATGACGCAGAATGCATATCTTATTGATTGTATACCGGAAGAAAGAGAATAAATCAGGCGAGAGGAATATCTTATGGATAAAGTATTGTTGGTATGCAATTATTTTGCTCCGGATAATACAATTGCTGCAATCAGAGTAACAAAGTTCGCAAAATATTTAAAACAATATGGTTTGAAAGTGGATTGTATTACCGAAATGAAGAGAAATCTTCCAGAAGATGAATTATTAAAAAAAGATATATGCGGCATTGAGACAATATATGCATCCAATTCAGCCATGTTTTTGAGATTTGAAAAAATATTTAAGAAATGCATAGCACCTTTCAAAGAGAAACGATTCAGTAATCTCAACAATCGAAAAAAGATAAATCCAAGGACAGGACATGTTGAGTTTTATCCATATGAAACGGCCTATCCGGTACTGGGGAGCATAGAATATCTGGTCGGACAGATTAGACAGATTGATTTATACAGAAGTATTAAAAATTATTTGGAAGAACTAGACAATTATGAATATTTGATTACCTCTTACGGAGATTCTTTCAGCTATTTTGTGGGCAAGTATTTTCACAGGCATCATAAAAAGACAGTATGGCTTTTTGATGTAAGAGATGCAGTTTATAGATATAAATTCACACCATCATATGTGAGCCTAATACCGAAATGCTATGAAAAATTCATATGGAAAAATGCAGACGGAATCATCGGTGTATCCAAAGGAATTTGCAGGCGTGTACCGCCAAGAAACCGAAAAAAGGTGTCCTGTATTACGAACGGGTATGATTGGGAAGACCGAAAAGGGACAAATAGAGAGAAGATAACCTGTAACAAGCTGACATTTGCTTTTACTGGTTCCATGTATGGCGGATTGATGGATTTGTCTGTTTTATTTCGTGCAGTAGCTGATTTGATGAGGAAAAAAGTTTTCACGCAGGGCAGTATAGAATTTTATTTTGCCGGAAATCTTTCTGCATTTGAGATATTTCAGAGCCAGGCCGGAAAATATGGATTGAGTCGCTATTGTGAATATCGTGGAAAGCTGTCACGCCAAGATGCAATGACTCTACAAAGTGGGGCTGATATTTTGCTGTGTGCATCTTATGATTATCAGGAAAATGAGGGCGGCGTGATTACAGGGAAAATCTTCGAATATATGACATCGGGATGTCCTGTAATCGCAATCATTACAGGAGATATTGAGAAAAGTGAATTGGCGGACATTGTGCGAAAGACAAACATTGGCTATGCATATGAAGTTTCACATCACAAGAAAGATTATGAGGGACTGAAACAATATCTGGAAAGACAATACAAAGAGAAAGTGCAGAATGGGAGAGTCAGTTACCAGCCCAATATGGAAGAATTAGGAAGATATGACTACCAGGTATTGACTAAACAGCTGATAAGGCTAATGACAAAACTAAGAAAGTAATTGATGGAGGTAATATTGTGAAATATTCGTTAATCGGCTGCGGAAGAATTTCGCCAAACCATATCGCGGCCGCACAGGGGAATGGTTTGGAGATTACTGCAGTCTGTGATGTGAATCAGGAGTGTATGGAGGACAAGAAACTGAAATTCAAGCTTGGTGGCGGGACAAGAACCTATACAGACTATCAGGAAATGCTTGAAGAGGAAAAGCCGGAACTGGTAGCGATCTGCACGGAAAGCGGAAAACATGCCAAAATCGCGCTGGATTGTATTGAGAGAGGCGTAAATTGCATCATAGAAAAGCCTATAGCGCTCTCTATAAAAGATGCTGACGCAATTATTGCAGCATCTATCAGGCATCATGTGAAAGTGTGTGCCTGCCATCAGAACCGATTCAACAAGTCCGTTCAGATAATCAGGGAGGCCATTGACATGAAGCGCTTCGGAAAGCTTTTTTATGGTACGGCGCACATTAGATGGTGCAGAGACCATGAGTATTATGACAGAGCCTCATGGCGGGGAACATGGGAACAGGACGGAGGAGCTCTCATGAATCAATGTATCCACAATATAGATCTACTCCGCTGGATGATGGGGGGAGAGGTCGAGGAGGTTGTGGGTATGACAGATCGACTTAACCATGATTACATTGATGCAGAGGACTTTGGCATAGCGCTTATTCGTTTCACAAATGGAAGTTATGGGATAGTAGAGGGTACGACAGATATATATCCAAAGAACCTGGAGGAGACTCTATACATATTTGGGGAGAAAGGAACTGTAAAGGCTGGGGGACAGTCGGTCAACATCATTGAGGAATGGAATTTTTCGGATATGCTGGATGACCCGAAACAGGTGAAAGAGCGATTTCATGAAAACCCTCCCTCTGTCTATGGATATGGGCATAAACCTCTTTATGCGGATATGATTTATTCGATACAGCATGATAAGCAGCCCTATGTGAATGCCATGGAGGGAAAGAAAGCACTGGAGCTTGTGCTTGCAATATATAAGTCGGCGGCAGAGGGAAGACCAATAAGGTTTCCTCTAACGAATTGCGCAACTACAGACTTTGTTGGGAGGTTTGGTTGAGACGTGAAATTTCGCGATTTAGAAAAACAATATCAGGCAATGAAATCAGACATGGATGCTTCTATCAGGGCTGTCATTGAAAAGGCAAATTTTATACATGGGGAACAGGTCACAGAGTTGGAGACACGTTTGGCGGAATATGTAGGGGTAAAGCATTGTGTTTCCTGTGCAAACGGGACAGACGCACTTCAGTTGGCTTTGATGGCATGGGGGATAGGAAAGGGAGACGCAGTGTTTGTGCCTGATTTTACATTCTTCGCCAGTGGAGAAGTGGTCTGTGCTGTAGGCGCTGTGCCGATTTTCGTGGATGTTCGCCGGGATACCTTTAATTTGGATTGTGATGCGCTGGAAAGGATGATTGAAAAAGTAGAGAAAGAGGGAAAATTACGATCGGCAGCTGTACTGGCGGTGGATTTATTCGGGCAGCCGGCACAGTATGACAGGATTCGGGAAGTTGCTGGAAAACATAATATGCTGGTGCTGGAAGACGGGGCGCAGGGATTTGGCGGAAAGATAGGCGAGAAAAAGGTATGCTCTTTGGGCGATATTTCCACTACAAGCTTTTTTCCGGCCAAGCCTTTGGGATGTTATGGGGATGGTGGCGCGGTCTTTACTGACAATGACGAATGGGCTGATTTAATACGCTCCTATTGCGTCCATGGAAAAGGAAAATCGAAATATGATAACGTGAGAATTGGCATGAATTCCAGGCTGGATACCTTGCAGGCTGCCGTACTTTTGAGGAAATTTTCGCAGTTTGTGGGATGGGAATTGGGACAGGTGCAGACCGTTGCGGAATGGTATGACGAGCAGTTAAAAGGCGTAGTTGAGATACCATGTATCTTGAAAGGATATTATTCCAGTTGGGCGCAGTATACAGTAAAATTTCCGACACGGGAAAGCAGGGATGGGGCTATGCATTTGCTTGGTGAAAATGAGATACCATCGGCTGTCTATTACGAAAAGCCTATGCATAGGCAAAAGGCTTTTCAGGAGTTTCAATATAATGAGACAGATTATTTGGTATCTACGGAATTATCCCAAACCGTTTTGTCTCTGCCGTTTCATCCCTATTTGAGCAGGGAAGAAGTCACCCTTGTGGGAAAAATGATTGCTGAATACGCAAAGGAATGGTTGTGATGCCTTATTTTATTCACGAAAGCAGCTATATAGACGATGATGTCATAATAGGGGATGGAACAAAGATATGGCATTTTTGCCATATACAGTCGAAAGCCCGGATTGGAGAGAACTGTTCCTTTGGACAGAATGTAAATGTGGCAGGAAATGTGAAAATTGGGAATGGGGTGAAAGTTCAGAACAATGTCTCTATTTATGAGGGCGTTGAACTGGAAGATTATGTATTTTGTGGTCCGTCCATGGTGTTTACAAATGATTTGACACCCAGGGCGAAATATCCTAAGAGAAAGACAGAATACAAAAGGACACTGGTAAAAATTGGAACAAGTATTGGTGCCAACGCCACAATTGTATGTGGGCACACAATAGGAAAATGGGCTATGGTGGCAGCGGGGGCAGTGGTAACAACAGATATACCAGATTATGCGCTTTTTGCAGGAGTTCCTGCAAGGCAGATTGGATGGGTTTGTGAGTGTGGGTGTAAACTTAGGAAAAATTTTAGATGTATATGCTGTCGTCGGGAATATCAACTAACTAATGTTGGTTTGACTTTAAAGGTTTCTAAGGGAGAAATGATGTGAAAGAAACTACGCTGTGGAAGTCGGTAGTGTTGCCGGTAGGATTATGTATCAAGGATGGGATGATTTGGTTTATACAAAATGGTGGGAATCAAATTATGGGAATGGATATGCATTCGTTTCAAATAAGAAAGCATATTAGAATACCATGTATGCCTTGGGGAAACAGTTTTTTTCATCGAAAGCTTAATGATAAAATCGTAGATATTGGGAATAGAATGTTAATTTTGCTGAATGGAAGTAAAACGATCTATGCATATAATTTTTCTTCTGGTGAAATAGATGTGCTAACATGTTTACCGAATGGAAAAACGTTTCGTAATAATTCCATTTTGTATCAGAATAGGACATTATATCTATTGCCATATCAGAGTAATTATCTACTTAAGTATGATATAGATAATGATGATTGGGAAGAAATCCAAATAACAGATCACAATATATGTTTTGAAAAATGCTTTGAAATAGATAATGATATTATTTTAGCTGTAGACAGCAATTCAAATAGAGTTTATCAATATAACATTTGCAAAAATATTATAGAAATAAGCCTTGTAGGAGACAAGAATAATCATTATTGGGGAATTACAAAAGCACAGGGATACTATGTAATGCCTCATAGTGACAAGTGTGCGGTTACTTTATGGAAAAAGGAGGCAGGAGAGACCTATGAAATTGCGGATTTTCCGGATAGTTTTAGGAGTGTGAAAGGATATGCTTATCTAAACATGTACAAAACAGAGAATGATGTATTGCTTATTCCATATTATGCGAATATTATTTTAAAAATAGATGTAAGAAGTAAGAGCATTAGCAATATATTCCCTCAAAATTGTTTTTGGCTAAATGATTGTCCAAATAGAATTGATGATGAAAAGATGGCTTATTATAGTTCTACCATGTATAATAAAAGACTATATTTATATTCTGTTACACGACAAAACTGGCATGTGTTAGATACCATTACAATGGATATGGGACCTTTTAACCAATGTAAAATGGAAGAGGAAGATAATGAATGTATTGGTATGCTATTTGATGATAATAGTAAACAATTTTTTTTAGGTTATGAATCAAGTTTTACTTGCTGCAATTTAAAAAATTTAATTCTGAGTATTAGAAAGAGTATAGAATCTTGCAGAAAAACTGAATCTTATTATGGAGCTGATATATGGAATTATCTAAAAGATAAAATATAAGAAAGGCAGAAGAATATGAAGCGTAATGATATAAAAATAGCTGTTATGGGTTCTAGTCAGATTGAACACATCATACCAATATTAATCGAGTCTGGTTATCAAGTCACAAATATACAAAATATCTTTAGTAGTAATAAATCAAAAGAAGAAAAAGAACTTTTGTACAGAAAAGTAATCAGTGAATGTGATATGTTATATAATGTCTATTCAGGTAGTTATTTTTGGGCAAAGGCATCATATGCGAAATTAATAGGAAAAAAAGTTGTTACACATTGGATTGGAACAGATGTTTTGAATGCAATTTCCGGGGAAGTTGGTTTCTTAGGACATCCGTTTATTGACTGTCATTTTGTATGCTTCGAACCTTTAAAGGAGGAACTACAATCAATCGGAATAAAGGCTACAGTGCTTCCAATTGTCCCATTTAATATGAACCTGAGTGTAGGCAAGATGCCAGATACACATGCAGTTATGATTTATATGCCGGAGCATAGGTTAGAACATTATGGTTATAAGGAATTATGCTATGTCTTTGAACAATTTCCAAATGTTCCATTTCATATTGTTGCTAATTCAGGAGGAGAAATATTTAAAAAATATGGTAATGTGACAGCCCATGGGTGGTTGGATAAGGAAAGGATGGAGGCTCTTTATGACAAGGTTTCGATTGTAGTTCGCTTTATTAAGCATGATGGTTTGTCTATGTCAGTGATTGAAGGGCTCATAAAAGGCAAAAAAGTAATTTGGAACAATCGGTATTATGGCGTGGCCTTTGCTGAATCAAAAGAAGCAGTTTGCAGAGAATTAAAGGAAATACTTAAAACATCACCATATATTGACAGCAATGTAAGTAGATATGTGAAAAATGAGTTGTCAAAAGATAAGATTAGGCAAATATTTGATGATGCTGTAGAAAATATATTTGAGTAAAATTTTTGTAAAAGCTATCTACAGAGAGACAAAAACTTGATGCTAATAGATTGATAAGCTAGAAATTGTTGGGAAAGCGAAATAACAATGAAAGGAATCTTGTATCGAATATGAAAAACTTTTGGGATGAGTTTGAGTATAGCAAATTAAAGCTTCTACACAGTAATGACAAAGTTAAATCAATTCTTGATGTTTACCAAGGACGCAAGGACTATGATGAGCAGTTTCCGATTAGTGTTGATTTGCATCTAACGAACGCATGTAATCTTAACTGTAGCTGGTGTACAGACAGTGAAATCAGAAAAGGCGCTGCAACTATGGATTTTCAGAAAGTATTGGAGCTAATTGACGAGTTCGCAGCACATAATACAGGAGTAACGCTTGAAGGAGGCGGAGAACCAACACTTCATAAAAACTTTTCGGAAATAACAGATTATGCTTACAGAAAAAATGTGAGTCTTGGTTTAATAACGAATGGTACAGTTGATGTGAGCAATGATGCCTATAAGTTCAAATGGATTAGAATATCGCTTGATGCTTGTAACGTAGAAGAGTATGCCAGAGAAAAAGGCAAGGATTCATTCCAAAGAGTCATAGCGAATCTTCAGGAGTTTTCAATGAAAAGAAATCCTGAAAAGACATATCTGGGTGTTGGTTATGTGATTACCAAAAGAAATATGGAGAATCTTTGCGGATTGATTGATGTGCTTGATTCTATGGGAGTTGATTACATATATTTCAGACCTGTCGAGGAGGCATCTGACATTCTTCCTTCGGTTAGTGATATGATTAACTTAAAGAGAGATTTAGTAGAGTGGACAGAAGGAAAAAGGATAAAGTATCTAATTAATATATATGATAGGATTATAAAAAATAATCATGATCTTCCGTGTATTGCACACTCACTGACTTCTATCATACATGCAGATGGCAGTGTAAATTTGTGTGAAAAAAGACGGCATGATGAGATATGTCTTGGAAATATTAATGAGACGACTTTTTCAGACATATGGAATTCAGATATGCGTAAATTTGCAACAAATAAGCTTCTGTGTTCAGAATGCCAGGAGGGCTGTGACGTATGCAGAGTGACAGGGTTTAATGAAATTTTTTATCATTTGATTCATATGAATACAAAAAATTTTATATAAACTATGGATGATTATCTAATGAAATAAGGTGCAGCGATGACGATATCTTCTAAAGAATTAGAGTATTATCAAACAGAGTATAGCAAATTTTGGGTAAATCAGACAAAAGTATATGGCTTTGGAAAATATGAACGATTTCTGACAAAGCTTATTGCTCATTCAAATCCCACAAGAGTTTTCGAGGTAGGTATAGGTACAGGATGGCCAATAGGAGCAGCTCTTCATAGAAAAAATATACATGTGAATGGATGTGATGTTGCAGTATCCTCAGTAAAACTTGCAAGAGAGACACTTAAAAATCAAGAGGGAATTTATACAGGTACTATAATGGATTATACAGAGGAAGAAATGTATGATGTGACATATTGCGTTAGGGTAAGCTGGTATATTAACAATTTTCAAGATACCCTAACCAAAATGATTCATATGACTAAACCAAATGGATATATAGTATTCGATATTATGGACAAGTATAGTTTATGTTGTACTAAACATCAGATGGAACGTATGAAAGAAACATATTATAGACTATTAGGAATAAAAGACGATTTCAGGCATTATGGAACACATTTTTATTCAATACCAGCCATAGATATTTTTTTGAGAAAGCAAAAAATAGTGTATAAAAGATGGAGTGAAAGAACAATAACGGGGAATAAGGATATTTTTACTACGCCCAAAATTGTTTATCTATGCAGAAAGGTGGATAGCTGATGCAAAATTCTAAGGCAATTCTTGCCTGTGCCTCGTTTATAGCAGGTTTTTATCTTGGAGGAAAAAGTTTGGTTGGAATGATCAATAAACAAAAAGATGAATCAATGCGTAATCGCAGGAATATGGAGCTTTTGAGTAAATGGCTGGATGCGTTATATGATGGCTGGAATGTTGACAAGTTTTTTGAAAAGAATAACTACAAAAATATTCTTATATATGGAAATGGCTTAATAGGCCAAAAACTGTATAAGGCATTGAATACTGCAAATATTAATGTGGTTGCAATCATGGACAAGCAAGTAAGAGGCAATGCTGAGGGAATTTTGATAGGTGCAGATTCGAATATACCGTATGCTGACTGTATAGTGATTACACCTATCTGCTATTACAACCAGATATATTGCTCCGTGAGGGATAAAACTAATATTCCAATTGTGTCTGTAGAAGATATTTTTAATATGTAAAGAGATCAATATTTTTAAAATTAGGGAGGCATATTATGGTAATTCCTTTTGATAGTCAGTGTAGGGAGAGATATTATGGGCTTCTTGACAAGGTTTTTGACTCAAATATGTGGTCAGATGGAGCAATGCAAAAGACATTTGAAAATAAGTTTAAAGAATTCTGTGGCATAGAGAGTCGTGCGGTGTCTAATGGTGGAGCAGGTCTCTTAGCTATACTTGATTATATAAATGTAAAAGACAGAGAAGTAGTGGTTCCGGCTAATACATTCTGGGCCACAGCGCAGGCAGTCAGAAAAGCTGGAGGAAGAGTTGTGTATGCTGATTGTAGCAAAGCAGATTTGTGTTTGTCTTTAGAGACATTGAGGAATGCTGTTACTGCAGAGACTAAAGCTGTCATAGTTGTTCACATAGGAGGACATATTGCTTTCGAAATAGAAGAAATCAAACAGTTCTGCGATGAAAGAGAAATCTATCTGATAGAGGATTGTGCACATGCACATGGTGCTGAATGGAACGGCAAATGTGCCGGAAGCTGGGGATTTGCCGGAAGTTATAGTTTTTATGCGACAAAAACACTACCAGTTGGTGAAGCAGGAATGGTTGTAAGTCACAATTTGGAGTTCCTTGATTTTCTTGAGAAATATCGTAACTATGGGAAAGAAGTGATCAATGGGAAGGTAACGTATCCCTTGAAAACTGGGTTTAATTATCGAATTAATGAAATGACTGCAGCATTGGGTATTGTGCAGTTGGAACAGGCAGACCGTATCCTTATGTGGAAGAGAAAGTTGGCAGCAAAATATGACCAGATATTTGAAAAACGAGTTCTTTTTCCGAAAGGGATGACATCCGGTTATTACAAATATATTGTTTTTGATTATGAGTTAACAGAAAAAACAGGACAGGTCTTTGGAAAAAATGATTTAGGATATTGCATAGAAAGAAAAGAGATTATGCTTGAAAACAGTGAGTGGATTGCGAAAAGTCATGCATGTGTTCCGATTTACTATGGATGGGATAAAGCGAATTATAGTGTGGATGAATTGAGGGATTACTTGATAATATGATTGGTAAAACAAAGGAACAGGTAGCTTTGTACGGGCTTGGTAATGCCGGGAAAAGTATTTACCCATATATTAATAAGCTTTATGATATCTCTTTCTGGGTGGATGCAAATGAGAAGATATGGGGAACAGAGTATCATGGCATTCCAATATGTCAGCCTCAGCATTTTTATTCTTATCAGGGAAAGGTTATAGTTACCACAACGGATTCCTATTTTATGGAAATAGCTCAGAAGCTTATGAAGATGGGAATTAAAAAAGAAAATATTTTTCGTGGTCAACATCAAATATATGATCAGAAAGAGGAGATTGTACCGTTTGATATATCTTTTCTAAAACAGCAGAATATTTGTCTTAAGGAAGCTGATTTGCTAAATAATACTGAGAAAATAGGCTCGCACAAAGTAATGATATTATGTGCTTTTTATTCTGTGTATGCAGTACAGCTTATAAGGAACTTGAAGAAAAGATATCCTATCATAGAATTTAGTCTTCTCTGTAATTCGGAAAAGTATAAATCGGAGATTGAGGGATACGCTTCACATATCTATGTGTATCATTCATATGGAGAACTATATGGCATTTTAGATATGCTTCCTGTGTATAATGCATTTCAAATGTTATGGATAGAAAATATTTGGGTATTTTTCAGAAACATAATCCGCAGAAAATGTAAGAAATTAAACTTATGCGTAGGAGGAAGCGATTTTTATCGAGCAAGAGTAGTTGAACTTGGATATAAGGAACAGTTGATTAAGATGGCAGATGTTATAAGCGCAGAGACAGATCAGACTATTTCAGATTTTATATCAAGATATGGTCAGAGTAGAGATAAGATAAGATGGGTAAATTTTGGTATTGAAGCATTAGATTATATTGATGAGAACTTGGGGAATAATTTAGGGGAACTGCGTCAGGAATTTGGTATTTCAGGTACCAAGTTGATTGTCACATGCGGACACAATGCAAACGATAGTCATCAACATTTGAGGATGGTAAGCGAATTAACAAAGATGAAACCGGTAAACAGGGATAGCGTAATTCTTGTTTTTCCTATGACGTATCCAGAAGGCCAAAACGACTATATTAGGAAAGTTCAAGCTGAATTGGACAAAGCTGGTTTTGATTATCGAATTTTGACAGGATTTATGGATACAACGAAAATGGCAAAATATGCGTGTATATCAGATATAATGGTGCATGTACAGACTACAGATCAGCTAAGCTCTACCATGTTAGAGGAAATGTATGCAGGAAGCGTAGTGGTAGTAGGCAATTGGCTTCCATATGGGATGTTACGTAATAAAGGCATAGAGTTTTGGTCAGTAGATTATATGGGAGAATTGGCAGATATTTTAGACAACATAGTGGAGAACTTTGATACTTATCGCAGTAAATGTAAAAAAAACAGAAAAAAAATACATGAATTATCGTCATGGGATGAAACCGGAGAGAGATGGATCAATCTTTGGAACATGCATAGCAACATGAATGAAAGAGAGATTTAGTTAGGAGAAATTAGTATGTTTGATGTAGACAAGGGATGGATAGCAGTTAGATATAACAAAACTATAGAATGGAATGTGATATGCCCGAAATTGAAAAAAGTTTGTGATGGTCTATATATTCATGATAATTGTCTGCACAAGTATCCTGATGATGAAATAGCAGAGATAAGAGACAATGCTTATTACTGGATGGATGGTTTTGTTTATAATAAGGATGAATTGATTGAGAAAGATACTACAGATGATTGGACTGACACTTTTATAAAAGAAAGCCAGAGGCTAGGTTTTCCGGATAGACTAAGGGGAGGCTTTTCAGGTTTTATATCATGTACAGGAAGCATGGTCCTATTTAATGACCATGTGGGAAATCATGCAGTATATTATTATGTTGATGGAGAGCTAGTGATATGCTCTACGCGTGTATATTATGTAGTCGAACTGATCAAGGCATTAAACAAAGTCATTCACTTAGATGAGCATGCTGCAGGCATGATGTTAAGATTTGGCTATATGATTGATAATTCTACATTTGTAAAGGAAATTAGGAGAGTGCTTCCAGGCCAGAAAATAGTGATTGATAATTATGGAAGAATAGAGTTTAACCAGTACTATATGCCAGATAATCGTAGTGTTCGTATGGATATGTGTGAAGAAGAAGCGATTGAATTGCTGGATCTATATTTTAGAGAAGCTGTAAATAGAGAATTTAAGAAAGATAAAGAATATGGATATAAACATTTGGTAGATTTAAGTGGCGGGCTCGATAGCAGAATGGTTACATGGGTAGGTCATGTAATGGGATATGAGCAACAGATGAATGTTACTGTCTGCAAATATGACTATCTTGACTATGAAATTGCCGTCAAACTGGCGGCGGATAAAAAGCATTCGTTTTTATTTATGCCGCTTGATGATTTTGCATGGTTTCGTGATGCAGATGAAATGGCAAGAAAAAATAATGGAGCCTCTCTTTATTCCGGAATGACAGGAGGGAAAAGGCTTTACCAATGCATTGATAAAAATATGTTTGGTATAGTACATACTGGGATGGTAGGAGATTCCATTGTAGGCTCTTTTTTTAAATGTCCAGAAGAAGGCTATGGATGTGTAAAATTAGAGAGTTTCAAATATAGTGATATATTGGAACCAACTGAAGAAATAGTAAATATTAGAAAATATAGGAACCAAGAAATATATGCTGTATACAATAGAGGGTTTATGTGTGCCCAAAGCAGTTATTTCACAATTCAAACATTTTTTGAGACTTCATCTCCGTTTTTGGATGTTGACTTCTTGGATAATGCCTTAAACATTCCTCTTAAGCTAAGATGTGGACACTATATTTATTTGAAATGGATAGAGACAAAGTATCCCGACGCAGCTGAATATGGCTGGGAGAAGTGGAAAGGACTCA
>ERZ808051.1523-NODE-1523-length-14874-cov-6.561735_pt1 | contig 14874 bp, 14 predicted proteins | sample MGYA00380199_ERZ808051 | MGnify/ENA primary metagenome ERZ808051 (study PRJEB31490, sample SAMN06133391) | mouse gut metagenome | isolation source: J11 | host: mice | place: China: Chengdu | collected 2015-05 ...
GGACAGCCCGCCGCCGTACTGCTCCGCCACGGTTTTCATGCTCAGCATCCCGAAGCCGTGGTAGTTCTCGTCCCCCTTGGTGGTGGCCGGCAGGCCGTCCCGCATGGCGACCTCCCCCGCGCAGGGGTTCTCCACGTGGATGTGGACCAGCTCCCCCTGCCGCCGGAGGGAAAAGCTGATGACCCGCTCTGCCTCCGGAAGGTCCCGCACCGCCTCCATGGCGTTGTCGATGGCGTTGCCCAGCAGGGCGTACAGGTGGTGGGTTTTCACAAACTCCAGCCCCCGGCCGTCCGCCATGCACAGGAGTTGGATGCCCTGCCCCCGGCAGGCCAGGGTTTTTTCGGTGAGGATCACGTCCAGCACCTCGTTGCCCGTTTTCACCAGGGACGCGTACTCGTCCAGGGTGCGGTCCAGCTCCTCCCGGCCCTCCCGGTCCTGGAGGCGGCGGCTCTGGTGGCGCAGGTCGTGGTACTTGATGTTGATGAGGTCCACGCTTTTCTTGGCCAGCTCGTACTGCCGCTTGCCCTGCTCCACCACGTAGCGCACCCCGGCCAGCTCGTCCTTCAGCTCCCGCTGGGAGAGCTGGCTGTTCAGCAGGGCCAGGATGAGGACGCACACCAGAATGTTGTAGGAGCGCTCCAGCAGCAGGGACGCCCGGTTGTCCACCGTGTAGTAGTTGGTCACCATGTTGAAGATCACGTCCGCCGCGATGAGCAGAACGGTGAGCCCTACAATGCTGTTCCGGCCCAGGCGCACGTCGTGGTTGGCCTTCAGCTTGGGGTCCAGCAGCTCAAAGGCCCCGTAATATACCATGAAGTAGGCGTCGGCGTAGAGCACGACGCTGAGCCACGCGAAATCGCTCAGGGTGGACGCCTGGGCCGCGTAGGGCTGGACGAAGCTGCCGAACACAGCGCTGAACTGGGTGACGTCGTTGAAAAACGTATACAGCAGATAGGCCAGGTGCTGGACCGTGTACCCCGCCACGGCGCAGAACAGCAGGTTGCCGAAGGGCTCGTCGAAGCAGAACCACAGGGCCAGCAGCGTCAGGCCGAACAGGGACAGGAACAGGAAGGACACATACCACGCGTCTTCCACCGGGATGGGGAATACCGCCGCCGCGGCCAGCAGTCCGGCGGCGCTGACGGCCAGCCGGAAGCGGAAGCGGCGCTTGCGCTCCAGCCGCAGCAGGAAGAGCCCCTCCCCCACCAGCAGCTGGAGCATGAACAGCAGCTTATAGCTGTGCAGCCCGTTGATCACGGCCTATCCCCCCTGTCCCAGGTAGGCGGCCACCGCCGAGGCCAGCTCCTTTTTCCGGGCCCGGCTCACCCGGAGCCACTCCCCGGCCACACACACCTGCTCCCCGGTGAACTGGGTGACATAGCGCAGGTTGATCAGGTAGGAGACGCTGCACCGGAAAAAGGACCCCGGCGGGAGCTTCTGCTCCACCGCAGACAGCTTGCCCCGGACGGAAAAAGTTCCCTGGCCGGTATGGTAGGTCAAATCATGGTCCATGACCTCAATGTACCGGATGGCGGAAGAGGGGATCACCCGGGTGACCCCGCCGGCGCTCAGTGTCAGGTCGCTGCCCCGCCGCAGGCCCAGGGCCCGGACCGCCCGCTTCAGCTTCATCTCAAAAGCGGTGGGATTGACCGGCTTGACGATGAAATCAAAGGCGTTCACGTCATAGCCCTGGACGGCGTACTGCACCATGCTGGTGACAAAGATCAGCATGGTGGCCTGATCCACTCGCCGGAGCTGTTCCGCGGCGGACATGCCGTCCATTCCGGGCATTTTGATATCCATGAAAATGACGTCATATCTGGGCTGATAGTCCCGGAGGAAGCTCCCGGCCTCTTCAAAACGGGCAATCGAAAACTCGTGTCCGGACCGCGCCCCGAACAGGGACAGGTGCCGCTCCAGCTCCCGGGCCGCCGCCGCGTCGTCCTCTACAATTGCTGCTGCTATTCTCATGTTTCGCCGCCCCCTGTTCCCTGATTGTAGCAGACCGGCGGCGTATGTGTCAAATGGTTTCCCCTCCGCGGCGCGGCCGGCCCCGGGCGTGTCTCCGCGCCGCGGTGGCCCGCCGGCAAAACCTTTCCCCGCCCCGGCGAAGATTGTTGAAAACCGCCGCCGGAAATGGTATAGTTTTTACATCCTAAGAGAGATGCGGGTGAGCGGGTTGAGCGGCATCACGTTTTCAGAGATCATGGAGTTTTATCCCCAGCATAACCGTTCCGTCTACGAAGAGCTGAAGAACGCCTGCCGGCGGAACGGCATAATCCCGTTCGTCGGCGCGGGTCTCTCCGTTTTCTGCGGCTATCAGAGCTGGCCGGACGTGTTGAGGCAGCTCGCCGGATACGTTTACGACCCCGGCGTCCGGGCCGGCGTCGAAACGATGATTCAGGACGGCCGGCTCCTGCAGGCCGCCCAGGAAATTCAGGACAACTATCCCTTAATCCTGAAGATGCTTCCAAACATCATCGACTACGATAAGATCAGGCGCTGCGACCCGGACAGGCTGTCCGCCTCAGCCGTATTCGTCCTCCCCTATCTGTTCCCCGGCGGTCTTGTCATGACCACCAATTTCGACCGGGTGCTGGAGGAGGTCTACGACAGAGGCCACGCAAAATTCGGGAAGGTCATCACCCCGTACGAGCCCGACCTTCTGGCCCAGAGCCGGCAGAACAATCCCCACTGCCTGTTCAAGCTCCACGGCGATATCGGCCCGGAAATCCATGACATCGACCGGCTGGTCTTCACCCGGGAGCAATACGACCGGGCGTACTCCGGCGGCCCCCTCATGCAGGAACTGCCGCGATGGTTTGAAAGTAAAAAGCTGCTGTTTTTGGGCTGCAGTCTCGCGCAGGACAGAACCATGGACGTTCTCCAGCAGGTGACCAGCGCCAATCCCGGCCTGGACCACTGCGCCATCCTGGCGTGCCGCCCGGAGAATGTGGCGCAGCGGTGCGTTGAACTGGGGCGCTGGGGGATATCCGCCATCTATTACCCGGACGGCAGGCACGAGGCGGTGCGCGTCATCCTGGAGCGGCTGCTGGAGGACACCGACCCCAGCGCCTATGAGGCGCTGGGCCGCCATTCCAAAAAATCCGTCTCCGCCTCCAAGGCGGCAAACCGGTTTATGTACGACTCCCATTATATCCCGTTCGTCGGCCGCACGCAGGAGCTGGAACAGCTGCAGGCGTTCTGCCAGGACGCCGGACAGATCTCCTGGTGGGCGGTTGTGGGGCCCGGCGGCATGGGGAAGAGCCGGCTTCTATACGAATTCACAAATTCCCAGAGGGCGGATGGCTGGGAGGTCTGCTGGCTGAAGCCTGGAGATTATGGCCATCTCAGCCATCAGGCCCTCCCCGCGGACCGTTGCATCGTGGTGGCGGATGACGTTCAGGCCCATCTCCAGGAAATCGGGAATTGGATCATCTCCATTTCGGCTTGCCGGCGCAGCGAAAAGCTGCGGATCATTTTGCTGGAGCGGGACGGAAAGAGTCTGAACTCCGCCAGGTGGGCCGAGCTGCTGCAATCGGAGGCCCCCTATGACGACACGATCTCCTCCCGATGCTACCGCTCCGATTTTCTGAACCTGGCCCCCCTGTCCGACGGCGAGCTGAAGGACATTATGATGGATTTCGCCAAGGCGTCGAACAGGCCGCTGGCGGGCAGCGGACACGCGGACCGCCTGCTGCAGGCCCTGAAAAAAATCGACGGCGAGCTGCAGCGCCCGATCTACGCCCTGGCGGTCACAGACGCATGGTGCAGCGGGAAAGATCCCACCCGCTGGAGTAAGGAACAGGTCCTGGACGCGCTGGTCACACGGGAATTCAAGTTTTACTACGACAGGCTGCACAGCTTGTCCTCTGATAAGATCTCAAAGGTGACCCGCGCCGAATTGGAATACCTGCTGGCCCGGTCGTGCGTCGTACCCTTTCTGCCGCTGGCCCAAATCGCCGACGGCGAATGCCCCCGGCTCCGCAGCCGGGCCGACAAATTGGACCTGCCCTTCCCTGAACTGCTGCGCCAGATCGGCATCGTTCACAACGTCACAGTCCGCACGCAAATCAAACACGGAAAATCGGGGGCTGAAACGCTCCGCGAGGACACCATGGAGGCCGTTGTCCTGGATTGCCCGGATCTGATCAAAGAGTACCTTGTGCTGCGTCAGGCCCTTGAGCGAAACCATTTGGACCTCCTGCTCCCGGAGGATTGGGCCAACGACCCCATACAATTGCTTTTCCTGGGCCGGCTTCTGATGGACTACCCGGAAAAGCTGGAGGAAGTCAGTGAATTTGAGGCAGGTTTCTTTGCGGGCAGTCCGGAATTCCAGCTTCCCGCGCAGATCTACAGTCAACTGCTGTTCGCGGCAACAATACAGCTTCCCAACCTGAAAAATCAGGCGCGGGCCCGGCTGAAATGGCTGCACGGCCAGTTCCGCAGCAGCGAAGATATCGCGGTTGATTATGCCAAGGCGCTGTTCGACCTGTCCAACACCCAGGCGCTGGCCGAACAGATGATCAGTGTGGAAAAGCTGCGGCAGCTGCATGAGCAGGCTCCGGCAAATGAAGAGCTGGCGGTTGTATATGCCGGGGGATTATTCAATCTGTCCAATTCCCAGGCGCTGGCCGAACAGGTGATCAGTGTGGAAAAGCTGCGGCAGCTGCATGAGCAGGCTCCGGCAAATGAAGAGCTGGCGGTTGTATATGCCGAGGGATTATTCAATCTATCTGTGGACCAGGCGCTTGAGGATCGTACACGCAGTGTTGACAAACTGAGAATACTTCACGAGCAGATCCCGGAAAACGAAGAGATGGCGGTTGCCTACGCCAGGGGCTTGTTCAATCTGTCCACAAAGCAGACCTTGGAAGAGCGCCTGCGCAGTGTTGACAAGCTGAGACAGCTTTATGCGGATACCCCGGATAGCGAAGAGCTGGCGGTTGTGTATGCGAGTGGGCTGGTCAATCTGTCCACAGAGCAGGCATTAGAGAACCGTGCGCATAGTGTTAACACGCTGAAACAACTTCATGAGCAGGCTCCGGCAAGTGAAGGTCTGTTGCTTGAGTATGCTAAAGGTTTGGTCAATCTATCCATAAAGCAGCCGCTGGAGAATACCGCATGCAATATTGAAACGTTGAAGTTGCTGCATGAGCAATCCCCTGCAAATGAAGAGCTGGCTGTCATATATGCGCGGGGGCTGTACAATCTGTCCCTAACGCAGACTTTGGAGAATTGTATGCACAGCGTTGACCAACTAAGGCAACTATACGAACAGTTTCCAGGCAACGAAAAGCTTGCGGTCGAATATGCCGAAGAATTGATCTATCTGTCTACAGCACCGACATTAACAGACTGTGCGCAAAGTGTTGGCAAGCTGAGACAGCTTTATGTGGATGCCCCGGAAAGCGAAGAGCTGGCAGTCCACTATGCCCATGGGCTGATTAATCTCTCTTTTAGGCAGACGGAGGAAGCCGCAGCCCAGGAAAATGTCCGGCAATCGGCAAACCTGCTTTCCAAGTACCAAAACAGCCCTGAAATACAGCTGGCATACGCCGAAACAATGTTCAACCTGACCTTGACCCAAAAACCAGAGGCGTTGTGCCGGACCGTGGCGCAGCTGCGTGAATTCCTTCTGGCGCATCCTGAGGCAAACCCGGAATTTCAGAACGCGCTGGATGCCTATCTCAACAAGCATCCGAACCACACGGAGCGCTATGCCCCCCTCAGAGTCTGAGCCCAGAAGCAGCCTCGCGTCCCGGCTGACCACGCCGGCGGCTCCCTCTCCCTCAGGTCGAGGCCCTTTGGGGCCACGCCCATGATGGCGCAAGCCACTTCCGGTGGCGGACGCCTTTGGCGCCTTACTCCCCCATAAGCCCGCCTGCCCGTTGGGGCAGGCGGGCGGGACAATTCGGGACGGCGCGTGCGGGGTCTTTGATCCGGTCATGCCGGCCTGCTTCACCAAAGCATCGGCTCCAGCTGCCGGACGGTCTACGGCTGCGCCGGCACGGCTGTCATTATCCTTTCCGCCCCTCCCTCTCTGCCGACACCAGCAGCATCATGGGGCGGCGCAGCTCGTCCCGCATCCCCGGCAGCTCCATCATGTCCGCCGGCGGCTGAGGCTCCACCACCCGCGCCAGCCGGAAGCCGTTTTCCATCAGCGTATCCAGGTAGGTGGTGAGGGTGCGGTGGTATTTGGTCACCCGCTCCCCCAGAAAAACAGCCTCCCTGGGGCCCTCCAAATAGTAGTTGTCCACCGGGAAATGGAGGATCTCCCCGTCCGGGCCATAGTACCAGTCCTGGGAGCCGTAGGCGGTGAACACCGGGTGCTCCACGGAAAAGACAAAGCTGCCGCCCGGCGTCAGCCAGCGGCCGATGTTCCCCACCAGCGGCCCGAAGTCCTTCACATAGTGGAAAGCCAGCGAGCTGAGCACCACGTCGAAGGAGCCGTCCGGCAGGCGCAGGTCCTCCATGGCGGCCCGCCGGTATTCGATGGACGGTCCGGGGTTGCGCTCCCGCGCCGTCTCCAGCATCTTTTGAGAGATGTCCGTCCCCAGCACAAAGGCCGCGCCGTGCCCGGCGGCGTACTGACAGTGCCAGCCGTAGCCGCAGCCCAGATCCAGCACACGCCGGCCGGAAAAATCGGGCAGCAGCTTTTCCAGCTCGCGCCACTCCCCGGCCCCAGCCAGCCCCTCCCGGGAGCGGGCCATCTGGCTGTACTTCTCAAAGAAGCGCGGGTCATCGTATTTGTTCTCCTTCACCGGCCATCCCTCCCCGGGTTCGTGCTTTCGATGATATTACCATAAAATTCTGTCAAAGGCGAGGTTCTCACTTGAATGGCATGAAAAAAGCGGCCTGGAGCAGGCCGCAAGCGCCGCCCACCCCGTACACGGCGCCGTCAAAGCCGGCAAGGCCGTCTCCGCTTCACCCGGCTGGATCAGCTGTGGGCTTTACCCCACACATTCGGTCACGCCTTTGCCGCCGATACGGCGCGCTTGACCTGCACCAGCAGCAGCACCATGCCCACGCCCAGCAGGATATGCCCGATGCCGGCCACGCCGGAGATCGCCGCGCTCATGCCGGAGGAGAGGGCGGGTACCAGCACCTGGACCACTCCCCGCACCACGAGCATCGCGGCGGCCAGGTTCAGACCGACATGGTAAACCGCCAGCACCCGCCCGGTTTTCGCCCCGGTGAAGGAAAAACTCTTTTCCAACAGAAGCAGCACCAGGAAAAACACCATGCCCAGCAGAAAATAGTGGGTATGGACCACGGAGAGGGTGGTTTTTCCGGTAAAGCCGTTGAATTTGGTGAATTCCCGGTAGAACACGCCGCCGGCCATGGCAAGGACGGCGTACAACAGAGCCCAATTGATGTAACGCTTCATATTGCTTCCTCCTTTATTTGCATTTCTGTCTCATGGCGAAAAAGCCAATGAGCACCGTCCACACATAGGCGCAGGTCTTGGAAATCATCGGCATCCCGATCATGGGCGCGGCGTCCGCCCCCAGTACCACCGCCCTCCAGCCGAACAGGCGGTACTGACGCGCTCTCTTACCGCCCCGCATCATCAGAATTCCGATGGCAATGACGGAAATCAGGCAGACCGCGCCAGACAGGGTTTCTGCAATGTTAAAAAACCGCGGGCGCTTCAATAAAGGGTCCTGCGGACAACCTCCAGCACAGCGGCGGGGTCGTAGTCCTCCCGCAGCAGGGCGGACAGCATGAGGGAAAACAGGACGTCCGCAAAGCGTTCCGCCGTAAACCGCTCCGTAAAGGCGCCGGCCCGAATCCCGGCGTCCCGCTTCAGGACGGCGCACAGCTCATCCAGAATATGCTGCCAGGCCTGGTGCATCCTCCGCTTTCCATCGGCTTTTTCCTCCCGCATAAAGCCCAGGGAGTGCAGCGTAAAAAATCCGGGGTACTGTCTGCGGCCATATTCCATCTGTCCATACATCCAGACAATGCAAGCCTGGGTGTCCTGAAACGGGGCGCCGTCCTCCGGGCGGCGGAAGATCTCCCGCCAGACGCTTTCCACCGCGGCGCCCACCAGCGCGGCCTTGGAATCAAAATAATTGTAGATAGACCCCACCGACACCCCGCAGGCCGCCGCGACAGAGCGGATATTGACGGCGGACCACCCCTGCCGCCGGATCAGCTCCCGGCTGGTTTTCAAAATATCGTCTTTGGATGTAACAGCTGTGTTCATGGAACACCCCCAATGTGAACAATGTTCATTATAGCTGTGCTTCACAGGGTTGTCAAGGGCTTGCCCCATCGCCGCGGCATCCAGGGGCGCAGCCTCCCGCCACCTCATCCGGAGGGACAATGGTGCTGCCCAGGCGTCCAGCGGCCCCTGTTGCGACATACAGCTTTTCCATCTAGGACCCTCTCATTGATTGATGATGGAGAGAGCATGCCATGGCTGTGTTTGACATCTGCTGTTGTTTTGTTTCTGAACTATAAAAAACACACGGCGGCTAAAATTAATATTTCAGAAACAAAACTCTAATGCTTCACAAATAAAGCATGGTATAATGTGGGTCAGAAAGGAGGCGGCAGCATGAAACGTCCACCGGCGCGGCTGAAAAAAGCGCTCTTTCCCGGCGGGAAATGGGCCGCTCTGCTGGCTGTTCTGGGCGGGGGCGGGCTGTACCTGACCTTCGGCGTGCTGGGGTCGGACCATCCCTTTGCCTACTTCGCCTATGTGCTGTCGGCCTACGCGCTGACGGTCGTTGTGGCGTGGATTGTCAAAACAGCGGTACCCGCTTTGCGCCGGGCCGTCCACAGCGTACCGCTCTCCCACCGCTACCTGACGGACAGCTATTTCAAGGTGCGCTCCGGTCTGGTGCTGTCCCTCGTCATCAATCTGTGCTACGCCGTGTTCAAGCTGGCCTACGCCGCCTGGTACGTCTCCTTCTGGGACGGGGCGCTGGCGGTCTACAAGCTGCTGCTGTGCGCGGTGCGGTTCCACCTCATCCGTCATGTCCCCACCGGGCCAAAGGACAAAGACGCAGCGAAAGAGCTGGTCTATTACCGCAACACCGGCCTGTTCCTGCTGGCGTCGGAAATCCCGCTGGCGGTCATCGCCATGGAAATCGTCCTGCACGGGCAGAGCTACCACTACTCCGGCACCCTGATCTATGTGGTGGCGCTGTACGTGTTCTACAGCTTTGGGCTGGCCGTCTCCAACGCCGTCCGATACCGAAAATTCCGCAGTCCGGTGCTGTCGGCGGCCAAGGCCCTCAACCTGACCACCGCCCTGGTGGGCGTGTTCACGCTGGAAACCGCCATGCTGTCGTCGTTTGGAGGCGACTATCCATATCAGATGGTTATGACGTCGGCTACAGGCGGCGTGGTGTGGCTGCTGGTGTTGTGCGTAGCGGTTTACATGGTGGTCAACGCGGGAATACAGCGAAAACGATTGGAGCAAACGGACAGGAGGACTTCCAAATGATCCACATTTTAGTGTTAGAGGACGACCCCAAGCAGAACCAGCTGGTGTGCGCCTACCTCAGCGACAGCGGCTTTGAGGTCAAGGGCTGTCTCAGCGCCAACGACGCCTACGACGAGATGTATAACCGGCTCTACGACCTTATCATCTCGGATATCATGATGCCGGGGGCGTCAAGGCGGTGAATTTTCTGGACATGGCCCACTCGGACGGCTGGAACTGCCTGTATGGGCTGGACAAGGAGCCCCAACTGGCCCAGACGGTGGCCAACACCATCATCCAGAACACCTCCGGCCCACGGGAGGCGGACGACTTCTGGAGCCGCGCGGAGCTGAACCTGCTCATGGCGCTGATCCATTATGTGGTGAACCTGAAGGACGGCAAGGGCGAACTGCTGCCCATCGAGAAGCGGGGGCTTGGCGACGTGTATCAAATGCTGGCCCATCAGAGCATCCAGGACATCAACCGAACCCTGGCCCAGCTTCCCCCGGATCACCCTGCCAAGGGCCACCACGGCCTGTTCCTCAAAGCCAAAGAAAACCTGTGGGGCAGCATCGCCATCGGTCTGGGTAACCGGCTGGCCATCTTCCAGAACAAGCTGGTGGATGCCATCACCCGCAACCACGATGTGGATCTGCTGCTGCCGGGACAGAAGCCCTGTGCCTATTTCGTCATCATCTCCGCCCAGGACAGCGCCTACCGCTTTCTCAGTTCCCTGTTCTTTTCGCTGGCCCTGCCCCGGCTGTCCGACTACGCCCGACTGGAGGGGAAGGGGGGACGCCTGCCGGTGCTGGTGAATTTCTGCCTGGACGAATATTGCAACATCGGCCACATGGACGGCATCGCCGACGCCCTCAACAGCATCCGGGGCTTCAACATGAGCTGCCAGGTGGTGGTGCAGTCCCTCTCCCAGTGGCAGGAAAAGTACCCCGGCAAGGAATGGGAGAACCAGCTGGCCACCTTCGATCAGACACTCTACATGGGGTGCAACGACTGGACCTCGGCGGACTACATCTCCAAGAAATGCGGCAAGGTGACCATCGCCCTCACCAGCAGCTCCAAACCCCAGCCGCCTCTCTACGGCTTTGTCTACGGCAACACCCGGCCCTACTCCCAGACCCGCAGCAACACCCAGCGGGAGCTGATGCAGCCAGATGAGGTCTTACGGCTGGACCGGCGACAGTGCATCGCCCTGTTCCAGGGCAGGAAGCCGGCGCTGCTCTACAAGCTGTCGCCAGAGGAACTGCCGGGGTATGGGGAGTTGAAGTCCTGCCGGGTGGCGGACTACACACCGGAGTGGAGGCTGAGGGAAGAACAGGAGCAGATCAAGATGGCAAAAAAGAGGGCCCCGCCGGATGTACCCGGACGGGAACCGCCTGTGCCGCCGAAGCAGCCCGGCCCAGAGGATGAACCCAATCCATCCCAGAGAGTGGAGTATCAGCTCACCGACCAGGGCTTGGGCATGGTGGAGTTGGGGCCTGACGGTGTGGTGGGCGGGGATGATGACGATGAAGAACTCCCGCCGGGGAGGTGAATCCCGGCGGGAGCTTGAATGACTATTATTAGATGCCTTTGCTCAGCAGATACACGCAGTACTGATTCATGGACACGCCTTCCTCACTGGATTTCTGGGCCAGCAGCCTGTGGAGAGATTTCGGGAGCCGCAGCTTGAACTGGCCGCTGTAGTCCTCCAGGCGTGTGGGCTCGGGGATGGGGATGCCGTCCTCAAGGCAGGCGGTAAACCAGCACCGCTTGGCGTCCTCCAGCATTTTGAACCCATCCTCCAGCGTTTCGGCGCAGGTCATGCAGCCATTCAGATCCGGGCAATGCAAAGCAAACCCGCCTTCTTCCTCGTCCGGAATCACCTCCACCCGGTAGGGCAGCGACATATAGTAGTCCAAATCCTTGTTCATCTCACACCTCCTGGAGATACGCACGGACGGCGTCGGCCACCAAATTGATATACGCCTTTTTCATAGGGACGTGTTTCGGCAGCGTGATGGGCATACAGCCATCCTTGCGAAATGTGTAATGGCTGCTGCCTCCCCGGGGCTGCTCCGCCGTATAGCCTATTTTAACCAACGCTTTGCACAAATCTTCAAAACGCAGATTTGGGTTTTGCTTTAAGATCTCGGCAACAAGTTTATCCCACTGGCTCAAAGCATCACCACCCCACATGATATGTTCCCTTGATACCAATTATAGCACGGTGTCATATATGGTGTCAATGGGCACCAACTGAAATCGAAGGAGGAATCCCCATGAGGGCCGCAGCTATGAAAGAACGCCCGTCCTTCCCGCTCATGCGGCAGACGGACGTGCAGACCATTTACCATATGCAGATGCCACGCTGGCTGTTTTCCGATCCACGCTATGCTGCTATGAGCTTGGACGCCAAGGTGGCCTGCACCTTTCTGCTCAACCGCTTCCAGCTCTCCCGCAGGAACGGCTGGGTGAATGATTTCGGGGAGGTGTTCGTCATCTTCCCCCGAAAAGAGCTGGCCCGGGAGCTGCGGGTGTGTGAGCAGCGGGTGACGGCGGCGTTCCGTGCGCTGAAGGAGCTGAACCTGATCTGGGAGAAGCGGTGCGGCCGGGGCGACGCCAACCAAATCTACCTGGCTACCGTGGAGCTCCAGGACGACCCGGACTACACCAGCGCCCCCTTTGTAGACCCGGCTGGCGGCGCCTCCAGAACCGCCGATTCTGAGGTTCTGGACGAACCCGGCTTTCCCGCGCCCGCCCAAGAACCGCAGGATCAGGGCGGCAAGAACCGCAAAGACTGCGCTTCTAAAACCGCAGAATCGGAGGTTCCAGAACCGCGGAAACCGCGGCCAAGTTATAAAGATCTTAGTCATACTTACCCCAGTCAACCTGATGTCAGTCCGTCTGTACCTCGCACGCGCGCGGACGGACGGGCAGGCGAGGAGGCGGAGCTCACGGGCATTTTGGATGCCTGTGAGCTCCAGTGTTTCCCCAGCGAAACCGCCCGGGTGTTTGAAAACGCCATCGAGCGGCTTTTTTATGCGGACAGCTTTCGGGTGGGCAACGCCACGCTCCCCCAGAGCCGGGTGCGGGCCAGGCTGAAGCTGCTGGACTACACAATTTTGCAGGCCGCCGAGGCCAAGCTCCACGCCAACCTGGACAGGCCGGTGAAGAACTCCACCGCCTACACCATGGCCACGATTTTCAACTGCATTGCGGAAAACGAGAGCGACCTGATGGTGGACCCATACCTCAACGCTCTGCGATGTCCGCCAGGGAGGTGATGACCATGATTTTGTCTACGCACCAAAAATTCATCATGGATACGCTCAGAAAGCTGGGCTGTATACGGCAGCGGCAGTTACTTATCCTGGTGCGCGAACGATTCAGACAGGCCGATCTTGAAATCACTCAAGCCCGTATGGCGGCCATGCTGCGCCAGCTGCGGGTAGGCACCGCCAATCTGCACATGGACGATGAACTGGTCTGGCTTTCTAACCAGCAGCCGGATTTTCCACGGCTGGAGTCCATCGACGTGATGATCGAGCTCACCGGGGGCAGTCCTCAGGGCTTCGAGGGGAAAATGCTCCCGCCCCGCCTGCTGCGCTTTTCCTACGGGCAGGACAGCCTGCGGCTATTCACGGTGGTTTCTCTGGAGGCTTCATCGCCGGAATTGCTGGAGCGGTCCCCCAAAGAGCGCGTTGTCTGGATCTCGGACAGTGGCGAGGCTCCTCAAGGGCTGGCGTTACCGCCCAAGCACTTCTTTGCCGCCCGTCTGCCGGATGGCTCCCATCGCTTCTATGGCTCGAACGGGCCATGAAGATATATCACACTACAAGGAGGATTCAATCATGCCAAAGAAAAAAGTTGTACCCCAGGAGGAACCGGAGCAGGCCGCTGAACCCCTGGAGCAGACTGGGACGGAATTTCCCGTCCCGCCGGAGGAACTGTCCATGGACGGTGCCGCGCCCGACGGACCCCCGCCCCCGGAGATGGGGAAGTTCTACGAGGCCCCGCCAACGCCCACTGATGCCTCCGGACTGCCTGTGGAATCCGAGGTGGACACCCCGGAGGTGGTGGCGGTGGACGCATCTGATCCTCTGGTGCCGCCAGAGGATCAGCCGCTTATGGAGGCACCTGTGGAAGCGCAGGAACCCCCGCCCATCGTAAACATCTCCGCAGAGGTCCCGCCGTCTGCGGATGAACCGACGCCTGCCCAGCTGGAGTCTGTACCCAGCGGGGAATCGCCCCCCGCGCGGCCCAGGACAGACCGCCAAAACTTCTTTGCCATGGATTTTCGTGAGGTGGATCGAGACCTTACCGCTGAGGAACGTCAGGCGTGGAACTCCATCTACGCTTCCTTCCGCGGCCGCAGTGCCCTGTCCGGTAAGATCATCGGCGCGGACCCCCACTCCATGAATGTCCGAAACCGGGAAACGGGTCAGGTGGAGCGGCGGAGTATGTATTGCGTGGTGGTGCTGCTGTACCGGGTACCCATCTATATCCCGGCCACGGAGATGTGGATCGGTGAGGCCCGCCCGGACTATGTGCTCCAAAACATGATGGGGGCCACCATCGACTTTATCATCACCAAGGTGGATCGGGACGGGGGCTATGCCATCGCCTCCCGGCGGCAGGCCGCCCGGACCCAGCGGTATTTCTTTGCCCACCGGCCCGACCTGTGCCGAACGGGGGCACGGGTGAAGTGCCGGATGCTGTCCGTGGGCCCCCGCCGGTGTCTGGTGGAGTGCTACGGCCATGACGTGTCCCTCACCCAGCGGGAACTGCGCTATACCGCCATCGCGGACCTGCGGACGGAGTACCACCCCGGCGACGAATTGGACTGCATCGTAAAGAGCTACGACGCCGCCAACCGGGAGCTTCAGATCTCGGTGAAGGAAACGGAGTCCAACCCATTTGAGGGCGCGGAGCTGCGCCACCCCGTAGGTAGCCGCCGTTACGCGGTGATTGCCGGAAAGTACGGGGGCGGAGTGTTCTGCAACCTGCCCGACGGGACCCTGTGTATGTGCAACTACTCCTATCAGCACGAGGATTCCGACTTCCAGGCGGGAGACCACGTTATGCTGGTGGTCCAGCGGTTCGAGCAGAGCAAACAGCAGATGTACGGCAAAATTTTGAGCAAGTGGTGACAGAAAAGGGCCCGGATTGTCAGTTGACAGTCCGGGCTTTTTTCTTTGTCCTTCTCATAAAATTTACTGTGATTTCATCACAGTAAAAAGTGGGTTCGTCAGTATAATAGACTTACCAAATCCAAGAGGGGGTTCCGCCATGGGAACGAGAATCAAGCGTCGGGCTGTCGTAGACGATACCGCCTGTGTCGCCTGCGGCTGCTGTGCAAAGGTGTGCCCGCTGTCCGCCATTCAGATCTGGCGCGGCGTCAGGGCGGTGGTCAACGCGGACAAGTGCGTGGGCTG
>ERZ808051.1525-NODE-1525-length-14854-cov-3.959126_pt1 | contig 14854 bp, 15 predicted proteins | sample MGYA00380199_ERZ808051 | MGnify/ENA primary metagenome ERZ808051 (study PRJEB31490, sample SAMN06133391) | mouse gut metagenome | isolation source: J11 | host: mice | place: China: Chengdu | collected 2015-05 ...
CGTTTTTAATTAAATATATTTTTTTATTTATTTACAAAAATAATTATTATTTTAATTTAAGAATATTACCAAAATACATTTTTTATATAACTAAATTTATTTATAAATTACATAAACTTACTATATCCCAATTAATATATCAACAAATACTTGCCTACTTAATTCCAAATAATATCATTATAAAATTTATAAACACAAAATAATTTTTATAAATTTTATAAAATTGAATATTAAATAAATAATGCTACTTTTTATAGATATAATAATCACTTAATAAAAAAGATAAATAGTCTTGAAAATCATTTCCATATATGATATATTAAAATAAGAAAAAGAGTAACCAACCACAAAATGGTTGACCTCCTCTTAATATTAAAAGCCTACTTGTACCGGTCAAGTAACAAAGTAGGCTTGTTTTTATTTATTATTCTATCTATATAGTCAAATAATACAATTAAAAAATTGTTATTTCCAAATAATAACTCCATAATTCATTATATATTAAAATTATAAAATATCTTTTTCTTACAATAATATATCCCTTTAAAACTTATTTAAGCATAATAAAATACAGATAATGCAAGATTTATACATTATCTGTATTCTCTAAAGATATATTTTTTAATATATAATACTTAATCACTATATGCTACGAAACCGGATACACTTACAGGTGTATCTGACTCATTTTCAATAAACACACGATACTTACCTGTCTTTGTAACATCAAATGTATTAGAAATTAAACCTTCACCACTTACATAAACTTTAGTTCCGTTTGGAGTGATAATTCCTACATTTACAGTGACATCACTTGGGCTGACAGAAGCACTAACCATTATTTCTCCGCCATTACTTACAGAAAATTGATTAGAATACAAAAGATCATCTGCTTTTAAATCTTCATCAAATGTAAAATTACCATTTCTCCACTGCATAGTCAGCATTTCTCTCATCTTAGCTCTATCTTCTGCTGTTAATTCTTCTTCGTATACTATATATCCATTTTCTTCCTTTTGTACAACTGTCCTAGTTTCTGTAAAATCATACAACGCATTATGTACTTGGTTAATCCCCAGCCCTGCTGCCATAGATGTTGTGGAAGAAACAGCCATAAACAATGACATTGCCAATATTCCACCTGCTAACTTTAAATCTCTTTCCTTTTTGTAATTCTTTACTTTGCTCATTCTCTCATTTACTCCTTTCGTTTTTTGGAACTTTATTAAAAGGCCAAAAACTTTCTTATATTCTGTTTCTAGGCCCTTCATTACAATCTCAAAGTACTCATCAAATGACAACCCACATATTGTATCATAATGTACTGCCAAATCACATGATGTTTCAGACCATTCATCTAATGATAACAATAATTTGCGTACCAATGGATTAAACCAATGCACTACCTGTAATACTAAAACTATATATCGGAACCCTATTACCCATTGTTTAATATGTACCATTTCATGGTATAAAATTGCTTTTAATTCACTTTCTTCATAGTTTCGATTTGGAATAAGGATTTTCTTTTTCCAAACCCCACCTACCATTGGCGTTAAAACACCGTAACTTCTATATATCTCTACTTTTCTATGAAGATGGAGTTCCTTAGCTATTTTATCCTTTAAAAGAACTACTTGTTGTTCAGCAGGAAATAAACTATTTTTAAATAACTTATTCATTTCCCTTATAAATATAAAATATCTTATAAAAACTATTATTGCCCCAACTAACCAACATGTAAACAGCCCAATTCTAAACCATACAATAAACGGCGTCCAAAGAAAAAACTTTTCTCCTTTAAAGCCTTGTATATCAATTATAAATGGCAGCCTAAGCCATAGATAAAAGAATGGGACTAAATAAAATGCCACTACCATCTTTTGCATTGGGTAAAGAAAACGAAACCTTTTTTGCAATGACAAATTTTTTTCAAATATTAGCCATATTCCGTATGCAATTGTCCCACTTATTGTTGAAAATAAAATAATATAAAGCGGTTCACTCATTAAATCCATCATTTTCCTTACCTAGCCCCTCTTTGGTAAACCAACATTTTTAATTTATAGTACAGCTCTTTTCTTCATATTTAATTATATCCTATCACAACATTCGACAATTATCAAGATTTTTCGACATATTTTCAGTATAAGAATTTTTACTTTAAAAGCACTGGCAATTTTTATTCTAATAGTGTAAAAAATTTCCAGTGCTTTCCTATCCTTTTATTTCCCTTTTTTCCTATTCTCAAAGTAAACAAACTTATCTATTGCATCTAATATATCCTTAAAACATTCCCTTGGCGCTGCATTAATATAGCGCCTTAAAATCCTTGTCTCATCTTCTCCATGGTATTTACCGTAGAAAATATCAAATAAATTGTGCCCGCGTACAAAGATTCGGAAATTCTCCATATTTTCAATAATATCATTCTTTGTATTAATGCGTTTCCCAATTACTCTTTGCATCCGTTTTACGCTACTTAACCGATAAAGATAATCCCTATATTTTTGGTAAAGAATAGTATAAAACTCCTCTTCATTTTTTACTACGCCAATCCTTGCCATAATAGTAGGGTCTAGGAAATAATTCTCAAAGGAATAATATTTTAACACTAATACATTTTTAGGTGTTACCCGTGGGATATATCCTTTGTCTTCTGCTTCTCTATTGCTATAATAACTGCAAAGCTGTTTTACTAGATATTCTGGCTTTTTCCCATCACTATCACGGATCATTAAAAACTGATCCTTTAAGTAAAGTTGATTCATATATTTCAGGTTGGCATATGTTTTAATATTAGTACAACTATTTGTTGTAATAATAGATACTCTTTGTAACCTTCCATCCTCATCATAGATTTCTGCATAATATTTTTCTAGCAAAAGTGGCAACCGGCTTCTGTCTTGCTTTCCTTCCACAATAAATACAAAGCTAACATTCATTAAATCATTCGCTGCATATCCTAGGTCATCTAATATTTCATTAATCTCCACATTTTCTTTTGCAATTGTATAATAATTTTTATCTAGGCAGACTTGCTTAATCTGTTTACTTGAAAAATTAAAAATCATATTAGGTGAATGTGTAGAAAATATTACTTGGTTTTTCTTCGATAACCTATATAAAACTTCCCCAGCAGATTTCTGGAGCTGTGGATGTAAATAAATCTCTGGGTCTTCTATCATAATAATACTTGGAAGGCAGGTTTCAGCTTCAATATAAGCTTCCAACAAAGAAAGGATATAAATACTCCTAGTCCCTGCACTTGCCTCATGTATACTTTCATCCCGCCCTCTATCTTTATTATGGATTACGGTATCAATCCGAAATACTTGCTCAAAACTAAAATTAAACTTATATTGGATATCTTGGTTCTTCCCGCTATTACGATGGAAGCATGTGTTGACCTTTTCTGAAAAGTCTTTCATATTTACATGATATAACTTATACTCCATTAAACGGGCTGTTTCAATAGCAGTTAATTCTTCTGGCTTTTTTTGGTTAATCAGCCCAATACAGTGGAAACAGTCGTCACATATTTTTCCTTCATCAAAAATACAGCAATTTTCCTCTAATACACTTATCTGTTCCGCATCAATTTGCACATTTAAAAAATCTCTTTCTACCTCCTCTAAATTCCTACTATTATTGACATAGTATATTTTAGGCAATACGGCAGGTATATATAGATTATTCCGCTTTACCCCATCATCATAATAAATAGCCCCATTTTCATGTATTTCCCATGTAAAAGAAAGTGACCCATCTTGGTAAGATGGAAGCTTACTGCGAAAATCCATTTCCCATGCGTCATATCTTTTATATTTGCTGACAGCGCTCCTTCCATGAAGGATACGCAGATCTTCTGGGGTAAACTCTAAGCTTACTGTTATTTCTATTGGTTTATTTTGAAGGTTAAAATCTTTTTTTGCAACAATATATTCCCCAACAACTGCCCGAATTGCATCTAATACTACTGTTTTCCCTGTATTATTCTTCCCTACTAAAATACAGGCATAATCAATTGTATTTAACTGCAAATCTTGGATTGACTTAAAATTCTTAATCCGCAAACTGCTAATTTTCATTTCATGCCCCTCCTTCCATTTGGTTTTCTATTTGGTTATCTTTTATGCTTTTTTTACAGAATACCCAAAACTTCCTACTTTTTCTCCCAAAACAAAATATTCACCATGAGAATATGCTACCATTCCCGCACTATTTAAGTGGAATTTCCCCTTCTCATCTAAATATTCTTCACTTACATTCACGCCCACAATCTCTGCCAAGAACATATGATGTGAGCCAAGTTCTTTTATCTCCTTTACCCGGCACTCCATATTGACAGGGCTTTCCAAAATTCCTGGGGGCTGTATAATTTCTGAAGGCGATGGCGTTAATTTCATTTCTTGGAATTTATCTACATTTTTCCCAGATTTTACGCCACAATAATCAGCAGCAAATACAATGTCTTTTGTTACTAAATTTACTACAAATTCCTTCGTTTCCTGAATAATGCCATATGAATAACGCTCTGGGCGGATCGAGACGGAAAGCATGGCTGGATCAGAACAAATCGTGCCTGCCCATGCCAATGTAATTATATTAGGCCTCTCTCCCTCCCTTTTACAACTTACCATCACTACAGGTACTGGATATAACATATTTCCTGGTTTCCAACTTTTCTTTGCCATAAAAACCCTCCTTCTATTGTTGCATTGTTGACATAATTGATGGAATTAATTGTTTCTTCCTAGATACCACTCCTGGAAGAATAAAACTTCCATCTTCTGGGGTAAGGTTAAATGCCCCCGTAATTAAATCACTAGCATTATTTCCCATATAAATTAATTCTGTTGACTCTTTTACAATATCTGTCAACATAAAAAAAATCATACTAACCCCATGGCTTTGCCATGAATTTTCCATATATGGCACTAAGCGTTTTTTAATTTGTGAAAGTTCCGTATCACTCATTGAATTAATTTGCCCTACCCCAAAAGAAATATCATTAATAGAAAATTTCTTAAAATCTTGGTAAAAAATTTCTTCTGGTGATTTTGAAGATAAATTACTGCCAGCCTTAAACATATCCCTAGCAAATTCCTCTACATCTAATTCCGCTATTTTTGCCAATGCTTCTGCCGTATCCTTATCTTTCTGGGTACAAGTAGGAGAACGGTACATTAAAGTATCAGAAATAATAGCAGCACACAGTAATGAAGCCGTTACTTTATCTACTGGCACGCCTGCCTCTTGGTACATCTCATAAATAATGGTAGCTGTACAGCCAAGCGGTTGGTTCCTAAAAAATACTGGGGAAATTGTTTCTAGGCTCCCAATCCGGTGGTGGTCAATAATTTCTAAAATTTCTGCATTTTCAATCCCATCTACTGCCTGGCTCCTTTCATTGTGATCAACTAGAATAATTCTTTTCTTTGCCATATTAAGTAAATTTCTTCTAGAGATCATACCAATATAATCTCCTTTTTTATTTAATACAGGAAAATCCCTATGCCTTTTTTTTGCCATTACATCTTTAATTGTCTCTGTAAAATCATCTGTACGGAAGGTAATTAAATTCTCTGTCCTCATAAAATAACTAATTGGCATACTTTGGTTAATTAACCTAGCTACTGTATAAGTATCATGTGGTGAGCTAATAACCGTGCATCCATGTTCTTCTGCCAATTTCTTAATAGTAAGGGATACTGGGGCACCCTCACATACCACAATACATGCCGCATTCATTTCAATTGCGCATAACTGGGATTCATAACGGTTCCCTAAAATAACCAAATCATTTTTCTCTATATAACTCTCCATAAGATCGGGGTTCGCCGCCGCAATCAATACCTTCCCTTCCGTAAAATATGCGTCAGCACTTCCTACTATCACACTTCCATCTAATGTTTCTACAATATTTTGATAACAAGTATTTGCCCTCCCTAAAATCCGGCTATCATAAACATCCATATAAGAAGTCGCGATATCACCTATAGTAATTAACCCTTCTAATTCCTTTTGCCTTGTAATTGGCAATGTTACCACATTCCGATCCTTCATTAAGGTCCACGCCTTTTTTAAAGAAATATCCCTTGTTACTCCTTTTGTTTCCCTTATTTCAATATCTTTTACCTGAGTCCCTACATCTGCAATATATTCTGGCGCCTTTACACCAAAACGGCTTAATACATATTGTGTCTCTTCATTTAACTGCCCTGCCCTTCTAGCTGCATAATTTTCTTTTGAAATTGTTTTTTTCAAATTTGCATATGCAATGGCAGAACATATGGAATCTGTATCTGGATTTTTATGCCCTATTACAATAATCGGTGTTTTTCTCTCTCCCATCTTTTCCTCTTTCTGCGCTCCTTCTTACGCTTTTTCATCCTATATTAAGATAATATGGTATTTTCCTTAAGTTTACAAGATTTTTTTGAAATTTTACAATTCCTATGATATAATAAAAAGCAAAAATTATTGTTGTAAAGCACAGCAAGATTGGAGGAAAATATGAGCATTGAAAACCAAGTAGAATCCATGGAAGATTACAAAGAGGAATTAGAAGCATCTTTTCAACAAATCCGCAGAGGCGTAGAAGACAAAGATGATCCAGAAATCCAAGCATGGAATACTTTGCGTGAATATATGGAAAATAAAACCATATTACAGGTAAAAATTGGTGGTATTGTAAATAAAGGCGTTATCACTTATGTAGAAGGGATTCGCGGATTTATCCCTGCTTCCAAATTATCTGCTTCTTATGTAGAAAATACCGAAGAATGGTTAAATAAAACAGTAGATGCTATTGTAATTACAGCTGATGAGGAAGAAAAAAGGCTTGTGCTTTCAGCAAAAGAACCTGCTTTAGAAAAATTGGCAAAAGAAAACCAAGAAAAAGCTTCTTCCCTTTCTGTTGGCACTGTTATAGAAGGCACAGTAGAATCTATTCAGCCCTATGGCGCCTTTGTAACATTAGAGAATGGCATTTCTGGTTTAATCCATATCTCCCAAATTAGTGAAAAACGGATTAAATCACCTTCTGCTGTACTATCTATAGGGCAAACCATAAAAGCTAAGATTATTTCTATTAATAATGGGAAAATAGGGTTAAGCATAAAAGCATTAAATGACGTGGCGGAAGTCTCCAAAGAAGAACCTAACTATAAACTGCCATCTGAGGAAATTGGCAAAGGATTGGGTGCACTATTAAAAAATATTAAACTTTAAAAATAATTCATGCAGGAAAGAGGTGATAAGCAATGGGACTTGGCTCTAGGCCTATACTAGAGCAAATGACAAGAGAAGACATCACAAAACAAGAAGGCTGGGCAGAAGGGAAAGAAGTTGGTTGGGAAGAAGGTAAACGAGTTGGTAAAGAAGAAGGCAGAGAGGAAGGCAAACGAGAAGGTATTTTTGCCATGATTTCCTTTTTACATGAAATGAATATTAGCCCGAGTGAAACTTTTCAAGAACTCCAATCTCGATTTCAGCTATCTGAAGAGGAAGTAAATGCCTATTTGGATAAATATATGGCCCAGAACCAAGATAAAATATAACTTTCTATCTTATTACTTTTCATATAAATTTTATAAATAATATGAATTGTTAATTTGACTATTGTTTATATCTGGACTAATATTAAATTATCAATATAGATAATTATCTTGCTCCTTACTACTGCAAGTAGATTGAAATTAGAGGGTGAACACATATGCAATATGAAGTGCTGTTTGTCAGCCAGACAGGAAACACCGAAAAACTGGCAAAGGCGATTTATGAAGCAATACCAGATAAAGACAAAGAAATACAACGCCTAAGCCCAGACACACCACTAGATCTGGCAGAAACTTATTTTATCGGCTTTTGGACAAATCATGGGACCTGTAGTTTTGAAGTATTAGACTACCTTTCTGATTTACATCAAAAGAATATTGCGTTATTTGGAACTTGTGGAATGGGAAATGATCCTGTTTACTTTGAATGGATTGAAAAGCAAGTAAGTGCTTTAATCCCAGAGGACAATATTTACCTTGGCACTTTTTTATGCCAAGGTAAAATGCCTATGCACTTCCGTAACAAATACCAAGAAATTTTAGATCTTGGAACCCATGATAGCTTAGCTAGGCAAATGTTACGCCACTTTGATGAAGCACTACTTCATCCAAATGAAGAAGATTATATACAAGCACAAAAGTTTGTAGAAGAAGCGTTACTTAAAATTGGAACTTATATATAGGATATTTGTGGATAGGGAGTTTATTATGAGAGAAAAATTGCAACAATTTATGGTAGGGCGTTATGGCACAGATCAATTAAGCCGGTTTTTATTAATTCTAGCAATTATATTTATGGTAGTTTCTATACTATTCCATAGCCCTATCTGTAATATTATTGCTATATTGCTTATTATCTTCTGTTATTACCGCATACTGTCTAAAAACCACAGCCAGCGTTATTCGGAAAATATGGCATATCTAAAATACTCCAAAAAAGCTACTGGTTTTTTTCGGGCTAAAAAGCAGTATTTTATGCAGTTAAAAAACTATCATATCTATAAATGCCCATCCTGCCGGCAAAAAATACGAATCCCACGTGGGAAAGGCAAAATTAGCATTACTTGCCCCAAATGCAGAACAGAATTTATTAAAAATAGTTAAGCCTTATGTTGTAAAACGAAAAGGGGTGTGGTTTTATATTTGGATATATTACCATTCATAAAGATGAATTGAAGATAAAAGATTATCATCGTTACCAATCTTACTATTGTGGGCTTTGCCAAACATTAGGATGCTGTTATGGCCAACTTTCCCGTTTTACCCTTACCTATGATATGACGTTTTTCATTATATTATTAACAGGGTTATACGAATGTAAACCTGAATTATCCATGAGGCATTGTCCTTTCCATCCGGGCAAACGTAAACTTTTTTTAATAAACGAATTTACCCAATATGCTGCCGATCTCAATATTTTACTTGCTTATTATAATTTTATAGATAACTGGACAGACGAAAAAAAGTTTTCTTCTTTTACTATGTCCAAATTTTTAAAAAAACCATGCTTACAGGCAGAATTACGAAATCCTATCCAAGCCTCTTGTATCAAACAATATATTCAAAAACTTTCTGCCTGTGAGCAATCACAAGAAAAGGGCCTTGATATAGCCGCCGGCTATACAGGGGAAATGTTAGGTGAATTACTTTCTTTCCGGCATGACGAATGGTCTGGCAGCCTTAGGAAGCTTGGGTTTTATTTAGGTAAATTTATCTATTTATGTGACGCATGGGAAGATTTAGAGAAGGATAAGAAAAATAAAAATTATAATCCTCTTATCTATTGTGAAGATACGCTTCTAGACAATCAATTTGAAACTATTTTAACTATGATAGCTGCCGAATTTGCAAAGGAATTTGAAAAACTTCCTATTTTGATAGATGCTGATATTTTACGAAATATTTTATATTCTGGCATATGGACAAGGTATTATGCCACAAACCAGAAACGAAGGGAACAAAATAAAAAATTATGATAACAGACCCTTATAAGGTGCTTGGGATATCACCAGAGTCATCAAATGACGAAATAAAAAAACAATACCGCAAATTAAGCCGGATTTACCATCCAGATGCCAATGTTAATAATCCTGATAAAGACAAAGCAGAAGCTAAATTTAAGGAAATACAGCAAGCCTATACCCAGATTATGGATAGTAGGCAAGGCGGCAGGGCATCAGGCAATTATAATAGTTCTCGCGGCTTTAACAGAGGATTTGCCAATTCCCGCCAAAATACAGGTGAACCACTGGAAATGCAGGCTGCTTTTAACTATATCCACTCTGGGCATTTTAAGGAAGCTTTACATGTGCTATCTAATATAGAAGAGCGAAACGCCAGATGGTATTATTTAAGTGGTATTGCAAATGCTGGTGCTGGAAATAATATTCTTGCACTTGATCACGCTAAAAAAGCAGCCTCTATGGAGCCTTCTAATATGGAATATGCCTATTTTTTAGAACAGCTCCAATCAGGCGGGCAGTGGTACCAAAGCATGGGGCAAAACTATGGTTATCCCATGTCAGGCGCAGGAGAATGTTGCTATAAATTAATGATTTGGAATCTTTTTTGCGGCTGTTGCTGCCGCCCATGTTAAGAAAAATTTTTAAAAAACTTTTCACTAATTATATAAAATATGTTATACTATAAACAAGGAGGTATTGTTTTATAAAATTGGAGATTTAAAAAAAGGAAGTGTTAGTATACCATGGAAAAATCAGATAGATTTGCTGAAGTTGACACTTGGCAGACAATGATGTTTTTATATAATGCAGCGCTGAAAGAAATGAACACCAAAATTGAAATATTAAATGATGAATTCCTTCATGTCCATAACTATAATCCAATTGAATATGTCAAATCCAGAGTAAAATCGGCTGAAAGCATTGTAAAAAAACTAAAACGCCATGGACATGAAGCCAGCATCGACAATATGGTAAGATACCTCAATGATATTGCAGGGATTCGTGTTATATGTTCTTTTACCTCTGACATTTATAAAATTGCAGAAATGATTAGCAACCAAGATGATGTTACTGTCCATCAAATAAAAGATTATATTGCTACCCCAAAATCCAATGGTTATAAAAGTTACCATTTAATTGTATCCCTCCCAATATTCTTATCAGATGGGCCTACAGATGTAAAGGTAGAAGTCCAAATCCGAACAATTGCTATGGATTTCTGGGCTAGCTTAGAACATAAAATTTATTACAAATTTGAAGGAAATGCACCAGAACATATCCGAACCGACTTAAAAGAATGTGCTGATATTGTAGAAATGTTAGATGCCAGAATGTTATCACTCAACGAGGCTATCCAAAAATGTAAAATCCAATAAAAGCGGGCTGTTTTGCAGCCCGTTCTATTATTGCCCTAATATACTTAAAAAGAGGAGTGCCCCGATAGTAAAACTACCGAGGCTATTATGAAAAAATTGTATATGAAATAATCTCAACTATGTTGTACAACTTGCTTAATCTTTTTATACTATAACATCTAAATATGTACAAATTATGAATGATGTATTAATTTATTGTGAAAGTTAGTACAATTTGCCTAAAATTACCTTATTTTTTCTTTTCCCTTTGGTTATCTTATGATATACTTGTATAGAAAAAATGTTTTTCACAGATGATATGCCTATATGGCAGAATGGAGGATACAAATGGCAAATCTAGTAGAATCAATTATTGACAAAGTAAAATCTGACAAAATTGAATTATCGCAGACAGACAGGCATCTCCTACAGAAGCTCTCCGCTTCTATAGATGCACTTAAATCCAAAAAAACAATTACAGAAAGCCAACTTACAGAAACAGAAGAAAGGCTAAACACACAAATAAAAACCATTTTTGCTTCTCTGCAAGAACAGGCATCTTTAACAGCAGAAATACAAAAAACACTAACATTACAAATCCAAGACATACAAAAGGTCAAAGCTCCTCAAGAAAATCTAATAATGCAGCTTCAAGAAGCCCAAAATGCTTTGACAGTGCAGACAGAAGAGGTTCAAAAAACCTTAACTGCACAAACACAAGAAGCTCAAAAAGCTTTAGCAATGCAGACAGAAGAAGTTCAAAAAGCCTTAACCACACAAACACAAGAGGCCCAAAAAGCTTTGACAATGCAGACAGAAGAAGTTCAAAAAGCCTTAACTGCACAGGCCCAAGAATCACAAAAAGCTTTATCTATACAGACCCAAGAAATACAACAAGCCTTAACATCTCAAGCAGAAGATGAACAAAAGGCTTTAACAATACAAACTCAAGAAATACAAAAAATATTGACAATACAGGCACAAGAAGCCCAAAAAGCTTTAACAATACAAGCGCAAGAAACTAAAAGAATACTAAAAGAGCAAACACAAGAAGTAGAAAAAATTTTGTCCGCAAACCAAGATAACCAAAATTCTTTATCAGAACAAATCCAGCAAACTCAGGCCCTATTAACAGAACAAGCCCAGCAAACTAGGAAAACCTTAGCAGAATTAGTTGCCAACCAGCCAGAACTTACTTTAGATTTCACAGAATTAAAACACTTTATTTCTGAAGAAAATGAGCATGAAAAATATCAATTAAAAGCCCTTATTGAAGATCGGCAAAGTGCAACGGCTTCCCAGCTTCAATCTCTTAAAATTTCTATGAAAGATGAAGATATTTTAAGCAAAATGCCTTCTATTTACAACCAAGTTTGTGATACGGAAACACATTTACACAAACAAATCCGTACAGTTAAAATTTTAGCTGGATTATCTATTTGGACTTCTCTTTTAACCCTCGGGCTTATCACTGCTTATATTTTAGGATATCTATAAAAGGAGACCCACAGGGTCCCCTTTTTTTCCTATTGTGGCTCTAATGAAATAGCCCCTATTATTTTCTTATAAGTTTGGATAGTTACTGTATCATTTTTATTATCTACTAATGTAATAATATAAATAACCTCTTGCCCACTATCATTTCCAGAAAATACTGTAAAATCTTTTCCATCTACAAAATTTGTTTCATAAAACTGTATTACTGTTGTTTCATTTTCACTGGAAAATTCATACTGATATCCGCCTTCCTCCTTCCTTACTGTTTTCACAGAATTTTCCATTAATTCGGCTCCTTCTAATGCCTCTTCCTTTTTTCCTCCTGCTAATAAATCTGATATTTCTTGCATCTTTAAATCTAAACTAGATGGTTCCTCGCTATCATTATTGCCAGAGCTCCATGATGCTTCTAATTCTTTTAAATATTGTTCTGCTGCCTTTGCATCTGCCTTAGCTCGATCGATTGGAAGCCCAAATAACAAATTTACTCCATTATAATCCTTATTCTCACAGATTTCCCCTGTAATTTCGTTATATTGAAAAGCTTCTACATTATAAAACATGGTATCACTCACTACGCAAAGATAAAGCTTTCTATCTGCAAATTTTACAATATCATCACAATTAATTAACCGATAAAAAATACCATTTTCTACTGTATCATAATATCCGCCATTCATAGAAGCAATATTATACTGCCATGGTGCCAGCCCTTGGATTAATGGGGAAATAAACCACTGCATATTAGAATATTCTTCACTTCTAGTATCTGGCATAGGCTGGCCATCTACCCTTTCTATTGCAATTGCAGCATAAAGCCCTTCTAACTCAGGAATCTTTTCTGATACTTCACTTTGAGTTAAAGCCTCCCCTGATGCAATCCCTAATAAGGTGACACGATAATCCCCTGCTTCTTTTGTTTCATTTAATTCTAAAGCACTATCCCCTTGGAAAGCGTCTGCTATTTTTGTTGCTCCTGCCTTATCTGCTACTTCTTTTGCTGTTAAATATTTTGCTGCTGCCGCTACTGTTATTGTCATTACAAACAAACACAATACTGCCATTACTACTACAATTTTACCTTTTGCCATTTTTCTCATATTTGGGCTCTCCTTCCAGCTCTGGATGATTTTCTGGTTTAAGCCATTATCTGGCTTTTCCTTTAAAGCGAGGGCAGTTTGTATCAGTTCATCCACAGCTCTTTCTTTTCTTTCCTTTTCTTTATCAAAATTCTTTCTCATAGCCATAATCCTCCATTTTTTTCTTTATTATGGTTCTGGCTGCATGTAACCTGCTTTTTACAGTACCCTTTGGAATGTGTAATACCGCTGCAATTTCTTCTATACTCATCTCTGCAGAATAATACATATAGACAGGCAACCTGTATTTTTCCTTTAAAACTGATATTTCTAACCTAACCAGCTTGTACTTCTCTTGTGATATATAAGATTCCTCTGGCGATATTGTTGTATGGAATACCTCATTCTCACTGTCTTCTATACTACTTTGTGGTGCTATTCTCTGCCTACGTGCATATTTTCTTTTCCAATTTCTCCAATTCCTTGCAGCAATACCTATTAAAAAATTTTTAGGATTTTCCGTTTTATCAATTTTACCACATTTTTCTATAGCAACTAACATTGTCTCCTGATATAAATCATCTGCCTTATCACGGTTTCCTGTTAAATAACAGCAAAATGAATAAATTGTGCTTCCCTCCTTTTCTAATAGATTTGCAAATTCCTGACGTGTCACTACACTCTCCTCCTGTACTTTTCTTAACAGTCCTTTTTTCTGCCCTACACTACTATATTGTCACCAGCCCTTTAAAGGTTCAAAAAAATATTAAAAAACGGTTACTACCCCAATTCCTTTTTATTGGGATAATAACCGCCCTATTCTTTTACATTTTCCCTGCTAAAAATACACTTGCCACCACGCCAGCTAATGTGGCAAGCAGGGCACCTGCCAATGTATAACGGGTTTTCTTTACTTTTGCTGCCATACAATATACACTCATTGTATAAAAAATGGTTTCTGTACAACTCATCATAATAGAAGTAATCAAGCCTATCCTAGAATCTGTTCCATATTCCTTAAAAATATCCAACACCAGCCCTGTAGCTGCAGAAGAGGAAAACATACGCACAATTGTTACTGGGAGAAGCTGGGATGGAAACCCAATTTTCTCTGTAAGATCACCAGGAAGTGCACAAAGCCATTCCAAGAAACCAGAAGCCCGTAATATTCCTACTGCCACCATTAAACCAACTAAAGTAGGTAAAATGCCAGCCACTGTTTTCATCCCATCTTTTGCCCCTCTTACAAAATCATCGTATACATTATTTTTGTTTAAAAGCCCATAACCGACTACGTAAAAAATAAAAAGAGGAATAATAAAATTTGATATGTAAATAAGAAGCTGCATATATGCCCCCTGCTTCCCTACTTGCTTTATTTTATTCTATTCTTCTTT
>ERZ808051.1526-NODE-1526-length-14845-cov-5.958017_pt1 | contig 14845 bp, 11 predicted proteins | sample MGYA00380199_ERZ808051 | MGnify/ENA primary metagenome ERZ808051 (study PRJEB31490, sample SAMN06133391) | mouse gut metagenome | isolation source: J11 | host: mice | place: China: Chengdu | collected 2015-05 ...
TGCGGTGGCATCGTTGATTGACGACAACGCAGTGCTGGCAGAAATAGCAGGTGCAGTATTCACCGTTAATTACGCAAGGCTGTACTAGGAGCCTTTCCGCATATGTTGGTATTGAAAAAAGCGGAGAATCCTATACATTCTCCGCCTTCTTTTCTATTATCGTCTCAAAACTCTATCGATATCAATTCTTCTTTTTTCTTACATAAGTTATGGTCATTACAGCGAATGCCGCTGCCGCCAGAAGTACATACAGCATGATCGGCAAATTGTCGCCGGTCACAGGGCTGTTCGCCTGAGTACCGGAAATGTTCGGCGCACTGCCGTTGCCGCCGTTGCCGCTTCCATTGCTGACTCCGCCGCTGCTTCCGTTTCCGCCATTGCTTCCACTTCCGCTTCCGCCGCTGCTTCCGTTTCCACTTCCGCCGCTGCTTCCGTTTCCGCTTCCGCCGCTGCTTCCGTTTCCGCTTCCGCCATTGCTTCCACTTCCGCCATTACTTCCACTTCCGTTTCCGCCGTCATTTCCGCCGCCCCCTGCAGAATCGTCCTTCACATCCTTCCATCCTACAGCAATCGGTGAAAGTCCATTTACCTTGAAGCTGATCCCGCTATTCGTATTAGCCACTTCCGGATATTCCACATCTCCTGCCTTAAACCCATTCATATCCTCGGTAAACATATGAGCCGCCGTAAAGTGATGTGTCTCTCTGCCCGTACCGGACGGATAAGGCAGGGTGACTGACAGGCCGTCAGCCGGGAAATTATCCTTCGTCACCTTTTCCCAGCCTGCTCCATTGAGATTGACCAGAAGCTCCACATCATAGATTACCAGATCCGACTCTGCAATTGAACTGTCCTTCTCCTGGATCTTCAGTTTCATCTCCGTTTCGATCTTGCCCGGCGTATTCAAATGCTCCTGATTCAGGAAGGCATCCGGCACCTTGGAAATACCGCTCTCCACTTCGATCTTAAATTCATTTCCGTCCGCAGGCTCCTGGGGGATGTCCTGAACCGCGCTGATCCGCCCCATGATCTCCGGCAAAGCCCCGGGCATGGTATAATTTTCTTTTCCATTTCCCTCAAGGATCGCTTCATCCTGAGCGTTTTTCCAGGACAGGGCCACCTTCTGGCTGCCTTCTGCCGCTGTCTCATAGACACCGGACAATTTTTCTGCCGGACAGTCAAACAGGACAAGCTTCGCATCCTTTTCCAAAATGCCTTCCAGCTTCAATTCACCGAAAAGGGTCGCCTCCCGGTCCTTGATCTGATCCAGCCGGTCCGCCGCTTCCAGAGCACTCACATCCCATGCCAGCGCCTTTGGCGAAACCGTAAGCTGATAGGAACTGCTTACTTCCTCATAGTTCCCTACTGCCGAAGCCGTAGCCGTAATCACTGCGCTGCCTGCTTTCTGAATCTGGACCAGACCCGTCCTCGTATCAACCGATGCCACCGAAGGATCCGAACTGCTGTAGCTGACTGACGAACCTTCCGCTGCCCCTTTGGCTGTCATGGTAAAATCCGCATCTCCGTAAGTCACCGTCTTTGTTTTTACTGGAAATGCAAAATCCTTCTGCTCTTCCATGCCTGTCATAGACACAACGATCTTATCCTCAATCTTACCGGTATTGGGATTATATATCTCCAGAGTCATCCTCTCGCTGTTTGCCAGAAGACCTGTCACGATTCGGTTACTCTGATCCTCATACTGGTAAATTTTCACCGGTACCGTGTCTGCTGCCGGGTTAAAGGAATAGACCGAATTTCCTACATTAAAGTAAAGCACTCCTTTGGAACAGGAAAGTCTGGAAAAGCTCATAGAATACATGGGCCATCCATTTCCCACATTTTCGATATCAAGTTTTGCAACCTGTGTCTCATTTCCATTCGCGTCTCTTTTCATCAGTGACGCGCCGCTATATATCGTATTTGGCGCGCCAGCCACTATCTCACCCTTGAGATAATATGAATTTCCATTCACCGCATAAATCGCAGATTCCGTTATGGGCGCAGTCTTATGCCAGGAATTATCATAACTTGTGTCCGCACATGTAATGCTATTTGAATCCCAGTTATGCGCTTTACTCCTCATGGCACTATCGCTGAGCAGGAAATACTCATGCTTTACATAACCTGTCTCCCCTGTCTGGCTGGCGGCAGTTGCGTCATCATATGTAAGATCCGCATGATACCAGCTGCCGTTCAGTTTTACATAATTCCAAATATGATTCATAGACTGGCTCTTGCAATAATCCACCTCGATCCCTGCTTCTTTCAGCAGGGCGGCGTATGCAAGAGTATACCCCTGGCAGACTCCGATGCCATTTACCAGAGCTTCGTATGCATTTCTCTTTTCAATTCCCAGATTGTTGTTTGCATTCTGGTCATATACCATATGCTGCACCAGATAGTCATGCAGCGCGGTCGCCTTCTGCTCATCAGTCATATTATTTCCAATAACTTCGGAAAATACATTGTTGATCGCAGCTCTATATTCTGCGACGCTATTTTGATTATACTGCGAGTTATATGTGAATGTACACTTCTGAACGATCCCGTCAGGCGATGTATAATAAGTCCCATCCAGTACATAAAACAGATCCGGATTATCCTGCGCCACATCCGGCCAGATTTTCCCCCAGTCATTGCTATTAAGGTTATACGCAGATAAATCTACTTCTTGGTCCCAGTTGACCATTGCCGTTGTCATCGCATTCCACGCAGCTTCTATCTGCTGGTCCGTAGCCAGCGGCATGATCAATGTTGTAAAATATTCCAACAGCTCCTTCAGCTCTTCCTCCGCTCCCGGGAGCATTGCTTTCTGTTCAGCTTCCAGATTCTCATAAGCATCAAATGCCTTCTGGATCTGCTCATATGCCTCGTCCAGCTCCTTCTTCTCCAAAGCCTTCAGCTCCTCCAGTGACGGGAGTCCATTGAGAAGCTCCTTCACCGCGGCCGCTTCCGGGTCTGCGGGAAGCTTTGCCGGGTTCTCTGTATCTGTGTTTCCGCTTTCATCCGGGTTGTTTCCCGGCTGTACTTCTGAAGCCTGTCCTTTACAGGCAGACAGATCTTCTCTGCAAGCGGCGCAATCCGGTTCTTTCGTTTCAGCCGTACATAAATCTGTACAGATACAATCTGTCTGTGCAGAAATGTCCTCTTCCGTACCGGCCTCTGTCCCCGAAGAGCCTTCCTCTTCTGTTCCCGCCGCCGCGGTCACCCGCAAATGGTCCATCGTTCCGCCGATAAGACCAAAAATAAGGAAAAATACCAGTATTTTCTTAGCATTTTTCTTCCGGTTGATCATTCATTTTTCTCCTTTATGCTTCTATATTTTATCGGATGAAATACGTCTGTTCCGCAGGGATATGTGGTATGGAATAGACCTTGGAGATACGTTACCGGGTAAAGCACACCCGTCCCGTAGGTCCATGTGTTATAGGATGCCCTATGTGAAAATGCTGTTCTGTTCCATCAAATCATCACAAACGGTTCCGACATTTCCTCCGCCGAAGCCCATTATACAGACAGATAACTGAAAGCACAAGATTTATCTGTCATTTTTTGTATGTAATGTTTTCCTGAAAAGGAAAAACATCGAAGGGTTGTTGCCACATAAGGAGATAATTTAAAAACATGATTCAAACCTGACCGACTCCCCCGTCCGTCCGGATTCCCTGACTGCGTCCATCAGCGCGAGCACTCTCCTCGTCTCTGGAATCTGCACAAGAAATTCTTCTTCCCCGAAGTATGCCCTTCTGTAATTCTCAAAAAATCCCTTATGCGTTGTATCTGCCAGCGGAATCGGCTCGGTTAGGATCTTTCCCTCCGGCGGGGGGCCGAAGGAGCGCGTGGGGCCTGCTGCCGTCATGGTTCTCTCGCCGCCCACATTTTTCAGGAGCCCGGCGGTGCGCACGATCTTTCCCTCCGGAGCGAATCCGTCCAGATAGGCGCTCCCCTGATTGCCTCCTATGAACCAGTGGCGTTCGAACCATTTGTCATGCATCTTGTCTGTAAGGAAATACGTTCCAAGCTCCACTTCCGCCGTAACATAATTGTCAAACCGCATCAAAATTTTGAAATAATCATCCACTTCAAAATTGATGACATTTCTGATATCTGCATAGACGCTGGTGAGCTTTGCCCCCGGCATCATCCACAAAATCTGATCCAGCAGATGCACGCCCCAGTCATACAGCATCCCGCCGCCTTCACTGATATGTACATGCCAGTCATGCATATTTCCGTTAAATCCATACAGGCTGCTCTTGATGGTGTACACCTCTCCCAGCGAGCCCTGGTCAAAAATCTCCTTTGCCGTGCGGAAATCCCGATCCAGCCTGCGCTGATGGTGTACCGTAAATTTTACGCCGCACTCTTTGGTCATGCGGACCATATCATCCAGCTCTTCCAGGCTCATTGCGACGGGCTTCTCACAGATGATATCCTTTCCTGCCCGTGCGGCCTGGAGCACCAGATCATGATGCTGGTTATTATTTGCCGCGATCAGTACCACCTGCACCTCCGGGTCCCGGAACAGTTCTTCATTTGAAGTATACCTTTTCAGTCCTTCTTTCACATCCTCTAGCTGTTTCGGATCCATATCGGCAATTCCGACTACGCGGAAGCCCTCCATCTCTGTCAGCATCTTCTCATGCTCATGCCCCATAAATCCATGACCGATCAACCCAATTCTGATCTCTTCCATATTCTAAATCTCCTATACGATCAGCAGTCTTCTCTCATTTACATGGTGCCCAAATTCCGGCATATACATCTTGCTCTCTTCATCCGGGTCCAGCGCGTCCTGCATGATCGGCGGCATATAGGATGAGGTAAAACAGAATCCAAACTTCAGGTCATGATAGCCCTGTCCGAGTCCTCCCGCCTTTTTCACTTTGATCACCGCCGGCTCCGTCACCGCCCAGTGCGTCTCCATATCGGACTTCATTTCCTCAAAGGAAAAATCCTTTCCATGGATATGCCAAATGATCTCTTCTCTTTCAAACCGCTCTCCGTCTACAAAGAGCGTTCCGGGCCGTAACTGGCTTAGGAAAATCCCTCTGTAATAGGGAAGCCTGACCTTAAACTGGAATCCCGTAACCGCTCCGTCCTCTTTTACATTTCTAAAACCAACCGACTGAATTACTTCTTTTTCAAGCATAGCTTCACCTCCTAGTCTCCCAGACAATCTTTCAGCAGAATATGATGTTTTCTCAGTGTCTGGCCTACCTCATATCCCAGATCATATTTGTCGCGTCCTTCATACTCACTCAGCAGATAACCGTCCCATCCCTGCTGCTTCATGATCTCGATTATTTCTCTGTAGGGAATGGTGGTCTCTTCAAAGTCATCGCTCATGTTGTTGAATTTTGCATGACAGCAGTAAATGTAAGGAAGCAGCGGAATGATCTCTTCCGGTTTGCTGGCCACAAAGCCCGGCTGTCTGCGCTCCCCTTCCCGATAAACATTTCGGAATACGCCGAAGTCGATATTGAGCCCGAAATATTTTGTTCCGGTTTTCTCAATAAATTCCACATAATCATGGACCAGCTTGTTGCTCAGATTGGTCGGAGCGTGGATCTCCGGGCACATTTTAATATTGCATTCCTCCGCTGTCGGGAGCGCCATCTGAATGATCTCGCGCCAGTTTTTTACCGGTGAGAGGTCGCCCGAGATGACCGGCATCTTTGCCCTCATGACCGTAAAGCCAAGCCTGTGGGCCAAACGCAGATCCCGCTCCAGCATTTTGCAGGATTCCTCTGTCGTCAGATCCCGGTCGCCCAGCACGTGGGAGTCGATCCAGTTTCCATACTCTACCGGCACGATCTCATATTTGTCCAGCAGCCGGAACCATTCCTCTACCCATTCATCCGACGGATACGGGTATCCCTCAATGTGTGTATTTGCCAGGATTTCCAGACCGTGGGCGCCCATGTCGTACATGTCCTCCAGACAGTCCTCCAGATTTTTGCTGATTCCAAATTCGGCCGAATAACTGTATAATGCAATCCCTCTTTTTGGTCCTTTTTTATCATACTGATACATTTAACCATCTCCTATCTTCATGAACTATTCCAGCGGCAGACCGCAGCCCCTTCTGATCTGCGGACAATCCGCTGTTATGCTGATTCTGCTTACAATGCAATCTCATGTCCCTCTGCCGCTGCCTTGTAGATCGTATCCAGAATCTGGGTCACTACAAATGCCTGCTCCGGTTTTACGAGGGGTTCTTTGTCTTCGATGATCGCTTCCAGCCACTGCTTACACTCTTTATCCGCCGGTGAGCCGCCGCCCTTTCCTTCGAAAAACGCAATTGCGCCGGTATCCGAGATATGCTCCTCGGTCAGGATTCCGCCTGTGGTTTCGTTGATCACCAGGTCATACGCCTTGCCGCTCATGCCTCCGACCATCTCCGCGCCGGCCTTTGTTCCGCACAGCGTTGTGGCTGCTTCACGGGAATCCTTCACGTTCAATGCCCAGGCAGACTCCAGGAAGATAGTTGCGCCGTTTTCCATTTTCACATATCCGAACGCAGAATCCTCCACCTCATAGGTTTTTGTATCCCATGGCCCGAACATATTTCCCTCGGTGGCTTCCGGAAGGTGTCCCAATTTTTCAAATACAGATCCGGTCACTGTTTTGGGGCTGTAGTTGTCCATACACCACAATGTGATATCCAGCGCATGTGTTCCGATATCAATCAGCGGCCCGCCGCCCTGCTTGGACTTATCCGGAAATACTCCCCAGGTGGGAACTGCCCTTCTTCTCACTGCGTGGGCCTTTGCGAAATAAATATCTCCCAGCTTTCCTTCCTCGCAGATCCGTTTTAACGCCTGCGCGTCCGTACGGAACCGGTTCTGGTATCCGATGGTGAACTTCTTTCCGGACTTCTTCCATGCGTCCATCATCTTCTGCGCGTCCTCGGTGGTCGCCGCCATCGGCTTTTCACACATCACATGCTTTCCCGCTTCAAAAGCCGCCACCGTGATCGGGCAGTGCGCCACGTTGGGCGTACACACATGTACAACGTCGATTGACTCATCCTTCAGTAATTCCTGATAATCGGTGTAAACCTTTGCTCCCTCCGCTCCGTATTTTTCCGCGGCTTTCCGGGCACGCTCCTCGATGATATCGCAGAATGCCGTGATCTCGCACTTGTCCGCCTGATTCGTCAGCGCCGGAAAATGTTTCTGATTTGCGATTCCTCCGCATCCCACTACTGCTACCTGCAATTTTCCGTTTTTCATTTTTTCCTCTCCTTTTTTATTTCTATTTTTTCCTATGATTTGCATACGATGAATCAATTTTCTCAGCGTATGAACTGCCATTCCTATTCTGCCATATTGCGGGCCGTAATTTGTTCTCTGATCTCATCCGCTTCTTTGTCCGTCATCTTCCAGAAGATCAGCGGAAGCAGACCTGCGATGATGAAGAAGATTCCGGGAACCAGATTGGCCGCCATGTTGATTCCGTGCTGTGCCGAAGCTGTAATATCCGCTCCCGCAGCATAGCCAAACGCCGCCATGAGCATGACTCCGATGGACCCGCCGAAGGCATTTCCCACTTTGGTCGCAAGTCCGTAAAATGCATACGCTACGCCGTCCGAGCGGACGCCCGTCTTTAAGTCCTGATAGTCAATGGAATCCGCAACCATGGACAATGTGGACGGGAAGCCGAATCCGGGAATCGTAAATAATACGTGTCCGAAGATCACCATGCCGATATTTTCAAAAGGCGTCATAAAGATGATCAGCAGGCCGATTCCTTTTCCAACCAGGCTGGCAACCAGTACGTTCCTCTTTCCGTGGGCGCCGAAGTGACGGATCAAAAACGGAGCGATTGCATTTCCGATGATGCTTCCGATGGACGGCAGCGTCATGAGCAGCGCCATCAGCGTAAAGTTTCCGAGACAGTCTCTTACATAAAATGCCATGATTCCGATACGGCCCATATTTCCTGTCATCTGGAAGAGCATGGTCAGCACGATAATCATCAGATATTTATTTGAAAAGATAAGGCCCAGGTTCTTGACGATGGAAACCTTTTCCGCGCTTGTTTTCGGCATGATCACTTCTTTTGAGTTCTTAAATACGATAAAGAACATCGGCAGAGAGATCAGCGCAAAAAGAATTGCCGCAATCGTATAGCTCTTTCCGGAAATCGTTTCCGAACTTCCCGAGATCTTCACCAGGATGATGGAGGACGCAAAGTTGATCGTCATCATACCAACCTGCATTCCGATTCCCCTGATGGAATTTAACTTGTTGCGGTCGCGGTCCTGTGTAGTCATAACTCCCGCCATGGCTCCGTAAGGAATGTTGACCAGTGTATACAGCATTCCGGCTCCGATGTAGGTAAATGCCGCCCACACAATGCCGGCTGTCCCGTTTCCGAAAGGCGCTGTAAATGTTAAAACACTGAACAGTCCGAGGAACGGAGCGCCGAAAAGAATATACGGCCTGAAACGCCCCCATTTTGTATGGGTTCTTTCCGCGATTCCTCCCATCATCGGATCATTGACCGCATCCCAGATCTTTGCGGCCATCAAAATTGTTGAAACGGCCAGAGGCGCAAGTCCCACCACATCCATGTAGTACACTGTAAGGTAAGTCCCGACAAAGCTCCAGACCAACTGGCTGGCCAGATCCCCCAGCCCATAGCTGAAAATACTTTTCTTCGAAAGTCTTTCCATTGTTCCACTTCCTTTCCTTTTGTTTTTTGATATGGTAAGTATAAATCAGAAAACACGGATCTGCTTTCCGCGTGAAAGCCAGATTTCTCTCTATTTTTTGACATTTTTTTCCCGACAAAAAAATCAGGTTAAAAAAACGGCTCTCATTTTTTTAACCTGATTTTTATAGATTGTTAATATTCACTGATGTAGATCATTCTCATTTCATGGGGTTCCATCTCAACCTGGAAGCAGATCTTCCGGTCCTCGCTCCTTACGTGCCGGATATAGATTTTGGGGATGCAGATATTTTTCAGATATTGGATCTCTTCCTTCCCCAGCTCCTCCTGGTTGCTGAGGAGCTGCCACTCGTTCTGTATGCTCCCGCTACTGCTGTTGATCACCTCTTCCTTAATCATGTACTCTTTGTTATCATCCAATTCCTCAACGGTAAACTCGACCCGCTCTTTTTCTTCGCTCTGGAAGATCTTCGACAGGTTAAAATGTTCATTCTCTTTCTTCATATAATAATAGTAGCTGTATTCCCGATGGTTGAAGCACAGGCAGACGATCCTCTGTGTGGAATCCCTCGTCACGATATAATTATTGCCGATCTTCAAAACATGTCCCCCCAGCTTGTTTAAAAACTCGAACGCATAAAATGAAGGCTTTTTGATCCCGTCCTTCGTCAAAAGTCCCCCTCCGCCGTATATCAGCTTTCGGGAATCGTAAAAAATATCCACCGCGTCGGAGCCATGCCAGAATCCGATCATATCCGCCGTTTTCCAGATGCTCAGAATAAATTTGATGATGTATGTCCCTCTTGCGCAGCTATCCTGCACAATATTCCGATTGGACAGGCTGTTCGACCACTCCGATATGCACATTTGATAGGTCTGCCCTTCCTCTTCCAGTATCCCCCGGATTTTTTCTATAAACTGCCTTGCGTACAGATAGTCGCTGCCCGACTGAAATGTCCGTTCTCCCATCATCTGGTGGGTGGAATCCACAAAAATTTTTATGGTAAATATTTCCGGAAGTATGCCCCTCACCGAGAGCTCATGAACCGTCTCCCGAAACTGTTCTTCATCAATCCCTCCATGGGGATCAATCCCGGCAATCTTGCTGCTGCCCAGATTCGACTTTACAATCCTCCACCCCGCCTCATAGGCGTCCAGATATCTGTAGTCCTGGCTGTAATAAGGCTCCTTGTTCCAGGGAAATTCAAAAATCCACTGGCTGAGCACATGCTTATCATATCTGCGGACCAGATGCTTCATCAAATGCTCCAGAAGATTTTTCCATTCCTCAATCGTCTTTAGATTATACTGCATGTTCACCGAATAGAGCTCGTTGTCATGCCCGGCCATAATCACTCGGTTGCGTTTTCCAAGATCCAGGAAAAGCGGAATTTTATTCTGTACAAAAAAGTCAAAAATCCGGTCCAGCGATTCAAAGTTAAAATTCCTCCCTGAAAAGTCCGTGGAAATCATAAATTTTTCCGAAAACAGATTCCAGATCCGGATATACCGGATGCTTAAGACCTCCTTGAGAAACAAGATATGCTCCTGTATCGCCGCCTCGCATACCACAGAGGCTTCTCCGATATCGATGATCTTATTGGGATTCATCCACGGTATATACCCCCGCCGGACATTGATCGTAACCTCTTTGACCTCGGAATCCTGTATTCTTTTTTCAATCCGGTCATATAAGCTTTTTCGTACTTCTTCTACCTTATCGATTTTCATTGCGACATTTTTCACAGATTCCTCTATCTGTTTTCTGTATTCGGAAGGGGTGATTCCATATTTCTTCTTAAAATATCGGTTCAATACGGAAGGGGTCGAGAATCCGCTGTCCATGGCGATGTTGGTAATGGATGCGTCCGTTCCCCGAAGCTCCAACGCCGCGTTCTCAATTCTGACTTCATTCAAATAATTGATAAAATTCTTTCCCGTTTTCTTCTTAAAATAACGGGAAAGATAGGTCTCCGACACCTGGAAATGCGCTGCCACATCCGTCAGGCTCAATGGTTCGCAGTAGTAATGATTGATATAATTCAAAATCCGGTCAATCTTTTCACTCATGCGCTCCTTCAAATAGATTTTCAGGCTGTCCTTGTCCATCCTGTAGTCCGCGGTCAGCTTGTGTATGATCTGAAAAAGAAGGCTTGCGATCTCGCTCAGATCCGCATGTTCCATATTCAGGTACCGAAGCAGCAGCGTTTCGATCAAGATCCGCAGATCCCTGTCGTCGCGGGATGTATATAATACGGAATTGCAGCAGAAAATAAAATACTCCTCCCGGATCAGTTTTCGGAATGTCCGATACGGTATCAATATCCGAAATGCAATCGTATTGCGGGCGCTGCTGTACGCATGCGGCTGGTTCGAATTTATCACCGCGATGTCATCCTTTCCCAGCCGATAAGTCTCCCCTTCCTTTACAGCCGTTTCCCCCTCAGCAATATACAGAATCTCTATGTCCTGGTGGAAATGTGTATCCTCATCTGACAGATACAGCAATTCCATGCTGCAGTCCTGTATGTTCTCCTGTCTCATCTTTTACGTCCTTTCTCTGGTTTTTCGTATGAATCGCGCGGTAAACCTGCAGATCTAACCGAACAGTACGGTTTTTCTCTCTTTCCTCCGGCAACGTTGTGCATGGGTATCTAATTATTTTAACATAATTTTATGATAAGTCCTCTTTCAACTTTTTGCTTTTCATCAGACAATAATTTCTTAGCAATAATTTTCATATTTGGATGCATGAAAAAAAAGAAGTGCAATATTCGGCATGTGATTATTGCACTTCTTTTTTATCTTCATATTTAGTTGACACAGGTCTGGCCGGATACAGGCTCTATCAACCTTTCTTTCTCAAAGATCCACATCAGCAGCTTCCCGTGGACCGCAGCCAGCAATGAGCCTCCGGACAGCACGCCCACACAGAATACCGGCGTCCACAGAAGCCCTGCTGCCAGGAAGAGTCCGGTCATGAACAAAAGGTAGATGGACTGGGGCAGATACTTGAACAGCAGCAGGATTCCATTGCGGTATGCCAGCCCTGCCGTTGTCTCCATCCTCGCGGCAAGGGGAAACAGATAGACCACCAATACAATCCATAATCCTGACAGGACACAGACCAGCACTCTCATGCCGTCGGCAAAGTTTCCTTCCACATTTCTCCAGAACATATCGTCCAGCCAAAGTACCGATGCCGCGGCCAGAAGCGGGATCCAGAGCTTTAAGGACAGGCGCAGCTTACTCCTGAATACCGCAAGGAAGTCCCGGAATACATATCCTTCCTCCTCCTTCATGATCCTCACCGCCGTAACATGAAGCGCACAAAGCGCCGCGCCCCCTGTCACCAGCGGAAGGGAAAATAAAATCCACAGGATGTTCAATTTTATCAGGTTCACTGCCTTCTCTGCGATCCGAAATAATCTGTTCTCAAAATAGAATCCCCCTGCCATGTCTTTCCCTCCGATTTTTTTATCTGAGCACTCTACCTATCCCTTGATTCCCGTGGACGCGATGCCCTCTACATAATATTTCTGCAGGAAGATGAACATCAGCAGCATCGGAATCGCGGAAATTGTCAAGGATGCCATGATGGGCCCGTAATTGATCGGCTTCGATCCAAAAAAGGTCTGGATCGCCAGCTGTATGGTCCGCTTCTCTTCTCCCGTAACCACCAGCAAAGGCCACATGAAATCATTCCAATGCGCAACAAAATCCAGAATAAAAATGGTTGCGTATACGGTTCCCGAGATCGGCATGACCACCTGGAAAAATGTCCTGACCGGGCCGCATCCGTCGATAGATGCCGCTTCTAAGAGCTCATCCGGAATATCCAGGAAAAACTGGCGGAACATATAGATACTGAAACATTTTGCCACAAACGGCACGATCAGAGACGCCCAGGAGTTGATCCAGCCCAGGTCGGCCATCTCCCTGTACATGGGGAGCACGATCGCTTCCGCCGGAAATACCATCAGACTGATCACAAGTGTCAGTAAGAGGTTCTTCCCTTTGAACTCAAATTTTGCCAGCGCGGGCTGTTCAAAAACTTTGCCGCCTCTACACCCTCAGCGCTGTTCAGATACCCCTACGCCGAGCTTCCGTCCTCGTTGACAAAATCCGTTCCGTTGGAGATCCAGAACTGCTCCAGTACATAGGAAAGGCCTTCCCCCTTATCCATGATGATGTTCGTTCCCACCACACCGTCTTTTGTCAGTTTTTTCGCCGCGTCATAATATTCGGACCAGGTCCATGCGTCCTCCCTGCTCTCAGGCACGCTGATACCGGCTTCATCCAGCAGATCCTTGTTGTAGTACAGCGCCACAGAGCTCTCGGTCGCCCCCACCACATAGATCTTCCCGTCATAGGTATTCTGCTGCTTGGAGGAATCAAAAAAATCAGCCCACTCCTCCTCCGGGAAGAAATCATACAGCGGAAGGGTCACCTCATTTGCCGCGTAGATTGATACATTCGGTCCGTCCACATACAGGATATCCGGCAGGTCGTTGGATGTGATCGCCGCGTTGACCTTATCCTCATAGGCGTGTGAATCCGCCCGCACGATCGCCTCCCGGCGCAGCTCAATCTCGCCTTCATGGGCCTGGTTAAATTCCTCGATCTTGCTGATCCACCATTCCTCGATCGCCGGTTCGTCGCTGGGGCTCCATATCCTCTGATTCATATTTCAGGATCGCCGCCTTTCCCTCCAGGGCGCTGCCGAGTACCATCTGCCATCTGCCGTCCGCCCACGTCACCTTGGGGTCCCGGAAATCAGGGGATGCCCCTGCAGGTCTTTCCCCGATGACCAGCTCCTCTTTCGTAAAATGCAACATATCACTGCTCTTCATCCTCCACTGCTGCTGCAGGATCTGCCCGCCTTCCGCGCGCAGCTCCCTGCTCCGGGTCAGATAGAAGACCACTTCATCTTCTGAATTTCAGAAGCTTTCCGAATGCTTTAACCAGATGACAGAAGAACTGGCCGGAATCGAGATGTTCCGTTCTGACTTTATCAACAATTTTTCTCATGAGTTCAAGACGCCCATCGTCTCCATCCTGGGCTTTGCCAAGCTGCTCAAGAGCCAGAAGCTGGATGCCTGCCAAAGCCGGGAATATCTGGACATTATCATTGAGGAATCCCGGCGGCTCTCCGAGCTGTCCGCAACCGTGTTAAACCTTTCCAAAGTGGAAAGCCTGACCCTTTTGACGGACAAGACCGACTTTTCCTTGAGCGAACAGATTCGGGAAGCCATCCTGCTTCTGGAAAGCAAATGGTCAAAAAAGCAGATTGACTTTGATATTGATATGGAAGAGGTCATGATCCGGGCAAATGAGCCGCTCTTAAAGCAGGTCTGGATGAACCTGCTGGACAATGCGGTCAAGTTTTCTCCGGAAAAGGGCTGTATTGCTGTGGCTCTGCATTTGGAAAATAGACATGCGGTTTTCACGGTGAAGGATCAGGGGGCAGGTATGGATGAAACGATACAGAAATATATTTTTGATAAGTTTTATCAGGGAGATACGTCTCACAATATGGAGGGAAATGGGCTTGGTCTGCCGCTTGTAAAGAGGATTTTAGAACTGCATAAAGGGGAGGTTGCTGTGAAAAGCAGGGCCGGGGAAGGGAGTGTTTTTGTTGTCAGGATTTTGGTGGATGGGAAGTAAAAAATCCCGGGGGAAGCTGACGGGGAATTAAGATTCCAGAGCCGTTTTCCCTGTCAGCATCGGAATTTTTTTGTAAAGGAAGTGCAAATACAGCCAGCAAAGCTGTCTGCCGAGGCTGGGAACCTGTTTTTAGATTCCCGGCCTACGGTTTTGTTTATACTATCCGTTCTGCATTCAGTTTTTTTACTTCGTCAAGTGGAAGTCCTGCGTATTCCGCAATTTTTTCAAGTGTCAATATCCCATCTGCCAACATTCTCCTTGCGGAATTAATCGCTCCCTCTTTCAATGTCTGATTCCTCATATCTTCCATAGCCCGGCACATAATTTCGATTCCCTCCTTGCTCTCTTTAAAAAATCTCACCCTGTCCGCCAATGTCCTATAGTACATATCCGCTGCATCTATACAGGAGAAGTCATGCATTAACTTCCCGATTGGCGTATCTCCACGGTAAGCGCCATTTACATACAGTATGTGCGAACCGTCCTCAAATCT
>ERZ808051.1527-NODE-1527-length-14844-cov-6.257060_pt1 | contig 14844 bp, 13 predicted proteins | sample MGYA00380199_ERZ808051 | MGnify/ENA primary metagenome ERZ808051 (study PRJEB31490, sample SAMN06133391) | mouse gut metagenome | isolation source: J11 | host: mice | place: China: Chengdu | collected 2015-05 ...
TCGGCGACATGATACCGCCGGAGCTTTATGAGGTTGTGGCGGAAATTCTGATGTTTGTGGACTCCATGGATAAACTCAAGAGTAAGATTAAGAGGTAAGGCTTGAATACGAGAAGAACGGGAGAACAGTGGGAGACTGCCGCGGCGGACTATCTGAAGGCGCAGGGAATGCAGATAGTGGAGAGAAATTTCCGAAGCAGGCAGGGGGAAATTGACATTATAGGCTATCATCAGGGATATCTGGTCTTTGTGGAGGTAAAGTACCGCGGCACCTCCGCTAAGGGGTACGCTGCCGCGGCGGTGGACGGCCGTAAGCAGCGGCAGATATGCAGGGTTGCGGATTATTACAGATATATCCATGATTTGGGCGATAATGTGGGCGTGCGCTATGATGTGGTCGCCATTCAGGGCGGTCAGGTTCAGTGGATAAAAAACGCCTTTCCCCATATTTATACCCGTTCCAGGTAACGGCTCTGCCTTGTTTTGCCATGACTGCATACCCGGGAGGCGGGCTGAGAAGGGGAGTTTATTCCTGCGGGGGCTTTGATTAAAAAATGAATCGGTTAAGGAGCGTCTATGTTTCCAGTAGAGAGAGTTGACCACAATGATGAAGCGGCGTATTCCGCAGAGTATAAAATGAAGAAGAAATTTTCAAGAATAAAACAGAATTTGGTGCTTTTGCCGGGGGGTGAGGAACTGGAGTATCTGACCTTTCCGCTTTTGGAGGAAACAGGGCTGGTGAGGCATCTTTTTACCACCAGACTGGGCGGCGTCAGCGAACATGAATTTGCCTCCATGAATTTCAGCGTTGACAGAGGGGATACCGGGGAAAATGTGGCGGCTAACTATGAGAGGATCGCGGGCGTGCTCGGATGCGGTGCGGGCGATATGGTGGCCTCGCATCAGACCCATACCACCAATATCCGCCGGATAACCTCGGCTGACAGGGGGAAGGGAATTGTCCGCCCCAGGGATTATCAGGATGTGGACGGGCTGATGACCGACGAGAGAGGAATTGTACTTGTGACATACTATGCGGACTGTGTGCCCTTGTTTTTTGTGGATGTGCGCAACAAGGCCGTGGGTCTTGCCCATTCAGGGTGGAGAGGAACGGCTGCAGGAATGGGGCGGCAGATGGTGAGTGCCATGAGGGAGAGCTACGGAACGGCGCCTGAGGAGCTGCTTGTGGCCATCGGACCTTCTATCTGCAGAGACTGCTACGAGGTGGGCGAAGACGTGGCAGCTCGGTTTATGGAAGAAGCGGATAAGGGGGTTTTTAAGCCCGAGGTGGTGACAAGGGGGACGCGGCCGGGAAAGTATCAGCTGGATCTGTGGCTTGCCAACAGGCTGGTGCTGGAGAGCGCGGGGGTATTGCGGAAGAATATTTCGATGCCGGATATCTGCACCTGCCACAACGGCGCTTACTTGTTTTCGCATCGTGCCAGCGCAGGGAGGCGGGGAAATATGGGAGCTTTTCTGGGATTGCTGTAAATGAGGATAGAAACGATTTGACTTTAGGGAGAAATGACAATGGCAAATATACTGGTTTGTGATGATGACAGGGAAATTGTGGACGCAATCGAAATTTATTTGAGCCAGGACGGGTATCGGATCATAAAGGCTTACGACGGGGAACAGGCGATTGAGATTATGAAAAGGGAGGAGATCCAGCTGTTGATTATAGATGTGATGATGCCGAAGCTGGACGGTATCCGCGCCACCCTGAAGATACGGGAGTACAGCAGTATCCCCATTATCATTCTGTCCGCAAAGTCGGAGGATACCGATAAGATTCTGGGCTTGAATATCGGCGCCGACGATTATATCACAAAGCCCTTTAACCCGCTGGAGCTGGCGGCACGGGTGAAGTCAAACCTGCGCCGGTATACCTCGCTGGGCAGCCTGAACGTTGAGAACAAGGCCATTTATCAGGTGGGAGGGCTTGTTATCAATGACGACACCAAGCAGGTGACGGTGGACGACGAGCCGGTGAAAATGACGCCCATTGAATATAATATACTGCTGCTTTTGGTGAAAAACCAGGGCAGGGTTTTTTCCATAGACCAGATCTATGAGAACATTTGGAACGAGGATGCGATTGGCGCGGACAACACGGTGGCAGTCCATATCCGCCATATCCGTGAAAAGATAGAAATTAATCCCAAGGAGCCCAGATACCTGAAGGTCGTATGGGGCGTGGGGTATAAGATAGACAAGCAGTAGAATGGAGGGAAACGGAGGAAGGAAATCCCATATGAAAAGACCAACATGGAAGCGGCTCTGCCTTAGTTTAGCCCAACATCTGATCGCTGCGGCGGCATTGATCATTGTCGCTGAGCTTTTACTGAATTCTTATTTTTCGGTGGAAACGGTTGAAGGGCCAAAGACCTATAAGATATTTCCGGCGGATACCGGGCGGGAGTTCGAGGAGTCGGAGCTTTATCACGATCTGTTTCAAAATGCGGTTTCTGATATCCTCCGGTTAGTGGTTATCAGGGAGCAGCTGGAGACAAGGGGCAGCCTGGATTTTTCCAAAAAAATCGATGTGACCCGGTATGCGGCGCAGATAGGGGTGGATAAGGGCTGTGCCGTCACCGTGGAATATGAGCTGGACGATATTATTAAATGGGGTAAAAGCGGTGTGGATTATACCAACCGTGTGATGAGCCTGCAGGAGTTTGTAAATTATTACGGCTTCTGCCTTTACCCGGAAAATTTTACACTGGACGAATATGGGGGGCTTACCTTTGACGCTTTTTACAGGGTGGGAGATCCGGAGCAGACGTCCTCCGGTGAAGGTTACCAGCCGCAGGAGGAAGAACAGAATACTTCTACTGATTTTTTTGAAGAAACGGGAAGCGGCAAAAGCATAGACGAGCTGAAAATGTTGTCGGAAAAGCTTGAGAATTACACACAGTCACAGCTGGAGGATATGGTATTTTCTTATATCATGGAAAAAAATCTTAACGATTTTTCCCTGTCCAGAGAGGACGACGGCGTGCTGATGGTGGCAGTTCCCATGCTGATAGGCAGGTATGCCCCTGTAAACGGGAAAAAGCATTTGACGGGGTATGTTGACAACTGGGTGGACTATATTTATCTGCAAAACAACGTGGATGCCACAGTCAAAACGCTGACCCGGAATTATCAGCAGTACCAGGTTTACAATGACGTCTACCGGAATGAAAGCAATATCAAGTATACGGTGCGCATGATGACAGGCGCCGGCATAACTACCTTCACAAACATAAATGTGCCGGAGATACAGGATTGGGAGGATTACAATGTCACGGATTTCTTTTCGGAGTTCAGGAGATATCTGGTTTATTATCCTGACAGGCTTGTATTTGAGGGCAACACGATCCTGAGGGAATCCGAAATCGACGATTTGATCAGTCAGAGCGGCTATATTTTTGCGGACACGATCCATATCTGGCTTGCAGTGGATACCAGCTATGCGGTGGAGGGCGACGTTTTTTATGAGGCAAATGCCGCCTATCAGAAAATTATTCCCAATGTCAACAATTTTTTTGCCGCCATTCTGTTTCTTGCCGCCATATGGCTGGCGCTTGGTATTTATCTGACTGTGACGGCAGGGCAGGCGCTGGATAAGGACGGCAAAAGAGTGTGGTATGTAAACAGCTTTGACCGGATATGGACGGAGGCGTTTCTGGCGCTGGGAGCGGCTCTGGCGTACGGAACCGTCATCGGGTACAGAATGATCTTGGATATGGCGGCTATGGCAGGGGGTATGCTCACGGAAACGTCGGGTATACAGTCCACTATGTTTTACCGCTATAGCATGTTTGCCCTTTACGGGGTGTATGTAAGCCTCAGCGTCAGCCTGCTCTGGTACAGCCTGGTGCGGCGTTTCAAGGCGGGCAATCTGTGGATAAACAGCATTATGCGCCGCGCGTGCAGGGAGTTGGGCAGCTTTGTGATCATGATGCTGCGGCACAGGAGCACGGTGATCAGTATGCTTCTCCCGTACAATCTGTTTCTCTTTGTAAATTTAGTGGGAATTGTGGCGGTGTACAGATTATTGGAGGAGTATGTGCCGCTGGCGCTGCTTTTGGCTGCGGGAATGATTTTGCTGGACGGCGTTGTGGGTATTTTGCTGTTTCGGCGCAGTGCGGAGCACACGGAAATAGTTGAGGGTATCACCAGAATCCGCGACGGCGAGTCGGATACCCAGCTGGATCTGGAGCATCTGCACGGCTCAAGCCGGGAGCTGGCGGATGCGGTGAATCATATCGGCGAGGGCATCCGTAAGGCGGTTAAGACCAGCATGAAGGACGAGCAGATGAAGACGGATCTGATAACAAATGTTTCCCATGATATAAAGACTCCGCTGACCTCCATTATCAATTATGTGGATCTGCTTAAGCGCCTGAAAATAGAGGAGGAGCCTGCCAGGGGGTATATCGATATCCTGGACGGAAAGGCCCAGCGGCTGAAGCAGTTGACCGACGACCTGGTGGAGGCATCCAAGATTTCCTCCGGCAATATTGAGCTTAACCAGGAAAAGCTGAATCTGACGGAGCTGGTCAACCAGAGTATCGGAGAATTCTCCGAAAAGCTGGACGAACGGGGGCTTTTGGTGGTGTTTGAGAAAAACGATGTGCCCAGCTTTATCTATGCGGACAGCCGCAGGATGTGGCGCGTGATGGAGAATCTGTTTAACAACATCGGCAAGTATGCCATGGAGGGCACCAGGGTTTACATCGATATTTCAAATATGCAGGGGTGTGTCTGCGCCACGGTGAAAAATATATCCAAGCAGAAGATGAACATTCATCCCGAGGAGCTGACAGAGCGGTTTATAAGAGGAGATTCCTCAAGGAGCACCGAGGGAAGCGGGCTGGGGCTGTTTATTGCCCAGAGCCTTGTGCAGGCCCAGGGAGGGACCTTTGAAATTGTTCTCGACGGGGATCTGTTCAAGGTGATGCTTTCTTTCCCCGAATATGACGCTTTAACGCAGAATGCTGCAAAAAATCAGGGTACGGAAAACGACGCTTAAGAGTTTAACGAAGAAGATATTTCCAATAAAGAAGATATTTTCATGGAAGAAGATATTTTCATGGAAAAAGAGAGAATTTCGCCTTTCCATGGCAATGGAAAACATGGTAAATAAATGTGGCAAAGAAAAAACGGTGCAGGCTTAGATGCAGGTCTGTACCGTTTTTTATGCTTGAGCCAGAGGCTCAAGACCGCCCCTTACTCATTGTCGAACATAAGGGAGCGGTTGTTGTACGCGTCCAGAATGCCGTGAATTTTTTCCGTGGTTGCAAGCGTGTTTGACAGGGATACATCGTGATTCATAAAATCGATCAGGGATGCGATAAATTTGCTCATATCCGCCTCGATAAAATAAGGGCGGCTGTAGAGCTCGGGGGGCAGGTAGGTCAGATCCGTGGTGACTACCTTGTCAAAGCAGCCCTGCTCGTAGGCTTGGTCAAATTGCTTTAAGCCGTCTGTGAACAGACCGAAGGTACAGCAGATGAACACGCGCCTTGCGTTCATTTTTTTGAGCTGCTTTGCCGTGTCAAGCATGCTCCCGCCGGAGGAGATCATATCGTCTATGATGATGATGTCCTTGCCGTCTATATTGTCTCCAAGGAATTCATGGGCCACAATGGGGTTTTTGCCGTTTATAATGGTGGAGTAATCCCTGCGCTTGTAAAACATTCCGGTGTCCACGCCAAGAACGCTGGCAAAATAGATGGCGCGGTCCAGGGCGCCCTCGTCGGGGCTGATAACCAGGAGATGGTCCTTGTCCACAAGCAGATCGTCCTCGGAATTTAAAAGCGCCTTTATAAACTGGTAAGGCGGCGTAAAATTGTCAAAACCGCTTAAGGGAGTGGAGTTCTGCACCCTGGGGTCATGGGCGTCAAAGGTAATGAAATTGTTGACTCCCATATCCCGGAGCTCTTTTAAAGCGTAGGCGCAATCCAGGGATTCGCGCCCGGTTCTCTTGTGCTGCCTGCCCTCGTAGAGAAAGGGCATGATAACGTTGACGCGGCGCGCCTTGCCGTTGCATGCCGCGATGACGCGCTTCAGATCCTGATAGTGGTCATCGGGGGACATATGGTTGGTATAACCGTTCATCTCGTATGTTATACTGTGATTACAGACATCCACCAGCAGAAACAGATCCTTGCCGCGGATGCTCTCGCCAAACGCCGCCTTTGCCTCTCCCGTTCCGAATCGGGGAGTGCTGATATTTACCAGATAATTGTTTTCGATGTAGCCGTGAAAGGCGGGGTCTTTTTTTACCTTGTCGTTGTGGATGTTTTTTCGGAATTCCACCAGATAATCGTTGATCCTGCGTCCCATCTTTTCGGCGGAAGGGAGCGCGGCTATTTTCAGGGGCGCCACGGGCATGGCATTTTCCAGTTCGCGTAAATTAGGCATAATTACCTCCGTTTGTCAAAAGAAACCTACAGTTATTTTATAACATTTATGGTAGTGACACGTCAAGAAATTTCTTGTAAAATAAAGAGGCAGGTCAGGGACGGCATCCGCGCTGTGACGCAGATGCAAAACAGGAATAAAAGGGAGAGAAAAATGCAGGATAAAGAGGCTTCACAGTATAAGGGGCATGTATTGGCGGGAGTTCTTCCGGGAAGTATCGGGGAGGAGCTGGAGATAGAGGCAGGGGACAGGCTGCTTGCCATAGACGGCACGGAGATAGAGGATATTTTTGACTATCAGTTTCTGGTTCAGGATACCTACATTGAGGTATTGATCGAAAAGCCTGACGGGGAACAGTGGCTTTTGGAGGTGGACAAGGAATTCGACGAGGATCTGGGGCTGGAATTTGAGAACGGTCTGATGGATGAATACAGGCATTGCTGTAATAAATGCGTTTTTTGCTTTATCGACCAGATGCCTCCGGGAATGAGGGAGTCCCTGTATTTTAAGGACGATGATTCCAGGCTGTCCTTTCTGCAGGGAAATTATGTTACCCTGACGAATATGTCCGACCACGACATTGACAGAATCTGCAGATACCGGCTGTCGCCCATCAATATTTCCTTTCACACGATGAACCCCGGGCTGAGATGTGAGATGCTGAATAACAGATTTGCGGGCGAGGCATTGAAAAAGGTGGATAAGCTGTATGAGGCGGATATTCACATGAACGGGCAGATCGTGCTCTGCAAGGGATTGAATGACGGCGCAGAGCTGGAATTCAGCATAAAGGAGCTGATGAGGTATATTCCCAGGCTGGAGAGCGTGTCCGTTGTGCCGGTGGGACTGACCAGATACCGGGAGGGGCTTTATCCCCTGGAATGCTTTCAAAAGGAGGATGCGGAGGCGGTTATTGATCTGATAGAGGGCTATCAGAAGGAATGCTATAATAAATACGGTATACACTTTGTCCATGCCAGCGACGAGTGGTATATTCTGGCGGGCAGGGAGATGCCGGAGGAGGAGCGCTACGACGGTTATCTTCAGCTGGAAAACGGCGTGGGTATGCTGAGGCTTCTGACCAATGAATTTGAGGAGGCCATGGAAATCAGGGAGGGAGAACACCCCTTCCCGGACGAGAGGCCCAGGGGAGAGTTGGCGATTGCCACAGGGAGGCTTGCCTTTCCTTATATTAAAAAAATGGCGGAGAGGATGACCCGGGCCTTTCCCAACCTGACTATTTATGTCTATCCCATAACAAATTATTTTTTCGGGGAGCAGATTACCGTATCAGGATTGATCACAGGGCAGGATCTTCTGGCGCAGCTTAAGGATAAGCCTCTGGGAATCCGGCTGCTTTTGCCGGAGAATATCCTTCGCAGCGGCGAGGACGTTTTTTTGGATGACTTTCGGGTGCCGGAGCTGGAAAAGGCTTTACAAGTTCCCGTTAATATAGTAAAATCAAGCGGACATGACTTTGTACAGGCGGTACTGAAAGAAATGCCGGGCAGGGGTAAAAACAGCAAGGATAAAAAACCAGTAGAAAATGGAGATTAAGTATGGCAAAGAAGTCAACTAAGCCTATAGTTGCCGTGGTGGGAAGACCCAACGTGGGAAAATCGACCCTGTTCAACGCGCTGGCAGGCGAGAGAATTTCAATTGTCGAGGATACGCCCGGCATAACAAGAGACAGGATCTATGCCGATGTCATGTGGCTGGACAGGATTTTTACGCTTATCGATACCGGAGGCATCGAGCCGGACAGCAACGACATTATTTTGTCGCAGATGCGGGATCAGGCACAGGTTGCCATCGATACTGCGGATGTGATTATATTTCTTGTGGACGTAAAGCAGGGGCTGATAGACGCGGATTCCAAGGTGGCGGATATGCTGCGCCGGTCCCGGAAGCCGGTGGTGCTTGTGGTGAACAAGGTGGACAGCTTTGAAAAATATCTGCCGGATGTCTACGAATTTTATAATTTGGGAATTGGAGATCCGCACCCGATTTCCGCCGCCAACAAAATGGGGCTCGGGGATATGCTGGAGGAGGTTGTCTCCTATTTCCCTGCAGGCTCTGACGAGGATGAGGACGACGACAGACCCAGGGTTGCGATTGTGGGAAAGCCCAATGTGGGAAAATCCTCCTTGATAAACAAGCTGTTGGGTGAGAACCGTCTGATTGTGTCCGATATAGCGGGCACCACCAGGGACGCGGTTGATACGGAGATTGCCTACAAGGGCAAGGAGTATGTGTTTATTGATACGGCGGGGCTGCGCCGGAAAAATAAGGTGAAGGAAAATCTGGAGCGTTATATGATCGTGCGCACGGTCAGCGCCGTGGAGAGGGCGGATGTGGTTGTGCTTGTGATCGACGCCACGGAGGGGGTCACCGAGCAGGACGCCAAGATCGCGGGTATTGCCCATGACCGCGGGAAGGCGGTCATCATCGCTGTGAATAAATGGGATGCGGTGCAGAAGGACGATAAGACCATTTACCGGGTGACGGATAAGGTAAGAAACACCCTTTCCTATATGCCCTATGCGGAGATACTGTTTGTGTCCGCGCAGACCGGGCAGCGCTTAAACAAGCTCTTTGATACCATCGACATTGTCAGCGAAAACCATGCCATGAGGGTTGCGACGGGAGTCCTGAACGAGATTCTCGCAGAGGCGGTGGCAATGCATCAGCCGCCCTCCGACAAGGGTAAGAGACTGCGGCTTTACTATATCACACAGGTGTCCGTTAAGCCGCCAACCTTCGTCATATTTGTCAATGACAGGAAGCTGATGCATTTCTCCTATACCAGATATATTGAAAACCAGATAAGGGAAACCTTTGGTTTTAAGGGTACTCCTCTGAAATTTATTATCAGGGAACGCAATGAACAGGGTAAGGAGTAGGATACGAATAAAAAGGAGCGGCGGGTGTTATGATTAGGGTAATATGTTTACTGATTGGCTATTGCTTCGGGCTGTTTCAGACCGCATATTTTTACGGAAGGGCCCACGGTATCGATATCAGACAGTACGGTAGCGGAAATTCCGGTACGACCAACGCGCTCAGGGTGCTTGGCACCAAGGCGGGGCTGCTGGTGTTTGCCGGCGACTGCCTGAAATGTATGGCGGCGGTTTGGCTGGTACGGCTGATATTTGGCGGGGAGCATCCTGATATCATTTATCTTCTCTGCCTTTATACCGGGGCAGGGGCGATTCTGGGACATAATTATCCCTTTTACATGGGCTTTAAGGGCGGAAAGGGGATAGCGGCAACGGCGGGGATGGTCCTGTCCTTTCATCCATATTTTATTGTAACGGGCGTGCTTTTGTTTTTCGGCACCTTTTTTACCACGCATTTTGTTTCCCTGGGTTCGCTTTTGGTGTATGCGGGGCTTATGATCCAGCTTGTGATCAGTGGGCAGGCGGGGCTTTTTGCCGGGATGACCCAGGCGCAGCTCGTTGAAATGTATATACTTTTCGGCGCTCTGACGGCGCTTGCCTTCTGGAAGCACAGGCAGAATATTGTACGTCTGGTACATGGCAATGAGCGCAAGACCTACCTGTTAAAGAAAAATAAGGTTGACGCAGAGGGTGAAACGGACGGCAGGGCAGGTAAGGCATAAAGGCAGGGCATTTTGATTAAGAAAACCATTTCATAAAAAAGCGAGATCTGTGAGAAGACGGCAGCGCGGGCTGCGGAAAAGAGGCTCTAATGGCTAAGGTATGCATTATCGGCGGAGGAAGCTGGGGCATTGCCCTTGCGGCATTGTTGGGAAAAAACGGGCATGAGCTCACCGTCTGGTCGGCGCATGAAGCAAAGATACGGATGCTGCGGGAAAAGCATGAAATAGATATGCTGCCCGGCGTGAAGCTGCCGCAGGACGCGGTCTTTACCACGGATGACAGGGAAGCCGTGGAGGGGAAGGATCTGCTGGTGATGACGGTGGCAAGCTCCTATACCCGGGAGATATCCCGCCGGCTTGCAGGCCTGGTAGCCGCCGGGCAGAAAATTCTGAATGTGGCAAAGGGTATCGAGGAACATACCACAATGACTCTGTCCGAAATCATCGAGCAGGAGATTCCACAGGCGGATGTGGCCGTCATGTCGGGTCCCTCCCATGCGGAGGAGGTTGGCCGGGGAATTCCCACGACCATCGTGGTGGGTGCAAGGAACAGGACCACCGCCGAATATATTCAGAATTTATTTATGAATGAGTCGTTCCGGGTCTATATCAGCCCGGACGTCCTGGGCATGGAGCTGGGCGGCGCACTGAAAAATGTGGTGGCGTTGGCGGCGGGCATTGCGGACGGGCTTGGCTATGGGGACAATACCAAGGCGGCATTGATCACCAGGGGCATTACGGAGATCGCAAGGCTGGGTACGGCAATGGGAGGCAGATTTGAGACCTTCTGCGGGCTCACGGGAATCGGCGACTTAATCGTCACCTGTGCCAGCATGCATTCCAGAAACCGCCGGGCGGGCATTCTGATCGGTCAGGGAAAGTCCTGCGAGGAAGCCATGGCGGAGGTTAAGATGGTGGTGGAGGGAGTGCATTCCGCCAGGGCTGCAATGGAGCTGGCGAAAAAATATAACGTTCAGCTGCCCATTATCGAACAGGTAAATCAGATTCTGTTTGAGGGAAAGAGCGCGGAGCAGGCAGTGAAGGAGCTGATGCTGAGAGACAAAAAAATTGAGGTTCCGGCATTTCCATGGTCGGAGGAGGCGTGAGGACGCGGCGGTGCGGCGAGAGGCTGGCAGGGACAGTCGGCAGGGGAGATTTTTTCCGGGAGCCGTGCTGGGTCCGTCAGCCTTGGCTGGTGGCTGCTTATATGTATAAAGGCTGCGGGGCAGGATGATTGCTCCGCAGCCTTTTCTACAGGATTTGTTCCATGCTATCGATAAATGGCGCTCATGATTTCCGCAGCCATTTTAGGCTTGTTCATGGTGTAGATATGTATGTGGTTTACGCCGTTTTCCTGCAGGTCGCGGATCTGGCGGACGGCATAATCGATGCCTGCCTTTCGCATATCCTCCGGGTTATCGGCATAGGCTGCAAACAAATCGGACAGAGCCTTTGGTATACTGGAGCCGGACAGAGTGACGGTAGTGCCCAGCTGTTTGGCGGTGGTGATGGGCATGATTCCCGCACAGACAGGGATTGTGATTCCCTTTTTTTCCGCCTTTTCCAGGAACGTATAGAAATAATCGTTGTCAAAAAAGAGCTGGCTGATAAAAAATGCCGCACCCGCATCCTGCTTTGCCTTTAAATTCTTTAAATCGGCCTCCATGCTGAACGCCTCAAAGTGCTTTTCGGGATAGCACGCGCCGGCAATGTGCAGGTCTGTGTTTTCCTTCAGAAAGCTTATCATGTCGCTGGCATGCTCAAATTCTCTTGAATGGAACTGCTCGTCGGACATGTCCTTGGGGCGGTCGCCGCGCAGTGCAAGCACATGCTGTACATTGTTTTCCTTAAGGGCGCGGTATACCCGGAGCAGGTCTTCCTTGCGGCTGCCCACACAGGTCATATGCGCCATGGCGTCGATATGCAGCGTGTTTTGGATGTAGGATGCAATTTCTACGGTCTTGGCGGAACGGCTTCCTCCGGCGCCATAGGTGACGCTTATAAAGTCAGGCTTTAACCTTCCCATAGCGTCCAGCACATCAAATGCTGCTTCGAATTCACCGTCTTTTTTGGGGGGGAACACTTCAAAGGAGACGGTGCGTTTGTTTTCAAACATATCTTTAATCATGGTTATAATCCACCTTTCTGCGAAAGGCACCAATGGGGTTATGAAACTCATTTGTGGCTTTCACTCTTCAAATTTTCCTGATATATTATCGTTGTAAGGCTGACACACTACACAACACGTGGAGGTGAGTGGCGGGGCTGTATAGCGGCAACCTCGTATGGTTATATGTGTCGGTCATCCGTTAAGGCATCAATGAATGGCGCATTCCCGTAGCCCGTAAACTTATCTCTTCCAAAGTCGACTCGATTTTGCCGGATGGCCAGTCCCTGTCAGCTTGCAACTATAAATCTCAGGAGGTTATTTTCTTGGCTTTTAAAATCTTTCGTAAAAACTGTTGTGGGCTTGATGTCCACAAAACATGGATCTATGCCTGCATCGGGATTACCGACACAAACGGCCGAACTGAGTATAAGCAGGCTCGTTTCTCGTCCTTCTCCAAAGGGCTTAAGGAACTGGCTGACTGGCTTGCAAAATACCGCTGTTTTGAAGTTTGTATGGAATCTTCCGGTAAGTATTGGATCCCTGTTTTCAATATCCTGGAAAAAGCAGGGCTCTTTGTCACCCTTGCCCATCCCAAATACACCAAACCGCAAAAAGGAAACAAGACAGACCGTAAGGATGCCAAATGGATCTGTGACCTCTTCATGTGTGACATGATCAAACCTTCCTTTATTCCGCCTGCTGACATCCGCCATCTGCGGGATCTGGTACGCTACCGGTTCAAGCTCACCTGTATGATTACTGGCGAGAAGAACCGTGCGCAGAACTGTCTTACCGTATCCAACCTCAAGCTGGATGATGTCTTCAGTGACGTTTTTGGAAAGTCCTCCCGTTCCATCACGGAACAAATACTTGCCCATCCTGGGGAAACTTTTGATGTGGCACCTTTTGTTGACAGACGGTGCAAGACTCCGATTGGAGAAATCCAGGCTGCCATTGATGGAGCTGTTTCTCCTGAACAGGCTGTCAAACTCCGTCAGTGCCTGGACCACATAGACGAACTGGAGATGCATATAGAAAAAGTGCAACAGGAAATCCTTCGTCTCAGTGATAAATACCAGGCCGCCCTTGATTTGGTCCGTACCGTTCCGGGCTTTGACAAAAATCCTATGACTGCAATCCAGATCCTTTCTGAAATCGGTGGTGATATGTCTGTCTTCCCCACAGCAAAACACCTCGTTTCATGGGCAGGATGCTGTCCCCGTAACGACCAGAGTGCCGGCAAAATCAAATCCACTCGGATTTCCCGTGCTGGTTCTTATTTTAAACCAGTTCTGGTGCAGGTTGCAAGTGCTTTGACAAGATCAAAGGACCATCCTGAAATCACCAATCGTTACAGGCGTATAAAAGCACGTCGTGGTCACAAGAAAGCCATCATCGCTGTCTGCCGTATGCTCCTGACCGCTATCTGGCACATACTCTCAGATTTAAAGCCCTATACACCAGACGGCTTCGTTGAACCACGTCCTGCGGAAAAGTCAAAGGTACTGACTACTGCGCAGGCACTTAGCTTGTTGAAGCAACGGGGATATGTTATCTCCGATTCTGCTCCGGTTCTAAATTAGGTGTTGTGTCCATATTCATTTTTTCGAAGCCACCACATGATGGCTTGTTTGTGGCGCAATTCACTTTCTCTCTAACCGCTACCTCTCAGTTTCAAACTTATGTACCTCCTAAAAATCCTAATTTAGCGTTTCCCCGTCTTAATAAATTCTATCAGCTTTTCCACATCGTCAAAATCATCACAATCGCCAATCATTCCTTTACGATGATATAGGATTCCTCTCTTTTCATTTTCTGAACACAGGCAACAGCAAGCCCACACCTTGCAATTCCTAATTCTCGTTTCATTCTTTCCCTTCCTCAACTCTCGATTTGTTTATTGGCCCGCCATGCACTCACTATCCAGAAGTTTCGTTAAGTTCTCCGCGGAGGCGTCCATTTTCACAGAGATCTCCTCCATCGTCATGCCGGAAGCAAGAAAACGCTTTATCACCATTTTCATATCCTCACCGACCTCTATGATATGCCCGTCCAGATCATAAAAACGAATCACCCGCTGGCCCCAGCTATGTTCGATCACTTCTCCCAGGTATACCATGTCCGGGTATTCTTCCAGCCTGCGCAGAAATCCGTCAAAGTCCTGTTCCTCTTTTACTATTGTCTGATCCAGATAAAGATAAGTACTGTACTCTGATTGTCACTTTTTCCTGTGCAGCTTCAGGTCAACCTTTCTACGGGATGCAATCTCCGAAAGCACCCCTGCTGCAAAAGCGCTTTTCTCTTTGAGCGTGAGAATTTCCATATCCGGTCTGCTCTCGATTTCCCTGAGCGCCTCCCTAAGCTCCTGCAGATTCAAAAGGTTTACCGCAACGCAAAAAAGGGTCTTTTTACGGCCGTCATTATAGCCGGACAATAAAATATCCAGTATTTTTATTTTTTCCATCTGCTCTGTATGATAGGCTTCGGCCCCAAACTGCCGGACCTTTTCCAGATCAGCCCTTCGGTTGCGATGTGTAATAAAGGAATCAAAATCATCAATATGCTCATATTTTTCACATGGGTACTCCCTGCATTGACAGCAGTATTCTACTCCTCTGTGCTCCATGCTGCACCTTGCGATTCTGCATGACTGATTTCCTTCCCCTCCACCGCAGCCAGGGCAGTTTTTGTTCAAAAAC
>ERZ808051.1528-NODE-1528-length-14843-cov-4.119464_pt1 | contig 14843 bp, 16 predicted proteins | sample MGYA00380199_ERZ808051 | MGnify/ENA primary metagenome ERZ808051 (study PRJEB31490, sample SAMN06133391) | mouse gut metagenome | isolation source: J11 | host: mice | place: China: Chengdu | collected 2015-05 ...
GAGGGCAACGGCAGAAGTACCCGGCTCTGGCTGGACGCCATTCTGAAAAAGGAACTCCGGCAGGTCATTGACTGGAGCCGTGTGGATAAGGAGGATTATCTGCTGGCGATGGAGCGCAGTCCTGTCAAGGATTTGGAGATCAAAACACTTTTGAGAGCGGCCTTGACCGACAGGATCAACGACCGGGAGGTTTACATGAAAGGCGTGGACGCCAGCTATGACTATGAGGGCTATAATGTTTTCAAGACAGCGGATATAAAAGGTAAGTGTCCCCCGAAAAAGTCTGACCGGGACGCACGATAAATGCACAAAGCTGTCCTTTAATAAAAAGTGTTCCATTTCACAGGAAAATGCGTGATAATGGGATTGGAGGACATCTATGGAAACTTTTTTGAGGGCTTTGATATTACCGATTTCTGGGATGACAGCGACTATGCGGAAAAAGAATACATCGAAGTGGCTCCCAGGGACGAGCTGATTGCCGGTTTGCGGCGTGGACAGGAGAAAGGGATGTAATGGTTCCCTGACTAAATTAAAAAAGGGTATGCCAAAAGAAAAACTTATAAAACCATAGCTTTCGAACCCATGGCAGTTGAGGTGAAAAAATGGCAAAATTTCTGATCGATACAACAGAATTGTATTGGATTGGTGGGGGTGTGGATAACCCTGAGGATTTATGTTTACACGGTCATGCCGTTGTCTGTATTGGTGAAGAAAAGTTGGAATATGATTGTACGGTCAGCGCGACAGCGTTATATCTGCTCAAGACATTGACAGAGGATCATATCATCCATGAGGATAATCAGATGCTGCCTTGCTGTGGACACTTTTATATCCCTGATGCAAAACTTGAAAATGTGATAATCAGTGGCTGTGATAATGGAATAGATTGGACAGTAAAGCACAGCGGAAAAGATGTTATTCTGACTTTGGAAAACGGAAGAGAGGAAACTGTTTTGCTGGAGGCATACAAACAAGAGGTGTATCGGTTTGTGGACAAAATAGAGGAATACTATAAAACGTGTTCGCCTAAAAAGATACCGGAGGATACATTCAGCCGTGATGGATATATCGCGTTTTGGAATGAGTGGCATCGGCGGAGAAATATGTAAATCCGGTCTATCTGTTAAGTCCTCTGAAAGGGAGAGCGCTGAAATTAATACTGCTTTTCAAGCAAATCCAATCCGTGATTGCCGACATTTCCATTTATACCGTTCATAACCCATTCAGCCATTGTTATTCCATGCAAACTATCCGAATAGAACATAGGCATAAACATCAGCGTGTGACCTGTAAGGTTTGAGTCTTTCTTATCATTATATCCGTCCCAGATTAAAATGCCAGTGTTTGGAATAGATTGCAAATCCTTTACCATAAGCTTCAAATTTTCCTGATAAACATTTCCGATTTCATTGCTTGTTTCAAGGACACCGTTCGTATAATAATTCTGGTAGGAGGATAAGGCATTGTCACGGACAGAGCTGCTGAAAAGGATTTTCGTTTCAGGATGGTCTTTCGATAAAGCACGGAGACTGTCAAGAACAATATTATCCGATACAAGCCTTTCTGAAATCTTGTCCGGAGCCTGCCATACATTCTCGACAATATCCCGCCAGTTTTCATTTAGCAAAAAAGAGGCTTCGGCAAAAACAGTGGTATTTTTTACACTGGGGAAATAACGGCTGATTGTGTCATTACCAAGCAATGCAGCGGCAAACCCGCCGCCCGAAAAACCTGTTATCAGCAATTCATCAGGTGTACCTATATACTCCATTGCTTCCTGCATGAACAGGGTATAATTTGTATACCCATGATGATACAGCGTTTTTTCGCTTCCATAGGCGTCTGTATATCGGAATTCGCCAGTCCCGCAGTGCCAGTCCCCTGTTGAATACGGCAATACAAGCATTGTCCAATCCTTAAACGGATTATTTGCATCTGAACTTCCAATCCCCATTGCTTCCAAACCATCGTTCGTCAGCTTTGGATTGTAGAACCCGACCTCTGTGCCTTCTGGTCTTGCTGCCATATAAGCGTCCGTACTTACGCCGCCGCCATAAAAATAGACAATAACCTTATTCTCACTTCCTTTACGGAATAATCCATGCCACTGCGAGCCATCAGAACTGATTGCCCCGTCAGGTGTGATACGATACCATTCCCCGATTTTGGGATTTTGGATAATTTCAGGTCTGTTTGTGATATTACCAATAAAACGGCTGATTAAAAAAATGGCGCCAACGATTAACACGATGATAATCAGAAAAACAATTAAAATCATTTTCAAAGCTTTCTTCATCTTAATTAACATTCTCCTTTTGCTCCAAACTTTTTGTTGACTCCTATGTGAAACATATGTATCATATAAAGTGATACAAGCGTATCACTTTCTTTTTGCAATGTCAATAGAAATTAAGGTTACTGAAACAAAGGGAGGTAAATTGTATCACATGAATAAAAAGCAGGAAGCAAATGCGCTAGTGATAGAATGTATTACATCGGCACTTTTAGAAATGATGAAAACAAAGCCTTTTGATTCTATCACTATCACCGATTTGACAAAACGGGCTGGTGTTGGCAGAGTTTCGTTTTATCGCAATTTTGAAAGCAAAGAGGATATTTTAAGAAAACATATCAAAAATTTGCTTCATGAATGGCCACAAAAATATGATGGCAAAGAGGACTTCAACCTGCATGAAGCGATATTTGATTTTTTTTATCAGAACAAAAATTTGTATATCCTGCTTTATAAGCATGGATTGTCCCATCTAAGTCTGCAAAGCATCACAGACGCTTGCGGACCAAAGCCCGAACAGCCCAACGCTCTCGCTTATGTTACCGCTTTTATAGCATATGGTCTTTACGGCTGGGTTGAGGAATGGTTTAAGAGAGGCGTACAGGAAACGCCAAAAGAACTGGTAGAATTATATGAGCATACTGATTTTTAGATCTGGTAAATGATTAAATCGTGAGTATATAGAGAGGAAAGGTTAGTTTTCGACTAAAATCATTAGAAATAGAGTATACAGAGAAAATACTGACAGATACAATATCTAATAACCACCTTTTACATTGTCTCACAGATCAGTGGAGAGGGAGCAGACAGGCGGTGACTGTGGTGCCGGGCGGCGGACATTGCGTCATGTTCGTTTCCTCCACCGCGCCAGCCGCCGCTTTTACCCTAGGGCTTTTTGAGGAGCGAGGGGAAAGCGCCTATCTGATTCTGGACGACGTAACGGATATCCGCTACGAAAAAGGCTGCTTTGTGCCTTACGAGGCGGGTACGGTGAAAAAAATCGTACTGGAGTATGGAGGTAGACAGGCATGAAACTATCACTAATGACATTCACAATGCTGGGCGATTGCCTGAAAAAGTACATGGATGCAGACCTGCTCTGCAAAAATGTGAAAGACAGCGGCCTGGAAGAAGTAGACATGATGCAGATGGAATTTCAGTATTACGGAAAAAAGGAAATGCTGTCTGCCATGGAAAAGTATGGCATTCGCTGCGGCTGCCTGATTATGGCAGCATCCTTTTATACAAACCCATCTGCTGTGGAGGGAGAGATCAGGCAGGGCCTGGAACTGGCCGGAGAGGCGGGAGCAGGGTATCTGATGGTAGTTCCCGGAAATATGGATGCGGCGGACAGGGAAGCCTGCAGCAGGCTCACAAAAGAGGAGATACTGGAGCAGGCGGCGGCACATTTCCGGAAAGCGGTGGAATTGTCCGGAACCTATGGGATTCAAATCTGCTTTGAAAATACGCCCCATGCCTATAAGCCATTCGCTTCCGCAGAGGACTGTAAAGCTTTACTGGAGAAAGTACCCGGCCTGCAGCTGGTCTTTGATACCGGCAATTTTAGGGTGGCGGTGAAAGACAATGATGAAATGGCTTCTTACAGGCTTTTGAAGAAATGGATTGTCCGGTTCCATTTAAAGGAAGTAAGGATTGGAGAGTACGCAAACGGCGAACCTTGTGTGGGAGGGCAGGCAATCAAGGCATGCTTCCCCGGAACAGGCGTCATCCCTCTGCAGGAGATCATCAGGACAAGCCTGGAGGAGGGATTTGACGGTACCTTTGCCATAGAATATACGGCGCCTACAGATACCCATGCCTGCGGGCATCGGGAAGCCATTGCCGCATATACCGGTATCCTTAGAGAAATGGAGAGGGGAAAGCAGGAAAAGTGCCCCCAGACCGCCTTTCCCGGACTGGAGCGTCCGGTGTCCAGACTGTTCTTCGGGACAGCTATCCGTCCCATGATGATGGGAGCCGACGCCATGATGCTTTTGGACTATGCTTTTGCAAGCGGAATCAACGCCTTTGACTGCGCCAGGGGATACGGCAGCGCGGAAGCCATGCTGGGGAAATGGATGCAGGAGCGGCAAAACCGCAGGGACGTGGTAATCCTCACGAAATGCGGAAATGTAAGTGCGGACGGGAAAGTGGCAGTGAACCGGGAGGTGATAGAGCGGGAACTGGAGGAGAGCCTGCGCAACCTCCAGACAGACTACATTGACATCTATCTGCTGCACAGGGATGACCCGGCCACTCCCATAGCCGAAATCATGGAAACCCTGAACCGGATTAAGAGGGAAGGAAAGGTCAGGATATTCGGTGTCTCCAACTGGTCACACGAGCGCATACAGGAGGCAAACGCCTATGCCCGGGAGAACGGACTGGAGGGCTTCTCTGCGTCAAGCCCCAACTATGGGCTGGCAAGGCAGATCGCGGATCCCTGGGGAGGCGGCTGCGTTACGGTTTCCGGCCCGGAGGGAAGAGAGGCAAGGGAATGGTATGCAAAGGAGCAGATGCCCGTTATCGCCTATTCCAGCCTGGGCAGAGGATTCTTCAGCGGAAGATTTAAAAGCTATGATTACCAAGGGGCGAAAAAGGTGTTGGATTCCTTTGCGCAAAAGGGTTATCTGTCGGAGGACAATATGGCAAGGCTCCAGGCATTGGAAAAGTATGCGGAGAAAAAAGGCATTACAGTGGCCCAGGCAGCCATGCAGTTTGCGCTGGGCAGCCCCATGAACGTCTTTGCCGTAGCCAGCATGTCGGCGCCGGAGCGCATCCGGGAGAATGTGGAGGCAGCAGGCAGAATGATGGATGCGGATGATTGGAACCAATTGAATCATATATAAGGAAGAGACTGCAAAGGGCGGTCAGGAAACCAGCTGTTTATAGGCTTCCCTTTATCATCTGAAATGCTCTATTTTTCGTGTATAATGCGTTATGTATCGTGTCGGAAAAGTATAAAGTCATGTTCCATGTCTTGGCAAATGCCGCCAGAGTCAAATATATAGTAGCTCTGCTGTGTTGTAAGCTTAATGCCTTGTAAGCTTGTTGCGAGGGTGTTAGCTGAGTGAGATCATGGCTGCACCAAATACCGGGAGAGGAGAGTTCTTTTTTCTGGAGATGCCTGCAATGCAAATACGCTGCTGAATCTGGAGGAATCTGCTTCGGTTGAGGAATACCTGGAGAGCCTTAAGCACTTAAAACTCTTCCAGAAAGACTTTGACGTTATGTATGGCGGACACGATATGACGGCGATACCAAACTCGATTATAGACGATGGTATTGCACTGTGTGAGCGGATTCTTGCAGGCAGGGATGATGCGGTGCCTATGGAGGATCCGTTTGGGGGAAGTTCTTTCCTGGCGGCGGAGAGAGGGGAGGACTACTTACCGAAATGCGGAGGAAACTGTAATATTGTCTATAAAAAGGACAGGCTTCACAGGCGGGTGCGTCCGTCCATTACGGGAATGCCGAATTGTTACAGATAACCGTACTGTTTCCTGATGGGAGGATTGAGGTGGAGTGGAATATTAGGGATGAAAAGGAATAAGGGATAAAGTAAAAACCGGAAAGGGGGAATATATTCCTATTCCGGTTTTTATTTTATCGGTCTAATTCATCCGCAAAAGTATTTTCATAATCCTGCAGTTGGTGGTATATGGCATCTACATAAGCGGTTGTACTTTCTATCCGGTAAAGCATGAGGTAGCGGTGCCGCATGAAGTAGACAATGTGGTAGCCGTGTTTTTTCAGCTGGGGGTGGGCACAGGATTTTGAGCTGCCAGCGACTTTTGAAAGCTTATCGCGTGTTTCCAGGGCGTCCTGCCATACATTATAGGCAGCTTGTTCATTCAGCAGGGTGTTCTGTAAATAGTCGATGTAGTCGTTAAGCTGAGCCAACGCTTTTGGTGAGATGATTACGTCATATAAATCCATGCTGTTTTCCCATCCTTTTCAGTGCGTCTTCCATGTCAAGACCCTTGCCATCGGAAATCTGCTGGCGTGATTCGGCAAGGTCGGAAAGGATTTGTTCCTGGCTGACTGGGATGAATGGGTTTGCGGGTTTCCTGGACGTGAACAATTTTTGGGTGAATTCCATGACTTTGATTCTCGCGTCTTCCGGCATAGCTTCAAGCATGGATACAGTTGCGTCTAAAGTGCTCATGGGAAAGTCTCCTTTCATGATTTTGCTCTGTAAGAAAAGTGTCTCTTTCTATGGGTAAATTGCCATCCGGCCGCTTCTTGCCGGGAATAAGGTCATTATACATGAAAAAGGGACGCAATTCAATACTTCCTGTTCATCAAACCAAACCAGAATAGGGCAGTGCTATACTACATAACGCCAGAATATACCGTATTGCATTGGTTAAATGTATATGGCTGGCGTTATGTAGTCAAGTTACTCGGAAATTCTAACTGTTAAGCAGTACAAATAAAAAGAAATAGGATGAAAATATTAAGTTCAGGACAGTGCAAAAAGAATATGAAATGTAATATAGAAAAAAGCAGTCGGCAGGGAGGCTGGCAGAAAAGGAGAACAGTATGCTGAAAATTGATTTTAACCACGACTGGAACATAGCGAAAGAGGGAAGCCCGGCCCAGGCGCAGCCTGTGACCCTGCCCCATGACGCCATGGTGTATGAGGAGCGCAATCAAAACGCGGTCACCGGGGCAGCAGGGGGATATTTCCCTGGGGGGAGTTATCTTTATACAAAGAAATTCTTCGTGCCGGAAGAGGCGGCAGGGGAAAGCTGGCTTGTGGAGTTCGAGGGAGCCTGTCTGGACAGCGCCCTGGAGCGGTTTCGGCATCCGCCATATTCAGATGGATCCGGTAAAGGGACTTCGGCTCAACGGGAAGAGAGTGCTGCTTCGGGGAAGCTGCATTCACGCCGACCACGGTATCCTGGGAGCCGCCGTCTTCCGGGACGCGGAGGAGCGCAAGGTTCTGCTCAGCAAGAAAGCCGGCTTCAACGCCCTGCGGATTGCCCATCAGAGCGCATCCAAAGATTTGCTGGATGCCTGCGATCAATACGGCATGCTTTTGATGGAGGAGAGCTTTGACCAGTGGCATATTCCGAAAAATCCCCATGACTTTGCTGAGCGGTTTGAAGAGGAGTGGGAGAGGGAGGTGGAAGCCATTGTGGCAAAGGATTTTAACCACCCTAGCGTATTCCTGTATTCCATCGGAAATGAGATTCAAGAAATGGGTAAGCCAGACCGAATCCGCATGAGCCGCAGACTGGTGGACAAATTCCACAGTCTTGACCCTGCCAGGCCTGTGACCAATGCAGTCAACGGAGGCATGATGCCGCCGGAGGATATGTTCCGGATTCTGGCGGATATCGGTGTCCTTACCCCTGAGCAGCTTGCCGCAGTGGCAAAGCACGGACAGGGAGGAGAGACAAAACCGGCGGATATCAATGACATTATGACCATTCTGGCAAAGCATATGGGAGACATTGTGGGCCATAAGTTTGTGACGCAGCAGCTGGAGGAGGCATTCTCCCATTTGGATGTATGCGGTTATAATTATATGCAGGCGCGGTATCGGAAAGACATGGACGAGCATCCCAATCGGATTCTTTTCGGCTCCGAGACCAATCCCCCGAAGATTCCTCTGCTGTGGCCCTATACGGAAGAGAATCCGGCATGTATCGGGGACTTTACCTGGACGGGATGGGACTATATCGGAGAGTCCGGCATCGGCATTACCAGATACAATGAGCGGAAAGCTTTCGGGGAGGATTACCCGGTGTATCTGGCTTACTGCGGGGATATGGACATCACAGGATACCGGATGCCCATCAGCTACTACCGGGAAATCGTATATGGACTGCGGAAAGCCCCTTACCTTTCCATAGAGAATCCGGCACATTTTGGGGACCAGGCGTTCAACTCTCCCTGGGCGATCCCGGAGACCCTGGAAAGCTGGACCTGGCCGGGACAGGAGAACCGTCCGGTAAAGGTGACAGTGTTCTCCGCAAGCAGGGAGGTGGCTCTGCTGTGCAATGGGAAAGAGGTGGGCAGGGCGCCCTGCGGGAAGCAGTGTGATTACAAGGCAGTCATAGAGACGGTATATGAACCGGGAGACTTATGTGCCGTGGGGTATACGGACGGAGAGGAAGACGGACGGAGAGGAAGACGGACGCTTTGCTATCTCCACGGCAAAGCCCGAGACCGGGATTTTGGCGGAATTGTCAAAGACAGAGATTGCGGCGGACGGCAGTGAGCTTTCTTATGTTTCCATAGCCATTGCCGATGAAGCCGGAACTGTCCACAGCGAGAGAGAATGGAAATTATCTGCCGCAGCAGAGGGCGAGATCGAACTGCTTGGTTTTGGAAGCGCGGATCCTTACAGCAGGGAAAACTTCTATGATACCAGCCGTACCACCTGGCACGGAAGGGCTCTGGCTGTGGTGCGGGGCACAGGCAGAGGAACGGGCGCACTTACGATTTCCGCAGAGGGATGCAAAGCGGTTTCCTTGGAAATTCATGTGAAATAATGCTATCGTATGCAACCGTCATCAAGTATTTGTTCCTGTGAACATTTTTGTAATGGGCGATGGAAAACGGCGAATAGAAGCGATTACCACAGCAACGATTGCAGGACCGAAGCTGCTATGATTTCGATAGAAATGATAATCAAAGATTCGCGGGCGCCTTTGCTACAGCAGGGGGCGGACTGATATGGTGGCTTTCGCCCATGATGTTCCGCCTGACGCGCTACCGCTTCTACCACCTGCCTATCGACTCTCCCGGCTATTATGTGTACATAAGGATGCAGGACGGCACGGTCTGGTCGCCTACTTTCCGCCCCTGTGATACGAAAGTGGATAAGCGGGAGGCGAAGCATGCCCCCGGATACTCTGTGTTTACAGCGGAAAAGGATGTGATCGCCGCTACGCTGAAGCTTTTCATGGCGCAGGATACGGATGCCACTGAGCTTTAACGGAGAGCCTATTGATCTGACAGGCGGCGCCGTACTTACGCCCGAACTGCTGTCTTCCTGCAGGGAAGCGCAGGTTAACGTAGTGATGGGATAGAGATGTCCTTTACTGCTATCCGCCGGAACTTACGGAAAGTGAAGTCGGAAATCCGGTTAAGCTTCCTTTTATTCCCGCGAGCAATGAGCCAAGCGGCCGTGCTTGCACGGCCATAAAGCCAATTAGAAATTGGCTTTGCGAATGCCGCAAGGGTCAAATACCAAAGTGTCCGAAAGACACTTTCTGCTCTGCAGTGTTGCAGGCTTGATACCCCGTTGCTTGCAGCGGGGTATTTGATTTTAGCCTCACTTAGCCGGACGGAATCAAAAGGATAAAATAAGATAAATTAGTTAATTTTAAGACAGCATTAAAAAATAGAAGAGGTATAGTAAAAGCAGACAGGAAAGAAATAATGATGGCGAGTCAGCAGGACATGCAGGAAACCGAATATGCGCTTGGAATTTCAGAAAGCAGAATAGGCATCGGGGCTGGACGGTGCCTGGCTAAACAGGGAATCGGCCCTAAGGGGCTCCGGAAAGCAGCCTGAAATGCGGTCTGGAGATACCGAGAGCATATCAGAAAAAAGGAGGCAGAAGCAATGAAATACTATTGTAATCCATTAAACGTGAATTACCGCTATTCCATTCCGAAGAAAGAGGAGGGCAAGCCCCAGGCGCCCTCCTGGCGGGAGGCAGCGGATCCGTCCATGATCTGCTTTCAGGGAAAATACTATATATTTGCATCCATGTCCTTGGATGTCTGGGTATCGGAGGATATGGCTCATTGGGAGAACCACCGGCTGCCGGATGAACTGCCATTGTACGACTATGCACCGGATGTAAGGGTCATGGGGGATTATGTATACTTCTGCGCTTCCCGGATTTTCCGGAATTGCGACCGGTACCGTACCAGGGATATCCTGAACGGACCCTATGAGAAGCTGCCCGGCACTTTTGCCTACTGGGATCCGAATCTGTTCGCGGATGACGACGGACGAGTATATTTTTATTGGGGCTGCTCCAACGATGCGCCGATTTATGGCACGGAATTGGACCCGGTGACCATGAACCCAATGGGGGAGACCGTGGAGATTCTGGCGGGCAATGCGGGGAGCCTGGGATATGAGCGGATTGGCGAGGAGAATTCCATTGAGGCGGACACGAAAGAAGCGCAGCCTTATATCGAGGGTGCCTGGGTGAATAAACACCAGGGCAGATATTACATGCAGTATGCCTTTGCCGGCACAGAGTATAATACATACGGAAACGGAGTCTATGTTTCGGACAGGCCGCTGGGACCGTATACGCTGCAGAGAAATAACCCCTACTCCTATCACCCGGGCGGATTTTTCCCCGGCGCAGGACACGGTTCCTCCATGGAGGACAGGAACGGCAGCTTCTGGCATACAGCTACCATGCGGATCAGCAAAAACCACTTGTTTGAACGCCGTGTGGGTCTGTGGCCTGCGGGTTTTGATGCGGACGGAGACCTGTTCTGTAATCAGCGATACGGTGACTGGCCCCGCAGGGTAACCGACGGGAAGCAGGATCCATGGGCAGAGCCGGAGTGGATGTTGCTCTCCGCGGGCAAGCAGGCCTCAGCCTCTTCCGGGGAAGAGGGCCATGGGGCGGAGCTGGCGGTTCAGGAGAATGTACAGACATGGTGGAGGCCTGTCACAGACAGCCGGGAGGAGTGGCTGCAGGTGGATTTAGGACAGTGCTATGACATACACGCCATTCAGATTAACTTTGCCGATGAGGGCCTGTATCTGGAGTGCCGGGACGAAACTAAGGGAATCACCCGGTTCATTGACGACATTACCCAACAGACCCAGTGGAAGCTGTTTGCTTCGGCAGACGGAGAGGAATGGTTTGTGATTGAGGACAAATCGGATGCACAGACAGATCTGCCTCATGACTTTGTGGTAAGGGAAGAAGAAATTTCAGCCCGTTACCTGAAACTCACCGACATTAAGGTTCCATACGGCCAGGTTCCCTGCGTGTCCGGCCTGCGGGTATTTGGCCGGGGATATGGCGAGAAGCCGCTGCCTGCCGAATTCCGGGCAAAACGGGCCGGAGATCTGGACATGGATGTGGAAATTAAAAGCTTTGGGAAAGATTGTGCGATGGGCTATGAGATTCTCTGGGGACATGATCCGGAGAAGCTCTACCACAGCAGGACACTCTTTGGCGACAGGGTACGCATTGGGGCATTGGTAAAGGGAGAGGCATATTACGTCCGCATAGATACTTTTAATGAAAATGGCATTACGCCGGGGACACTGCGGAGTTTAGATTGCGAATAAGTTTCCCATGGGAATCCTAGGCCCGGTGAAATGACTGTACGAATATAGGGACGACACTGCAGAATCTTTTTGAACTAACAACTTATAAACAGGATAAACCAAGATAAACCAGGAGAAAACAAAATGAAGAAAGCAAAAAAGCAATACCCGGAAAATTTACGGACAAAATTTGGATTTTTCTTTTCGCCGTTCACGGCTACTATGGGAACCATGGCAATCTCATACTTTGGCATGTACCTCACGGACTTTGCAGGCATTGATTCCGCCATGGGCAAGACCGGCTTTGCGGTGGCGTTCTCTACGATTTTTATCATTTTGACCCGTATCATTGACGCGGTGGACGATCCCCTGCAGGGATGGCTGATGGACAGCGCAAAGGAGACGAAATTCGGCAAATACCGCCGCTTTGGCATCTTTGGGATTCTCCTGGTCACCATAGGGACGATCATGCTGTACGGGCTTCCCGGCTTTGCAAAGAGCAATGCGGTCATGCTTTGGATTTGGGTGGTCATCGGCTATCTGATTCTGGAGACAGGGGCTGCCATGAGCACGGTCAGCTCTCCGATCATGCAGAAAGCCACAACGGACCCGCAGGTGCGCTCCAAGCTTACGGCATTTATCAGAATGGGTTCCGTCATTGCCGCGATTCCGTTCATCTTCTATGTGCCCATGATTGCAATGCTGGGTAAAGCAACCGGCAATCTGGGCCAGGCAGCTTCCGGCGCCACGATTCTGTTCTGCCTGATTTTCTGCGGGATTTCCCTGATTGGGCTGCTGATGCTGAAAGAGCGCTATCGTCCCAATGTCAGCGCGGAGAAAGAGAAAGCCATTTCGGTGAAAGAGATTATTCAGCTGATTAAGACGGACAAGCCTCTCTGGATTCACTGCCTGGCTCTTTTTATCGGCGGTCTGGCCGCAGGCACCGGCCCTCTGTACTTAATCCGGTGGAAATTTTGCGCGGATATGGCCACTGGTGAGGTGGATCTGATCAAATTTGCGGCACTGTCCGGCACGCTGTCCATTATTACCATGATTCCCAATTTCCTCTGCCCGTTCCTGCTTCCCCTTGCCATGAAGCTGTTCAAGGCGCCTGACCGGCTGATGCGGTGCTGCTATGGGGCCATGGGAATCGGATTTGTGGTAATTTACGCCTGTAACCTGCTGAACATCCTGACGCCCACGCTGCTGTTTGTCCTCTATTTCCTGGTGATGATACCCAACGGCATGTCGGCCATGCTGATGACGCTGCTGACAGTGGAATGCGCCGATTATGCGGAATATAATCTCGGCAGGAACATGACTGCCATGGTGAGTTCCCTGTACAACTTTACAGTCAAGGCATCTTCCGTCATCGGAACCGCAATCCCCAGCATTCTGCTGATAGCGGTGGGGTACAGCGTCAATGAAGAGACAGGGGCTTACATGGGAATCCTGGAGCATCTGCCCGGCATGGTAGACGGACTTGGCGTCCTCATGGGGCCCGTGCCAGCGGCATTCGGAATCATTGCTTATCTGATCTACCGCTTCGGCTATAAAATAACGCCGGAATACCGCCGGCAGATGCGGGATACCCTTGCCAAACGGCATGCGGAGCAGGGAGAGGAAGCTCAGTAGGTTTCACGGTAATTCTGTTCCCGATACTGGGTAGGCGTCATTTTCTGCCACTTGCGGAACACTGCCGCAAAGTTGCTCTGGGTCTGGAAGCCCATATAGGAGGCAATATCGGACACGGAGCGGTCCGTATTGCGGAGCAGGTTGCAGGAGACGGTGATTTTTTCCCGCTGGATGTATTGATACAGGGAGATGTTCATTTCATTGGAAAACAGTCGGCAGAGATAGTTGGGGGCAAGGCCTACATAGTCTGCTATATCCTGGACGGTAATCTTCCTGTAAATATTTCTGGCCACATAATTCAGAACCCGCTCTGCCTGATAGGACGGCTTACGGTCTTTCACCTGATGGACCTGCTTTGCGAACATTGTGGCGGCAAGCTGATAGACCTCATGAACTTCATCGCTTGTTTTGCAATAGGAGAGGAAGTTGAGCAGCGCGTCCGCAAGGTCAAAGGCGTCGTCAGGCCGCACGCCGGCGTCGATGGCGGTTCGGGAAAAGAGAGTGACAGCCGCCACAGTCAGGTAGGTGTGCTGGGTCAAAGGATTGGGGGCCATGGTTCCCAGGTTCATGTCCATTTTGGAAAAGGGGGACAGGTGGATTTCGTCATACCGGCCCTGGCGGATCATTTCCATCAGTTTGTTTTCCGCCGACATGGGGATTCTCTGGAAATCAAGTTCGGAATGTCGGAGTCTGTTGATATTCATGAGATAATGGACTGCATTTTCGGTAAGCGGCATAGGGGACGTCCTTTCTTGGGAAAATAAAAGTTATTTTAGTGCTGCATTAGGAAAAGCGTATCATAACAAAGTAAGAATTGCAACAAAAAACGTAGTTTTAGAATAGTGGCGTAAAATTTATTTAGATGACTTACAAAGACAGAATACGGAGGAATGCAACATGAGCGATCAGAAAATGGATATGGCAAAGGTGCTGGCGATACTGTCTCAGCCAAAGGAGACGCCGCCGCCCCTGGAAGATGTGGAGCGCAGGACTTTGGAGATTCCCTATATTACAAAAGAAAGAAAGGTTGACCTGCGGAAAGTCCGGATATTTCTTCCCGAGAAAGCGGCCAGGCCCATGCCCCTTGTCTACATACCCCATTATGAGATGGGAGAAGATGCCACAGAGCTTCGCGATTACCTTGCGCAGGGCTGGGCGGCAGCCTGCCCCACGGAAGCGCCGGCCGATGCCAACGGGAGACTTTCGGACGATGATCTGGTATTCAACAATGCCGCATTGTATACCCTGCGGCAGATGGAAGAGTTTGACGAGAAGAGAATCGTGCTTGTGGGCGGAAGCGCCGGGGCCTATATGACATTGGTGCTGATGGGGCAGAATCTGGGCATTTGCGCTGCCATAGCCAACGGCCCCGTGGCGAATCTTTATTTCAATTTCCATCATTACTGGCCCATGGGACAGGCCCTGAACCTGCAGGCGCTGGGGAAAATGATGGAGCAGGAGAAAGCCCGGGGAGAATCTGCCGGGGCCCGTGAAGAGACGCCGGAATGCAGGAAAGAAGCGGCAGAAAACCGCCAGGAGGCGCTGTCCTTTGAGGCGGGGGAGGCATCGCCGTCGGAGACCGAAAGCGGCAGGGAGGGAGGAAACCTTGACGCGCTGAACCTGATGAAGAAGCTGGCAGAGC
>ERZ808051.1529-NODE-1529-length-14842-cov-4.007586_pt1 | contig 14842 bp, 6 predicted proteins | sample MGYA00380199_ERZ808051 | MGnify/ENA primary metagenome ERZ808051 (study PRJEB31490, sample SAMN06133391) | mouse gut metagenome | isolation source: J11 | host: mice | place: China: Chengdu | collected 2015-05 ...
ATCTCGTTGTGCCGCGCCCATTGCAGCGATAGCATTTGTGGCGTTGTTAGCCGCTGATGCAACTCCGTTCAAACCAGTTGCAATGCCGTCTAACGCACTTTGAATACTGCTGATGTTGTAACCGCCCTCCAGCGTATTGATCAGGCTGTCATGCAGTGCCTGGGTCATATAGTTCAGGTTCTCTTCACTGTAATAAGATGCTGCAAGCTCATTTACAAGATTGTCAGCACGTGTAGCAAACATATAAGACAGGGTATCCGCCGTGGCATTTGCCTGTGCCTGGAGCATATATACTTCGTTCTCCACACCCATGATACTGCCGATAAACGCACTTGTGCCTGCTGAGAGTACGCCCCCATAGCTGGCAATGGCATATTCCCCATTCTGCCATGGCTTGATAATGGCATCTGATACGCTAATCCCATGCTGTGCCGCGATATAAGCGATCTCCTGTCCTACGATGCCTGCATTAGCCTTTACATTTTCAAATGACTGCCTGATCAGTGCCTCGCGTTCTTCCAGGGATGCCTTCAGTGCTTCGATTTCGGCATTCCTCTGTGCCTCATAATCTTCAAGCTGCTTATTCAGGGCTTCTTCCTGTGCTTCGATGGAATGGTCATACTGTGCGTTTTCAAGGTCTTTCTTTGCCTGCGCTAACTGTTCCTCCAGCAGTTTCCTTTTGGCAACTGTAGCGGCACTGTCATCATTGCGCATGGCTGCTATCTGGCGTTCAAGGTCAGTGACAGATTTCGTCTTTTCCGCAATCATTTGTTGGTAATCATGTAAATCTTTGGCAGATTTCAAAGCATCAACTTGTGCGTTAATCAGTTCCTTATAAGCAGATATTTCCTTCTCAATCGCGTCAATCTCTTCATTGATGCGTGCCTCATTGAGGTCAATAATGGCATCCTTTACAGCCTCAGAGCTGTTTACAGCATCCCACTGCCCTTTTGACAATTCAGAGAGCTTATCTACATATTCCGTGGCAGAATACTGCCCGTTGCTGTATGCATCTTCAAGCTCCGCTATTGCGTCATTGTACTGCTGTACCTGGTATTGTGCCAGCTCATACTGCTGGGTAAGTAATCCTAGCTGTGCAAGCCCCTCTTTAGACCATCCGGCATCACCGTCTGTCACTTTAAAATCATCAAACAGCCCCCTTAAATTGGAGAGTTCTGAATCAAGGTCTTTGAACTGTCCCTGTATCCTGTCGAATACGTCCCAATGGAGCTGTAATAATTCATTGTCAAATTCTTCTATGGACTTCTTACAGTCAAGGATATTGCCTTCCACTTGGGTCAAAGAATTAATCATGGAGAGCCATTCTTCACTAGCTTTTTCTACCCTTCCGGATCTGACAGCAGATTCCATCTGCTCTACAAGCTTTGCTTTTTCTTCTTCTAATAATTCAAGCTGCTTCTTTGACTGGTCAATCTGTGTTGTGAAGAATGATTCGCCAATCAGTTCACCAGCTTCTTTTAAGAGGTCAATCTGTTTGCTAATTAAACCCTTTCCATCTTCGCGGAGGTCAAACTGGTTAGAAAATTCCTCCATGATGTTATTGAACTTTTCTAATTCCAACTGCCTGATCGCTGTCCTGAGTTCTGCCAATTCCTGTTTACAGTCAGCTACCTTGTCAGCCCATTGCTCATAATCCTTTATGGCTTCTACAACATCTTTATTCCCTTCGCCAACAAATGTGGTCAGGTCTACAGCACCGTCCTTTATTTTTGATGCTATGTCAGAAGGAAGTTTTGATAATGCTTCGTTTGCCTTCTGGGTGTACATGTTCAGTGCATCGGAATAGTTCTTGAATTTCTCTTCCGTAACCCCTAATTCCGCATCTATCAGCTTATTTTTTGCTTCTGACCCAACAACGTTGTCAAGGTTTGTTTTCAGTAGTGCAAGGGCATTGTCAAGGACTTTTACCCTGCGCTCAAAGAAATCGAATAATTCCTCGTATTCATCCTTTGTTTCTTTTGCAGATTTTGAGCCTTTCCCTTTTGCATCATCAAGAGCACTGTTTATTTTATCCTTCTCTTTTTCAAGGTCTTTGATCTTATCGGCATAGTTGTGCCCGCCGATACCTCCATTGGCTGAATTGGCTGTGTCTCTGAAGGTTGCCTGTAAGTTCTTTAGTACCTCGATCTGGGAGTCAATGTTGGAGATTGCCTGTTCATATGCGGATATGTCAATTTCCAAACCGCTTTTAAATTCGTCAAGGCTTAAATCACCTTTTACAAAATCACTTACATTTGAAGTGAATCTGCTTGGACTTGTCAACTTTTTAATGCCGCCAGTATTAGTGCCGCTTTTACCAGAATATATCGCATTTGGATTGCCTACTGTCCTGCCTGTTGCTATATTTGCGACTGCAAGTGCCGCATCCGCCGCTTTCATCATGATGCCGCCTAATGAATGCTGGGATGCTTCGGAATTGACTGCCATACCATCTGCCATAGATGCGGAAGCTGAATTCATGTTTGTGGCCATGTTGTTGGCAACATCCGCTTCATAATCCCCAAGCTGTTGCGTGTTGAGAGCCATCCCTTCGGCAGTTTGTGCATAAGATTGTCCGACCTGGTTATTCTTGGATATTTCAGCTTCAAGCTCCTGATTTAAAAGGTCAATTTTATTTCTTGCAGTCTCCAGGCTGATCTGTCCTTTTGCTGTGCCTACCTGGTTCGCAATTTCCAGTTCCGCAATAGCGGCTGATTTACGTGCTTCTAACTCTGCCTTATCAGCTTCCAGCTTTGTGATCTGCGCATTGATGATGGATTCATCGCCAGCAAGGATACTCTTTACAACTTCCTCATTTAACTGGATTTGTCCATTGCCGGCATACACGGCATTGGTAAGGATTTCAGGATACATCTGCGCCAGTTCAGCGGCGGCAGTAGTGGAGATGGTAAGCCCATCGGCAACTGCTTCCTGCACCTTTGCAAGGTTTTCAAACTGGTCTGTCACGCTTTGGATTACATTTGCAGTATCACTCCATGTAGAGCCGATAGAAGTCGCGTATGCTTCCATGCCAGTATCACCATAGGAGCTGAGGGACTGTAAGGAATTGATGAGTGCATCTACCTGTGCGCGTTCTTCATCCGTGTTAAGGGATGATTTTAGTGTCTGTAAGCTCTGGATCAGTGATTCAGGCTGTTGTGCTATGAGAGTGCTTAATCCTTCTGACAGGTTCCCGAATCCTTCAGCAGCTAAATCTATGTAGGGGATGAGTGCTGGGAACTGTTGCATGAGGTCAATGACTGCTGACTCATCTAAGGTTCCTTGATTGAAAGAATCTAAGGCGGAGCGGAGGGTGGAGATGGATGACTGGATGTTGTCTATGGCTTCTTCGTGGTCGGAGATGGTGAATGTTACGGGGGTATCGTTTAGGCTTCTTACAGCATCCCCTACTTCCTCAACACCTGTTGCTAAACTGGTAAAGTCCGCTGTCAATAGCTCCTTAAATTTCTCTTGTAAATCAACACTGGAACCAGCGGCATCCGTCAAAGCGCTTTCCATAGCTTTATACTCTTCCGTAGTTTCAGGTATACTGTTCTGGGCTAGATAATTCAGCTTTTCTTCCTGGTATCTCTTTTCAATATAAGTATCAAGGTTTTCTGAAATTGCATTGATCGCATTATTCATATCCGAATAAATTTCGGTATCCAAAAGGCTTTCATCATTCTCAGATGCTAATACTAACTTTTCCCGCGCTTCTACTAATGCATTGTAAAATGCAAGTGCCTCTTCCGGATCACTGCTGGAAATATCCCATGATATATTCTTCCAAGTCCTGTTTATTGTCTCAAATTCCTTCAAAGAATCTGAAACGATTGCTACCGCTTTTTGCGCTTCATCTGATAAGGATTTCCCTTTGCTGTTGGAATTAACGCTTACTTTTGAGCCTTTAGAATTGCTCCAAATATTGCCCTGAAAAGCCTCTTCCGCTGATTTTCTACCGATTGTTGCCTGTACAGCATTGGATTGCATTTCTTCCTTTGTGACTCTTGCAAGTGCTTCCGCATATTCATCTGTGCCTGCTGTAAGATTTTCGAGTGCCTTTGCCTTATCGCCCAGAGCTACGGTTATATCTTCTATAACTGTTTTAAATGACTCTTCCTCGGAGGTTGTTTTATCTTGGATAGATGCAAGACGGTTATATTCTGTATAGAGTTCCTTTAATTTATCTGCATTTTCTGATGCGGTTGTAGCGGCTTCGATATTCTTCTGGGGTGTTTCCTCTAATTGCTGGTTGTATTTACTAATGAGAGAAGTCCCAACACCAATAGCCGTGCTCAATGCCATGATTGCTATGCCAACAGGATTTGCCATTATAGCGGTTTTAATGCTTACGCCAAGCCCCTTTATTGCCGCTGAAAGACTGAATGTGCTTGCAGCAGCCGCCCCTTGTGCGGTTGTCTGTGTCTCTGTTGTCTGAATTAGTCCAAGCTGGGCTAATCTTGCATCCCGTTGTTCTTCTTCTAAATCTTTTAACTGTAAAATCTCTATTAACTGGGATTTTTCCAACTTACTATTTGCAAGAACTTGCTTAAGTTGTGCATCAGTGAGATCGACACACGAGGACTTTAATGCCTTTAATGCATCCGCATATTTTTCTGTGCCTTGAGCATAAGTACTCAGATCTTTTACCGCACTTAACGCACTCCCATAGTTTGAAATCTGCAATGCGCTGTTCTTAAACGCTACTGTAAGTGTGGTAACGCCTTTCAAGATGCCTAATGCCAAGAAACCTCTAAGTGTTCCTTCAAGGATATTCCATGAATTGGCAAAATCTAATACCGCTGTACCCGCATTTGTCAATCCTTTAACCGTTTCTCCGCTGATTAGATTGCTATAAGTTTCAGTCATAGCAACACCAAATCTTTCAGAAGCGGCTTGTGCGCTGTTTAAATAGATTTCATATTCCTCGCTTGCTGTACCTGCTGCATTTAAAGACCTCTCTAACAGTACATTCGCTTCTGACATATTCTGTAAAATTGCGGAGATCTGATTGCTACGGTTTTTCCCTGCGATAAGGTCGAGCAAAGCGGAAGCATTCTTATCAGACATTTTGTCATAAACTTTTGCTATATCATTATAAATATCATAGATGCTACGGAAAGTTTCTTCGTCCGCTTCAAGAATATTTACACCGCCACTACCGTTTATATTGGTCAATGCCTTAATCTTTTCAGCCAATGTAGATGTTGATTCGATTACGTCATCTGTAGTCTCTCCCATCTCCTGAAGCTCCACCGTACATCCCCGAATCCTGAGTGCAGAAGTACGGATTGCTAATGCTACTTTATTTGCATCTTGTACGGATCTGTTCCCGGCTGATAATAGACTTAGAAACTCATCAACAGAAGTATTGGCATCAGACATTACGGAACCAACTGCCTGAATCCCCTCGGCGAGATCCTTCTGGCTGATAGATGCTGTATTACCTAAAATGTCAATTTTATCATTCAATGCTTGGGCTTTCTCTGCAAGCTGATCCATGCCATAGCCATCAATCTTTTCATATGCCTGTAATCCCGACAAAAGTGATTTCGAAGCGGCTTCTGCTGACATATCGCCCACCTTCTCTAACTGTATGGCGGCATCCGCTAATGTTTCTGAATCTACAAGATTATATCCAGCCCTTGAAAATGTAGTCATAGAATCTATATAATCATGAACTGCTACAGCCAATTGTTTTGTTTTACTTATTACCCTGTCAAGATACTCAGGGAAACCACTTCTTGTAATTCCTTCGTTAACACGGGATAAATCTGTCATAGCCTTATCCAGTTCTTTTGCTTCTGTCCATGCATTACGCAATTGCTTTGTAAACTGCATTATAACGCCGGAACTTCCAAATAACTGTAGCACTTTAGACAGGCCATTCTTTAATGCATCTGTCATTGTAAGACCTGAATTACCTGTTATTTTCAATTCTGATCTAAGGGAACCTAGCTGTGTCCGTAGTGTGCTTAGCTGAACATTGTTCCTTGCCATTTCCGCATTATCCAATAAAGAATTGTACTTTATGGACATATCGGTATCTTTGAATAAGCGGCTGTTTTGCTGTGCCAGCAGTTTAATGTCATTTACAAGTTTTTCCTTTTTAACGGAAAAAGCTATCTCTACAGGTTTAGAATCTACCTGCTTTTGCGCCTGTGCCGTTGCTTGTTTCATTGAGGCTGCAACACGCTTATTGTTAACTTTCCCTGTTAAATCCACTGTACCATTTAAAGAGGATAAATCCTGCTTAACCTGGGCTTTGGTCTTAGATTTATTAAGTGTACCAATTAAAGGAAGTTTAATATCCCCTAAGTTCTTAATATCTTCTTTGACCTGTTTTTTGCTGTCTCCTTTTTTGAGGGAGGCGATTAAATCAATCAGAAAATTTTCTGCCACTATAAAACTCTCCTTTATGTATATTTTTTTTGCATTCAAAAAGACAGTCCTGAGACTGCCTTTCAGTGTTTCAATATTCAATTTTTTATTATTGGTTTTCTAATAGTTCTCTGAAAAATTCATCAGCGACTTTGCTCTGGTCTAAAACATCTCGCCATTCTTGATTTGCCGTATTATATTTGTAATCCATCGTCAAAATTTCAAATGGCTCTTTATTCTCAAATTTTAACCGTATAATCAATTCAGCAACTTCGGAAGTTGAAGTTTCGGTTTTTATTTCCGAATCAGCCGCCCCAACAATCGCCCCTGTTGTTCCAAACAGTATTGCTCCTTTGAGGGCTTTATTTTTATTGCTTATAGTTCTAGTTCTGCTTCTAATACTAGAACTTATCACCATTTCATAATCTATCAGGTCGGAATAATCAATCTCATATGCTTTAAAACCATATCTGAGAACAAGTATTTTTTTCTGTGTAGTATCAAAGTATAAGTGTGCATCAACAATCCTTAATTCCTTATCAGCATCCATGCCCTCATATTCATACCAGCAATTAAATAGACCATCTTCCTTTTTAAATAACCCTATGCGTTTCGGTTCTTTAATAACTTCACACTTGAAATCTTCCTTGCTGAAACCTGTATAGTTACTAGCACGATTCAACGCTTCATTCTTACTTGTCGCATGTCTTTCAAACTCATACAATCTGATCATAGCTTATCCCTCATAGATAAATACCAAAATACAATACTGCTTTTCATATGTAATTATACTATCTTTTCTCCATCTCCACAATGGAAATTCCAATTTATACCACTAATACTTTCTACACCCTCCCCACATCCCCCTTCACTTCAACTGCCTTACTAAATCCATCCATAATCTTCACACAGGCATCCTCATAAAATTTCTTCCTGCTTATCAATTCCTTACAAACCTTTTCTTTCAATCCATTGGGGAAACTATCATAAAGTATTCCTAATTCTGTAACGGCATCATCTTCATTTTTGCTATTTTCTTTTATCGATTCATTATAAAGGTTAATAAGCGCATTGGCTTTCAAAGTATTATCGTCTGCTATATTAAGCAATCCATGTAAATGTTTTTCCAGTTCATTATAATTATTTATCAGATTGTATAACTCTGGAATTTTGTAGTTTTTCAATATCACATTCTGATACTCATCTCTTAATCGTGGTATGGTTTGGTAAATCGCCACCATTCCAATTTCGTTTGTCTGTTCCGTATTTACTTCCTCCTGTTTCAATTTTCTCTATCTGTTTTCTCTATTCAGTTGTAATTGTTTTAATTTGGTTTTTGCGGCTTTGATTGTTAATGCCGCTTTGAATGATATAAGATTTTAATTTGAATTTTAAATATGTGTTTGATTGGTTGATAGTTGCTTTGGGTTTTACTACTGATTTGATTAATGTGTATTATTGATAAGGTATGCCTCAAGTTTTTCAAATAGATGTGGATACAGATCAAATTTACCTGTCTTAAATTTAGATAATATGCTTCCATTAATACCTGTTACTTTCGCAATATACGTTTGCTTCTCTCTAATCAGCCTTTTATTATATAGATTCCTTAACTCTTGTTGTGTCATAGGCATTACTCCTTTTTAAAAATATTTGTAATCTAAATAAATTTTGATAAAAAAAACACGCACAAAAAGGAATGCATTTCTGCATCCCTTACCCACTGAACATGCATTAAGAGATTTCTCTCTTACTCACTTCATCTTATGTTATTGTATGCTGAAAGTAATTATTTGTCAACAGCTTTTTCACTTTTTATGACACCCTTTAATGAACATTTATCTAATGCCTCGTTTATTTCATCCAATTTTTCTCCTTTTATTCGCCCAATTCGCGATGTAAAGTCAATCCTTTGACAACTTACAGTCTTTAGTCTTAAAACATTACACCACCGCGGCATTCTCGGCATATCAAATATAAAAGGTATCTCTATTATATAGTCTTTATCTTTTTTATCCTCAGGAATATGGCCACTGTCAATTGGAATACAATACATACTATGACCAAATAATTTTAGAATCACAGCAGGATGTCTTCCTCCGAATTCTTCATCAATATTAAATCCAAAATCAACCCACACTACTTTACCACGTTTTAGTTCATTCCTTTTTTCTTCTGGTATTTCGAATGATTTTTCATTTAATATTATATCCGTCTTATTTTTAGTCCAATTCAAATAATTAACTGTCCTTTTTACATCTTCTTCATCATTTCTTTTTGTATTATTGGTAAATCGTCTTAATGAAAATATTACTTCATCATAAGCTTTTTCTATCATAATAAGTTTACCCACCATTTATTAATTATATGAATTTCATTATATACCAATAATTGACAAAATACTACTATATTTTTCATACATAACCGCATGGCAACTGTACGAACGAATCACCATGCGGCCTGTAGGTTTGTACCATGCAGCCTTCTTCCAAAAAGCTACATGATACGGGCATTGTTATTTGTGGTTTATGCACTGTGTGGAGCCAGCACATAAACAGTCCAACTTGTGGAGAGTCGGACGATTGCCAGTATGGCTTTGACACACATACTGACTGAAAACTAAATATTTAGAGAAAGTAAATTGTATGGATGAATTTATGTCAACTACTTTATGTAGTTATGAGCGTATGGCACAGAGAGGTTGTTTACTGGCAGTAATCTTCCACAATTCTATCCAGCCCTCTTGTGCCGAAAGTATGATATCCACAACATTTGAGAGAGACCCTACTTAGCTTACGATCTGTTCTCGCCCCTCTTCATAGGGAAACATTGAAACCCCCTTAAAATCAGCATTTTCCAAACTTTCCTGTGAACTTTTTTCAGTTTTTTTGAAGCAATTCAAGAATAGATTTCTATCCTTATCATATAAAACTGTCAGCATACTATCCCTCAAATATTCATTGTCTGGCTTAAACGCATATGCAATCAGTGTGTACATAGCATCTCTTTTTATAGTTGTATTCCTTAGCTTATCCATGCAGGCTTCAAATTCATTTAGCTTTTTTTCATGGTAAGAATCTTTTGTCTTATCCAATCCTCCAATTCCCTTATCATATTCCTTTACTATATCAACCACCTTTTTATATTGCTTCCGATTGACATTGACCTTGTCCGCTTTATATTCAAAGATAGGTTTTACACCATATTCACCTTCTCTATAAGTCTTGGTGTTCAGATCCTTATGCTTTCTAAGGTCAATAATCCCATCTTCAATGATTTGATAAAGCAAATCCATTGGACAATTGAAAAATCCAATATCATCTTCTTTGATTTCCAGCTTATTACCTTTTTTCTTCTTATTGTTATATTTCTGCACATCCGCATAAAAAACAGGATATCTTAGTTCATGTTCCATGCACTTCATTTTCTCAATCCTTGCTAATTCACTTCCTACTTTTATTTCAAAGCTTCTTTTACATGAATCAATCGCCACCTGCGCTAACACACTACATATTATAAAAATATCCTCCAATTCTTTATCTTTGCATCCACTATCAAACCAGTAGCTTAAAGCCAACTGTGCTATATTGCTTGCTGAGCCGATATTATATTGTGCTGAAGAAATACTGGAATCCATTTTTGAATAAGATTTCATACTTTTGTCATATTCGTTTGTTCCATATTGTATCTCATTGATAATAGTTGGGTATTCCACATATGCTTTCTTTGCAAGCTCAACAATATTCTTCTGGTTAGTTGTATAGATTGAATCTGTGTCTAAATCCTGCCCATTCAAACGACTTTGCACATCTGTTTCAATCCCATTAATGATAATGACATTATCACCCAAATCAGGGAAATACTTTCTAACCGCATCTGGAAACATATTCTCCAAATATACAATATTATTAGGTGAGTTATGGGGCGAACGGAATCCTGCAAGCATTTCACCCTCCCTAAATCTGCTTGTACAACATTGGATTCTATCATCAAACTGCCTAAAACAGTTTTCATCACGATAACTTTGTCCTGTAACTGCCATTAACATTGCAACCGGATTTCCGCATATAACCAAATTATCACCATATTGGAATAGTTTTCCAAGCTTAAGCCTCTGGTCTTTTAACTCATTGATTTTTGCTTTCTTCTTATTTTTAAACCATTCCATATACCTAAATTCATCATTCCATCTATACAGAGCAACCAAAACATTATTGATACTATACCTTGCAGAACCGGTTACTTCTAAATATTTCAGGAATGCTCCATCGTCCGTTTTTAGCTTGTTACAATACCCTATGCTCGGAGCCGCAATTTCTCCTAATATACTTTTATCTGTTGTCAATAATGTATTGTTCATTTGGAAAGAGCTTCTTTGCAGCTCATCATATTTGCTTTTATGAGCGGTCTTAACAATTGCAAACATTTCACCATCCTTTTTCATTATCTTACTATAATATTTGAATCCATCTTCTATAGTCCCGTTTTTGCTCATTAGTTCAAGAAACTTTATCCATTTCAGGGAATTTTCTGTAACGATCACTTTTATATCTGTTACTTTTACCCTTCTCCCTGTCATATCCGTTTCATATGCCGTATCATAATCGTCACCATAATAGTCCCTAAAATATTTCTGAATATTCCCTCGGAACAAACAAGATTTAAAGAAATGGCTTCTACAATATATGAACCCTTCCATGTTCTCAGGAAAAATAGAATCATCAATTATGCCCATTCCATCCCATAGGGTATTTGTGATTTTTGATTTTTCATTTGTCCTGTCACAACAACATTCTTTTTTACTATATGTAACATCCTTTTGGGGGCATAAATCCGCATCAATTCCATATCCAGCTAAAGCCTTTTTGCTCCTTCCTACATATTTTAATTCAGGATTTTCACTCTCTTTTTTCTTATAAAATGTCAATCCATATTGATTGATATATTCCTCAAACGCTGAATAGTCCTTTACTTTTCTGGTATGCTCAACTTCATTAGCCTTTACAGTGATCGCCTTTTTATAACAGGAACTTTTTTGGTCTTCCAGTACAAAAATATTCTCCATAGGAATCTGGATATAATCTATCGCTGTTGCGGTGATCAGTGGCGCATAAGCAGACATTTCAACTATTTTAGCACCCTTTACATCTGGCATCCTCTCCCATAATCCCATTGTGAGATAATCAAAAGCCTTTTTATACAATTCTTCTCTAATAAAAAGACAATGCCCCTCTTTTGCTTTTCCTGGAGTCCTTAAAAGCATTTTGTAAGTTATAGTCTTTTCTTTTGCCTTTATCTCTTTGCCTGTTTTGGAGTCATATGTTTTCCATATCACTGTTGCACCATTCTCATAATAATAATCTCGTAATTCCTGTGTTGTCATAGCAGGCCTTATGTCTTCCTTATCGGAATCATCTTCATCCACTCCCCAATCATATTTCATCATCAGAAAATCCAAGCTTCTTTTATATTTATTAACAACGACACCATGCCTACGAACATATTTTGCAAATAAGCAATTGTTAATAACTGCATTCCCAAAATCAAGGAAAGGATCTTTGTACTCTTTTAAACCGCTATAACTCCCATCCTCGTTTTTGAGCTTAATCACAAACTTGTAATTGTTAGTGACTCTATATAAACTTGCCGCTTGAATACTTTTAATTTTTATTGCACTATCTTCTTGCTCATTATTTTTAACTTCTACATTCTCACTATTGTTCATTAAATATTTACCTCCACAATTTAAAAATTTTCACCACACAATAACAAATGCTCATTTACAACTCTCACTTATTACTTCTCTATCTGAAAACAGATTCGCCACGAAATTTCACTTCGCTATTTCACCACTTCAGAAAAGATAAGCCAGATCGGATATAGATTTATTGCTTTCTATTCTCCGAAATGGCTTATCCACTATATGTATCAGCTTTTAAATTGCCTTTCCATATTCTTTTGCTTTTTTCATTGCTACTTTAGCGGCTTCTTCTTCGGAATCAAATGTTCCAAAACGTAGCCTTTTGCCATCAATAACGAATTGAACAACATATCTATTATTTTCTTCATATACATATTTATATTTATTGCCCCATTTTTTCTTAATTTTTAAAACGTTTGCTCGACCTAGACACTGATTTTTTGATTTATTATTTAGTCTTTTATATACATTTTCTCCTTCCACTGGATAATATTTCTTTATAATTTCATCTTCTTCATCGGTGAAAATACTATTTTTTAATTTATGTAATTTCAATTCCAATACTTTAGCTTTAATGGATACAACGGATTTATTAAGCAGGCGTGTTTTTACATTAATACCATATTTGGGATAATACTCCTTCAAAATATTAACTTCCTCATCTGTCCAAGCTCTTTCTGTTTTTATATTTAACTTATTTGCCTTTGATCTAATTGCCCCTCTAGTTTTTCCGCTCAAATATCTTTCTATTTTTGTCCCTTCAATTGGATAATATTTCTTTAAAATCTCAATTTCTTCTTTTGTCCATATGCTACGATTCCCTAATTTTTTTAATTCCAAATAGTTAGCTTGTGCTATAATTGCACGTTTCGTTCTTCCGCTCAATCTGTCTATTACTTTCGTTCCTTCAATTAAATAATATTTTTTCAATATATTATTCTCTTCCTCTGTCCAGCTTTTCGTGCTATTGTTACACGATATACCTAAAAATATTGCCCGACTATGACATTGTTCTTTTGTTTTATTATTTAATCTTTTGTATACCTTTGCCCCCTCTGTTGGATAATAATGTTCTATTATTTTATCTTCTTCATCTGTAAAAATTCCTCGTTTGCTCACAGTTATTCCTAAAGAATTGGCTCTTGAAATAATTGATCTTCTACTTCTATAAGGTATCCTTTTAATACACTCATTTACACCACCGTTAGGATAAAACTCATACAAAATAGTATCTTCTTCTTCCGTCCACTCTCTTCTAATCAGCCTCACCTCAATCTCCCTGAATCCACTAACAACGTCCATAAATTCATCCATCACGATAAACTCATCAATATCAAACCCAACTTCATAATCCTTACCTTCTTTTTCACATTCTTCTTTCCGCTTTTCAATCTCTCCCCTTAATTCATTCGGAAAATTGTCAACAGCATCAGAAATAAACTGGCTATTTGCAACCAGATCAATTATCAACGGAATAGTCTTCTTACCACAGGCAAATGCACGTCCTATCATCTGGAAATACATATTTGCACTAATCGTCTCCCTGAGCATAATCACACCATCAATGTCACCATGGATTCCCTCCGAAACCATAGCGACAGATAGGCATAATTTGATCCCATCTCCCTTGTCTTCCGTAAATGCACGAAATTCCTTATCTCTATCTGTATTTTTATAATGTACTTCATATAGCCTGACATTAAATCCAGCATCAAGAAACCATTTTTCTATTACTGGCTTCATTACTCTTAAATGTGTGGTATTTTTCAGAAATACAACAAACTTCTCATTACCACTTACTACATATTTCCTGAAAATATCAGATACACCATGCCCCTTGTCCAGATTCTCTTTTAAAATTTTCAGTTCTTTTAGTAGCTCTTTCTTTTCTTCATCTGAATTGCAACTTTTCTCGATCTTCTTATTTAAACTTTCTGTATCCTTCTCATAGGAATAAACACCACAAACATATCTAGCCATAGGAAGAATGCCATCAAGAATCGCCTGAGACAGACTCATATCACAAGCTAAATTACCACCAAATAATTCTTCAGCTACATTCCTACATTTATCCAGATATCGAATAGGAGTCGCCGACAATCCTAATACCTTTGCATCAGGATACATATCCAGCAAGACATTGATACCCTTTGACCACTCTTTGGCTAAAGCCCTGTGCATCTCGTCAAGAAAAATATAATCAGGCTGTAATGACTCCATCATTTCCTGTTTCATATTTGGCATATTACAATAAATATTGCATTCTACTCTTTCCAGCATATTTTCATCCAATTTCGATTTAAATTGGTCATTGATTTTATGACTTGTAGACAATACAAAAAATCTACTATCTGGATTATCTTCAATCAGTTTTGCCATTAATAAGCTTTTGCCTGAACCTGTTGGCTGGACAACTGCCACTCTTTGAATCGCTTCGCCATACATACGGCAAATATTTTCATATGTTTTTTGATTGTGTTCATGTAACTGTTCCATGTAATTTTCATCCTCCAATTCATCCATTAATTTATCTTCCTACCCAATATTTCTCTATCCATCCAAAACTTCTCACAACTTTTTCTCAAATTTACAAAAATCGCGTCAAATCTCAAAAAATCCATAACAAAAATAAAACCTAAAGCAATCCCCGTTCTGAGAACTACCTTAAATCGATCTTCTACAATCACTATTAAATTTCTACATAATGGAATCTCTGAATCTGTGTGTTGTATGTGTATGCTAATTTATTCTGCAATCCAT